>Ga0105248_10009891_pt1 | contig 10502 bp, 11 predicted proteins | sample KBSS34metaG_FD_81524 | JGI IMG/M metagenome (GOLD analysis project Ga0105248, IMG submission 81524) | Switchgrass rhizosphere microbial communities from Kellogg Biological Station, Michigan, USA - KBS S3-4 metaG | ecosystem: Host-associated > Plants > Roots > Rhizosphere > Soil | place... | reverse complement strand
TCTACAAGGTGGTGAAGAAGTGAGCCGATACACGCTCGGGCTCGATTCGTTGACGGCGCTGCACAACCAGCGCACGCGCACGACCGTGGTCGGCCGCTACCTTCCGGGCATCCTCCACGGTGATGCAGTGGGAGCCGTTACACGGCGCAACCGCGAACGCCGCGACAACGAAGTGGTGTTCGGCTACTTCGACATCGCCGTCGAGCAGCGTCGATTGAACGGGCTCAAGAACGTCACCGTTGGCATCGCGCGGACGCTCCTGAAGAACGGTCAAGCGGCTATCACCCGGGCGATCGACGTCGGCGAGGAAAAGAACCTTCCCGGCCCGACGACACGGCAGAACGTGATGTGGAAGCTGCAGTGGCATGCCGACCAGTTGAGCAGCTTGTCGAACACGACTGCCACCTACGCGTCGGGTGACGACCTCAAGAAGTGGGTGATGCAGGCGTTCATCGAGTGGAACGCCGTCGAGGAAGGTGCGGGCGAGATCGACCAGATGTGGTCGGACATGTGGTCGGAGATCGGCACGCAGATCGCCCAGCTACCGGCCACGATCGCCAAGAACGTCGTTTCCGTCGTCGAGGACACGACAGCGAAAGCGGCGTCCATTTCGAAGTGGACGATCGCAGGTGCGGTCGTGCTCGGCGGTGGGCTCATCTACGGTGCATACAGGTTGCTGTCGGGTCCGGCCGGGCAAGCTGTTGTGCGGAGGTATTTGCCGTGAGCAAGCGCTCCATCGTCGGTCCGTTGCTCCTCATCGGGGGAGGCGCAGCTACGGCCGGAGCGATCTGGTTCGCTTCGCGTCGTAGCACGAAGACGACCGAGTCGGTTCAGAAGGCGCTTTCGGGTGGCCTCGACGAGGATACGGGTCTTCCCGTCAGTCCGGTGTTCGATGCACGCTTGACCGGCTACTGGCCGAAGTCGGCGCGCCCGGACGAGTTGAAGATGGAGGGCGGGCTCAAGGACCGTCGAGGCAATCCGCTGCACACGCTCGAGGATCACCAGAAAGATCCGGTGGCGCATCCGTTCGTCTCCGTCGCTGGTGACTACGATATCTTCCCGTATGGGCAGCGCATCGTGATCGACCAGTGGCCGGGACTCACGTTCCGCGTCGTCGACACTGGCGGACACTTCCATGGTGCGAGCAAGCTCTACCGTGTGCTCGGTCACGAACCGCTCGACATCAACGTCGACAGCTCCAAGACGACGGTGCCGAAGCTGGCCAAGGTCACCATCGTTCGCGGAGACAATTTCGAAGGTGGCAAGGCGGTCGCGTCCGGCGGTTTCAAAGGTCAGACGGTCGTGACAGGCACGTTGGCGCCGACGGCAGACGACCACGAAGCGTTGGCTCGAGCAATCGAGAGCGAGCTTGGCAGTCGTACGCAAGCCGAGCAGCACGCCGCTGCGTGGGCGCTGCGCAATCGCTCCGAGCAAACTGGACTGTCGCTGCACCACATGCTTGCGCCCAAGGGCGTCTACGGCGCGCCTCACACGTCTGGTGGCTTCGCCTCGACGCGCAAGGCACCGTCCGCGCGGACGCGTCAAGTTGCAAGCACGGTTCTCGGAGCCAGTGCAGCACACGACCCGACCGAAGGCGCCGTGGACTACTGGGTGCCGTCGCAGCAGCTGCGCATGCGCCAGCTTGGCGACATCCACCGTGCCGCCAAACGAAGCGGCGATGTCATCAAAGCGAAGGCGTACGAGCGTTACGCCGGCTACGGTACGGAGGGGGACGTCAGAGCCAAGCACGCGAGCGAAGGTTTGCGTCCGACTCGTCTGGTCGGTGTCGTCGAGTTGCTCGGGAGAGGTTGATTATGAGCCGTCGTGAAGATGAGCTTTTGGCCGAATACTGGCGCACGACTGCGCGCGCTCCTCGTGCTTACCCGGGAGCGAAGACGTATTCGCTTGGACTCGACGTCCTCGGCGCGTTGCCTGCCAAGAAGGTGGTGACGGTGCCTCCTCCCAAGGCGCCACCGAAAGCGAGCACGCCTCCGCCGAAGAAGGCCGTGTCGATTCCTCCGCCAGCAACGCCTGGGAAGACCGCGACGTCGTCGACAGCACCCAAGGCGCCGACGGCGACCCCTCGACCGGCTGCCCCTGCTCCGGCCCTTTCGAGAGCAGTGCTGGCGAAAGCTAACGCCGCGCTCAATAAGGCGCAGGCCGCGGCATCACATGCGATGTCGACGGCCGGCAAGCTGGCGAGGTACCATCCGAAGATGGCGAATAGCCTGAAGGCGTTGAGTTCGACGACGTCGAAGGCTACCGCGCAACTCACCACGTTGCGTGACAATCCGCCAGGAGGAAAACCAGGCGTGCCGTCCGGCGCTTCTTTGATGGGTGATGGTGTCGTGTACGGTCCGAGTCCAGGCGACCCGGTCGTCGACGCCAGTGCAACCACCACCGATGCGACGGCTGGAACGACGGAGCTGGCCGCACAGGCAGGTGACATCGCGGTGCAGATTCTGCCGGTGATTGATCAGCTCAAGCAGAAGGGCGACGCGACTTCCATTTCGCTCGCACAGGAAGGACAGAGCATCGTCGATCTCTGCAACAGGATCGTGCAGGAAGGTGCGGACGAAGCCGCCAACATGCAAGGTGCAGGGTCCATGGGAGATACCATCAAGCAGAAACACAGGGCGATGTGATGTACACGATCGTCGGTGAAGATTGGAATGCGGACCTTGCCCAAGCACAGTCGATGGCGACTGCGTGGCAGGCGAAGGTGCAGGCGGCTGGCACGTCGGTGAATCTCGACATGTCGGGTGGACCTCAGTCCGCCATCGGAGCCGCCATCGCCGCACTCAACACCGCGGGACAAGCCGCCACCGCCGCTGCTACAGCCGCAGCGACGGTGCAACAGCAGGCCGCACTCAACAATGTGTCGGTGCAGTCCGGCACTACGATCGTGACGGCGCAGTCGTTGTCGTTGCTGATTCAGACGGCGCAGGTTGCAGGCCAGCAAGCGACGACACTTGCGGCCAACACAGCGTCGATCATGGATCCGAAGAACGCCAATCTGCAGCCAGCCTTCATCGCACGGGCGCAGAAGGCGACGGACGCGGCCAACCAGGCGGCGAGCGCGCTCAATACCGCGGTGCAAGCGATGCAGGTGCAGTTGCAGACGCAGGGGGCTTCCCCGACCGCAACGGGGCCGGGAACGTTCGATCCAGGTACGCCGGGAGGAGGCGGCGGTTACGGCGGCGGAGGCGGTGGGTACGACGGAGGCGACGACAGCGGCGACTACAGCTCGGGTGGTTACGGCGGAGCCGGCAGCTACGAACCGGGCTCGAGTGGTGCAGACGCTGTGCAGCGTTTCCGTGAATCGGGTGGCGAGTACGATCCGTTCGCCGACGATGATGGAGGCGGCGGGGATGACGGAAGCATGTCGACTGCGGCTGACGAAGAAGCATCGTCGGATGACGTCGACAGTGATATGTCGGACGCCGTGCAGCGCTTCCGTGAATCAGGTGGCGAGTACGATCCGTTCGCGGATGCAGTCGAGGACGAGGGGTAAGCTCCAATGCGCAAACCTTCAGCATACGATTTTGGTCTCGACATTCTCGGCGGAATGACGGCTTTGCCGTCGCCGGAGCCCAACCCCGCGCCCGAGCCCGAGGTGTCCGACATCTCGGAGGCGGACGCTGAAGCGTCGGTCATCGCGCTCATGCGTGCTGCCACCAGGACCGAGTTCACCGAAGCGCCCGAACTACCCCGAGGCAATTTGATCGACAATGTGCTCGGGTTCTCGTTCGACTGGACCGATATTTTCAACCCGGCAGGCGCCGGCATTCGGTACTACGAGGAGAGCCAGCAGAAGCCTGTGACGGCGTCAGCAGCGGGTGCCGGAGCTTCGACGAGCGGCAAGCTGAAAGCAGGCAAGCCGAGCCCGGCTGTGGCCGCCAGTTTGGCGACGTCGAAAGCGAAGTTGGCGGCGCTGCAGCACGCGCTCACCGCCGCTCATTTGCAGGCGTTGCAGTCGAGCACTTCGACCGCGGCCTCGTTGGTGCCGTCGATGGCAACTTCGCCGATGTCGACGGACGATCAAACCGACAACCAGGACAGTACAGTCATGGGCTTCCCGAGCGACGAGCTGGATGATATCTTGCTCGAGACGTACCAGAAAGAAATCACGGACGAGCCGCCGGATTACGAACGTCGCCGAGCGTCGGTTCATCGCGGGGCTGCCTATCTGCAGGACATCGATTACCCGCCGCACGGCGCGTCGGGCGGGCAAGAAGGAGGAATGATCATGCCGTCGAACAAGGTCGAGATCTTCGGGGGTCACCACTACTCGCGCGGTCTTGACGTGCTCGGCGCCGCCGCGAGTTCGGGTGCCAAGGCCGTGGTCAAGAACCTCGGTGGTGGTGTCAAGAGCAAGGTGGTTCCGCAGCGTGCAGGCTTCGTCGCCAAGACGACGCCGGCCGGTCGCGTGCACACTTCGCTCGCGGTGAATCCGCACAAGACGAAGGATCAGAAGACGTCGATCAAGAACGCCCGAACCGCGGGGCAGCGCGCGATCTCCGTCGGCAACAAGATCAACCAGAAGCTGACGGCAGCGACCAAGGTGCATGGTGCCCCGGCGCCGGCCAAGGTGGGAGCGCCGAAGATTTCGCATCTCGTGGCGACCCAGCTCAAGCAGATGGTCGACAAGACCGTCAAGAAGGGCAAGGCGCAGCTCGCGGCCGCGGACAAGCACGAGAAGCTCGTCAACGCGGCCACCGGCAAGCTCAAGGCGGGTGTGCAGAAGGTCGCCGCCAAGCTCGACCCGAGCGGTAAGACCAAGATCCACGGTCACGTTGCCGAGGAGGCGCACGAGGTGCTCGGCATCTTCTGCGAGGACGTGCTCGGCGCAGCGCTGCCGGACCCGAGCAACCCGGGCTACCTGATGGACGGCACGCCCGACCCGAACTATGGGTCGACGGGTGCGCCCCCGGACCCGAGCAACCCGGGCTACCTGATGGACGGCACGCCCGACCCGAACTACGGTACGGGCGCCGTCCCGACCAGCGGTGTTCCCGGCCCGCCGGATTACGGTCTCGGCCCGGCCCCGACCGGCGCGCCGGTTCTGCAGCCCGGTCTCGACTTCATGCCGGACCCGGGCGCGGATGGCGATATCAGCGTCTACTCGTCGACGGGTGACGCCGGCACGGTGCCGCTGCCCGACGGCGCGGTCATCTACGATGGTTCGCAGGCGATGCCGGAGAAGGCGGTCGGCAGCTACACGTTCTTCCACGGCAAGCTGCCGACGGGCAAGGGGCCGGACTTCGGTGACGGCTCGGGCTTCTTCTGGGGCGGGGACAACGCTTGGCACTACTGGGGCTCGTCGTTCTACAACGACGGGATCGCCATCGATCTGCGTACCAAGAGCCCGAACGCCGAGGAGTCCGCGTCGCTGCCGGTGCTCGCCAAGTCGAGCCAGAACCACAACTGGGGTCCGCTCTGCGGCAACCCGAAGAACCACGATTTCGCGGGTCTCCGCTATGACATCGGCGGCAACCAGTGGTTCTGGTACCGCGACAAGGCGCCGAAGTGGGCGACGGCGGCCGACGACCAGCAGCGCGCCAACCAGGCGATCCTGGACTACCAGACGCAGTTCACCGCGGCGCAGACCGACTACGTCGCGCAGAAGGCGCAGGACGCGCTCGACGCGCAGAACGCGGCGGCGCTCGCCAAGCAGCAGGCGGCCGAGGACGCGCAGGCGGCGCGCCAGATGCAGCAGGAGCAGGCGCAGGCGCAGCACCAGGCCGATCTCGAGGCGCTGCAGGCGAACCAGCAGGCGCAGCAGCAGCAGCTCGCCGACGATGCAGCGGCTCGTCAGGCGCAGGCCCAGTCGCAGATCGATATCCAGCAGGCGATGGCGCAGGCGGAGATCGAGCGCAAGGCGCAGGCGGCGCAGGACGAAGCCGATCGCCAGGCGATGCAGACGCAGGCCGACATCGAAGCGCGTGCGGCCGAGGCGGCGGCGCAGCTGCAGGCGATGCAGCCGCCGGACGACGGCGGTGACGGTGGTCCGGCGGACGACAGCATGCCGGACGACGAGGAAGGCGGTTGGGGCAGCCAGAACGCCATGGCTCGCTCCATGCTCGACGACGACACGGACATGATGGGTCACGTCTCGGGTAGCGACCGCCTCCAGCGTCGTCGGTTCTGATCCAGCAAGTATATATACCCGGCCGGTGAGGCGCTTTCTGGCCGGGTATATATACTCATCTGAAGGGAATGAAGATGAGCGACATGAACGCCGCACTCGGAATGATCGCGAAGCTGCAACGGGCGGCGGCGGCGGGCAACCCGCGTGCGAAGGCGGAGTTGGCCAAGCTCACCGCCGCTTTTGCCCAAGCGCAGATTGTCGGTGACGGTGAAGAGGAAGAAGCAGCAGAAGACGAAAGCGTTATCGGCGAGGGCGAAGAAGCCGAGATGTACATTCAAGGAGACCAGCTCGAGCAAGCCGATCGGCTGCTGAGCGGTCCTCTTCGCCACGTCGATTCGCTCACGCAGAAGGCGATGCTTCGGCGCCACCGCGACTCCGCGGTGAACCTGGCGGCGCCGCCCACGAACACGAATCCGCCGTCGGCGCAGGGAGCCCTTTTCGGTAACCAAGGGACGCCGGACTCGACCAAAAATCCGATCGAACTCGCGCGTTGGACTGCTGACGCCGATATCGAATGCACGAACTTTACGGTCACAGCAGCTCTTGTTCGAGCCTTCACGAACGATTTCGCTCTTCAGCTCACGTCGCGCGGTTTTCTTCTGATTCAGTGGGGTACTCGTGGTCTCGCGTTCAATATCGAGGTCGATATTGGACAAGGCTGCGAACTCACCTTGACAGGCAGCAACGTGAGCGTGTCGGTTTTCTGTGAGCCGACAGTTCAGCTCGCGTCGACGTACACCACCGGCCTTCCGTATTCTGTCGGTATTTCGTTCCGTCAGGGTAATCGCACTGCTCCGTTGACGCGAACGAAGGTGCTGGATCTTTTGGGTGGTAGTCCTGGCGAGTTTATCATTCCGCCGTTTGCAAAAAGATTTTGGGTTATGAGTCAACCGACATCTAACTTGACAATCAACGTGCGCGAGCAGGATTCATCCATTTTGGCGTCGTGGGTTCAGCCCGCAGGCGTGCCGCCGACGACACCTTATATTTTGCCGGGTAGCATCGCAAACCTGGACGTGACTCCAGTTGCAAATTCAACGGTCACGGTCGTCTTCGAACTCGACGTGTAGTTTCCTCTTCTCTCCCCCTACTTCAAAACAGCGGTGATGATTGCAGGAAAAATCTGCAATCATCACCGTTTTCAATTAGTTAGGGAAACACTTGCGTTTCTAACATAAAGTAAAGTAGTGTTTATTTTATGTTGTTGGCGAAAAGTGAAAAATCGCTAGTTGCCGCGCAAAGCTGAAATGGGACGTCCGCGTACACGAAAGCCGAAGCCGGGAGAGACTCAGCAGATGAGCATCGCTCTCGACGGTGCCGTGGTCCAGAAGATGGATCGGGCTCTCGATCGGCTCAACAACGGTCGTGGTCCGTCGTGGACGCGATCAGACATCGTGCGTGAAGCCATTCTTGAGTGGCTGGACAGCAAGAGCAACGGCACAACGTAAACCTGGGCTCCAACCAACCAGAAGCGAGGAATCGATGTCCGAATTGACGACCGACGCAATCTCCAAGATCCTGCTCGAGAAGTTTCCGCCGAAGATGATCGAAGTCGAAGGTGGCGAAACGGTCATCGACACGAACGATCCGCAGACCGTCTACAGCTCGATCATCGTCTCGCTCGCTCGGCGCGTCGAGACGAGCGAGAAGCAGGTCATCCTGTTGACCAAGCAGGTCAAGGAAGTGCTGCTCGTCTTGAAGGCGCTCGCGCCGCGCATCGCCAGTATCGAGAACCTCATCGGCGTGACCGAAGCGTCCGAGCAGGCGCCGCCGCAGACGCAGTCTGCCCCACCAGCCCCTCAGACGCCGGTCGCTCAGACGAGCGCGGTCGTCGAGGAGACCGAGGAAGAGGGCGTTCCCCAACCGAATGTGCGCGCAACCGCCGCGTCAAGCGTGATGCCGAACCCTTCGGCGCCGAACGGGCGGTCGTAGTCCCATGATCCGCCCTTTGCTCAGCCTCGTCATGATGGTAAAGGACGAGGCTGCCTCCATCCGCGGCGTGCTTGAGGCGGCCAAGCCGTTCGTCGATCGCTGGACCATCCTCGACACCGGCTCGACTGACGGCACGCAGGACATCATCCGCGAGGTCATGGCCGACAAGCTGGGACGGCTCGTCGAAGAACCGTTTATCGGCTGCTCGTTCGCTCCCAACATCATCGACTTCGCAGCGACGCGCAATCGAGTGCTCGCGCTCGATTCGGCATACGAGCCTGCGGTCTTTCAGCTCATGCTCTCCGGCGACGAGTTCCTCGACTGCGGTGCCGAGCTGCGCGAGCATCTGCAGCAGCATCGCGACTCGGACGTGGACCTGCACTTCGTCTGCGTCTACCTTGAAAGCACGCTCTCGCCGCAACCGCGCGTGTTCCGCACTGGCAGCGAGTGGCGCTACAAGGACGAGCTGCACGAGTACCCGGTGCACCCGGACCCGGAAGCGAAGAAGGTTTCGGTGCCGATGGCGCGCATTCAGCACGTCGTCTCCGATCCCGAGCGCCGCTACGCCGCAATTTGGGAGAAGCACATCCCGGTCCTCAAGCACAAGCTCGAGGAGAACGAGAACGACGAGCGCGCGCTCATGTACTTGGCGCAGAGCTACGAGACGCTCCTGCCCTTCTTCTCGGAGGCGGAGAAGCTCATGTACTCGCTCGAAGCTATGGGGCTGTGCCTGCGACGGCTCGCCATCACCACCGGCAGCGACATCGAGCGCAGCTACATCCAGCTCATGTACCTCGACTTCGCGCAGTCGACGGGCATCTTCACGGCGGGCGAGCTGTACAACCGCGCCAAGGCGCTTGTCGAGACGTGCCCACGTCCCGAAGCGGCGCTACTGCTCGCGCAGCTGTCCGCGCGCGCGGTCGAAGCGACCGAGGTCTACAGCCACGCAGCGGCAGCGGCCAAGATGGCGGACGAGGCGCTGGCGCAGAAGACGGACACGTCGCCGCTGTCGATGGCGATTGCGTGGCAGGCGCACCACTTCGCCGCGGTCGTGGCGCGGCAGCTCAAAGCGAAGCGCCCGCTGTTTGAGGACTGGGGCGCCAAGATGCGCATGCACATCGCTGCAGGGCTCGCGGCGGGCGGGTCGTGGGACTTGTTCAAGCAGCTCGACGCGCCTCTCGAAAGCAAAGAGGCGACGCCGTGAAGTTCGGTGCGGTCATCCTCTGCGCCAACGAGTGGCGCTTCATGCCGGCGGTGCTCGGGCAGCTCTCGCAGGTCGTCGATCGGCTTGTCGTGCTGCGCAATCGGCTGTCGCTGTCGGGCCTGCGCGTGGCGCTGGAGGAAGTTCCGGCGCTCGCCGTCGAAACGGTCGAGGGTGAGTGGGAGAGCGAGGCTGCAGCCCGCAACGCAGGCATGGAGCTGCTTTCCGATTACGACTACGTCTTCATCGTCGATTCCGATGAGCTGCTCACGCTCGACGCGCTCAACCTGCTCAAGTCCGTCTGTGAGCAGCGCTCTCCTCGGGCCATCGGGGCGCGTTTCTACACGTACTGGAAGACGCCCGAGTACATCATCACCCCGCCCGAGACCAAGCCGCTCGAGGCCAGCGCACCGATCATCGTGCGCAAGGAAGTGCGCTTCACCAAGCACCGCATCATCGACAATGGCGAGGTCATGATCCCGCCGGTGTTCATGGTGCATCACCTGTCCTACGTTCGCACCGACGAGGAGATGCGCGACAAGCTGCTGCTGTTCGGCCACGCCGACGAGGTGGTGCCGAACTGGTTCGAGAACGTGTGGAAGAAGTGGGACGAGGATCCAACGCTCGAGAATCTGCACCCGACGCGCCCGGAAGCATTCCAGCGGGCAGTGCAGACGCCGAGCAGGACCGCCAGGGAGTTGCTGGCGAGGTGGGGGTGCAAATGATCACGGTGGAAGAAGCCTTGCAGCTCGAAACGGTCAAGCGGACCGAGGCCGAAGAGCGCGAGTTCATGAACCTGCAAGGGGTTATCGACTCCAGCGTCTACGGCTACTTCAACGGCGGTGCGTTCACCATTATCGCCAAGACGACGGCGAAAATCGCCGCTGCGCTCAAGGCTGTCTACGAAAAGGGCGGCTGGCGCGTGGTCGTGCAGCCCGTCGAAGAAGGCCAGCAGTTCAAGTTCACTTTCTCGCCGTTCTGAGGTCAACCATGTCGAAACCCCGTGCCTTGCTCGTCAGCGACGTTCGCGGCTGGGCATTCGATCAGAATATGCATGATCTGGCCGAGCACCTCGCCGACGACTTCACCTTTTCGCACTTCTACACCAGCGATTGGTTCGAGCGCGGCGAGCGCCCGAAGTGGAACGACTACGACGTCATCTTCGAGTGCTTCCATCGCAACCCGCCGATGGGCATCCCGTACAAGAAGGCGGTCGGA
>Ga0105248_10009889_pt1 | contig 10502 bp, 8 predicted proteins | sample KBSS34metaG_FD_81524 | JGI IMG/M metagenome (GOLD analysis project Ga0105248, IMG submission 81524) | Switchgrass rhizosphere microbial communities from Kellogg Biological Station, Michigan, USA - KBS S3-4 metaG | ecosystem: Host-associated > Plants > Roots > Rhizosphere > Soil | place... | reverse complement strand
GTCGACGAGGCCACCATGCTGCGGGGCACGAGGGGATCGATGGGCGACCCCGGTCTCGGCGGTAACCACCCCGTGGCGTGGTGCCAGTACTACGACGGCGGTCGGGCGTTCCTGACTACGCTCGGACACGACGCCAAGGATTTCGTGACCGACGGGTCCTTCGCCGGGGCGGCGGAGTTCCAGAAGCTCATCATCGGCGGCATCCAGTCCGCTGCCGGCATGAAGCCCTTCTGCCAGTAGCACTGACCTGACGAGTGCCGGCCGGAGGTAACCTCCGGCCGGCCTCAACAGTCCACAAGAGACTATCGCCGTCTCGGCTTGGGTGGATCGGTCGGGCTGACAGCGAGGAACCGGACGACCATGTCGCCGACCATGGTGCGGTAGTGGTCGCGAGCCTTCGGGTCGACCAGGTCGCGACCGAAGATGGCTCCGAACGTGTAGCGGTTGGCCATCCGGAAGAAGCAGAACGAACTGATCATCAGGTGGACGTCGATGGCATCGACACCGGTGCGGAAGATGCCTTCGCGTCGTCCCCGAACCAGCAGGTCCTCGAGCATGCGGATGATCGGCGTGTTGAGATCAACGAGGCTGACCAGTTCCTTGACGTTCTCGCCATTGTGGACATTCTCGATACAGACCAGGCGGATGAAGTCCGGGTGGGCCTCGTGGTGATCGAACGTGATCTCCGCGATGCGACGGATGGCGCTGACCGGGTCGAGATGAGCGACGTCGACCTGCTGTTCGGCTGCGCGGATCCGCGCATACGCACGCTCGAGGGTCGCGACGTAGAGCTGCTTCTTTCCGCCGAAGTAGTAGTAGATCATCCGCTTGGTGGTGTGGGTGAGTGCAGCGATCTCGTCGACACGGGCGCCGTTGTAGCCGTGGGCCGCGAACTCGGCGGTGGCGACGTCGAGGATTTCAGCGCGGGTCCGCTCGGCGTCCCGCCCCCGCTCAGCCACGGGTTCACGGACGGGTTGAGTGGCGGTCATCCGGCGGTGCCCTCCTTGCGACGTGGTGGTGCCGAGGTTAGCGCGGGCGATGCGGTCAAACGCCAACGGCAGAAGCGTCTCACGACTTGACTTGCCTGGCGACGGCGCCAAAACTAACGTACCAGTTCGTACATTAGGAGGTTTGGTGGCCCTTGGTCGTCGGTTCGTCGTCGGTCTGATCGGCGCCTCGGTGGGCGCGTCGCTCAGCCCTCCGCTGCACGAGCATGAGGCCGACCAGCTCGGGCTGCGCTACATCTACCAGGTCATCGACATCGACGTGCTCGCCATGGATCCGCGCGACGTCGGTGAGCTTGTCCGGCGGGCCGCTGACATGGGCTTCGCCGGCGTCAACGTCACGTATCCCTGCAAGCAGCTGGTCGTGCCACACCTGCACGCGCTGTCGCCGGACGCCGAAGCGCTGGGCGCGGTCAACACAGTGGTGTTCAGCGACGGCCGGTCGGTTGGACACAACACCGACTGGTCCGGGTTCGCGGCCGGGTTCCGGCGAGGGCTACCGGATGCGCCGGTCGGTCATGTGGTCCTGCTCGGGGCTGGCGGCGCCGGCACCGCCGTCGCCTATGCGTTGATGAGCCTGGGCGTCCGGCGCCTGACCGTCGTGGACGTCGACCCGGGACGGGCCATCGAGCTGGTCACGTTGATCAACCAGGCCGCGACCTTCCCTGGACTCGACCGGGAACGCGGACTGGCGGAGCCCGGCAGTATCGCCGACCTCGGCGCGCATCTCGCGACGGCGGACGGGTTGGTCAACGCGTCTCCCGTCGGCATGACCCCCCGGCTGGGCGCGCCCCTCCCCCTCGACCTGCTACAGGAACATCTGTGGGTGGCTGACATCGTCTACCGGCCGCTGGTGACCGAGCTCCTGCACCAGGCCAAGCAGCTCGGGTGCCGCACCCTGGATGGCGGCGACATGGTGGTCTTTCAGGCGGCGGCCGCCTTCGAGCTGTTTACGGGCGTGCAGCCGGACGCCGGACGCATGCTGCGTCACTTCGCCGAACTCACCGCCGACGCACCGGTCGCCTGAGGAGTGGTCACGGTGGATGTCGTTGCGCGGAGCCGGTTCTGGCCGGCGTCACGGTGTGAGGAACGTGGGCATGATGTCAGGCGGCATCGGGCCCTTGTTGCGCCGGCCGCTCTGCGTCTCCTCCCACGCGTGCGCGAGGATACCCACGCTCCGGCTGAGCACGAACAGCCCGCGCGCCAATGGCGCCGGAAAGCCGAGCTCGCCGTAGATGACCGCCGTGCAACCGTCGATGTTGATGGGTACGGGCCGGCGGCCAGGACGCTGCAGGGCCTGCTCGACGGCCGTCGCCGCGGCCAGGAAGTCACCGGCAACGACACCTTCGACGACCGCGGCCTCGACGAGTCCCAGCAGCGGGGCGCGCCGCGGGTCAACCGGATGGAACCGGTGGCCGAACCCGGGAAGGTAAGGCGAGCGAGCCCGCCAAGCGTCGATGGTCGCGCCGGCAGCGTCGGCGATGTCGGCGCCTTCGCGCCGACGCTCGCAGACCTCGGTGAGCATCTCGACACACTGCTGACCGGCACCACCGTGTGCGTCGCCGAGGACGTTGACGCCGCTGGCGATGGCGTTGTTGAGACCGACTCCGCACGTCGCTGCCATCCGCGCGACCGCGATGGATGGTGCGTGGGGTCCGTGGTCGACGCCGGCCACCAGGGCGGCCTCCAGCAACGACGCCTGCCGCGGCGTTGGGAGATCACCGCGCAGCAGCAGCCAGATCATCTCGACGAGGCCCACCGTCCCGATGAGATCCTGGATCGGCCGTCCGCGCATCTCGATGACGCCGGGGCTCATCCGGGTGATCGCCGTCGCCCACCAGTCGGCAACGGCGTCGCGTACAGTCTCGTCGCCGTCGGGTCGCGTCACGGTGCCACCTCGGCGGGATCGCCGGCACCCGCGGCGGCCGGTTCGGACGCGGCCTTCCAGCGCAACAGGAGCTCGGGCAGCTCGCCGTTGTGCTGGCCCAGGATCGGCGGCGGCTCGGTGGGATGCATCCGTTGCCCGTCGACCAGGAAGCCGTTGCCGCTGACCCGAAGCGCCGCCGAGTCCGCCGAGGACGGAAACGGAAGTGTGGCGAAGAAGTCCCGGTACGCGAGCTGGTCCAGGTCAACGCTTTCGGGCACGCTCAGGATCCGCGCCGCCGGTACGCCGGCCGCCGCGAGCAGGCCCTCCCACTCGACGGCCGGTCGCGCGGCCAGCGCGGTGTTCAGCTCACGGTTCAGCTCCTCGCGATGGAGCAGCCTTCGCTCCCGGTCGGCGAAGCGGGCATCCGCCAACAGGTCGGGGCGGCCGACGACATGACACAAGGTCTCGAACTGCTGCTGCTGATTGGCCGCGATGTTGAGTGGCCCGTCAGCCGTGCCGAAGGTTCCCGAGGGCGCGGCGGTCGCGTTCTGGTCGCCCATGGGTCGGGGAACGACGCCGGTGGTGAGGTAGTTCGAGACCGGCCAACCCATGGCCGACACGGATGCCTCCAACATGGACACGTCGAGGAAGCATCCAGCGGGATCGTTGCGACGGCCCGCGATCGCGGCCACGATGGCCAACGCGGCGGTGAGCCCGCCGACCGTGTCGCAGACCGGGAAACCCACTCGTTGTGGCACTGTCTGTTCGGTTCCGGTGATGCTCATCATGCCGGACATGCCCTGGATCACCTGGTCGTACGCGGGCATCTGGCTCAGTGGACCGGTCTGACCGAATCCGCTGATCGCGCAGTAGATGAGCGATGGGTTGAGCTCCTGCAGTTGCGGCCAGCCGAAGCCGAGCCGGGCCAGCACGCCGGGGCGAAAGTTCTCAACCAGTACATCGGCGACGCGCACCAGCTCAGCGAAGGTGGCTCTGTCGTCGGAATCCTTGAGGTTGAACTCGACCGACCGCTTGCCGCCGTTCTGGGCCAGGAACGAGGCACCGATGCCGGCTTCGTTGAGCGCCGGGTCGGTCCCGAGATGGCGGGCCAGATCACCACGTCCCGGCGTCTCGATCTTGACCACCTCGGCGCCGAGAAGCATCAGCTGGTAGCTGCAGTACGGACCGGCGAGGACGTTGGTCAGGTCGAGCACACGGATACCGGTCAGTGGACGTTCGCGCATTCTGCTTCCCCTCGTACCGCTCGCGGCGGATCGAACGCCACCTGCGTCAGCTCAGATGGAACCCGTGAGCGGGTGGTCGAAACCCCTGTCGGACATGGTTTGGGCGACCTGTTGCAAGTCGTGGGCAAACTCAGCGACCCGCTCGTCGGTGAAGCGCAGGGTAGGCCCGGACAGCGACAGCGCGGCGACCACCGACCCAGAACGGCCGAAGACCGGCGCCGCTACGGCCGAGATCCCCTCCTCGCGTTCGCCGTGGCTGGTCGCGAACCCGCGTACCGCCGCCTCGTCGATCCACTCCTGCAACCGCTTGACATGGTCGGGACCGAACGGCGAGCTGCGGGCGATCCTCGCCAGCAGAGCCGGACCGGCATCGCGAAGCAACACCTTGGCCGTCGCGCCAGCGAACATCGGAAGCTCGTCCCCCACATGGACGACGTGCCGCAATGGTTGTGGACTCTCCTGCTGTGCGATGCACACGCGGTAGATGTCGCGGGCCACGTACAGGTTGGCCGTCTCACGGTGGCGGGCGGCGAGGTCCCGCATCATGCGTTGAGTCTCGGGCGGCAACTCCCAGCTGCGCCTCGCCAGGTGAGCCCATCGCCACAGTCCCGGGCCTGCCATGTACCCCTTGGGCGTCGCCCAGACCAGGCCACTCTGCTCCAGCGTGGAAATGAGCCGGATGACGGTGGTCTTGGCCAGTCCGGTGGCCTCGACGATGTCACGGATCGAGACGGTCGGACGATCCTCGGTGAGCAACGACAGGATGTCCAGCGCGCGCTGGACGCTCCGCACACCTTGTTGATCCGCCGAGTCACCAGCGGAATCGCGGCTTTCAGCGGTTTGACGTGGGGTCGCCGACTTCACGGTCTAACACTCTCCTCCGGACGGGAAGTGCGCCGCGAGGCGCCCATCGACCTGTACATCGGCTCCGATTCTCCTGCCCGTCGCGGGTTTCGAGCGTTCGTAACGTTCCGGCGACGCCCTATTGCCAGAACCTGCGAACGGGCCGTACGTTACACCCAGTCCGCCCAGCGGTCTAGTAGGTCCATACAGTGGTCCACCTAGGAGCGCCGCATGCTTGAGCCTATCCTCACCGCCCTGTCCGGCGAGTCGGTGGTGGACGCGCCATTGCTGCTGGCTGGGTCATGGGTGCGCGATGGCGCTCTGCACGAGCGAACCGGGCCTCACGCCCGGAGGACGGTCAGCCGGGCGACCTACGCGGACGAGGGCGTGGTCCGTAGAGCGGTCGAATATGCCCATTCTTCCGCGAGGCGGGTAGCTGCCTTGGCGCCCGCCGCCCGGGCGTCGATGCTGGAGTCGGCGGCCATGCTGGCAGTCGAACACCGGCGGCCGTTCGCCCGGCTGATCGCCCTGGAGCTGGGCAAGCCGGTCAAGGACGGACTCGGCGAGATGGACCGGGTCGCGGACACTTTCGCGGTCTGTGCCGCGGAAGCTCGGCAGATCGGCGGCGAGCTGCTGCCGGTCGCCGGCTGGGCACGGGGCATTGGCAACACGGCGATGACCTACCGTGCTCCGGCGGGCATCGCGCTGGCGATCACGCCATTCAACGCCCCCGCGAACCTGCTGGCCCACAAGCTCGGCGCATCGTTCGCAGCCGGCAACACGACGATCGTGAAGGGTCCGCCGCAAGCCCCCGCCGTGACCGCCGGCATCGTGGCGCTTCTCCTCGAGGCGGGGATGCCGGTCGAGGCGGTGCAGTTGCTGCACGGCGGCGGGGACGTCGGCGCCTGGCTCTGCGCGGCACCGGAGATCAGCGTGGTGAGCTTCACCGGCAGCGCCGCCACGGGAGCCGCTGTCGCGCGCGCCGCCGGAGCCAAAAGACTCGTCCTCGAACTAGGTGGCAACGCGGCCACGATCGTATGCGAGGACGCCGACGTTGACCTCGCCGCCACGATCTGCGCGCGAACCGGCTACAGCAACTCCGGTCAGAGCTGCATCTCGGTCCAGCGGGTGTATGCGCACCGCGCGGTGTTCGATCAGTTCGTCGCGGCGTTCGCGGGAGCGGTCGCCAAGCTGAAGGTCGGCGATCCGCTCGACGAGCACACCGACGTCGGGTCCATGGTCGACGACAACGCCGCCGAGCGCGTGCTTGCCTGGGCACACGAGGCCGCCGGCGCCGGGGCGACGATCGCACTCGGCGGACGGCGCGATGGCGCGACGCTACTGCCCACCGTGGTCGTCGATCCGCCCCCGGACGCCGCGGTGGTACAGCAGGAGGTGTTCGGCGCCCTGGTCGCGGTCCTCCCCTACGACGACCTGGATGCGGTCGTGTCCGCCTGCAATGCCAGCCGGTTCGGCCTGCAGGCCGGGGTGTTCACCCGCAACATCGACCGGATCATCGCGTTGTGGCGCGACCTTGAGGTCGGTGGGCTGATCGTCAACGGTTCGTCGAACTTCCGCCTGGATCACGTGCCCTTCGGTGGTGTCAAGGACTCGGGATTTGGGCGCGAGACACCGCGATCGATGATCGAGGACTTCACGGTGGTGAAGACGTTGCTACTGCGCGGTCTGTCCGTCTGGGGGGAAGCCAGTTGAGCGATCGCCACGATACCCGCCCATGCCACGACCAGGAGCTCCCATGACAGTTGACTCTCCGCTGCGAGCGGCCGACGTCGCATCCCCCGAAGCCACGGTGACCGGGGCGGACGCCATGACGGCGATGCTGGAGTCCTTTGGCGTCGAGTACGTGTTCGGCACCTGCGGGCACACGAACATCGCGTTGCTGGACGCCATTGGACGTAGCTCGATCCGATTCATCATCGCGCGCCACGAGCAGGCCGCCGCGCACGCGGCGGACGGCTATGCCCGGGCATCCGGCAAGCCGGGTGTCCTGCTGATGCACGTCGGTCCCGGGATGATGAACGGGGTCACCGGTGTCGCCACCGCGGCGCTGGACTCCGTTCCGCTGGTCGCCATCACGGGCGACGTACCGTCCTATATGTACGGTCGGCACCCGCACCAGGAGGTCAACCTTCACAACGACGCCGACCAGACGGCCATCTACCGCCCGTTCGTGAAGCGCGCCTGGCACGCCCACCGGGTCGAGGACCTCTTGCGGTTCACCGAGCGGGCATTCTGGACGGCCACGTCGGGGCGGCCGGGCGCGGTCCTGCTCAACGTGCCGATGGACCTGTTCAACCGGCCAGTACGTGACCACCGCGGCGACGCCACCCATCCCTTGCCTCGGCGCGCGACCATTCCGACCCTGTCCGAGAGCGACGCCGACCGCATCTCGGCGATACTGGTGGAGGCCGAACGACCGCTCATCTATGTCGGCGGCGGGCTGAGCCGGGGCGACGGGCGACGAGCGGTGACGGCACTCGCCGAGCATCTGGACATTCCGATCATCCACTCACTGATGGCCAAGGGTACGGTGCCCGACGAGCACCCGTTACTGCTCGGCATGCCCGGGTTCTGGGGTCTGGAATCCACCAACTCGTACGCTCGCGACGCCGACGTCGTCCTCGCCATCGCGACCAGGTTCGCCGAGACCGACGCGAGCTCGTGGAACCCGGACTACACCTGGCGGTTCCCGCCAAGCCGCCTCATCCAGATCGATCTCGACCCGGCCGAGATCGGTCGCAACTTTCCGGTCGAGGTCGGAGTGGTCGCGGACGCCGGCCTTGCCATCAAGTCCATTGTGGACTCGGTCCGCCGCAGGAGTCCGGTCGGAACCTCACGTCCCGGGCTGCGCGAGCGGATCCGATCGGCCCGGACGGATCTGTTCGAACGCAGCGCTGAGCGAGGGCTCAGTGACCAGTTCCCGCTGCGACCGGAACGGATCCTCGCGGACGTTCGATCGACCGTTCCGCCCGACGCTGTGCTCGTCACGGACGTCGGTTGGAACAAGAACGGCGTCGCACAGTGCTACCCGTTGCCGGCGCCGGGCCGGTTTATCACGCCCGGCGGCGCCTCGACGATGGGCTTCGGCCCGGCGGCCGCGGTGGGAGTGCAACTGGCCGATCCAGATCGGGTCGTCGTCGCTCTCATCGGTGACGGCGGCATGGGTGCGCAACTGCCGGCAATTCCCATGGCCGTGGAGCAAGGTCTGCCGGTCATCTTCCTCGTGATGAACAACCGGGCCCACGGCACGATCGCCGATCTGCAGGCCTCCAACTTCGGGCGTTCGTACGGCTGTGAGTTCACCGACCCGGATGGAAACCCTTACAGCCCCGACTTCGCGGCCCTGGGCCGCGCCTGCGGTGCCGACGGCTACACCGTCGACAAGCCGGCCGACCTGGCGGCAGCCCTACGCACCGCCATCGAACGTCGCCGACCAGCGGTGCTAGATGTGCCGATGGTCAACGAGCCGGTGCCGACACCCGGGCACTGGAACATCAAAGACATCTACCACGGTGTCTTCGAATGAGGGACGACCGCGACCGATCCCGCCCCTTGGCGTCAAACCGTTCTGGCTCGGCCTCAGCCCGGACGGCTTACGCCGCAACGCGTTCACGTACAGCCAGCACAGCGATACACCGAAGTCCTGAATACGCATCTCCCATCCCCCAACAGCAGAGGTGAGAGTATGTCCCGCTTTACCCGAAGCCGTTTCGCAGTTGTCTGGATCGCCGCCGCGGCGGCCGCGCTCGCGCTCTCGGCCTGCTCGAAGCCGGGCGCCACGAACACCACGCCGACGGCGACCGGTGGCCCCATCAAGATCGCACTTGTGGACGCCCAGAGCGGCCAGCTGAGCTCGCTGGGCGCCTGGGAGCTCAAGGGTGCCAAGCTCGCCATCGACGAGTGGAACAAGAACGGTGGCATCAACGGTCGGCAGATCGAGCTCGGCGTCTTCGACGACCAGGGCGACCCGACCACCGGGACCACGCTCGCTCGAAAGATCGCGAGTGAGAACTACATCGCGATGGTCGGAACCGCGGAGAGCGCGGTCACCATCGCCATGGCTCCGATCCTTCGCGACGCGGGCATTCCGAACATCACCTCCGGTCAGTCCACCGGTCTGGTCGCGGTGAAGAGCCCGTTCCTGTTCCTCAATGGACCCACCAGCACGACGTACGACGAGACCCTGGCGAAGTACGTCGTGGACACGAAGGGCCTCAAGCAGGTCGCGATGATCACCAACAACGGTTCGTACGGTAAGGGCGAGCACGACGCGTTCCTGAAGTCGTTGCAGAGCCGGAGCATCACGCCGCTGGACGACCAGGTCGTCACCACCGACCAGAAGGACTTCACCGCACAGCTCACGTCGATCCGCAGCAAGAACCCTCAGGTCATCTTCATCGGCGCGGAAGAGGTCGAGTCCGGGCTCATCGTGAAGCAGGCTCGGTCGCTGGGCATCACCGCGCCGTTCGCCGGCGGCGCCCCGCAGGGCACTCCGGTGTACCTGAGCACGGCCGGGGCCGCCGCGGTCGAGGGCACCTTCGTGAGCTCGCCGTACCTGAGCAACGACATCAACGACGCCAGCCGCAAGTTCTCCGCGGCGTACAAGGCCGCCTACAACGAGGACGCCGAACTGCACGGAGCCAAGGCGTACGACGGAACCCAGATCCTGTTGACCGCGCTGAAGACCAGTAACGTCGCGACCGGCAAGGCACTGGCCGACGCCATCCGCGCGACCAAGTACAAGGGGCTGTTGGGCAGCTTCGCCTACGACGACACCGGCGTCGGCATCTTCGCCACCGCCATCGGAACCATTACCAACGGCAAGCTGGTCTCGGCCAGCTGACCATTGCGGCGGGGCCGCTCCCCTGAAGCGGCCCCGCCACACCGATCGTCCGTCCCGACGCACAGGAGAACAATGCAGGTCACGATCCAGACGTTCATCGGGGGTCTCAGCCTCGGTGCCATCTACGCGTTGGTGGCGCTGGGGTTCTCGCTCGTGTACCGCACCATGGGCCTGGTGAACTTCTCGCACGGCAACGTGGTGATGATCGGCGCCTACCTCGCGTCGACGTTCTATATCTCCTCGAAGCTCCCGTTCGCCGTGTCGATCGTCGTCTCGATGGTCGTCACGGCCGCCATCGGCATCATCATCGAGCGCGTGCTGCGGCCCTTGGAAAACAAGGACTTCGACCTCATGTTGATCGGCACGATCGGGTTCGGGATCGTGCTCGAGGCGTTGGCGATCATGATCTGGGGTGCAACCGGGCAGGCCGTGCCTTCTCCGGTCCCCGCCGCACCGATCATCCTCGCCGGCATCCGCATCCGCACGTACGACCTGCTGGTGCTGGCGGTCGCGGCCGCGGCGACGCTGCTCCTGATCTTCTTCCTGCAACGCAGCAAACGGGGTACCGCGATGCAGGCCGTCGCGATGGACCACGAGGCCGCGACCGCCGTCGGCATCAACGTCGGCCGGAGCAACGCGATCGCGTTCATGCTCGGCGCATCGCTCGCCGCGCTCGCCGG
>Ga0105248_10009886_pt1 | contig 10504 bp, 14 predicted proteins | sample KBSS34metaG_FD_81524 | JGI IMG/M metagenome (GOLD analysis project Ga0105248, IMG submission 81524) | Switchgrass rhizosphere microbial communities from Kellogg Biological Station, Michigan, USA - KBS S3-4 metaG | ecosystem: Host-associated > Plants > Roots > Rhizosphere > Soil | place... | reverse complement strand
GGTCGAAATATCACTATAAATGGTAGAGCAGTAGAACTGTTCCAACAACTCCATGCTAAACATCGGAGAGATTAGATTACCAGAATACTGCGGATACCCACTAGCAGCAGGAACTGCCATATTCGTTACCTCCAAAAATTATTTGTCATAGTCAATACGTCCCTCTTCTTGCGCTCGACGATACAACTCAACGATCTTATTAAACTCGGCGGGTTCTATCTGTCTCTTACGGAATTTAAGGGATGCTTCTTCACGTTTGGACCAAGCTAATTTCGGTTTCTTGCCATCAGGCAAGTCACCACTAGCATTGCTTACAGTCGGTGCTCGAAACGCATCTGCTACCGTAGTAGGTTTCACTTTGGTAAAGTCGGTAAAAATCTTAACAACTTTCTTTAGGTCGCGTTTAGCGTGAGCGCCCATAAGGGCAACGCCAATTGTTTCGTCTGTATAATCACTCAATGGTTTCTTAGCAAATTCTTTCCATTCTGGCGACTCTACAATCGTATTAAAGTCTTTAACATGCAACTGTACTTGCTGCAAAAAATTTGCTTCTTCACTTTCTTGGAATTTCTTAGTAGAATCGTCAGTATTCTTTTCCAAAGAAATGATTTTTTCCTGTAGCGGTTTAACTACAGAATTCTCTATTTCGCGCCGCTGTCTTGTAAGTAACTTAGCTAAGACCGGCAACGCGGGGCCATATTCGTCTTGTTCTTCCTTCGTAAGCTCTAACGAGGGTTCTTCCTTCGGAGGCTGAACCGGCTGTTTAACAATACCATCAAACTTAGCCTCTAAAACTACAAGCCTATCACGAAGTCCACGATTTTCTTCTACAATCTTTTCATGGTTACCACGTAAACTCTCAAATTTCCACTTCCAAGTATTCTCTTCCGGGTCTTGCTTCTCTACCTGAACCGGTGGTTTTACTTCTGCAACTTCTTCATCTTTCTTTTCTACCTGAACAGGTACTTCTTCAGTAACAGCGAATTGAGCTTCATCTAACGGTTTATCGTCTTTCTTTTCTTCTTCCTTTTTCTGCACCACCATAACCGGCACCGGCTTTTTCGGTGTAGGTTTTACTTGCTCCAACGGGGCAAGAGTAGCTTGTAACTCAGCTTTCTTCGCTTGCATTACACTAGGCAAACCCGGCATACATCACTCCTTGCTTTGGCTAAGGGATTCTAAGAATTGTATTAGCTCAGTTACTTCAGATGTTTTTCCGCGCATATGAGCACCGTGCTGGGCGTCGTTATTACTTAACCAACCGGTAATTAACTGTTCCCTACGTTTCTTGAATGCGCCTAAAATAATCTCACCATTACGACTCTGAGCTACATTCGTAAAGGCTTTGACTTCATCAACATTAAACTTCATTACATCTTACCACCACAAGATTTGCATGTCGGTTTCCACTTCTGCCCAAACATCGAACCTTTAGTAGATGGCGGATCACCCGCGCTACCCATATTACTACCAACAGATTTACCTTCACTAGTCCAAGCTGACTTAGGCTGTGTGGATTGTTTGTGAAAACCACCGTAGCCCATTTTTGCCTGACCTACATATGCAGTACCTTTAAATGCCATTTCTCATACTCCTACGACGTATTTACCAAGACCAACAAAAGGTGATGCGACATTCGCATCATGCCCAACCACGTACACTGTGCCTAAACCACCTGCTGTCAAACGAAACTCGTATCGTCCTGATGCATCAATGGAGAGTTTGTTATCCGTAGCAGTTAACTGCGCTTTATTACCATTAATGTACAGTGGATTAAACCACTGCCCACTTCCATGCCCACCAACACTCCAAACCTCAACGACTTCTGTGTCCACCAACCCAAAAGCTTCAACCACAAAAGGGTACAAATCTACAGTAATAATGTGTGAAGTCGTACTACTTGAACTCGGATCAAATAGAATATTATAACTACCACTCTCAAAACCCGGAGCAAATGGGATTACATCACCAAGGCGGATACCTGTAGAAATCATCTCATTTACCCCTTACGTTGTCGGATCAATAGCTATAGACGTTAAAACATGTCTATATGATCTATATAACTCATCACCAGCACTATCAGTAGGATACACAACAATACCGGGCCATAGCGTCTTATGCGCTAAGAAAGTTTCTACATTATCACCAATATTCGTATAAGTTAGAGACGGTACAATTAACCCACCGGCAGCAAAAGGAGTGCCTGTAGTATATGTATAATAAGTTCCTACATTACAAAATGTAGAAGGATTAGAGGGTACTGGTGCAAACTCCACCTGTAAATTAGTTATACTAGCTAACTGAACGCCTGTAGGAGAAATATTCTTAAAAATAGACGAACTACCAAGAACAATTTTACCCCCATGTACAAAAACCGTACCAGAACCTCTGAAGAAACCATATGTTATAGTTGGGCCAACTGTACCTGTTTGCCCTGTACGAATAACACAAGCTTTAATAGTGAGTAGCCCATTAATGCCAATAGTAAACGGTATACACAAATACTGTGCTGTATTTGTTGTTAATGAAATATTAGCTACAATAGTAGGGAAATTTGTTTCTGCTGCAATATAAGCATCATAACCAGTACTATTAGCTACATTATATGCATTAATAGTAGTAATAGGCACGTCGTTATATGGGGAGATAGTTATAAGCCTATTGCCTATGTCCATTCCATTAATAGCATTAAATGTTTGATTTAGTGTTAGTGTATTAAACGTATCTGATGGAGCATTTTGATAATTATAAAACGTATCCCCCGCTAACAAAAAGATATTACCCATCGTACCATCTGGTAAGTTAGAAATAGCTTTAGCAATAGTTTTTAATGGGCTTCCTATTGTACCTGCATTGCTATCATTACCTGTAGAACTCGACACATACTGATTTAAAAACTGATCTGGCGGAGTAATACCATAGAATAAACCATCATCACGAAGCTGAAGTAAATTATCAGCAGCGCTCGACATTAGTTGCTGGTCTACAAGACAATCACTGCTGTTTAATGAAACAACATTATTATTCGCTGTAGTATCTTCAGGAATTGCTGCACCGATAGTACATGGATTTGGGGTGATAATACTAGTCAAAACTGCATATAACGCATCAGCAATATCCTGCGATGCTTCATTTTCCATAGCAAACTGGAATCCTACAACTACCACTGTCCCTAATCCACCGCCGCTTAGCGTAAGTCTATAATCACCGGGCCGTTCAACAATATATGACGTTCTACTAGTAGTTAGAGTAACAGGACCACTAACCGGAGCATATGGCGCAATAATTTGGTTAGACTGCCCTGCATTTGTTATTTGCTCAAGAGTTACAGTTTCACTTCCACTCAAATTAAACGCTTGAACTCTAAAAAAGTTATTATCAACTTTAAATGGATGAGAGTGTACACTAGTACTATGTACATCAAAAAGAGTATTATAACTATAGTTCTGTTGACCAGAAGCATAGATTTGTGTACTACCAGACGTAGTTGCGCGGCTCATTCTAAGTACCCCAATTCTTTAGCTACTGCATCACGAATACGAGAAAATACATCCCAATTAACATCTTTCTTTGTCGGAGCAAATGCACCAACAGGGTTACGCCAAAACAAAGTCTTTCTAGGAAATTGCCCATGTCCGGTTTCATTATATGAAAAAGTGCGCGGACCAAACTGCACACGAAATATTTTTGTTTTTTCATTAATCTCTATAATGTGACCACTACCAAAAGCCACATCAAATACAGAATCATTAATGGCGATTTCAGAACCATCAAGTATCATACTATATCTCTTTAAGGAAACTCTAATGGTGCGGTAGGTACAAATGAATCATCTGACCAGATATTACCGATCATTAAGAACGGATCAAATAAGTAACCACCCAAAATATCACTTGCCGGTGTTCTAGTGCCTAAATAAATGTTACTAGCCGTAGTAGTCAACGTACCCACAGTAGTACTACTATCTATAATCCCACCAATACGCAAACTAAGTAACGGACCACGACGAATTGCAGCAACAAAATACCAATTTCCTGCTGTCACTGTGGTTGCCCCAGCCAGAAGCGTAGCCGTTATCGGATCATAGAAAGTAAGAACGCCTGCATTAAAATAAAGCCTATAAGAACCGCCTGAAGAGGCTGAGATTATAGTTTGAACACCGCTAACGCTAGTTAAATAAACCCACGAACCCATAACAAAATTATTGTTACCTAAAGCATAAGCTTTATCTGAATTAACATTAGCTACAAAAACACTTGATTGGTTAGAATTGGGTATGAAAATAGACTGACCGCCACCAATAAACGGATATTGTGCTGAACTCAACGTAGCTTGATCTGAAAGTACTGAAGTAGACCCGCCACCCTCGTTACGTATATAAGCTAAGACTGAACTAGAAACTAATGAATACGTAGATTTACATAAAATAGACATGCTAGCATAGTATGATAATTCGTTAGCAGGCTTCATAGCTCTAGCATGCGCTAAAACACGTGTAGCACTAAGAGCATAATTATATAGTGCAAAATCACTACCATATCCATACCACGGAGCTTGACTACCGGTAAGACTACTACCCATTATCTCAATAGTTGCCCCTAACGTAGCGGTTGCAGAAGTACCTGATGCGACTAGCACACCATCTTCATAAAGTGATACTATAGTACCAGATTTTGTAGCGGCTAAATGGGTAATTTTACCTACAGTATTATTCGGAGATATAAAATCTGTACCGCCATCACAGTAGATGCAGTCAAAAGAAGTACCAGCACCAGAAGTTCCTAACCCAGTTCCATTAGGTGCAGCAGTTATAGCTGCGAACAGATTAAACTTTGCTATAGAAACTCCCCTATAATTCCCAAGCAATCTAACACACTCAAAAGTCCAATCCCCACTAAGAGTAGGGGTAACTGCTGTAACAGCCACAGTAGCACCGGGTAAACCAGCGTTTGGGTATGTAGCGCAACTCGCTATAGCATCTTTATGAAGCTTAGGCGCTCCCAACTGTAGTAACCTATAATCCCCCGTATTACTATATGTACCATCCCCGCCATTACCGGAACTATCCACTGCCACAGTACCAGAACTTTCATCCAATTTCCAGTATCTAATCGGCGTATCTGCTAATACTTCAGTTGCATACGTTATAGTCACATACATATCTTGCAAACTTGTGGCTACTTGCCCATCTGAAGAAGTAATGGCTACAGTAAAAATGTAATGCCCAATTGTGGTAGGCGTACCAGAAAGTACTAATGTACTACCAACTATACTAAGAGCTAGCCCCGGAGGGAGTGTACCAGAAAATACACCAGTACCGCCGTATAACGAATAAACTCCGTTACCTCCAGTAATTGCTAGTGATTCAGAATACGGTACATTCTGCGTAGCATATGCATAAGTACCAGAAAGTGCTAAAGGTTTAAATCCACGACCATACAGTACTACTGTAGTACCATCAGTAAATGCCGTACCACCAGCCTTTAACCTAACAGCGGTAACTGCCGCAGGAACTTTCCATAAAAAGGAACTATCCGCTGTGTCAATCCTAGTCGTAGTATCGTTAAAATAATCCGAACTATTACCCCGCACAATTTTATGGAACACAGTACCAGTATAGTTAGGAATCAAAATCTCTGCTTCCCCAACAGCCGTAGCCAAACCACTAGTACCGGGTATAAACCCACCAACGCCACCATCTACACTAGCTACAAGTACTGAACCAGCATTTGAGACAACTGCTGTGTCACCAATAGCTTGTGCTATAACTGTATTAGTATAGTCAGTAGACGTAAAATCTCCATTTATAGCTACTTTCAGTGCATTCTCATCTGAACTAACATCAGTATCTTGCCCCACAATCATAACAATAAGGTCATTATAGTTTTGTGAGATACCATTAAATACTACTGTTGCTTGCGAACCTGTAGTAACAACGTACCCTAATTGGGTGAGTGCTCCGCCACCGGGAGCCAAAAACGCATCACTACCAGCAGCGCCTTGCGGCCCTTGCGGCCCAATAGCGCCCTGCGGGCCTTGTGGCCCACTACCGCCACCACCGCCGCCACTTAGTAAAACTAATGGGATACCGTTTGCCATAACTTATCCTAACCCGTATAATGTAGCAGTAGTACCAATTGCGAAACCAGCACCACTAGTATTTAACGTAATACTAGTAATAGCCGCAGTATTTAACCATCTAAATACACGAATATCTAGGGATGACTTATTAGTAGCGCCAGTATTATCTGCAATAGTAGTATCAGTAGCTTGCACTAATTTTTCAAAAGAGCCCTTATAATTTGGGATTAAAATATCTGCACAAGCAATTGCATTAGCACTATCTTGTACTCCTGGCACAAAAGCTATAGCAGCCCCTGAACTTGTAGTAGCTAAAGTTGCATTACTCACTGAACCACCAAAAGCTTCGTTATATACTGTATTAGTGTAGTTAGCTGCTGTAGTATCCCCATTCAACACCATACTTACAGTAGCAAAAGTCGCATTAGCAGTATCTCTACCAGACAAAATGATACGTAAATCAGTAAATGTACTCGGGATACCTGTAAACGCTATAGCTGAAGTAGCTCCTGACACTACTACCTGGGCTATGAACGGAGCTACGGCACCCTGTATGCCCTGCGCGCCTTGAGCGCCCTGCGGCCCTTGGAACCCCTGTACTCCTTGTGGCCCCTGACTGCCCTGGACGCCTTGAGCGCCCTGCGCGCCTTGTGTGCCTACCCCAGCAGTACCTTGAACGCCTTGAGCGCCCTGCGGCCCTTGAGCGCCCTGCGGCCCTTGTGAGCCGCCTCCGCCGCCTCCTCCAAAAATTACTAATGGTACACCAACGCTCATAGTTATCTCACTTCATTATTGGATCGAGATAAACACCGCAATTGGCTGCGGTACTAGATTTCTCAAATATATAAGTCATACCACCAATAAGGGGTAGTCCGGGATGTGCTACGGTTAGCATTGCAGGGGTAGTTAAATCAGGCATAACTACTTGCGTAGGCACATTAGCAACCATAACCAAAATATTCACTGTCTCGCTACCCGCAAGATGATCCGCCGAGGCAACAAACCACGGATAATACTTAGTAGTATATGGCTTAGATGTTATAGCAGAAGTTGTTGGAGCAATTTGTGTAACCTGCCCATCGTTAATTGGGGTCGTCATTACTATGTCCCTTGCGGTAGATTAATTGGGGCCACTTGCTGTGATGGTGTCTGACTCTGAGGTGGAAGCGCAGGGGGGTTATTCATACCACGAGTCATACCAGTTGCCACACCTGCGCCTTCTAAGTCTTGTGATAACTGATTACCCCTATTTGGGTTAGGCATCTTAATATTTACCCCTGTACTATTAAGAATTTGACCAATAAACTGCTGTATAACGTCTTGCGGAACTAACGGCGGTTGCATTGTCGCATATGGAGTCAATAACTGTAGCAAATCAGTCATCTTATTCTGTGCAAGCTCTCTCTGCAATAACCCCGAAGCACCACGTGCAATAACCTTAGCATCTGCTTTAACATCAGGATCATCACTAGTAAGCATGTTGTAATCATAGTACATCTGCACTACTTGCTCAATAACGTCTTTATCAATATGTAGCGCAACCGCTTTAATACCTTTAGCCGCATTTCCCATCAGCATACTTAAGCCACCGAGAGTACGTCCACCGCCCTGAACTTGTGGGTTACCCATAACATAAGCAGGAATACCACTAATATCATCCGCCAGTTTATAGAAATATGAAGCGCCCTCAAGCAAATTATTCACATGATTCGGAATATCGTGGAAGTGGAACGCAGGCTGCCCACCGCCCATGCCCGATAGATCAGGTGTCGTATGATGCAACGAATAAGGGCTTACTTCACTCGGCTTATCATCATCACCCAAACGACTTGTGTCTACTTCACCAAGAGGACCAGAAGAATAAGCTGCATTTTTGAGTGATGCGCGGATAAACGAATTATAAGAGCGTTCAACATCAAACAAAAGACTAATTACACTCTCGCCCCAAAACGACCCATTATTCTTCTTGTAAGAAGTACCATATATCGGGCGCAACCCTGTCGGATGTGGGTTAAGAACTGCTTTAATACAATAATTTGCTACTGCCCAGACCTCGCATTCGTATTGCCGTTGCGGATCATCAACTAGTACACCATGCTCTAAAAGGTGGCTTCCTTTAATTTTACCATTGTAAATTATTGTATCAATTGTGCGAGTTTCAAGTAACGGCGTCTCACGATACTCTAATCTACGACGTTCAGAATCTTCAGTAGTACGTTCAATATAACCATGCTCATACCGCTCAAGTATGAAACGAATAGCATCGTCACGAAATCCCGGCACACCGATGGCCGAGTAAAGAGTTTCAGGTGTTAAACGAGCACGCTCAATGAAGTAATGCCCATTCTGTGTAGTTGTACTATCCGGTGATGGGAAAGCATCAAACGGGTCAATACGACGAAGTTTCATTAGTGGCTTATCAACCACTGTCGTTTTATTCTGATCCCAAACTATCTGTTTAACATTTTCGATAATGGGCGCTCTGACAAGAGCAGTGAGAAACACCATTAAATCTTCAGTAAATTCCCCAAATACACTTCTCCAACCACCCTCTAATAGTTGCTCATTAATAAGATGCTCCATATTCTCGCACGCGTGCTGCGCATCGTCTTGAGCATCTTGGTAAGCAGCATCTTTTAAATCCCTAGCGCGAAGCTTGACTTGGTTAACATCAGCCATCCCAAGCTGTTGAATCTCAGCTTCTAACTGCTGGACAATCTGTTCCTTCATCCAATCCGGTAGTTCCGGTAATGGTGTAGGGGAAATAGTCCACGGTTTGTCTTGTGCATTAAGGAGAATGTCGTTAATCCACGCCGCACCAGCACGAGCTTTTAGCGCCGATAACCCAACAAATACATCGACTGATTCAAAAAGAGCAATCTCTTCTGGCGTATATTGCATACGCATACTACGCATGCAACGAAGTAACTTATCCTCTACATTTAATCTACGGCGATGAAATAATGCGTCACTGAATCTATCTCGTACATAACGAGCTAAGGTATCTTCAATTTCTGTTGTTACGGCTTCATCAGACGAGGAAACGGGGAGGAACGTATCCTTCCCCGAGTCCATTACCGCACTATTATCAAGCATTGCCATTAGGGTTGCGTTGCCCGCAAGTCAATTGCATCTGATAATGGTTTAATAGCATCATGCAAACTTTGCCAATCAGCATCAGTAGGCACATAGTTACTATCGGCCCATTGCTGAAACTTCGTTTTATCTGCACTTAATTGTGCAAATAATGCGCTACCCACAGGAGCTAACGCAAGAAACCCATTAAGTAATTGAATAAGATAGGCTAGCTGAATCATTTCTTTGCTCCTTTCAGTGCGCTCTGCACAGCTTCCAACGTAGTAAGTGCAGTTAGTACAGTAACCGCAGTTTGAGCAGCGGCAACCGCCTCACTAATACCGCCTGCTTTAAAATTAGGATCGCGAACTGCGTTTTCAGCACTAGAAATAGCAAGCTGCGCTACATCTTTAGCTTGTTTCATCTGTTTAGCAACCCCAGTATTAGAGCACACAATAGTAACTGCATTAGTACATGACGGCAAACTATCATATGCAACGGCTACTGCTTCGGCGTCTTTCAGACTAGTCTCAAGTTGAAATACCGCTTGCTGTGCATTAGTAGGCTTAACACCGCTTACACAAGCACTTAAAACCAAACACAAACTAATTACTAAAATCTTCATCGTAAATCTCCTAAATTCGTCCTAATAGGAATAAAACTAGGACAACTACAAGAACCAAACCTAGACCCCCACCTAGATATGGACCACCGCCATAAAATCCTGTGGGTACACCACCAAGCAGTATAACGATCAAAAGAATTAGAAGAACTGTTCCTAAAGTCATAAAACCTCACTTCAAGTAATGAACTACTACAGCAACTGCCGCAATAACTAGCCCTGCTAATGCCGTAATCGCCACCCATGATGCACTCTTTCCAGTTACTGTTCCATCTGCTGTATACACGCGCCCTGAAATTTCAGTAACTCGTTCTCTAAGTGCCTCAACTTCATCCTTAGTCGCAACATTACTGCGCAGTTCATTAAGTAAAGATAAACGCCCTTTTAATTCTTTTGTTGCTTCCTTCAACGCAATTTGTTGTGCTTTAAATCGCTGTTCATAGCGCTTATCGCGCTCATCCATTATATGCGTAATAAAGTCTCGCAACGCTACTGTCTCACTTCTCGGCATCTGGTTCTACCTTAACAACTACTTTCTCTTCTGGCTTAAGTGTAACTGTACTAGTTGCTGCTCCTAAAACCGGTGCTAATGCATCTTGGGCTTTTGCTGCGGTAGAAGAAAGTGTACTAATTGTAGCATCCTTTGTTCTATTAGCGACCGAAGCCCCAAAAAAGAAAGATGCAATCATAATGAAAACTGTTTGGAACATTGTCTGCTGTTGTCCT
>Ga0105248_10009884_pt1 | contig 10505 bp, 9 predicted proteins | sample KBSS34metaG_FD_81524 | JGI IMG/M metagenome (GOLD analysis project Ga0105248, IMG submission 81524) | Switchgrass rhizosphere microbial communities from Kellogg Biological Station, Michigan, USA - KBS S3-4 metaG | ecosystem: Host-associated > Plants > Roots > Rhizosphere > Soil | place... | reverse complement strand
GTACCGCCGAGCGTGAACGGACCGTCCAGACCAACCTCGAGGTGCTCCGTGGATTCAGGACGACAGGGGAAGGGACTGGTCCGAGCTCGATTTGGCGCATGACAACGGCCGTCCTTCCGGCCGCCTCGAAGGCCGGGTTGAGCAGATGGCCGCTTGCCGTGAACAGAATCCGGCGCGCGTGGTGACGGGCGACGGCGGTCGAGGGTAGAACCTCGTCGTGCAGAGGCAGGCAGTTCGTCCATTGTGGACTTTGTGATGCGGGAGATGCTCAGGCAGCCGGCGTCTGTAGGGTGGTGGTCTGGCGTAGCCGGGCCAGGACACCAACGACGAGCATGACGAATAGAACGCCGACGGAGAGCCACACGGCGGTTGAGATGGTGGGGCTGAGCAACAGTCCGAATGCGGCGAGGACGCCGGCCGCGACGACGAACCAGGTGCCGTATCGGTTGGTGAAGCGGGGAACCGGGCCGAACCGCAGCGTGGTGCGGTTGATCCCGTGGGCGATCCAGTCCTCGCCGCGTTGGCCCCAGCGGCGGATGAACCTGCCGATCCAGCTGGGTCCGGCCAGGTACAGCCAGACAGCGGCGACGATAGACACCACGAGGACTGCCTCGACGGCCTGGATCAGGAAACGCAGCAGCGTGTCGTACAGAGCCAGGGCGGCGGGGACGTTGAGACCCTTGTCGGCGACCTTGGTCGTGTACGCGTCCCGTAGGACGTGCAACAGGACGAGCATGATGATCATCAGTGCTGCGATCATCATGACGCCGATGAGGGCGCCGCGGCGGTGTTGCGGGGCGAGCCAGATGCCCAGTGCCAGCAGGACGAGGGCGATCAGTGGTAGCCAGGTGGCCAGTTTGTCGAGCAGGTTCACATAGGACTGGATGCGCGGCAGGTTCTGCACGGTTATCACCGGCACCTGGACCGATACGCTGGGGATCTTGCTCGCGACCGAGAACCCGGAGTTGACCAGGTCCTGCTTGACCTGATCGACGATCGGTCCGACCTCGACGATGATCTGGTCCCCCTGGGTCTTCACCACGTCCGTGCCCTGGCCCGTGAGCACGCCGGAGAGTTGGGTGTGGGCCTTCGTGTTGGCATTGACCCACAGCTTCTGGAACCGGGAACTCTGGACGAACTTCAGCACGGTCTTGTTCACGAAGTCCTGGACGGCGTTGTTGACCGGCCCGGCGATCGCGCTGGCGATGACATCAGCGTTGGGCCGCCCGGTCGCCTGGGCCAACTGGTTTATCAGGTTCGGTATGTCGATCTTCTCGATGACCGCGGTGCTGACGCGGGCGGCGATGGCGTTCTGCACCGCGGGATCGGATGCCAGGGGTGTGACGGTGGCGACGTACTCATCGGTGTTGATGATCTCGTCGCGCGCGTAGCGGGCCACCACCGACAGCGTTGCCAGCAGCGCGGCGACCAACAGCAGCACGACCGCGCCGGTCCACCGCCAGCCGCCGTGGCGGTGCCGGGGTGGTGCAGTGGCGGCGGGTGGGGTTGGGGAGGCGCCTGACGGCACCGCGTCCGTCGGTTGTGCGGTCCGCTTCGATTCCGCGGGCTGCGGCGTGTCCGAGTCGTTCGTGGCCACGATTCATGCTTTCAGCCGACCTGGACACGAAGAGGCGGTTTGGCCACACCGTCGAGGAACCTATGGTGACGTCCACCTTTGGGGCGACCGTGAGCCGACGTCCCGACGAGGATGCCGTGGTTTGGCGGTCGTTTTTCGATCCGCCTCCGGATGTGCGTCAGGTGCGAAATGCTGAGTGTGGTGAGTTCCGGTGCGGCATGCTACCGGAGGCGCTGGGGCTTGGGAGGTTTGACGATGAATTCGTACCCAGCGATTGAAGATCACGGTCTGATCGGCGATCTGCAGACGACGGCGCTGGTGGCGACCGACGGCACGATCGACTGGTTCTGCGCGCCGCGCTTTGACTCCCCCAGCATCTTTGCGTCGTTGCTGGACCAGGAGAAGGGCGGCCATTTCCAGATCGCCCCTGAGGGCGCCACCTACGTGACGAAGCAGTTGTACCTACCGGGCACACCGATCTTGATTACCCGGTTCCTGAATGCGGATGGCGTGGGGGAGGTCACCGACTTCATGCCCATCGCCGGTGATCGCGCTACCGATCGGCATCGCCTGGTGCGCATGGTGCGGGTGGTGCGAGGTTCGATGCGTTTCCGCGTGGACTGCGAGCCTCGGTTCAATTACGGACGGGACGAGCACGGGGTCGACGTGACACCGGACGGTGTCGCGTTCCGGTCTGGGTCGCTGGCAATGAATGTGTGCGCAGCGTACGGGGAACACCGGGTGGCGAGGCCGGAGGACATCGAACGTACTGAGCGCGGCTTCCAGGTCACTGTTACGGCGCAGGTCGGCGATGTCGGCGGCGTGGTGCTCGAGACGGCGCCGGACGGGCCACCGCGTGCGGTGCCGCCCGAGGAGATCCTCGATCTGTTCGAGCAGACCCGTGACTTCTGGCGGGGCTGGATCGGCCAGTCTCGCTACACCGGGCGGTGGCGGGAGATGGTCGAGCGTTCGGCGATGACGCTGAAGCTCATGACCTACGCGCCGACCGGTGCGTTGGTGGCGGCGCCGACGGCCGGGCTGCCCGAGCAGGTCGGCGGGGAGCGCAACTGGGACTACCGCTTTACCTGGGTGCGGGATGCGTCGTTCTCGGTGTACGCGTTGCTCGGTCTCGGCTACACCAACGAGGCCAGGGCGTTCCTCAAGTGGCTCAACGATCGGGTGGGGCAGTCAGTTGAGCGGTCGACGCCGCTGCAGATCATGTACCGCATCGACGGCTCGCCGGATCTGCGGGAGGAGGTTCTCGACCACTTCGAGGGGTATAAGGGGTCGAGCCCGGTGCGCATCGGCAATGACGCCGCGACTCAGCTGCAGCTGGATATCTTCGGTGAGGCGTTGGACTCGATTCATTTGGCCGATTCGCACGACCTGCAGTCGGCGCACCAGGGCTGGCAGAGCATCGTTCATCTGATGGATTGGCTGTGTGACCACTGGGACCAGGGCGACGATGGGATCTGGGAGACCCGCGGTGGCCGGCAGGACTTCGTCTACGGTCGGCTCATGTGCTGGGTTGCCTTCGACCGAGCCATCCGTATCGCGCAAGGGCGTGGGCGCCCAGCGGACACGCAACGGTGGATCAACATGCGCGACACGATCTACCGGCAGATCATGGAACGTGGCTTCCACCCCAAGCGCGAGGCGTTCGTCCAGCACTATGACACCGACGTGCTGGACGCCTCGCTGCTGTAGATGCCGCTGGTCGGATTCATCGCGCCGACCGACCCGATCTGGCAATCGACGCTGCGGGCGATGGATGAGGAGCTGGTTTCGGACAGCTTGGTCTACCGCTACGACCCATCGGCGTCGCCGGACGGGCTGCGCGGCTCGGAGGGCACGTTCACCATCTGTAGCTTCTGGTATGTCGACGCGCTCGCCCGCTCCGGGCGTTTGGAGGAGGCGCGGCTCACCTTCGAGAAGATGCTGACCTACAGCAACCATTTGGGGCTGTACTCGGAGGAGATCTCGCCGACCGGCGAGCAGATCGGCAATTTCCCACAGGCGTTCAGCCATCTCTCGCTGATTAGCGCGGCGATGAACCTCGATTACCAGCTCGATCACGGCGCCGGCTCTGTCGAGCCGGTCCTCGCTCACGGCGTATCCGCAGGCTGATCGACAGCGGCCCCAGCCGCGTGGTCTCGCCAGGCAGCCGCCACCCGGGCCCTCGGGGGTCAGAGCGCCGGCCCGGGTGGCGGCCCGCCGGCGGCGTAGTCCTGCATCGGGACGGCGTTGGTGGACCACGCGTTCATCACGGGGTCGATGATGCGCCAGGCCTCCTCGGCCTCGTCGCCGCGGATGAACAGCATCGGGTCCCGCTTGAGCATCTCGAGGACCAGGTTGGCGTAGGGGGCGTGTGCTGACGCGGTGGAGTGCACCTCGAGTTCCCGGTTCTCGGCTTGCCGATCCGGTCCGTTGAGTGTGGTGGCCAGACGGACATAGGGCTCGGTGAGCCCCACCCTGAGCACGTTGGGTTCGACGCCGGGTACGAGGTGGAGCATGTATCGGGGCAGCGGCCGGAAGTGGATGGCGATCTCGGCCGTGTCCGCGGCGAGCGCCTTGCCCGAGCGCAGGGTGAACGGGACTCCGTCCCAGCGGGGGCTGTCCACCCGCAGTGTCAGGGCGGCGTACGTTTCGGTGTCGCGATCTGGGTCTACTCCGGGTTCGTCGACGTATGACGGTACGTGCCGCGTGCCGATGGTGCCTGCGGTGTAGCGGGCGCGCACCGTGTCGCGGCGCATGTTTTGCGGCGTCGGGGTGGCTACTGCCCGCAGGGCCTCCACCCGGACGTCGCGAAAGGAGTGAGCGTCGATGCGGGCCGGCTGTTCCATCAGCACCAGCGCCATGGCTTCCATGAGGTGGTTCTGCACCATGTCCTTGAGCGCGCCGGCGCTGTCGTAGTAGCCGGCGCGTCCTTCCAGCGTCAGGCTCTCCAGCCAGCTGATGTCGACCCGCTCGATGTGCGTCGCGTTCCAGGTGGGTTCGAAGATGCGGTTGAGGAACCGGAGCACTATCACCCGGCGGACCAGGTCGTCAGACAGGAAGTGGTCGACCCGGAAGATCGTCGGCTCCGGTAGGTGAATGCGCAGGATCTCGTTCAGGTGCCGAGCTGAGGCCAGGTCCGTGCCGAACGGCTTCTCGATCGCCACCGCATCCGTGGTGCGCAGCCCGGCCTGGGCCAGTGCCGGCAACACGGACTGGTACAGGAACGGCGGCAGCGCGAGGTAGACCAGCGTGTCCGGACGGTCCTCGCCGATCAGCCTGCCGACGTCCTCGGGCCGGGTGACGTCAGCGGGTTGGAAGCTGAGCATCCGCACCACGGCGTCGCGGGTCGCCGGCGCGACCGTGGAGTGCTTCTCCAGTTCGGCGAAGATGTGGTGGCGGAAGTCCTCAGTGGACCAATCCGTGTTGGCCGAACCCACGATCGTGAACCCCGGTGGCAGCAGGTCCGTCTCGGCCAGCTGGGCCACCGCCGGCATCAGCAGGCGGCTGGTGAGGTCGCCCGAGGCCCCAACAAGAACCATTCGCTCGATCATCGGAGGTGCCTTCCTCAGGGCATCGCCCTGGCTGCCCGCTGGTACCCCAGGAGTCGTCCCGGCCAGACGCTGGGTTGACCACCCAGGCGATGTGCCTGGGTCAGACGTGGGCCAGCACGCCGGGGCGCTGAGCCAGTTCGTCCTCCGCGTGCTCCACCACCGGCATACCGCCCGCGCCCACCGTCAGCGGCGTGCGGTGGAATCCGTGGTAGGTCATCATGCCGCCGGACAGGAACGCCACCTCGTCGAAACCGTTCTGCTTGAGCACTTCATAGGCGATGTAGCTACGGAAGCCCGACCGGCAGTAGGTGTAGACCGGCTTGTCCCGCGGCACCTCATCGAGTCGCTGCCGCAGCTCGGTGTAAGGGATGAGGATCGCTTCGGGAATGTGCCACGCGTCGTACTCGGCCGGCGTACGGGTGTCGACGATCGTGACCCGGTCGCGGCAGTCCGGATAGTCCTCCGGGTACCACAGCTGGATGTCCCCGCGTAGCAGGTTCGCCCCGAGGAAGCCGGCCATGTTTACCGGGTCCTTCGCTGAGCCGTACGGCGGCGCATAGGCGAGTTCCAGATGCTCCAGGTCGAACACCGTCATCCCGGCCCGCAGGGCGACGGCGAGAACGTCGATGCGCTTGTCCACCCCGTCCCAGCCCAGCACCTGCGCTCCGAGCAGCGTCCCGTCCTCCGGGTCGATGAGCACCTTCATGAACAGCGGCGCCGTGCCCGGGTAGTAGGCCGCATGACCGTTCTGGTGCGTGTACACCTTGCGGAAGTCCATGCCGGCCTCGCGCAGCTCGGTCTCGGTCAGCCCGGTGCCGCCGGCGGTCATGTCGAACACCTTGACCACGGCCGTGCCCTGGGTGCCCCGATAGGCACTGTCGCGTCCGGCGATCGTGTCGGCGGCGATGCGGCCCTCCCGGTTGGCCGGGCCGGCCAGCATCGACAACGTGGGCTTGCCGGTCAGCAGGTTCGGCGTCTCGACGGCATCGCCGGCGGCGAGGATGTCCGGCGCCGACGTGCGCATGTGCGTGTCTACGACGATCCCGCCGCGGGGCCCGATCTCCAGACCGGCCTCGCGGGCGAGGTCTACGTCGGGTCGCGCCCCGACGGCCATCACGACTACGTCTGCGTCGACGGACGTGGCGTCGGAGAGCTCAACCACGAGCCGGTCGTCCTCAGCCCGCCTGACCGCGGTGGCTGACGTACCGAGTCGAAGATCCACGTCATGGGTCTGAACGTGGTAGTCAAGGATCCGGGTCATCTCCGGATCCAGCCACGGCATGAGCCGGGCAGTCCGCTCGATAAGGGTCGTCTGCAGTCCCCGGGCCCGGAACGCCTCAGCAAGTTCCAGACCGATGTAGCTGCCGCCCACAATGACGCCGCTGGAGGCGCCCTTGTCCAGTTGGGCGATGATGCGGTCCATATCGGCGATGTCGCGCAGCACATCGACGCGCGGGTCGTCGGCGCCCGGAATCGGCGGCCGCACCGGTTGCGCCCCGGGACACAGTACGAGCGTGTCGTACGACTCCCGATACGTGCGCTGCTGCCGAAGATCACGCACCTCGACTTCCTTGGCAGCGCGATCGATGCCGATCACGTCCTGACCGGTCCGCACATCCAGCGAAAGGCTCTTCGCCAAACTCTCCGGCGTCTGCAACAGCAGACTGTCCCGATCTGGAATCTCACCGCCGATGTGGTACGGCAGACCACAGTTCGCGAACGAGACGAAGTAGCCGCGCTCCAGCACCACGATCTCAGCGGTCTCGTCGAGCCGCCGCAAACGGGCACCAGTCGAGGCTCCGGCCGCCACCCCTCCCACAATCACTGTCTTCATCGCGCATCCCCGTCTTCCCGACCATGCGCCCGGCATCCGCACCGCGGTTCCCGTGCACCGACATCGGTTCAAGAGCTGGCCACCCGCACCAACAGTGCGGCGCCACGGCCAGCGCGAGCTATCCGAACGTACCCGTCATTGGATGACTGATCCGCCCGATGCCAGAGCTGGCGGCGCGTCGCCTCGCCTACACTCGGGCCCTCCTATCTGGCAGTATCGCCCCGATCAGCCACAGGAATGGTAGGAAGATTCCGAGAACGCCCAATACCACGTAGCCCTTTCGGAACGTGATGACGCACACGGTGAACAGCGCGACGAGATAGATGCTGGCGAGCACGATCCAGAGAATCCACTCCACAACCGACATAGCCGCCCCGTTTCCGCGGTCGCCCGTCGCGACCCTATTCATCTGGTCGTCCATTGCCCTCATGGCATCGATTGGACGGCTGGCGTGTCGCTGCCTTCTGCGACTCACGTTACTGCCGCGAGGCGACGGGCGGCGCGGAACGAACCGCACCGCTCGTGCAGGATCAGATCCGCTGACCGGCATCATGGCTGAGGCCCCGCAGGACGCATCTGCCACTTTCGCACGGGGTGTAGCAGGCGTGACCAGCGGTGGGCAGCACTGGACCACCGCTCCCGCTCGCCGCACGATGGGCACGAGGAGGCATCAGCGAGCGACGCCGCAACGTTGAGCCCGTCAGCCGTTCGGCATGCGCGGTTCATTGGCCGCTGGACCGACGCCGTCTGCGCCAACCCGACCCGCCGTACCGGCCGGCGTGTTTGGGTGAAAGAGGAACCCTGCCGCCCAGGAGCCAGCGATGAACGCCGACGACCGAACACCTCCACGCGTCCGCCCACAACCACGGGTCGGTGCGGGCCGACGTTGGGCCGCGCGCTGTGCGCTGCTAGCTGTGGCGGCTGCGCTGCTCATTCCGCTAATGTTCGCTGGCCTTCACAGTCTGGTCCTGCTCGGTGTCGGCCTGATAGGTCTGGGTGTCATCGCCGCCGGACTGTGGTGGGCGCTGACCCACCGGGGCGCCGCACGGATCGCGGGTACCGTGGTCGCCGCCCTCGCGTTGCTCGGTGTGGTGATCGCCTACATCGCCGCGCGCTTCTTCTGGGTCACCGCGCTATCAGCCGCGCTGCTTCTGCTCGCCGGAGTCGCGGCCCGGGCGGCGCTGCGCGGTGCCAACCTACGCATGCCCGAGCACGACGTTGCTCCGGCACGCCATCCGTTCGTGATCATGAATCCGCGGTCGGGCGGCGGCAAGGTCGGCGAGTTCGGCCTGGCGGAAAAGGCAGAGATGTTGGGTGCCCGGGTCGCGTTACTGGAGGGTCCCGAGCAGATTGACGTCGTCGAATTGGCTCGAACCGCGGTGGCCGATGGGGCCGACCTGCTCGGTGTGGCCGGCGGCGACGGAACCCAAGCACTGGTCGCCGGTGTCGCTGCCGAACACGGCATACCGTTTCTCGTGATCTCGGCCGGCACCCGCAACCACTTCGCCCTCGACCTCGGCCTGGACCGCGACGACCCGTCGCGCTGCCTTGACGCCCTCACCGACGGGGTTGAGTTGCACATCGACATCGGTGACGTGAACGGCCGGCCGTTTGTCAACAATGCATCGTTCGGCGCCTACGCCGAGGTGGTGCAGAGTCCCGAGTACCGCGCCGACAAAGCCCAGACTGCCTTGCGCCGACTGCCCGATCTTCTCGCCGGGCACACCGGAGCCCGGCTGACCGCCCAGGCCGGCAAGGTCCAGATGGAGGCGCCGCAGGCCGTGCTCGTCAGCAACAACCCCTACGCGACCGGCGACCCGGCCGGCATGGGCCGCCGCCCGCGGCTGGATCTGGGCACGCTCGGGGTTGTCGGGCTAAGGGTCGACAACGCGCTGCAGGCGGCCAGGCTGCTGCACGGGTCAACCTCCGGCGGGGTGACGATCGTTTCGGCGCAGGACGTAACCGTGACCGCGGATGCCGGCGAGATCCCGGTCGGAGTGGACGGAGAGGCGCTGACGCTGCGGACTCCGGTGCGCTGCAGGGTGCACCCAGGTGCGCTGCGGGTCAGGGTGCCCCGCGACCGTCCCGGTCGGTTGGAGACCCGGCCTCCGCTGGACTGGCGTCGAGTCCGCGGTATGGCCGGCGGGCTGGTTCATCGCGCCGGCAGCACGTCCTCGGCGGCTGAATCGTCGACACCGGGTACAACCCCGACCGGAGAGGCGACCTGATGCACCAACCCGCCCGATCGCCACACGCGGCCGCGCAGCAGCTTGCGCCGGCAGCCTCATGGGGCCGTCGAAGCGTGCAGGACCGGTCATGTTCGCCCGGGGCGTGGGCGATCCGGCCAATCGCCCTGACTCTGCGCGCCGACATCTACCCTGGCAGTAGGGAGGGGCGCACCGCCGGCCAGTCGGGAGCGACATGCACGAGTCGAGGCAAGCCAGTACCTCCGCCTCGGCGTCACCCCCGGCGACGATGCGGGCGGCGGTGCGGGCGGAGTGGCGTCGGGCGCTGCACCCGCCGTACGAGACGCCCTCCGTGGTGGTGGGCAACGGCCTGCTGTTGACCGCGTGCTGGACGCTGTTACCGGCCAGCGCGGTCAGTTCGCTGTTCCGCTTCCACGGCCCGCTCGTTTTCGCCGCGGTGCTGGCCAGTTGGATGTACTCCGACGTTCCGGCGACCAACCTGCTCGGCGGTGACCCTGAGCGCAGCATCGCCGCCCTACCGGACCCGACGGTGCTCCGCCGGATGTGGTACGCGAAGAACATCATCATGTGGGCGCTGGTGACACCGGTGTGCGCGCTGATCGCCATCGGGATCGGGATCCACGAGAACCGACTGGGCACGACATTGCTGACCGTGCTGTGGATCGCGGCGGTCCCCCTGGGTGCGCTGGGATTCTCCAGCTGGCTGGGTGTGTGGTTCCCGTACCACGTGCTGCCGCTGCGGTACCGGTGGGCGCGGCGACGTCGCTGGCGACGCATGATCGCGCGCTGGACGGTCCTGGTCCTCGCGCCTTACGCCGTGGTGCCGCTGCTGACCGCGGTGCTCACCCTGCCCAGCGTGCTGCTGTGGGCGGCGGTGGCACCGGCGAAACCAGCCCACATCACCGACGAGCAGCTCGCCTGGGGTCTCATCCTCGCCGCTGTCCTGGCCGCCGCGGCATGGACCGTCGGGCACTGGCTCGGACCGCGACTGGCACACCGGCGCCGCCAGGCACTGACGGAGTTCCTCCGCGACCCAGAGCGAGGCTGACCGCGAACGACGGCAAGCATCCACATTGGACTCTTCGCGCCCGCCGAATCCCAATTGCGGTGGTGCGACGCTCGCGTCGTGACCCGACCTGACGCAGATGAACCTTGCGAATGAAGGTCTACATATGTAGTCTATGATCGTGCCTGGCCGCCCCGACTCCTCGGCGCAAACGCTCGCGGTGCTCGCCGCCCAGCACGACCATCCCGCCCTCTGCCGGTACGGCTACGACATCCCCCGAGAGACCGGCCTGCCCTCCGGCACCCTCTACCCAATCCTGGGCCGGTTGGCCGAT
>Ga0105248_10009881_pt1 | contig 10507 bp, 9 predicted proteins | sample KBSS34metaG_FD_81524 | JGI IMG/M metagenome (GOLD analysis project Ga0105248, IMG submission 81524) | Switchgrass rhizosphere microbial communities from Kellogg Biological Station, Michigan, USA - KBS S3-4 metaG | ecosystem: Host-associated > Plants > Roots > Rhizosphere > Soil | place... | reverse complement strand
CGTTAACGTCGCCCTTCCATTTCTGCAAAAGGAACTCAACGCAACCGCCATTGGCGTCCAATGGGTTGTCGAGTCGTATTCGCTGTTTCTTGCTGCATTACTTCTCGTCGGAGGATCGCTTGGGGATCGTGACGGACGCCGCTTGATATTTCTTATTGGCGTCGGGATTTTTGCGATTGCTTCTGCTGCGTGCGGGTTGTCACAGAGTATTGGCCAGTTGATTGTTGCGCGCGCGGTTCAGGGAATTGGCGGAGCACTTCTAGTACCTGGAAGCCTTGCGATCATCAGTGCGTCGTTCGGTGAAGACCAGAGAGGCAAAGCCATCGGTACGTGGTCTGGTTTCTCAGCGATCACCACTGCCATCGGGCCCGTGTTAGGTGGTTGGTTGGTGGAACATGTTTCATGGCGCGCTGTTTTCTTCATCAACATTCCGTTTGCCATCGCCGTCGTCTTGATCTCGATCCGGCATGTTCCAGAGAGTCGCGAACGAGGAGCGCATGGTTCTCTGGACTGGATGGGCGCGGTTTCAGCGACACTTGGACTAGGCGGAGTTGTGTACGGTCTCATCGAATCATCGCGCGTCGGTTTCTCAAATCCAGCTGTGATCAGTTCCCTTGCACTAGGTGTCGCCGTTCTTTGCTTCTTTGTCATCAACGAAGCGCGAGTCAGGAACCCGATGGTTCCACTCAAGCTTTTTCGCTCTAAAGATTTCGCAGGAGCGAATCTTCTCACGCTCTTTCTTTATTCTGCTCTTGGCGCAACACTCTTCTTTTTCGCGCTCAATTTAATTCAAGTGCAGCACTATTCAGCTACAGCCGCCGGATCCTCTTTTCTTCCTTTTGTCATAATTATGTTCTCGCTCTCGCGCTGGTCTGGCGGATTGGTCGATCGCTTTGGACCTCGATTGCCTTTGACGATCGGTCCCTTAGTCGCGGCGTTGGGCTTTGCACTCTTCGCACTTCCCTCGACGAACGTCCGCTACTGGACAGGCTTCTTGCCCGCTGTGGTTGTGTTGGGATTGGGAATGGCCATGGCTGTTGCGCCTCTGACCACAACGGTGATGGGTTCAGTGAGTTCGGAACAAGCTGGGACTGCTTCTGGAATCAACAATGCGGTTTCGCGTGCTGCTGGTTTGATAGCCATCGCCGTCTTCGGCGTTGTGATGCTTTATTCGTTCAGTCAATCGTTGTCTTTTAGACTGACCGCGATTGGACTCAACGAGGAAGTGCGCAAGTCAATTGAAAACCAAAGTATGCGATTAGGCGGTCTGGAGGTGCCGCAGAATCTCGATCCATCGACTCGCCAGACAGTGGAGGACGCCGTGGGCCGTTCGTTCGTTTCCGGTTTTCGTGTGGTGATGATCATCTCAGCGCTACTGGCTTTGGCAAGCGCGACGAGCTCCCTGGTATTTATTGGTCGCTCGTCCGGAGTGTCGCGTGGGGTGAGAAGAAAGACTTGAAGAGAATGGAGTGTATGGATTGGAAGGTGGTTTATCCTCGCTGTCGATACCGGCCAAGGAGTCTTGCAGTGAGGTAAGCCACCCTCCTCACTTTAGTCGAGCCCAAATGTCAGGTTCGACCAAACCCGGCTAGCATGCAGATCAGGCACACAAGTAAGAAGCCAAGTGCCGCTACGACCGCGCTCAGCATGTAGATCAACGACGTTTCCAGGAACTCTGATGTTTTCTTTTGTTCGATCATAGGGAGACACCTTACTGTTATTGTCCGATAAGCTTTAGCTTGTCGATCAGTTGCGTTCTGCTTTAAGACGCCGCCGACAAGCTGAAGCATGTCGGACATTAGGCCCGTTGCTCGTGTTCAGTGCTTGCATTACAATCAACTCACCTTCGACTTGCCGACAGTGAATTAGTCAAGAGCGATGCGGAAGGATGAGCGAATCCTACCGATCCGGTCGTCGCAAGTCCTCAGAAGGCACTCAAGAAATCCTCAAAGATATTTCTCAAGGCCATTTTTGTGGGGCAAACGGAGAATCACAACTACGACTTTGGACGATTTCGCTTGAAAACAGCGGAACGCGTCCTACTGCGTGAAGGTGAACCCGTCCCTTTAACGCCAAAAGTTTTCGATATTCTCATCACTCTTGTCGAAAACCGTGGGCAGGTCGTTGGGAAAGACGATCTGATGAAGAAAGTCTGGCCCACCACCTTTGTTGAAGAGGGAAATCTGACTCAAAACGTATCACTCCTGCGCAAGGCGCTGGGTGAAAGCGCGGGCGGAGCGCAGTTTATTGAGACAGTGCCTCGGCGTGGTTATCGCTTTGTTGCCCAGATAAATGAATCCTGGGGCGATACCGGCATCAAGACTGTTTCTGTAACGGAAGGCTCGACGGTTCCCAACGGTGATGGGCGCGTAGCACTGGTTTCGAATGGCGGAGCGACGTTGGCCACTGACGCGGAGAGCCCGTCTGAAATTAACAACGGGCCGATAAACTCATTCAGAGCTCGTGCAGCAGCATTCTCGAAAAACCGGCTCGGTTTCGTTGTTACGTTAGCCGTAGTTGGAATTGCTATCGCAGGCTTCATTTATTTTAGCGGGAGAAGCAAAGCCGGTGACCTTGGGCATGACGCGATACAATCGATCGCTGTGCTTCCTTTTGTCGATGAAGCTGGCGATTCCGATGCAGAGTACATCAACGATAAGATTGCCGAGAGCCTTATTAACAGCCTCTCAAAAATCCCACAGCTGAGAGTTGTGCCGCGCAGCGTTGTCGCTGGCTACAAGGGGCAGCAAGTCGATCCGCGTCAGGTCGGAAAAGACTTGAATGTGCGCGCCGTCGTCACTGGTCGAATGAGGAAACATGGCGACATCATCAGCATCCAGGCCGACCTGATCGATCTCGAGAATGTCGCGCAGCTCTGGGGCCAACATTACGATCACAAACTTGCCGACGTGATGCTCGTCCAGGAAGACATCTCGCGTGACATTTTTGAAAATCTCAGACTCAAGTTGAACGTAGAAGAGAAAAAGCAACTTGAAGCTTATCGGTTTTACTTGAAGGGCCGGAACTCCTGGAACAAACGCACCGCTGATGAGTTGCAGCAGGGTATCGAGTATTTCAACCAGGCAATCGCAATCGATCCAAACTATGCGGAAGCGTATGCAGGCCTTGCAGACTGTTACAACATGCTCGTCGTTTACGGTCGGCTTCAGCCGAAGGAGGGTTTCCCAAAAGCGAAAGACGCTGCGATGAAGGCGCTCGACATTGATGAGAATCAGGCCGAGGCACATTCGTCGCTGGCCTTTATCAAGTTTCGTTGGGATTGGGATCGCGCGGAGACTGAGCGGGAGTTTCAAACAGCTATCAAGATGAAACCTGCTTATGCTCCGGCGCACCAGTGGTACAGCTCTTACCTAGTTGCTGTTGAGCGTTTCGACGAAGCGATCGCCGAAGCGAAACGAACCGAAGAACTCGAACCTTTATCGTCTACTGCAAGTTCTCACCTTGGTTGGATCTATTACCTGTCGGGGAAGAACGACCTGGCTATCGATCAGTGTAAGAAGATTCTGGAATTGGATCCTAGTTCATTTCCCGCACGAAGATATCTTGGGCTCGCTTACGAGGCGAAAGGAATGTACGCGGAGGCCATCAACGAATTCCAGACCGGGTTAAAGGTGTCGGGTAGCCCGTTGATGCTGGCTCTGCTTGGACATGCTTATGCCGCCTCGGGAAAGAAAACGGAGGCGCTGCAGGTTTTGAATGACCTTCAGCAATTGCAGACTCAGAGATATGTCTCACCTTATACCGTTGCTGCGATCTACACAGGTCTTGGCGATCAGGCGCATGCTTTCACCTGGCTGGATAAAGCGGTTGAAGAGCGCGACATCTGGTTGATGAACCTGAAAGTTGATCCGGTGTTTGCGAAGCTCAGATCAAATCGGAAGTTTAGTGATCTTCTTGCGCGCATCAGCCTGCGACCTTAACACTAATCAGAAACAGTTTGGCTTCCTCCGAATCATCAGCGTCTCAACGGTTGAAATTGCTCGAATCCTTTCGCCGACAAGTACAAGCAGATAACAAATTGAAACTAGAGTTGAACAAGTCGGGAAGGGTGGTTTACCCCCGCTGGCTTCGCAACTCTAACACTCGGCGAATCAGATCTGGTTAGTCCAGCGGGGGTAAACCACCCTTCCCGACTTGTTCCATTTCAATGTTCGCGTTTGACCTCAGCTACACAGTTTATTGAGGTTGTTTCTACCAAGAGACAGCGCAGGAAGTTTTCAGGGGAACTTGAATGAAACTTTATCGAGTCATTGATGGCGCCATAGTCCAAACCGACAAGGGTGCCTATCTTTATTCAACCGACTGGGATGAATTAATCAATCGCGATGATCTGTTTGAGCACTTGTCGAGCGTAGTCGCGTCGGGCGAGCTGGCGGAAGCGAGTGAAGGCTTTTCACAACACATTCTCGTGCCCATTCAGAGCCAGGAAGTTTGGGCCGCAGGTGTTACTTACTATCGCAGTCGGACCGCTCGAATGGCGGAATCGCATGACGCCGGCGCTGATAACTTTTACGATCGCGTTTACAGTGCGGAAAGACCGGAACTCTTTTTCAAAGCGACACCTCACCGTGTAGCGGGTCCCGGACAGTGCGTGCGTATTCGAAAGGATTCGCGTTGGAATGTGCCTGAGCCGGAGTTGGCGTTGGTAATTACACGGGCTGGGAAGATCATTGGCTTCACCATCGGCAACGACATGAGTTCAAGAGATATCGAAGGTGAAAATCCGCTGTATCTCCCGCAAGCCAAAGTCTACGATCGGAGTTGCGCACTTGGGCCTTGTGTTCTTGTGTCGGAAGAAGCGCCGGGCCCTGAAACAGAGATTAGACTGGAAATAGTGCGTGATGGTCTGAAGGCGGTTACAGGGAGTACAAATCTCGCGCAACTAAAACGAAGTCCTGAGTCACTCGTTGAGTACCTCTTCCGCGACAACTCATTTCCGAATGGATGCGTGCTCCTAACTGGGACGGGCATCGTGCCGCCCGATGACTTCTCTCTACACTCAGGTGACGAGATCAGAATAACGATCGATTCTATCGGTACACTTACGAATGTTGTTGAATGACGTTGTAGGGGCGGCACTCGTGGCCGACCTCATTGATTTGATCGGTTTTGGCGGTAATCTTGATTGTCTACTCGGGGGCGGCCACGGAGTGCCGCCCCTACGAATTAAAGTGCTAACTCTTCTCAGTCAATTTAAGTAACTCCGCGAGGTAATCCTTCCAAACTGAAGCGACAGTATGCGTACCATGACCGCGCGTCTGGGGTGTGATTGGTAGCAAGATAAACCTTCCGTTCTTCACTCGTTTGATCTCGCGCTCAAGAATGCCCAACTCAGGCGGGTTGATCAGGTCATCTGCAGAATTGATGGCAAAAAGCGGTGCAGTGATTTTCTCCAACTGAGGTAATGGGTTGTATTCCCGCGAAGAATCGAAGTAGTAGAGCATGTTGTTCGCATCGGTACTCGCGATACCTGCTTTTAGGCGTCCCTCATAAAACTTGTCTGCCGCATCGCGTGTTGCGCCCTGCTGATGCCACACTAATGGGGCGCTGCCCATCAACAGCAAGATGTTTTCGGCCGCAGTGAGACCCTGGATAGGCTGCGTTTTGTATTCACCGTTGTCCCATGCTGGATCGTTGCGAATTGTATCCATGATCATCTTTCGCATGATTCGATTACGACCTGCTATTTCTACTGGGGCGCTGGCGAGTGGCATTAGTGCATCCATGAAATCCGGATAGGTTTCACCCCAGACCCACGTGTGCATCCCACCCATCGACGTGCCCATCACCAATCGCAAATGATTCACTCCAAGTTTTTCGGTGATGACTCTGTACTGAGCCAGGACCATGTCGTCGTAGGTATAGTGTGGAAACTTTGTATGGAGTCCATCACTTGGTTTACTCGAACCTCCATGACCGATGGCGTCAGGCAAAATAATGAAATACTTCGTTGCGTCGAGTAATTGTCCAGGCCCGAATAAAACACTACCAAACTGTGATGATAGAAACTGCGTACCCGTCCCACCGGTGCCATGCATGATGAGCACGGCATTACGAACTACACCATTGGCATCCTTAGTTGGAGTTCCGATCGTACGGTAATGAAGTTTCAACTCCGGCAGCGTCTCGCCGGACTTGAACTTGAAGTCTTTAACAATGAAGTCACCTTCGACCGGCGCTGGGTAATTGGAGCGTGGCGTCGATGTTTGCGCTAACACTGCGCAGTAAGCAATCACAGTGAAACAGAGGCTTGTCAGTGTCGTTCGGAATGTTTGCATCGATAGTCTCCGCGAGTAACTTAGTCCAGCAACGCGCAGAATCCCACCAACGGCAGTTGGTGGATTCGTTCAGGTCCTTTCTAACAATGACCTGCTTTGTTTCCTCCGGCGGGCGTTCCGCGCCGTAGGCCATTTAGTGAGACTTCCCATAGAAGGATCTGAACATTCTCCACACTGCCGTGTGGGGAATTCGAATTCTTTGCAATGCATTTCACTCGCCATCATTCGAATCGCATTCCTATGCCCGCCGATAATTGAAAGTTGTGATGTGTCTCAGCGCCACGCGTGAAGATCGGATTAGTGACCGCCGATGTGCCGGGGACTTTGTACTCACCATAACGAATGATCGTATCTCCAAAATCCATCCTGGTCATCCACCGGCGCGAAACGTAAAACTCGACAACACCGCCGACATCCATTGAGGGATACAGCTCCTTTGTGACTCTAAAATCACCAACCGTTATCGTCAGGTTGCCAAAGGGTTGTGTATGAGTTCCCACTAGTTGAAAGGCTTGAGTGAACCCCACAAAGCCAGGGCGCGCCTTTCCAAACAGACCCCACTTTTGAAAACGTTTTCCAGCTTTCACGCCAAACTGTCCATGAAACATGTAACCGCCTGGTTCAGTAAAATGACCAAGCTTTCTCGTGAAGAAGTTACTTTCTGCCTCGACAGCAAGACTCCTGGTGAGGTTATAAGTGAATCGTCCACCAAACCCGGGCTCCGTGTGATTACGGTCCCCGCTATCTATGAAGCATTCCAGAAAGCATGCCCGACTCGGTTGGTTTATTGACATAGAAGTGAACTGCGCTCCCACTTCGTATCTTTTTTGCTTGTTTGTATTTGGTGCATCTTCGGAATCTTCGTATGTGCCCAATCGAAAACCAACACCGGCTGTGAACTGAAAGTTGTTCTTGATCTTGCTGGAACGAACGATCTCGAACGTGTTGGGAGTAGCCCCAAAGTAAAGCCGGGAAGGGTAACGAACAAGTGTGTCGCCGACATCAAAACGAACCAACACTCGATCAGTCGGATAGAATTCCAGAACACCACCGATGTCCGTGGTGAAGTAAGTTTCGCGAGCGATTCGGGCATTCGGAATGGTGATGCCTTCAAAAGTTGCGGTTGAGCCTGGCTGGACAGAAAAGACATCGTCCAATGTTAAGAATCCGGGGTGAACCTTTGCAAAGACACCAAACTTTTCAAAACGTTTACCAGCTTTGATTCCGAACTGCGCTTGCAACGATCTACCATTGCCGATAAAGAAACTGTTTTTCGCGGGAAAGAAATTTACTTCAGCCTCGGCAGCAATAGCTTTATTGAAGTTGTAGGTTACGCGCCCTCCGACCCCGAGTTCGGAGACATCGCCAGTGAAGTCAGGAAAGCCCGGACCAAAAAGCGTGAGCGACGTGGCTTGAACACCAATCTCGATTTTGCTTTTTTGCGACTGCGCGTATGAAACCGCGGAGAGAGTGAGAAAAATTACCGCAATGCGAATGGAGGCTTTCATTGGCAGGGAAAGATTACCTTTTATTTCCGATATGCTTTAGAGCCTCTTGCAAAATTCGAAAGAGACCACGAAGGCGAAAATTTTCAGTTAAGGAAGGGGACCCTGTCCCCGCTCAATAATGGTCTGGGAAGCTGCGGGGACAGGGTCCCCTGTGCCCAACCTGCAAATAGGGTCGGCTTCAACTTATTTTTGCAAAGGCTCTTTAGATTGTCGGATCCGATGTATGGCTAACCTTCTTATCGAATCCCCACCAACCCCTGAACAGACTGAATCAACTTCTCCGAGTCATAACCCACACCATCCTTGAAAACGATCTCGACTTTTTCAATGTCGTTCATGTTCGCGGCTGGATTTCCTTTTACAACCATCAAGTCAGCTTGTTTACCGGTTGCGATTGATCCAATGCGCGCATCTTCACCAAGAAACTTTGCCCCATTAAGAGTTGCGATTCTGATCGCTTCCACCGGAGTAAATCCCGCTTCAACTAACAATTCAATTTCCCGCAGATCTCCAAAGCCTGCGACGATGCCACCATTACCTGTTGGATCAAGGCCTGCGATGAGCAATCCGCCCGCTTGAACGAAAGCGCGTTCGAAGTCCATAGCTTTGCGCAGCAGGGCCACGTAGTCTCCTTGAGCTGGTACTCGAGCGCGAGCCTGAAGATACCGCACACGGGCGTCCGTCGACATCACTGCTAGAACGCGTGGGTTTAATAGGGCACTCGCGGCGCCAATTCCGTTTTGACTTAACGGTGCACTACCCGCTTCAAAGACCGGCAAGGTTGAAGTGATGGCAACGTTTTTCGCGACAAGAAACCGGATCATTTCCTGAACCGGAACGCTGGTTAGATCGAGTTGGCGGAGACTAGCGCTTACGCCCTGAGGGCATTGGTCCGGCTGTTTGTTGGATACGAACTCGGAATCAGCCATTAAGCCATGCTCGAGATTGTCGATACCAATCTCAGCGGCTTCCTTATAACCAATCGAGCAAAGATGACCAGTGACTTTCAATCCACGCTTGTGTGCCTCTTCGACGGCCGCGCGCAACTCATCTCGGGTGATATTCATATAGGCCTTAAAGGAGGTGGCTCCTTGATCAGCCCAGAAGTTGACCATCCGTCGCGCGTCGTTTGCGTCGGCGAGCGTGTGCATTACAGGCGTAAACGAACCATTGCCTTCCAGGTACGGAGCGGTGATGTGCATCTTTGGCCCAATCATTCGGCCCGCGTCGATTAGTTTCTTTATCTCAAGATCGGTGTAAGGCGCCACGCTTCCGGTAGTGCGAATTGTTGTTACGCCATTCGCGAGGTAAAGGCGAGGAAAGCTGCTGCCCATGTCGGAATACATTGGTGGCGTGCCCCCCATGGGGAAGAACATGTGGTTGTGCATTCCGACAAGACCTGGCAGCACCGTGTAACCGGTTAGGTCCATCGTCTGCGCGTTCGCTGGTACTTTCGCGCTCGAGCTCGGTTCAACTGACTGAATCTTTCCGTCACTCACGACAATTGTCTGATCGTCTTTCGGGGCAGCACCAGTTCCGTCGATCACTCTTACATGTGTGAGCGCAATAACCGGTGCTTCAGTGCGAATGAATTGTTGGCGATCTGGTGCCTGTGCGAATGAAAAAGGAAAGATGCAAATCACCAACAGGAAAGCGGAGAGTCTGTTTCTCATGAGTAGTCCTCAAAGACGGATGATTGTAAATTGATCAACGCCACGCTGTTCGAGCCAGGGCTATTTCGACGGCTTCGGAAAAATATCGCGAGGTACACCGGGGAAAACCTTCAACAAATTTTTGATGTAACCCGGACTCGCATCCATATCTCCGAGGGGATCTTTGGGATCTGCGGCCACCGTTGAAAGATCCATCACTTTCCAGGTTCCGCCCTCGAAGTGTACAAGATTTGGTCCGCCCTCAGCAGTTGCGTGTCCTTGCTTATCTTGAGGTGTGGTATCGATCCAGCACCATCCATTGTGAACCTTCACATAATGAACCTGGTACAACACATCTCGGCTGTCTCCGCGGAGGGCATCAAGAATTGCCTGCCGTTCAGGGCTGCCTTTCGCAGGCGTATGGGCCACTGCATCGCTAGTTCTTGTCTGACTGCAAACGAAGTGGCAAGGCAGGAGTGTAAGTAGAACTAGTATTGCTAGTCTTGTCTTCAAAGTGTCCTCCAGGGTCATCGGGTTCGGTTAAGGCGGATTGTCAGTATGTTACATCGAGTTCGCGGGACCAAGGATAAAACATTTCAGATTGCGGATTCGCTTCTCGCTAACGAAAGTCATCACGGTCAAACAATCCCCAATCCGCAATTCTTCTTCTCTCCTGTTGACACTCTACAAGTCCTTCCGTAATCTGCTCTTCCTGTAGACTTTCTACAAGAGCCTAGCTCCAACCAGACGTTTAATGCGTAAACAAAAAACTGATCTCCTTCAAGGAACGCTCGACCTGTTGGTTATGAAAACTCTCGAGTCGGGGCCGACGCACGGATGGGACATAGCTCAGCGCATTCAACAGGTCTCGCAAAACGTGTTGAGCGTCAATCAAGGTTCCTTGTATCCATCACTGCACCGTTTGGAACTCAAAGGCTGGATTGCCGCAGAGTGGGGAGCCTCCGAGAATAATAGACGCGCAAAGTTTTATCGGCTTACGTCCACCGGGCGCAAAGAGCTAAGCGCCCAAACAGAAACATGGGAACGG
>Ga0105248_10009879_pt1 | contig 10507 bp, 10 predicted proteins | sample KBSS34metaG_FD_81524 | JGI IMG/M metagenome (GOLD analysis project Ga0105248, IMG submission 81524) | Switchgrass rhizosphere microbial communities from Kellogg Biological Station, Michigan, USA - KBS S3-4 metaG | ecosystem: Host-associated > Plants > Roots > Rhizosphere > Soil | place... | reverse complement strand
GTTGCCGGGGCCACCCGGGGCGCGGGGCGCGGCACCGCCGTCGCCCTCGGCGAGGCCGGAGCGGTCGTGTACTGCACCGGGCGCACGACCTCCCGCCACCGTTCCGACTACAACCGGCCCGAGACGATCGAGGAGACGTCCGCTCTCGTCGACGCCGCGGGCGGCACTGGAATCGCCGTCGAGGTCGATCACCGCCAGGCCGCCGAGGTGGAAGCCCTCGTGCAGCGGATCGACGCCGAGCGGGGCCGGCTGGACATCCTTGTCAACGACATCTGGGGCGGCGAGGACTTCATCGAATGGAACACTCCGCTCTGGGCCCACGATCTGAATGCCGGGCTGCAGATGCTCCACCTCGGCCTGGACACCCACCTCATTACGAGCCACTTCGCGCTGCCGCTGCTCACCCGCCGCCCCGGCGGCCTGGTGGTGGAGATGACCGACGGCACGCGCGAGTACAACGCAGAGCACTACCGGGTCTCCGTGTTTTACGACCTCGTCAAGACCGCGGTGCTCCGCCTGGCGTTCAGCCAGGCGGAGGAGCTGAGATCCTCCGGCTGCGCGGCGGTGGCGCTGACGCCCGGCTGGATGCGCTCGGAGATGATGCTCGAACACTTTGGCGTCACCGAGGCAAACTGGCGGGAGGCCGCCGGGACGCAACCGCACTTCGCCGCGATCTCGGAAAGCCCGCTGTTCGTCGGGCGTGCGGTCGCGGCCCTGGCGGCGGACCCCAACGTGCTCGGCCGCACGGGCGGCTCGTATTCGTCCGGCGCGCTGGCCCGCGAGTACGGCTTCACCGACACCGACGGCTCGCAGCCGGACTGTTGGAGGTACCTCGTTGAGGTCCAGGAAGCAGGACTCGACGCCGATGCCGCCGGATACCGCTGACATCCGCCCCTTCCTGGTCACGGACAACCGGCGGCAGGACGGACTACGATCGGTTCATGAAGCACACGTGGGAAGCTTCCGCGGACGGCATCATGGCTCTTCCGTCCGGCCGGCTCGTTCGTGGCCGCGGCCTGCACTACCCCCTTCCGGCCGGGCCGTTTCCCGAGTTCGGCGTGTATTTGCTGGGCAAGCAGCCGCCGCCCGTGGGGTGGGAGTCCCGATGGGTGCCCTGGCCCGACCTTCGGCTGCCTGTCGACCAGCCGGACGCCCTGGAGGCGTTCCGGGAGGCCTGGCGCCGGGCCGAGGCCGAACGGGTTGAAGTGGCCTGCTGGCGCGGGATCGGCAGGACCGGCACTGCGCTGGCCTGCATCGCGATCCTGGACGGAGTCCCGCCCGGCCAGGCTGTGTCCTACGTCCGCCGCCAGTACCGGCGCCGGACAGTGGAAACCCCGTGGCAGCGGCAGTACGTCGCCCGCTTCCCGGCCGGCACACCGTAGGCGGCGGCTAAGGCCTGACCGCTCCGGCTCAAATGGTGACGACGGCCTGCCCGCGGAGGTGTCCATCACGCAGGTCCCGGATTGCCGCCGGCGCATCCGCCAGGGCATAGCACTTGCCGATGACCGGGGTCACCGCGCCCGCCTCGATGAGCCCGGTCAGGAACCGGAGGTCCTCCGCCCGCTCTGCGGCCATGACGCCCCTGAGCCGCTGGCCGACAAACACGGAGAGCAGCCCGGCGCCGAGCGAGCGTTGAAATCCGCCCGTCAGCCGCCCTCCGCCTTCCCCGCCGACGATCGCGAGCGTGCCCTTCGGCTTGAGCGCCCGCCGCAGGACGGTGAGCGGGCGGTTGCCGGCGGTGTCCACAATGAGGTCGAATTGCCGGGATCCGTCTGCGAAATCGTCATGTGTGTAGTCGATGACGTGGTCCGCGCCGATCGAGCGGACCAGATCGGTTTTCGCGGTGCTGCACACCCCCGTCACCTGCGCACCGAACGCCTTGGCGAGCTGCACCGCGTACGCGCCGACACCGCCGGCCGCGCCGATGACGAGGACCTCCTGCCCGGCCTGGATCCTGCCGGCGTTCCGGAGCGCCTGCAGGGCAGTGACGGCCGAGATCGGGACGGCGGCGGCCTGTTCGAAGCTGAGGTTTTTCGGCTTCAGCGCGAGCCGGCCTTCCTTTGCGCACGCGTATTCGGCGAAGGATCCCTCACAGGTGCCGTACACCTCATCCCCGGTCCGGAAGCCGACAATATTCCGGCCAACAGCCTCCACCCGGCCGGCCACGGCCCGGCCCCGGATGCGGGTCTTCGGTTTCCTGAGCCCGTAGCCGACCACGCGGGTCAGGTACGGAAGGCCCGTCATGAGGTGCCAGACGCCCTGGTCGACACCGGCTGCCCGGACCCGGATCAGCACATCGTCGTCGCCGGGCACGGGGGCGTCGACGTCGCGCAGTTCCAGCACTTCAACGGAACCGTAAACATCCTGGACGATCGCTTTCATGGTGCTTCTCCTTCAAAGTCGGGGTATTGGAAGACGTCATCGAGGGGAACTTTGAGGACGTGGGCAATGTGGAACGCCAGCTCAAGCGACGGCGAGTACCGGCCCTGTTCGATTGCGATGACCGTCTGGCGGGTCACGCCGATACGGTCGGCGAGCTCCGCCTGGGTCAGCTCTCCGTTTTCGAAACGCAGGCGACGGATGGAGTTCGTGACCCGGGTCGGCTTCACCACGGCTGGAAGCCTTTGCGATAGGCGACCACCTTGGCCACGGATCCGAGGATCGCGGACAGGACGAAGGCCAGGTAGATGACGTTGGCGATCCAGAAGTGGTCGAGCTCGGCCATGGCCAGGAGGAGCGCCGCCACGGCCCCGACGACGAGGAAGGACTGGCCGATGTATTCGCCGAAGCGGTAGATCTCCTTGTCCCGCTGATCCTTCATGCCGGCGTCCTTGGCGGACAGGGCCCGGATCACCAGGTGAAGCACGATCGAAAGGCCGATCGAGGCGCCGACTGTCCACAGCAGCGGCGCCACATACGGCACTTCCGTGAGCGGCATGGTGCCGGCCAGGCCAAAAACGACGGCGAGGTACACGGCGTAGGTTGCGGCCGCGAGCACCCCCATGATCCAGGCGCTCTTTTCTTCAAATGACATCTGCCGCTCCAGCGCAACCAAGGCAATGTAAAACAAACCTGACATCCCAAAAGTAAAGAAAACCTGACAAGGTGTCAAGAGTTTTCGACTCGCCTGGGGTTTGAGTTCGACGGCGGCGTGCGCGGGCGCCGCTCATGCCGCGGCTCCGCACATGGTCCCCGCGCGGAGTTTCCCCACCTTTGCAACCACGACGCCGGGACGCGCCGCCTTCGCGGGACCACACGCCGTCGGGCGCTGCCATAGGTGGGGAATCCCGGCAGAGGGGGCGCCGCACAGTCTGAAATCAAAGACACGAAGTTCCCGTGAGACTCCTCACAGCAAGGCCGGACGTGGTCTGCTGGATGGCGATCCCCCTCCCAATGACGAGAAGGTATTCGCATGCAACAAGCCCAAACCGCCACGAAGGCGGCTCCTGCCGAGGCCGGCACCGGCAGCGCTGCCACCGCCGTCGGCGCAGCCGTCGACTCCGTACTCAGCCGGGGACTCAACGTCCGCCACATCCGCTTCATGGCGCTGGGCTCGGCGATCGGCACGGGGCTGTTCTACGGCTCCGCCTCCGCCATCCAGAAGGCCGGGCCCGCCGTCCTGCTGGCCTACATGATCGGCGGCGCCGCGGTCTTCATGGTGATGCGCGCCCTCGGCGAAATGGCGGTGCGGCATCCGGTGTCCGGGTCCTTCGGCCAGTATGCGAGCCGCTACCTGGGCCCGCTGGCCGGGTTCGTGACGGGCTGGACCTATGTCTTTGAGATGGCGATCGTGGCCATCGCGGATGTCACGGCGTTCAGCATCTACATGGGATTCTGGTTCCCCGACGTGGAGCGCTGGGTCTGGATCCTGGCCATCATCTTCTTCCTGGCTGCCCTGAACCTGCTCAGCGTCAAGGTGTTCGGCGAGCTGGAATTCTGGTTCTCCCTGATCAAGGTGGCGGCCATCATCGCCATGATCGCGGGCGGGGCTGCGATCATCGTCTTCGGTTTCCAGGCCGGCGGCGCCACCGTGGCACCAGGGCTCGGCAACCTCGTGGACCACGGAGGCCTGTTCCCCAACGGGTTCGAAGGACTCCTTGCCTCCTTCGCCGTGGTGATGTTCGCGTTTGGCGGCGTGGAGACCCTCGGCATCACCGCAGGTGAGGCCGCCGATCCGAAAAAGGTCATCCCCAAGGCCGTCAACACCGTGCCCGTCCGGGTCCTGCTGTTCTATGTGCTGACCCTCGGCGTGCTGATGAGCCTGTTCCCGTGGGACGAAATTGGCAGCAACGGCAGCCCCTTCGTGCAGATCTTCAGCGGCCTGGGCATCCCGGCCGCACCCCACATCCTCAACGCCGTGGTGATCACGGCGGCGCTCTCGGCAGTCAACAGCGACATCTTCGGCGCCGGCCGGATCCTCTTCGGCCTGGCCCGGCAGGGCCACGCACCGGCGAGCTTCGGCAAGGTTTCCCGTCACGGGGTGCCGTGGATGACCGTGGTGATGATGACCGGCATCCTGCTGGTGGGGGTGGTGCTGAACGCCGTGATCCCGGAAGACGTCTTCCTGCTGATCGCCTCGATCGCCACCTTCGCGACCGTGTGGGTCTGGGCCATGATCCTGGCCTCGCATGTCGCCATGAAACGCGAGATCGCCCGCAAGTCCCTGCCGGCGTCGGAGTTCCCGTCACCGTGGTGGCCCGCCGCCTCCATACTGACCATCGCGTTCATGGCCCTGGTGATCGTGATTCTCGGCGCCTTCGAGGACACCCGGGTGGCGCTGTACGTGGGCGCCGTATGGCTGGGCGTCCTGGTACTCGCTTACCGCCTCTGGGTCCGCGGCCACGGCCGGGCGCGGGCGGAACTGGTCGACGAAACCGCCCAGCTCCCGCAGGTTCCCGCCGGGCGGTGATGGTGCCTCGCCCCCAAGGGATTAAGACGCTCCCGGGGGTGCCCCCACGGGGTTAGGATCAGGCATGGTCCCCGCCACCAACCTCTTGGCCTTTGCCCTTGCCGCCCTCGTGCTCATCGCCATCCCGGGGCCCAGCGTGCTGTTCGTGATCGGACGGACGCTGGCCCTGGGACGCAGGGGCGGGCTGTTGAGCGTCCTGGGAAACGCGGCCGGAGAGGTGGTGCAGATCGCCGCCGTGGCCCTGGGCGTCGGCGTGGTGCTGGCCCAGTCCCTGCTGCTGTTCAGCGTGGTGAAATTCGCCGGCGCCGCCTATCTGGTCTACCTCGGGATCCAGGCGATCCGGCACCGCGGCGGCGGCGCGGCGACGGCGTCGTCCTCGAACCCGGCCTCGACCGCCCGCGTGCTCCGGGAGGGCTTCATCGTCGGCGCGACCAACCCCAAGTCGATTGTATTTTTCGTGGCCGCGCTTCCCCAGTTCGTGGACTACCCGGCCGGAGCGATTCCCGTGCAGCTCGCCACCTTGGGTGCGGTCTTCCTGCTCATTGCCCTGGTCTCGGACAGCACGTGGTCCCTCGCGGCCGGGACGGCCCGGCACTGGTTTGCGCGCTCCCCCCGGCGGATCGCCGCTCTCAGCACCACCGGTGGCGTGATGATGATCGGGCTGGGCGGCACCCTGGCGCTCGTGGGCAACAAGAACTAGCGGATTCCTGTCGCCCAGCAGATGGAAGCGGGCGGCGGCGGGCATGTGGAAGCGTTCGTCCAAGCAGGGCCCACGCCGTTCGGGTTCCTTGGCCGAGCTTGCGAGGCCAGGGAGACGGCGGGGAGGAACGAGCGAGCACGCGGAACACGTCCGTGCCGCCCGCACGGCAGCCCGGCCCGGGCTACCGCGCGGACCAGCCGCCGTCCATCGTGTAGCTGGCGCCGGTGACCATGCCGGCGTCGTCGGATGCCAGCCACGCCACCAGGGACGCCACTTCCTCGGGCTCCACGAGCCGCTTGACCGCTGATTCGGTCAGCATGATCTTGGCGAGCACCTCGGACTCCGGGATGCCGTGCACCTTGGCCTGGTCCGCGATCTGCGATTCAACCAGGGGTGTGCGGACGTAGCCGGGGTTGATGCAGTTGGAGGTGACCCCGTGCGCCCCGCCTTCGAGGGCCGTTACCTTGCTCAGGCCCTCGAGCCCGTGCTTGGCCGAGACGTAGGCGCTCTTGAACGGCGAAGCCCGGAGCCCGTGCACGGAGGACAGGTTGATGATGCGGCCGAAGTTGTTGGCGTACATGTGCGGCAACGCGGCCCGGATCAGCAGGAACGGGGCCTCCAGCATGAGGGTGATGATGCGGCGGAAGTCGGCCGGATCGAACTCCTCGATGGGGCTGATGCGCTGGATTCCGGCGTTGTTCACCAGGATGTCGCAGTCCAGGCTGAGCGTCTGGAGGGATTCGACGTCGAGCAGGTTGACGGCCCACGCGGTGCCGCCGACCTCGTCGGCGAGCGCGGCGGCTGCGGCCTCGTCCATATCCGCGATCACCACCTTGGCCCCGCGCGCAGCCAGGGCCCGGACGCTCGCCGCGCCGATCCCGCCGGCGCCGCCGGTGACCAGGGCCTTGCGTCCGTTCAGCGTGTTTTCCATAACTCAGCCTTCCGTGTCAAAAATTCGATGAGGCGGCCGGCTCCAGCGTGGCTGGAGCCGGCCCAAAACTCAAGCAGCTCAGCGGGTGGCTGCTACGGGCAGGCCTTCGCGTTCGGCGTCGGCCCGGTCCACGTCCTCCAACGCGATGCCCTTGGTTTCCTTCAGAGTCAGCACTGCGACGGTGGTGATGGCGCAGGCGACCAGCAGGTAGATCGCGGTAGGCAGCCAGGAGCCGGTGTCCTTGAGCCACTGGGTGGCCAGGAGCGGCGCCAGCGAACCGGCGAAGATCGAGGTGACCTGCGAGCCAAGGGAGACCCCGGCGTAGCGCATCCTGGTCGGGAACAGCTCCGACATGAGGGCCGGCTGGCCGGCATACATGAAGGCGTGCAGGCACAGGCCGATCGTGACGGCCAGGACGATGATCACCGGGTTGCGGGTATCGAACATCGGGAAGGCGAAGAACGGCCAGGTGGCACCGGTGACAGCACCGATGAGGTAGACCGGCTTCCGGCCCCAGCTGTCCACGAGGCGCCCGACCTGTGGGATGACCAGGAAGTGGACGACGTGGGCGATCAGCAGGGCCAGCAGCAGCGAGGAGGTGTCGTACTTGTGCACGGACTTCAGGTAGACGATCGCGAAGCTGACCACGAGGTAGTACATGATGTTTTCCGCGAACCGGAGCCCCATGGCCTGCAGGATGCCCTTGGGGTATTTGCGGATGACTTCGCGGACGCCGTAGCTGGCGGACTGATCCTCTTCCAGCTGGGCCTTGGCCTCGAGGAAGATGGGCGATTCGGAGACGTGGGTGCGGATGTAGTAACCGACGAACACGATCACGGCGGAAAGCCAGAACGCCACCCGCCAGCCCCAGCTGAGGAAGTCGGCGGAGCTGAGCACGTTGGACATGATGAACAGGACCAGCGTAGCCAGCAGGTTGCCCACGGGAACGGCGGCCTGGGGCCAGCTGGACCAGAAGCCACGGGACTTGTTGGGGCTGTGCTCGGCGACGAGCAGGACTGCGCCGCCCCATTCGCCGCCGAGGGCGAAGCCCTGGATGAAGCGCAGGAGGACCAGCAGCGCCGGCGCCAGGTAGCCGAGGGTGGCGAAGCCCGGGAGGCAGCCCATCAGGAAGGTGGAGACACCGATGATGATGATGGTGAGCTGCAGGGTGGGCTTGCGGCCGAGCTTGTCGCCGATCTGGCCGAAGACAATGCCGCCCAGGGGTCGGGCCACGAAACCGACGGCGTAGGTCAGGAACGCCTGGATGATGCCGTCCAGCTCGTTGCCCGTGGCGGGGAAGAAGTACTTGCCGAACACCAGGGTGGCGGCGGTGGCGTAGAGGAAGAATTCGTACCACTCGACGACGGTTCCCACCATCGATGCGGCGACGATTTTCTTGAGCCCGGAACCCTTGGATGCGGGTGCTGCGGCGGTTGTTGCAGAGCGTTCGTTTACGCTCATCTGATTCTCCTTAGTGTCCACGGTGACACGCGCTGTGACGCACAGCACTGAAATGGCTTCATTGAGTATTGCCGCACATCCACGGCGATTCAATGGCCAAACCAGCACCCGCTATGTGCAGAATTGCAGATATGAACGCCAATCCCGATGACCTGCTGGTCCTGCTCGCGGTCTCCCGTTCGGCTAAATTCACGACGGCGGCACAAACGCTCGGACTGAACCACACCACCGTTTCCCGCCGGATCGCGGCGCTGGAGAAGGCGCTGGGTGGCCGCGTGCTCTCGCGCGCCTCGGGAGGCTGGGAGCTCACCGAACTCGGTGCCGAGGCCGTTCGGGTGGCCGAGCAGGTCGAGAGTGCCGTGCGCACCCTGGAGCAGCCCGGGCACACCCCGGACCCCATCACCGGCGTCGTTCGGATGACCGCGACGGATGGATTCAGCGCCTACATCGCCGCCCCGGCCGTAGCCCGGCTCCGCCGCGACCATCCCGGCCTCAGCGTCGAGATCATCACCGTGACGCGCCGGGCGCTCCAGCAGCGGTCCGGCCTGGACATCGAGGTGGTGGTCGGCGAGCCGCAGGTGCACCGGGCAGAGGCCGCGCGGCTCGGCGAGTACATGCTGGGAATGTACGCCTCCCGCGGCTACCTCGCCGAGTACGGCACCCCGGCCACCGTGGAGGAACTGACGGCCCACTCGCTGGTCTACTTCGTCGATTCGATGCTGCAGGTGGACGATCTGGACGCCCCGCGGCGGCTGGTGCCCACCATGCGGGACGGGCTGAGCTCCACCAACGTCTTCGTCCACGTGGAGGCCACCCGGGCCGGCGCCGGGATTGGGTTCCTGCCCTGTTTCGCGGCCGACCTGCATCCGGACCTCGTCCGGCTCCTGCCGGAAGAATTCGCGGAGCTGCTGCCCTACTGGATGGTGCTCCGGCCCGATTCGATGCGCCGGCCGGCAGTGGCCGCGCTCGTGCAGGCGCTGCGGGAGCAGACCGCGGCGCACCGCGATGCCCTGCTGGGCCGGGGAGCAACCCCATCGATTGCTCCATAGCCGCCGTTATGGAACCGCAAAAGGGCAGCTACGGAGCAGTCGGCGTCCCTGCGCGGGGCCCAGCCGGGGGCTCGGCGGGCGGCTGAGCGGGAACGGGCGGTTCCGCGGCCGGCTCAGCGAGCACGGGCGACTTCGGGTCATGCCGGACGGCGGCGCCGGCCGCGAACGCCCGCACCTTTTCGTCGTTCCAGATGTGGGCCGGCACCGCACCGCCGAGCAGGCGCCGCGCGAGGCCGGGGTCGTCGTCGAACGGGACATCGCTGCCGGCCATGACCATGTTGCCGTAGCGCCGGCCCTTCAGCATGGCCGGATCCGCGATGATCACGGTGTAGGCAAAGGCGTCGGCGATGGTCGCGGCGTCCTCGCGGGCATTCTTGAGGTCCGGGGCGTCGCCGGAGTTGACTACATATATCCCGCCGGGGGCCAGGACGCGCTTGGCGTGCTCGATGAATTCCCGGGTGGTCAGCGGCCGCGGGGTCAGCGAGCCGGCGAAGACGTCGCGGATGATCAGGTCCCGGGTCTGCGGGGTCAGGCTCTCGGTGACCTCGCGGGCCTCTCCCACGCGCAGGCGCAGCAGCGGCGCCTTGGGCAGGTCGAACCAGCCCCGGACGTAGTCGGCGAGCTTGCCGTCCAGCTCCACCACCACCTGGCGGGCGTCCGGGTAGGCGGCGTGGAAATAGCGCGCCAGTGAGCAGGCTCCCCCGCCAAGGTGCAGGGCGCGCAGCCTGGGCCCGGGCTCCCGCGGCCAGCGCGACTCCACCAGGGCTGCCATCCAGCGCATGTACTCGAAGTCGAGGAACAACGGGTCCGCGAGGTCAATGTGCGAGCTCATGACGCCGTTGATGCGCAGGAGCCAGCCGGTGGAATTGTCCTGGTCCGGGATCAGCTCGCAGTCCCCGGTATCGATGTAGTACACCCCGGCCAAAGGACCGGCCGGGCGGGACCCCTTGGGCACTTCCACCACTCCCGGCCCGGCGGTTTGGGCGCCCCGCCCTTTGCCCCGCTTGGCCATCAGCTATCCCCCGCATTGTGCATGTTTCAACCCTAGTTCACCGGCGGCCCCGTACGCGGCTCCGGACGCGGCCAGCCCGCGGGACCAAAGCCCCTACCCATTCCCGGGCCGCAGGGTTCTACTGGGGCTGCACATAGTGCCGGGCGAAGGGGTGCGTCCGACGAGCCGGGAGGAAAAATGTCGGCACCCACAGGGCAGCAGGGCGGCACCGTGGCGGTCGGCTACGGCGGGTCCGGGGCCGCCCAACTCGCCGTTCGCTGGGCGGCCGAATACGCGGCCGCGGCCGGGCTGGACCTCCTGGTGATCCATGCCTGGGTGTGGCCGGTCTTCACCAAGAACCTGGGCCCAGTCAAAGGGGTGGCCGGCAGCGGGCTGCGGCATTCCGCGGAAGCCGTCCTCGCCGAGGGCATCGAGCTGGCACGCGGCGCCGCCCGCGAAGCGGCCG
>Ga0105248_10009878_pt1 | contig 10507 bp, 8 predicted proteins | sample KBSS34metaG_FD_81524 | JGI IMG/M metagenome (GOLD analysis project Ga0105248, IMG submission 81524) | Switchgrass rhizosphere microbial communities from Kellogg Biological Station, Michigan, USA - KBS S3-4 metaG | ecosystem: Host-associated > Plants > Roots > Rhizosphere > Soil | place... | reverse complement strand
GTCCACGCTGTTCAACCGGATGACCGGCGCCAAGGCCTACGCCGCCGACCAGTTGTTTGCAACGCTCGATACCACGCTGCGCCGGATCTACGTTCCGGATGCATCGCCCATCGTGCTCTCCGACACTGTCGGTTTCATCCGCGAGCTGCCGCATGACCTCGTTGCTGCGTTTCGCGCCACGCTCAGCACGGCCGCGGAGGCCGACCTCCTGCTGCATGTCATCGATGCCGCGCACCCCTGTCGCGACGAACAGGCCGCGGCCGTGGATGCGGTGCTGCTGGAAATAGGCGCGGAGCACGTGCCGCAGATCCGCGTCATGAACAAGATCGACGCCGCGGGTCTTTCCCCCGGAATCGAGCGCGACCAGTCTGATATAATCTGCCGCGTTCGTTTGAGCGCATTGACGGGTGCCGGCTGTGCCGATTTGCGCACTGCGCTGGCCGAGCGATTTCCGGCCGATGCCCCGTATTCCGGTTTGAGCGCCGCGCCCGCCCTCGACGCTTGACGCGCGACGTCCCCCGACGCAATCACTCCCGGTTCTCCCGGATCTCCCTCTCTCTATGTCGCTGAACGATCCCCAGTGGGGCAAACGCGGTTCCGGCGGACCGCCCGATCTCGACGAGATCTGGCGCAACGTCAACCGCCGCTTAAACGAGCTCCTCGGCCGCAAGGGCGGCACCACCGACGACGGCTCCGGCGGCGGCGGTGGCCGCCCCACCTTGCCGCTCTCGGGCGTCGGCATTCTCGTTCTCCTCGTGGTCGTCGTGTGGCTCGCGAGCGGTTTCTACATCGTCGACGAAGGCCGCCGCGGTGTGGTCACCCGTTTCGGCAAATACACGGAAACCACGCAGCCTGGCGCACGCTGGCACCTTCCGTTTCCGATCGAGGACAAGGAGCTCGTCGACTTCTCGCAGGTGCGCACCGTCGAGGTCGGCTATCGCAACACGCCCAAGAACAAGAAGGAGAACGAGGCACTGATGCTGACGGACGACGAGAACATCATCGAGATCCAGTTCGCCGTCCAGTACAACCTCAAGAGCGCCGAAGCGTATCTCTTCAATGTCCGCAAGCCTGACCTCATCGTCCAGTTCATCGCCCAGACCGCGATGGGTGAAGTCGTCGGCAAGGCCAAGATGGACTTCGTGCTGTACGAAGGCCGCGAGCAGATCGCCAAATCGGCCGAGAAGCTGATGCAGGAGCTCCTGGACCGCTACCAGACGGGCGTCTATGTGCAGAAGGTCACACTGCAGAGCGTGCAGCCGCCCGACAAGGTGCAGGCCGCCTTCGACGACGCGGTCAAGGCGGGCCAGGATCGCGAGCGCTTCCGCAATGAGGGCCAGGCGTACGCGAATGACGTCGTCCCCCGCGCACGCGGCAATGCGGCGCGGCTCATCGAAGAAGCGAACGGCTACCAGGCGGAGGTCGTCCAGCGGGCCGAGGGCGACGCTTCGCGCTTCAAGCAGATCCTCGTCGAGTACACGAAGGCGCCGGGCGTCACACGCGAGCGCCTGTACCTCGACATGATGCAGACGGTCGTCGGCAACTCGAGCAAGGTGCTGGTCGACCAGAAAGCCGGCAGCAACAGCCTCCTCTACCTTCCGCTCGACAAGCTGATCCAGCAGAGCGCATCGCCCTCCGGGCCGGGCGGCACCGCATCCGATCCGTCGGCGGCGCGGCAATCGACGCCGCCGGCGCCCGAGCCGACCGTCACGCTCGACCCGAGCCGTTCGCGCGAGGCGCTCCGCAACCGTGAGCGGGCGGGCCAATGAAGCTGACCGTGCCTCTGCTCGCCCTCGTCGTCGCGCTGCTGCTGGTCGCGTCGCAGTCGCTCTACACGGTGGATCAGCGCCAATACGCGATCAAGTTCCAGCTGGGCGAGATCATCGAGACCCTGCCCAACGCCGGCCTGTACGCCAAGGTCCCCCTGCTGCAGAACGTGAAGTTCTACGACAAGCGGGTCCTGCTCCTCGACAATCCGGAGCCCGACCGGATGACGACGTCGGAGAAGAAGCCCTTGCTCGTCGATTTCTTCGTGCTCTGGCGCATCACCGACGTCAAGCAGTACTACATCAGCGTCCAGGGCGATGAGGAAGCCGCGCGGCGCCGGCTGTCGCAGACGGTGCGCGCGAATCTCGCCGAGGAATTCAACAAGCGCACCGTGCACGAGGCGATTTCCAGCGAGCGCGACAAGATCATGACGACGACCCGCCAGAAGGCCGACGCCGATGCGAAGACAATCGGCGTCGAGATCGTGGACGTGAGATTGCGCCGGGTCGAGCTCCCGCCCGACGTCACAGGTCCTGTGTACGCGCGTATGGAATCGGAACGGCGGCGGGTCGCCAACGAGCTGCGCTCGCTCGGCCAGGCGGAGTCCGAGAAGATCCGCGCCGACGCCGACCGGCAGCGCGTGGTGATCCTGGCAGATGCGTACAAGGCCGCGCAAAAGACCAAGGGCGACGGCGATGCCAAGGCGTCCGCGATCTATGCGCAGGCGTATGGCGCCAACCCGGAATTCTATGCGTTCTACCGCAGCCTCGAGGCGTACAAGGCAACCTTCCGCAACAAGACCGACGTGATGGTGCTCGACCCAAGCTCGGAATTCTTCCGTTATCTGAAGAGCCAGGGCGGTCCCGGGGCGAAGGCGCCGAAGTAGTCAGGCGCCGCTAACGCGTGACGAGGGGAACGCGGTGTCGGATTCGTTTTGGACGGCCCTTGCGCTGGTGCTTGTCATCGAGGGCTTCCTGCCGCTCGCCGCGCCGCGCTTCTGGCGCGATAGCTTCGCCAAGCTCGTGACGCTCACCGACGGGCAGCTCCGCTTCATCGGACTCGCGTCGATGTTGATCGGGCTTGCCGGTTTCTGGCTCGTGCGCCATGCGTAAATGGGTTCTGCCGGAATACATCGAGGACGTCCTCCCGGCCGAAGCCGAGCGGACCGAAGGCCTGCGCCGCGTCCTGCTCGATCACTTTCGCACCCAGGGCTACCGGCTCGTGCAGCCGCCGCTGGTCGAGCATCTCGATTCGCTGTTCACCGGCACCGGGCGTGACCTCGAGCTGCAGACGTTCAAGGTGGTCGATCCGCTGTCGGGCCGCCTGCTCGGCGTGCGCGCGGACATCACGCCCCAGGTCGCGCGGATCGACGCGCACCTCCTGAACGAGCCTGGCGTAACCCGGCTCTGTTATGCCGGCAGCGTTCTCCGCGCCGTGCCCGCGAGCGGTGCCAAGACGCGCGAGGTCATGCAGATCGGCGCCGAGCTTTTCGGCGAGCCCGGAATCGCCGGCGACATCGAAGTGCTCGGACTCATCCTGTCGTCGCTCGCCGCGGCGGGCCTTGCCGGGCTGCATCTCGACCTCGGCCACGTCGGCGTGTATCGCGCCCTTGCCGCAGGCGCCGGCATCGCCGGCAACGGCGAGGACTCCGAGCTCTTCGAGGCACTTCGGGCCAAGGACACACCGGGCGTAGCCGAGCTCACGGCCAAGCTGCCGGCGGCATGGCGCGACGCGCTGGCCGCCTTGCCCACGCTGTACGGCCCGGCGCGCGAAGTGCTTGCCGCCGCCCGCGCCTGCCTTCCCGATACTCCGGCGATCCACAACGCGTTGGCGTCGCTCGCGGCACTCGCCCAGTCGGCGGAGCCGCAGGTGGAGGCGCTCCATATCGATCTGGCCGACCTCACTGGGTATCATTACCAGAACGGCGCGATCTTCTCGGTGTACACCGCCGGTGAGCCGAGTGCCATCGGCAACGGCGGCCGCTACGATGGCATCGGCAAGGCATTCGGACGCGCGCGCCCGGCAACCGGTTTCACGCTCGATCTGCGGCAACTCGCCAACGTGATCCTGCGGGAAGCCGCGGGATCGGCGTCACGTACGTAACACTCCCGGGAAGCGAAGCATGGGCAAGAACGTCGTCGTCATCGGTACCCAATGGGGCGATGAAGGCAAAGGCAAGATCGTCGATTGGCTCACCGAGCACGCGCAGGGCGTCGTCCGGTTCCAGGGCGGGCACAACGCGGGGCACACCCTTGTCATCGACGGGAAGAAGACCGTCCTGCGGCTCATACCGTCCGGGATCCTGCGTCCTGGCGTCTCGGTCTACATCGGCAACGGCGTCGTGCTCTCTCCGTCCGCGCTGCTGCAGGAAATCGGCGAGCTCGAGCGCGCGGCCATAGCGGTGCGCTCGAGGCTCAAGATCTCCCCCGCCTGCCCGCTGGTGCTCCCCTGTCACGTCGCGCTCGACCAGGCGCGCGAAGGCGCAATGGGCGATTCGAAGATCGGCACCACGGGACGCGGCATCGGCCCCGCGTACGAGGACAAGATCGCCCGGCGCGCGATCAGGCTGCAGGATCTCTTCTACCCCGATCGGTTCGCCGCGAAGCTCGCGCCGCTCCTCGAATACCACAACTTCGTCCTCACGCAGTATTTCAAGCGCGACCCGGTGCCGTTCGCGCGCACGCTCGACGAGACGCTCGGCTACGCCGCCGAGATGCAGCCGATGGTCGCCGACGTCGCGGCGCTGCTCCAGGAGGCCCGCGCCCGCGGCCAGTCGCTCCTCTTCGAGGGTGCGCAGGGTGCGCTGCTCGACATCGATCACGGCACCTACCCGTACGTCACATCGTCGAACTGCCTCGCGGGCGCAGCCGCTCCGGGCGCCGGCGTCGGACCACAATTTCTCGACTATGTGCTCGGGATCGTCAAGGCGTACACCACGCGGGTGGGCACCGGCCCGTTTCCCACCGAGCTTACCGACGAGATCGGCGCAACCCTCGCACGGCGCGGGAACGAGTTCGGCTCGGTCACCGGAAGGCCCCGCCGCTGCGGCTGGCTCGACATTCCGGCGCTCGCACGCTCGCTGCAGTTGAACGGCGTCGACGGCCTTTGCATCACGAAGCTCGACGTCCTCGACGGCATGAGTGAGATCCGCATCTGCACCGGATACACGGTGCGCGGAAATCCGGTCGCGCTGCTGCCGTCGGGGGCCGACGCGGTCGCCGAGTGCGTTCCCGTCTACGAATCGATGCCCGGTTGGAGCGACAGCACCGTGGGAGTGCGCACGATTGACGCGTTGCCGTCCAATGCGCGCGCCTATCTCGAGCGGATCGCGCACCTCACCGGCGCGCCGATCGCGATGGTCTCGACGGGGCCGGACCGCGACGAGACGATCCTGCTGCGCCATCCGTTTCAATAGCGCAACGACAACACCCGGAGAGATCGGATGGCGAGCCTGCATGTGAGCTGGGACCAGTACAACACGCTCGTGGAGAGGCTCGCGCTCATCGTCTACGAGTCCGGGTACGAGTTCGACCAGATCATCTGCATCGCGCGCGGCGGCATGCGCGTCGGAGATGTCCTGTCGCGGATCTACGAACGGCCGCTTGCGATCCTGTCGACGCATTCCTATGCGGCCGAGGGCGGCACCATCCGCGGCGAGCTTGTGATCGCCGAGCACATGACGATGACCTCGCCGCGGCTGGGATCGCACGTACTGCTCGTCGACGACATGGTGGACTCGGGGCACACGCTCGCGGCCGTGGAAAAGGCGCTGCCGATCCGCTGGCCGGTCATCAAGGCGTGCAAGACCGCGGTGCTGTGGTGGAAAGCCTGTTCGACGGCCACGCCCGATTACTTCGTCGAATATCTGCCCGACAACCCGTGGATCCACCAGCCGTTCGAGATCTACGACAACCTTGGGCCGGAAGCACTCAAGGAGCGGCTCGGCTCCTCGCAGGGTTGAGCTACCTGTGAACAGGTTCCCCATGGACGCGACGGATGCGGTCCGGGAGGGATGGCGCGAAGCGAGGCGAAGGTGACCCGCTCGGAATCGGAACTGACGGACACCGTCCGCTTGGATTGAGCCGCCTCCTACTATGTTTCTTATCGTTCCGAAGCGCCCGGCAATGAGCACCGCCTCGCCCCGACGCTCCCTTCAGCTCGCAGTTGCGTGGCTCGTCGCTGCGCTGCTTGCGGGTTGTTCGAATCCGGGCCCCGAGCTCGTTCCGGTCCCGGTTCCGGATATGACGGCGCTCGAGCCATCCGTGCGCACTGCCGTGGCGCGCGAGCATGCAAACGTCGATCGCGTCACGGCCGGCAAACCGACGAATGCGGAGTTGGCGGCGGCTTACGGGGAACTCGCGATGACCTATCACGCTCAGCGCCTCGTACCGGCCGCCGAAGCCGCCTATACCAACGCGCGGCTCCTGGCGCCCGACGACAAACGCTGGCACTACCTCCTCGGGCAACTTTATAACGACTCGAGCCGGACAGAAAAGGCACTGCAAGCTTTCGAGGCCGCACTGGCGAGCGACGGCAAGGATGTTCCGATTCTTTACTCGCTCGGCGATGCCTACTTGAAGCACGGAGATTACGGTAAAGCGCAGACGACGTACCAAAAGCTGGAGTCGCTTCCACAAGCGCGCGCGGCTGCCCTGACAGGACTCGGCAAGGTCGCCCTTGCCCAACACCAATACAAGGAGGCTGCGCAGTACCTCGAGGCAGCGCTCAACCTTGAACCGGGGGCGACTCGCCTGCGGCAGCCGCTCGCAATGGCCTACCAGGCGTTGGGCGATCGCGCCAGGGCCGAACGAAACATTGCGCAATATGCTCCCGACGGACAGGAACCGGAAATCCCCGATCCCATGGCGGATGCGCTCGCGAGCAAGATCGCGTCATCGGGCGCGCTATTGCGTCGCGGCGAGCGCGCCGGCAAGGCCGGGCGCCTCGACCTCGCGGAGCAAGCGTTCCGGGCCGCGATAGCGGCGGACCCGCGCAACGCAGAAGCTGCCGCCAACCTCGGCATCACCCTCGCCAATCTCGGTCGGCTCGAAGAGGCGCAGCGTTCGCTCGAGCAATCACTGGCCCTGGACGATCGCAGCGCAATCGCGCACTTGAGCTTAGGGGTCGTCATGGATCGTCAGGGTAATGACCAGGCCGCGATCGATCAATACGCCGCGTCGCTCGCACAGGATCCAATCAACACGCAGGCTATGGTTTACCTTGGGGACGCGAAGCTACGCGTCGGGCAGACGATTGATGCTGCCCGCTTCTATAAGCAAGCGTTGGAGCGGGTGCCCAACTCGAGTCGCCTGCACCTCTCGCTTGCATTCGCGTACGTCAAGGCCACGCGCTACGCGGACGCACGCCAGACCCTCGAAGCTGCGCTCAAGGCCCAACCCGATAACCCCGAGATCGTCAATGCATTGGCGCGTCTTTTGGCGACGGCGCCGGTCGCATCCGCCCGCGACGGCGCTCGCGCGCTCGAGCTCGCGAAACGCTTGTTCGAGGCAACGAAAGATCCCGATGCCGGACAAAGCTATGCGATGGCGCTTGCGGAAACCGGCCGGTTCACCGAGGCGATCGTGCTGCAGCGCGAGACCATCACCGTCCTAGCGCACACAGGCCGGGAGTATCAGAAGCCCTTTCTCGAAGCGAACCTCGCCCTCTATACGAGCCACAAGCCCTCCCGGGCAGGCTGGCCTCCCGACGATCCGCTGCTGATGCCGCGCAGTCCGGCTACACGCTTAGCGCGCAGCTAAGGCGTAGGCGAGCAAAGCCTTCGCATTCAGTTGCTCCAGATCAGTTTTGCTGGCCCGGTGGAGTGGAGCTTTCGGGGAATGGCCAGACATTGTTCGTGAACTTGAGCGTGAGCACGCCGTTGTCCTGGCATGTCGTCCAGAGCGTTCCATTGGACGCGTCCAGATGCACCTGCGACGAGCACCAGTCCGGCCCACCCGCTTTCCAGCCGCCATTTCGTACATGATCCGAGCCCGGGCTGGAGGTCGTGGTGCCAGGCGGGTTGTAGTACGCGATCTCCCGCACGTGCAGCGGATCGCGAATGTCATACACGCGAATGCCCGAATTGAACTGCCCGCACGCCAGGGTGGTCGCGTTCTGCTTGTTATCAACGCTGCAGTAGTGGGTGCCGTACGTGAACAGCGAGAGGCCCGTTATGTCAGGCAGCACCAGCTTACATGCCTTGGCCGTGTTGATCTCCTGGGTAACTCGCGCCACAAGTGTGGGATTTCTCACGTCGCTGATGTCAATGATTCTCGCCATCGGGAACGGCGGCATGCTCGCCGCGCACGCTCCCGTTGCCTGGGACACGCTTGACAAGCCGGTGCCGGATCCACCCTCGTCCACGAAAATCAAATACGGCTTCCCGCCGATCTTCACCGGGATCGAATGCTGCGCGTTCGACCCGTCTTTCCACAGCAATTGACCGATCTGCGGCACCTGCGGATTGGGAAGCCGATTTTGAATCTGGCTGAGATCGTAGACGAGCAAGCCATTGGTCGGCGCAACGGCGGGATTGGTAAGGCTGGCGATGGGAGTTCCACCCTGCGCGACGAAGAAGCCGGTCATCCCGTCATCGCTTACCGACAAGCCGTGCGGGATGGCGACCGACGGTTTCCAGAACGCGAGCAGCTTCGGGTTTCTTACATCGGTCGTGTCGATGGCGTAATAGCGCCCACCGCCCGTGCGAAGGTCACCACCGTAGTACGTCAGCCCGTCCGGCGCCCAGTTACCTTCGTGACCCACGATCGTGGCGGGGATGCCCGTGCTCCCGTCAGCCTTGCCGACCGCGAGGGACGAAAGCAGCTGAGGGCTCCGGCAGTCAAGCGAGATATCGTAGATATCGATTTCGGGCCCGCCATTGCCGTTGCGTGCATTGACCGCAGCGAGCAGTTGACGCGGGACGTTCACCTTCAACGACTCCCACGGGTCGACCATCGAAATGGTGGTGAGGTGGTTAAGGACCGCAGGGTTCGCGGTATCGCTGATATCTACGACCGAGACACCGAGGGTCGTGCGATTCGCCGTCTTGAGGGACGTCCCGTGATACGCGCACTTGCGGTCGGCACGATCAATGTATTCGGCGGATTGCCAATTTGCCCCGTCGCCTCTTGCCTGGCCAACCAGCTCGAGGTTGCAGTTAAACCCATTGAAGCCTGCGGCACGAAGGAACGCTGGCACCTGGCCCTGCAAGCCACTCTCCGGGTGGTCGTTCGCCCCGCACGACGCCCGCGGGACCGGGCTTAGAAAGCCTGTCGACTGCGCCGAGGAATCGACTGCGAAGGTCAATGCGGAAAGACAGGACAACAACAATAACGACGCCTTTGCCATCTTCGCGGGCAGGCTACGCTCCATGATTCCTCCTGACGATGAAACACTTATGATCCGGGCGGGGAGGCGCCGGGCCAGTGAAGCCTAGTTTCAAAACATGGCAACGTCAATTAGACGAATGTCGTATGAGCGCAGCTTCAATAGGGTGGCGCTTTCATCGGTGCCAGAGCCAGAAACGGCGTAGTAATATCGTCGTGTCCCGACGCGAGGAAAGGCGAGGAAAGTGATCCCGCCGGACGGCCTTCTGGAAGAGGAACAGAGGTGCAGACCGAGCAACCTTTGCGAGTCTGAACCCCCCTTCACGCAAGCAAAGTCCGGATGGCTAGGCCAGATTGGACTTTTCCTGCCACGACATGGCGCCTATCAAACCTGGCCTGCGGCTGCTGCATCGAGAGTGCCGACTGTCTCGCCCGACACTCGCGCTCGTATGGGGTTGTCTATTGGTCGCCGATGCGGCGGCATTCGAAAGTGATGTGAACTACGGGCTTACCGCCTGGCTGGCCATGAAGGCTGGGTTCACCAGTCAGCAGGCGGAGTTCATTGCGACCGGCAACCGACGCAGCGACTCCGGACTGATCCACACAGTCGAACTCGCGTTTCAGTCGGCCTGCTTGTGGCCGGACGACACCGGAGCCCGCAATATCGAATCGCTCCATTATCCCGCCGCGAAGGCGGTTCCCGCGCTGCCCGCCGACCGTGCAGTCGAACCGGGTAGCGATGCAGCACGCAGGGGCTTGGTCGAATTGCGCAGCGCTCCCGCGGATCAGGCTTCCTTCCTGCTGCACAAGCTGGGTGAATCGCTTATGCCGTTGCAGGACTCCTGGTCGCATCAGGGGATACCCCAGGTGCCCGCACCGGGTTATTTTTCCTGTGACCCCGAGCGCGCTTCCGCCCATCCAGCGGCTCGGGGAGGATGGGCATCCCACAGGGCGGATCACACCCGCGCCTGGCCGGACGACACGGAAAAAATGGCGAAGGCAACCTATGAGGCGCTGATCGCATTTCCCAACGTGGCCGGCAATATCCGACGCCCCCAGGAGTGGGATTCTTTACGGCCGGCGCTGAGCGCCTTCACCAAGGCATCGACGAAGTCCGAGAAGAAGGCCTGGTTCGAGTCACAGCTCTTTACCGACACCTCGTTCCTGGACGGCATAACCCTGCCCGACGGCAAGGTTCGTTGGACCATGAAAGGGAAGAAAGATCTGCTCCCGCCGCTCAGCGGGAAGCGTTCCGAGCAGCGTCCCGTGGAGCCCGACGTGCTGCAGTTCTTCAACGACTTTTTCGCAGACTGGATTGTTGCTACCGATTTCAGCAAGCTGTCCGCGAAGTTCGGGCCTCGAATCGAGGCAAGGCCAAAGAACGCATCCCCGGCAAGCCGCGTCATGCCGCCCGC
>Ga0105248_10009873_pt1 | contig 10511 bp, 13 predicted proteins | sample KBSS34metaG_FD_81524 | JGI IMG/M metagenome (GOLD analysis project Ga0105248, IMG submission 81524) | Switchgrass rhizosphere microbial communities from Kellogg Biological Station, Michigan, USA - KBS S3-4 metaG | ecosystem: Host-associated > Plants > Roots > Rhizosphere > Soil | place... | reverse complement strand
GTAATTGCTGTCCTGAGCCTTCTTGCGGATCTTGCCGACCACCGTGTACGGCATGCCGTTGAGGGTGATGGCTTCGCCAAGGATGTTGCGTTTGCCGAACAGCTGCTCGGCCATGTCGAAGCCGACGATCGCAACGCGGGACACCTGCCGCTCGTCCTGCCACGCGAAGTTGCGGCCGTATTCCAGCTCGATGGTGCGAATGTCCTGATATTGCGGCTCGATGCCGGTGACGCGCGCGGTCGCGGCGTTGTAGCTGCTCTTCACCCTGACGGCGCCGCGCTCCAGCTCAGGACTGACGACGGCGATCATCGAAGACTCCGCGGCAATCGCGCGCGCATCTTCGAGCGTCAGGAAGATCTGACGGCCGGCGCGCTCGCCGCCCGCCTGCAGGCTCGTGCGACCGCCCCCAGACGATGCCGATGTTCTTGCCGAGCTCGAGCAAGACCTTGTCGTTGCCGCGCCGAAACCCTTCGCCCGTCGCCGACAGCACGACGACCGAGATCATGCCCCACAGGATGCCGAACATCGTGAGGAAGCTGCGCAGCTTGTTGGCGCGCAGGTTCTGGATGGATTGGGTGATGGCTTCGCGCATGGTGTAACCAGGCGGGCGGACAGTGGGTCCGCCCCTACGCGACACCGTAGGGGCCGACCCGAGTGTTGGCCCTACGACGGAAGGATGACCTTGTCGCCTTGTTTCAAGCCGTCGAGGATCTGGATCTTCGTGCCGTTGCCGACGCCAAGCTTGACGGCGATCTTCCTGCGGCCGGTCTTGGTGCCCGGCGCGGCGACCTCGACAAACGCGTTCTTCTGCGCGTCGTAGGTGACGGCCGCCTCCGGGATGATCAGCGCGTCCGCGTGCTCCTCGAGCACAATCTCCGCGTTGGCCGTCATGTTCGCCTTGAGCTCTTTGCCGGGATTGTCGATCGAGACGCGCACCTCGAAATTGGTGACGTTGTCCTTCTCGACACCCATCGGCGAGATTTGCGTCACCTTACCGTTGAACACCTTGTCCTTGAATGTTTCGACGCGGATGCGGGCCGGCTGACCGAGACGGACGTGGCCGATGTCCGCTTCGTCGACCTTGCCGCGGACAAACACCTGCTCGATGTCGCCAAGGGTCATGACCAGCGTCGCGTTCGCACCCAGATTCAGAATCGACGACACGGGACTGCCGATCTCGACGTCGCGCGACAGCACGGTGCCGCGGATCGGCGCGCGCAGGGTTGCATTCGCCATGTCTTCCGCCGCGCGGTCGGCGGCGGCCTTGGCCTGCGCCACTTGCGCGCGCGCTTCGGTGACCTTGGCTCTGGCGATCGCCAGCTGCGACTGCGCAGCGCGCTTGCGGTTCTCGGCCACGTCCACCAGGCTGTGCGCATCGTCGAGAGCGGATTGGGCGATGAGGCTCTGGCCAAACAGCGTCTGCGCACGCTCGTACGAGCGACGGGCAAACTGCTCGTCCGGCCCTTCGGCTTCGACGATGTTCTTCTTCAACTGTGCTTCGGCGGCTTCGAGGGAGGCGCGTGCCGCCTGCAGGTTCGCTTCGGCCCCGCGGAGCGCGGCGGCGAGCTGTTCGCGATCGAGCTCGACGAGGATGTCGCCGGGCTTCACCGACCGATCGATGTCGGCATTGAGGACCTTGATAATCCCGTTCGCCTTCGACTTAATTTCGATCTTGGTGATCGGCTCGACTTTACCGGTCGCGACGACCGACTTGACCATCGTGCCACGCTCGACCGTCGCCAGCTTCGAGGCGTCGATGTCGGCCGACGCGCCTTTCAGCGTCGCGAGGCCCGCCGCGCCGCCGAGGACGACCAGGGCAACCGCGCCACTGATGTACAGGCGTTTCCGTGACTTTCGCACTCCAGTGGTCATACAGCGTTGTGACGAGATCGGCCGCTCCGAAGTTCAGGGATAAGATGACGTCACATGTGGATTCTTCAGAGCCCCGAAGGGACGTTTCGCCTGAAATCCGGTGCGATCAAGACCGTCGGCCGCGCGCCACGCGCCGATTTCATTCTCGACGTCGCCCTCGTCTCGCGGTTGCATTGCCGGCTGACGGCCGGCAACGACCATCTGGAAGTGCTGGATTTGAAAAGCACGAACGGGACGTTCGTCAACGACAAGCGGGTGGAGAAAGCAAAGCTCGCGACAGGAGATCGTCTGCGGATCGGGCGGGTGGAGCTCACAGTAGAAAGACAACCTAGGGCTAAGGGCTCAGGGCTGTAGCAGCCTTCAGCTCTCAGCTCTCAGCCCGCGCTTTCAGCCCTCAGCCCTATTCAGGAACGGATTATTACGTCGTTCCTCGCCAATGGTCGTGTCCGGCCCGTGTCCTGAGTGCACCACGGCATCGTCGCCCAGCGGAAACAACACGTTGCGAATCGACGCGATCAGCGTGTTGTAGTCGCCGCCGGGCAGATCCGTCCGGCCGATCGAGCCGGCGAACAGCGTGTCGCCGACGAAGAGCTCTGTCCCCGCGGTGCACTTCTTTCCAATCTGCAGACAGACGCCTCCCGGGCAGTGACCCGGCGTGTGATGGACGCGGGCCTCGTATGCGCCGAAGGCGATCACCTGCGCCGGCGCATAGAAGACGTCCACCGGCGGCTGCGGCTCGACCTTCAGGCCAAACATCGCGCCCATCTCGACCGCACGTTCGTACAGGAAGAGATCGTCGCGATGGAGGTAGATCGGCACGTGCAGCGCGCGCTTGGCGATGCCGACGCCGGTGATGTGATCGATGTGCGCGTGCGTCAGCAGGATGTGGCGGATCGCGAGCCCGTTGCCCTCCGCAAACGCGAGCAGCGACGGCACCTCGTCGCCCGGGTCGATCAGCACCGCTTCCCTGGTCTCCTCGCAGCCGACGACGAAGCCGTTCTTGAAGAAGGGACCGACGGCCTGACTCTCAACTATCATGGTCGGAATGATTTTAGCCGTTCTCGACGACCTCATGTTCAGCTCGAAGATCAAGACCGCCGCCAACGGCCTCGGCGTGGATCTGCGTTTCTCCCGCTCGGTTGACGGCGCGATCGAGACGATGCGCAAGAACCCGACGACGCTGGTGATCCTCGATCTCAACAACGAGCGGATCGGTCCGCTCGCCATCGTCGCCGCGATGAAGCAGGACCCGGCGCTCGCGTCGATCCCGACGGTCGGCTACGCATCGCACGTGCAGACCGACGTGATCAACGCCGCGCGGCAGGCCGGCGTCGGCGAAGTGCTGCCGCGGTCGGCGTTCGTGCAGCAGCTCGCCGAGATTCTGACTCGGCAGGCCTGACGTCGGGCGCGACCGATGATGATCGACGTCCTTCACGCGCGGCGGCGGATCGCGCCGTACGTCCTCCGGACGCCGCTGGTGCGCTCGGCCTGGCTGTCCGACCTTGCGGGCGCGAGCGTCTGGCTGAAGCCCGAGTCGCTGCAGCGCTCGAATGCGTTCAAGGCGCGCGGCGCGTTCAACGCGGTGATCGCGCGGTTCGAGCGCCCCGGCGGCCCACCCGCTCAACTGGTCACCGCATCCGCAGGCAACCACGGACGCGGGCTCGCGGCGGCGGCGCGAACGTTCAACCTGCCGCTCGTCGTCTTCACGCCCGCCGATGCGCCGAAGGCCAAGCTCGATGCGATCCAGCGCGACGGCGCCGATCTCCGCCCCGACGGTCGCGATTACGACGAAGCGGAGCGGATGGCAAAAGCGTTCGCCAAGCAGACCGGCGCCGAGTTCATCTCGCCGTACAGCGACGCCGACGTCATCGATGGTGCGGCGACCGTCGCGCTCGAGATGTTCGAGGACCAGCCGGATCTCGACACGCTGGTCGTGCCGATTGGCGGCGGCGGCCTGATCAGCGGGATGGCAACGGTCGCCAGGGCGATCAACCCGTCGTGCGAGGTGATCGGCGTCGAGCTCGAAGTGTCGAACGCGTTTCAGCAGAGCGTGGCTGCCGGCAGGCTCGTCGAGATCGTTCCGGGCGCGACGCTCGCTGACGGCCTCGGTGGCAACCCGGACCCGGAGACGATCACGTTCGCCCTCATCCAGCGCCTCGTCGATCGCATCGTCACGGTGAGCGAAGCGGATTTGGTGGCCGCCGTCATAGGTCTCGTGGAAGCGGAGCACCTGATCGCGGAAGGCGCCGGCGCGGCCGCCACCGCGGCGCTAATCGGGAAGCGAATCGACGTCCGCGGCCGCCGCGTCGGCGTCGTCGTTTCGGGCGGCAACATCGACCGGGCTCGGCTGGCCGCGCTCTTGTCTTAGCACGCAAAGCCCGCCAAGCCCGACCGGTCTTTCTGCGGGCTTTGCGTGCTTTGCGTTGAACGGCGTGCGCTACTGCAGCCAGTCCCGCCCGAACCAGGCCGCCGCGAAAAGCGCAGCGAGCAAGAGCAGCAGCAGAATCCAGCGTCCACCGGTTCGCCGCGCGGGCTGCGGGGGTACGAACACGGCCGCCGCATCCTGCGTCTCGCTGCGTGCGGCGAGCATCGCACTCACCCCGCGGAGGTCTGCGGCGAGCGTCACCGCCGATTCGTAGCGCTGGTCGAGGCTCTTCGCCAGCGCCTTCGCGACAATCGCGTCGAGCTCGGCCGGCAATGTCTTGTTGATTGACGAGGGCAACGGCGTGGGCGCCTGCACGATCTGCAGCGCGAGCGGCGTCGACGTGGTGCCCGCGAACGGCAGCTTACCGGTCAACATTTCGAACATCACGACGCCGAGCGAGAAGATGTCGGTCCGATGATCAACCCGCTCGCCGAGCGCCTGCTCGGGCGACATGTAGGCCACCGTTCCGAACATCGTGCTCGGCGCGGTGTTCATCATCGTCGCCGCCTGGCCGGCGTGATCGCGCTCGGCACCGCTCGCCGTCCACGTCGCCAGACCGAAGTCGAGGATCTTCGCATTCCCCTTGGGCGTGACGATGATGTTCTCGGACTTGATGTCGCGGTGAACGATGCCTTCGGCGTGCGCGTCGGCAAGAGCATCAGCGAGCTGGACCGCGAGATCGATCGCCCGTCGCGGGTTCAGCGGCCGGCCGGCGATGACGCTCTTCAGCGTCTCGCCGGGCACGTACTCGAACGCCAGGAACAACTGATCCTGGTCCTCGCCGATCTCGTAGAGCGCCGCGATGTTCGGGTGCGACAACGCCGCAGTGGCGCGCGCCTCCTGCAGAAAGCGTTCGCGGCGAACGGGGTCGCCGGCGACATCGGCCCTCATCACCTTGATCGCGACGGTCCGGCCCAGACGCGTGTCGCGCGCGCGATACACCTCGCCCATGCCGCCGGCGCCGATGCGATCGAGGATCTTGTAGTGTCCGAGGGTCTCGAACATGGAACGGCGACGATTATACTGACGGGTCCCCCGAGGGTCCGGCTGAAGCCGGACACGACGCCCGGCATCCACATCGTGAGCTACATCTCGCTCCTTCGCCACAACCGGAACTTCCGGCTGCTGTACATCGGCCAGACAATCTCGCAGCTCGGCGACTGGTTCAACGCCGTCGCGGTTTACGCGCTCCTGCTCGACCTGACCGGCTCGGCGACCGCCGTCGCCTGGATGATGATCGTGCAGTTCCTGCCGGTGGCGATTTTCGGGCCGATGGCGGGTGTGCTGGTCGATCGTGTGAACCGCCGCAGGCTGATGATCGTCACGGACCTGCTGCGCGGCGGGCTCGTCCTGACGCTGCTGTTCATCCGCCGGCCCGATCAGGTGTGGATCGCCTACGTCGTCATGACGGTCGCCGTCGGCGCGCAGGCGTTCTTCGAGCCGGCGCGCACGGCCACGATCCCCAACGTCACCACGGCCGAGGAGCTGCTGCCGGCCAATGCGCTGTCGAGCGCGACGTGGGCGGCGATGCTCGCACTCGGCGCGTCGATCGGCGGCCTGGTCACGGCGGTCGCCGGCCGTAACGTCGCGTTCGTCGTCAACGCGCTGTCGTTCTTCGCATCGGCGTGGTTCCTCGCGCAGACCCGGTACGACGCGACGCCGGCGGCGGCGCCGAAACCCGAGGGCTTTCTCGCGCTCACCGGCATCACCGATCTCGTGGAGGGGGTCCGCTACGTGCGGCACCGATCGCACGTCGCCGCGCTGATGTTCGTGAAAGCCGGCTGGGGGCTGGCGGGCGGCGTCCTGCTGCTGTTGACGATTTTCGGCCAGCGCGTCTTTCCGATCGCCGGCGGATCGGCGGCCGGCATCGGCGTGCTCTATGCGGCGCGGGGGATCGGCGCCGGGCTGGGGCCGATCGCGCTGCGCTGGATTGTCGGCCAACAGCCGCAGCGGCTCCGCCGGACCATCGGGCCCGCCTACTTCACGGTCGGCGTGTTCTATATCGCGCTGGCGGCGGCGCCGTCCTTGTGGATCGCCGCCGTCTGCGTGCTCTGCGCGCATTTCGGCGGCGCGATCCTCTGGGTGTTCAGCACCGTGCTGCTGCAGATGGAGGTCCCGGATCGCTTCCGCGGCCGCGTCTTCGCGACCGAGCTGGCGCTGGTGACGCTCATGTCGTCCGCGTCGAGCTACTGGACCGGGCGACAGCTCGATCGTGCCGGCTGGTCACCGCGCACGCTCGCCTTCGCACTTGGCGCGATGTTCTGCGTTCCGGGCGTGCTCTGGCTGATCATTCAGTCAAGGTGGAGAGAAGAAACGGTCAACTCTGAAGTCTCAACTCTCAGGTGAGAGTTGAGCGTTGAGACTTGAGACTTTCCATTGCACTTTGTACGAGCTGCTTCGCATCGTCCAGCTGTTCGAGGACGAGGGCGATGTCCATCTTCGGCTGTCCGGGAAAACGCTCGCTGCGACAGTAGACGCCGTGCTGGCCGACCAGCGCCATCGAATCAGTGAGCAGATCCATCGCGACGGCGAGGCGGCCGCGCGCCGTCCCCATCATCGTTTCGTGATGCTCGAGCGCGTCGCGGTGCTTGTCGAATGGGGAGGTCATTTCTTGGGTTGCGCCGGCCGCAGCTCCACGCGGCTCTGGATGCTTCGCGGGTGGCTCCGCAGCAGATCGAGGACGGCCGCGGCGACGTCGTCGGGCGAGCTCTTCCAGTCGGCGCCTTTCGTTTCGTCACCGCTCGAGAAGCCGGTGGCGACCGACCCGGGCATCACGTAGCTGACGCGGATGTTGTCGTAGCGCACTTCCTGCATCAGCACTTCGCTGAAGGCGTTGAGCCCGGCTTTCGACGCGCAGTAGGCGCCGGCGCCTTTGAACGGGTTCTTTCCCGCCAGGCTGCTGATGTTGATGATGTAGCCGCCGCCGCGCCGGCGCAGGTGCGGCAGCACCGCCTGACACGCGTTGAACACGCCGGTGAGGTTCGTGTCGATGACCTCGGACCACTGCTCGGGCGTCATGGACGCGACCTCGGTGAAAACGCCGACGCCGGCGTTGTTGATCAGGAAGTCCAGCCCGCCGAAGCGCGAGGCCGTGGCCTCGATCGCGCCCTTCACCTCGTCGTAGCGGCGCATGTCGGCTTGCAGCGTCTCGACCGCGCCGGGACCGGCGGCTTCGATCTTCGGCCGCGCCGCCGACAAATGCGCCGCGCTGCGGCCGGTGATGGCCACCTGCACGCCGTCGGCAACGAGCGCGCGTGCGATGGCCAGACCGATGCCGCGCGATCCCCCCGTGACCAGCGCCACTTTCCCACGGAGCGTTTCCATAGCCATTACAATATCGCAGCGGATGCAGCGAGTGGCCATTATCGGAGCGGGCGAGCTGGGCGGCGCCACGGCGCACGCGCTGGCGCGGTCGCACCTGGTCCGATCGATTACGTTGATCGACGAGACCCGCCGCGTCGCGGCCGGCAAGGCGCTCGACATCGCGCAGGCGGCGCCGGTCGAAGGGTTCGCGACGCAGTTATCAGGCGGCACGGATGTGTCGACGGCCGCCGGAGCCTCGATCGTGATCCTCGCGGACCGCGTCACCGGCGGCGAATGGCAGGGCGAAGACGGGCTGGTGCTACTGCGGCGACTCTCGCAAACCGCCGCGGGTGCCGCCATCGTCTGCGCCGGACCGGCACAGCGCGAGCTGATCGACCGCGGCGTCCGCGAGTTGAAGTTTTCGCGCACGCGGCTGTTCGGCTCGGCACCGGAGTCGCTCGCCGCTGCGGCGCGGGCGTTGGTCGCCCTGGCGGTGGACGGTTCGCCGCGCGATATCTCGCTGTCGGTGCTGGGTGTCCCGCCGGCGCACACGGTGATCCCGTGGGCCGACGCGACCGTGGCAGGGTTCGCACTCACGCGCCTCGTCGACGAACCGTCGCGCCGACGGCTGAGCGCCCGCGTCACCGCGTTATGGCCGCCGGGGCCTTACGCCCTCGCGGCGGCCGCTGCGGCTGTCGTCGAAGCGATGGCTGGACGCTCACGCCGTGCTGTGTCGTGCTTCGTCGCGCCCGATCTCTCTACCGGTTCGCACACGCGTACTGGCGCGATGCCAGTCAGACTCGGGCCTGCCGGCATTGTCGATGTGGTGTTGCCATCCTTGAGCGCGGTCGAGCAGGTCGCGCTCGACAACGCGATGCAGATCTAATCACGACGTACAACGCAGAAACCGCAGAAATCGCTGAAAGATCCTTCCTCTGCGTGTTCAGCGAGTTCTGCGTTGATCGTCGTCAGAGCGTGCCGTAGACCGGTCTGTGGAGCGTGAGGCCGCCGGCGAAGTCGGCGAGCTGCTTGCGCAGGATCAAGCGGCCGCGGTGCAGACGCGACTTGAGCGTCTGATCCTTCACCCGCAGCATCGCGCTCGCTTCCTCCGTCGACATCCCCTGGATGTCGCGCAGCATCACCGGCGCGCGGTAGATCGCCGGCAGCGCCAGGATCGCACTGAACACCCGCTTGCGGAGCTGCGAGCGCAGCACCCGCTCGTCGGCCATGTCGCTCCAGTCGGCGACATCCGGCGTTCGCGCGGGCAAGTTCGATCCGTCCTCGTCGGCCGCCGCCGCGGCACGCCGATCTTCAGCCTGCGTCCGCTGATACCGGGCCGTCCGCAGGCGCGACATCGCCGCATTGAACGTGATGCGGTAGATCCATGACGACAGCTGCGCGTCGCCGCGGAACGCGTCGACCTTGCGGTAGACCTTGAACAGCACGTCTTGCGTAATCTCCTCGGCGTCTTCCTTGTTGCGCAGGTAGCGGAAGGCGAGCTGGTAGATCTTCGAACTGTAGGCGTCGGCGAGATCGGCGAGTGCGCGCTCGTCGCCCGCCTGGAGGCGGGCCAGGAGTTCCTGATCGGGAGTAAGAGTAGAAGTAGTAGAAGTGCGGTCGATCGCGTGCATGGGGTTGTCCCTCGTTTCGGACATTAACCCCAAGAGTGCGTGAATTATTCCACGCGTGAACTAAATTGCTAAGCCATTCAAATTGAACACGTTAACAAAGTGTTCGATAACGCGAAACTCCACCTCAGCCATGCTGACGGGGCGCCTGAGGAGGCGCGCGAGAGACGTCACGCCACGGTCTGATATCCCGCAGGGGACGATGAGATTGAACTGGTCGAGGTCGGTCGAGACATTGAGCGCGAAGCCGTGGCTGGTAATCCAGCGCGCGATCCGGACGCCGATCGCGGCGAGCTTGTCGTCGCCGACCCAGACGCCGGTCAGCCCTTCAACGCGCCCTGCCTCGATGCCGTAGTCGGCGGCCGTTCGAATCAGGACGGTTTCGAGGTCGCGCACGTATCGGTGCACGTCGCGGCGGTCGGGGTTGAGGTCGACAATCGGGTAGCCGACAAGCTGCCCGGGCCCGTGATAGGTGATGTCGCCGCCACGGCCGGTTTCGTGAACCTCGATGCCGCGCGAGGCGAGCGCCTCGTCGGTCGCGAGAATGTGGGACCGCCCGCCGTCGCCGCGAACGCCGAGCGTCAGGACATGCGGATGTTCGAGGAGGAGCAGCGTGTCGCCGATCCGCCCCGCGCGCCGGTCTTCGACCAGCGATCGCTGGAGCGCGAGCGCCTCCGTGTAAGGCACCCGGCCGAGGCGGCGGACGTCGAGCGGTCGTCTGTCTTCGACTACGCGCCCTACCTGCCCCACCCGCCCGTCCTGCCCATTTAGACCGCGTTCGGGTCCCAATTCTCCAGCGACTTCTTCACGATCGACATGAACTCGTCGGCGACGGCGCCGTCGATGACTCGATGATCGTAGCCCAGCGTGAGATACGCCATCGGCCGGATCGCGATCGCATCGTCGACGACGACCGGCCGCTTCTCGACGTTGCCGATGCCCAGGATCGCGACCTGCGGCTGACTGATGATCGGCATGCCGAACAGCGCGCCGAAGACGCCGGGGTTGGTGATCGTGAACGTTCCGCCGGCCACTTCGTCGGGCTTGAGCTGCTTCGCTCGCGCGCGATTGGCGAGATCGGCGACGGCGCGGCTCAAGCCGACCAGGTTCTTCTCGTCGGCCTTCTTGATGACGGGCACGATGAGGCCCCAGTCGAGCGCGACCGCGACGCCGACGTTGATGTCCTTGTGGTAGACGATGTTGTCGCCGTCGACCGAGGCGTTCACGATCGGGACGGCGCGCAGGGCGTCAATCGCCGCCTTGATGATGAACGACATGTAGGT
>Ga0105248_10009871_pt1 | contig 10511 bp, 7 predicted proteins | sample KBSS34metaG_FD_81524 | JGI IMG/M metagenome (GOLD analysis project Ga0105248, IMG submission 81524) | Switchgrass rhizosphere microbial communities from Kellogg Biological Station, Michigan, USA - KBS S3-4 metaG | ecosystem: Host-associated > Plants > Roots > Rhizosphere > Soil | place... | reverse complement strand
CGCGATCGCGTTGATCGAGCGGCATTGCGCCGTCGTCGCGCTCGAGTCGCCGCACGACTGGCGCCTGCGCGCGCTGAAGCAGGCGCCGGTCTACTACACGCCGCCCGGCGCCGAGGCCGAACGCGCGATGCGCGCGATCTTCAATCGCGTCGCGCATTCGGCCGCGCGGCGCGACATCGATCTCATCGTCAACGACCGCCCGATCCCGGCGCGCCTCGAAGCCGACGGCGCGGCGTGGTTCGAGTTCGCGGCGCTCTGCGAAGGCCCGCGCGGCGTCGCCGACTACATCGAGCTCGCGCGCGCCTATCACACGATCCTGATGTCCAACGTTCCGCAGTTCACGCCGCTGACCGAGGACGCTGCGCGGCGTTTCATCGAGCTTGTCGACGAGCTCTACGACCGCGGCGTCAACTTCGTCGTCTCGGCCGCGGCGCCGGCGATCGATCTGTATGATGGCGAGCGCCTGCGCGCCGAGTTCGCGCGCACCGAATCGCGTCTGATCGAAATGCAGAGCGAAGAGTATCTCGCGCGAGAGCACCGGGCATGAGCAACGAACGGCGACGCTGGCTCATCGTCCTCATCGTGCTCGCCTACGCGATCGCGTTCCAGGGCATGCGCGGGCTCTATTCGCCGGACGAAGGGCGCTACACGAACGTCGCGCTCAACATGCTCGACAGCGGCGACTGGCTGAAGCCGATGCTGCATCCGGAGGTCGAGCACTGGTCGAAGCCGCCGCTGACGTACTGGGCCGTCGCGAGCAGCGTCGCGGTGTTCGGGCACAACGAGCTCGCCGCGCGTTTGCCAGGCGCGCTCGCGTTCGCGGGAACGGTGCTGCTCATGATGCGGCTCGGCCGGCGCTTCGTACCTGCGCAGCCGTGGCTACCGGCGCTAACGTACGCGACGTTCGCGTTTCCGCCGCTCGCGGCGAATCTCGTCACGACCGATACGCTGCTGACGCTCTGGGAGACGCTGCAGGCCGTCGCATTCGTCGAGCTCTGGTATGCCTCGACGCCGCGCGACGAGCGACGCGCGCGTCTTCTGCTCTGGCTCGCGGCGGGCCTCGCGTTCATGACGAAAGGCCCGCCGGGCCTCCTGCTGCTCGGCGCGAGCGCGCTGTTCGCGTTCCTTTCCGCGCGCGGCAGCGGCCTTCGCAAGCTGTTCGCGTGGGATGCGCTGCTCGTGTTCCTCGTCGTCGGCGGCACGTGGTATGCCGTCGTCGCGCTCCGCGAGCCCGGCGTGATGCGCTATTTCCTCGTCGAGGAAGTCGTCAACCGCGTCGCGAGCGACAAGATGCACCGCAATGCCGAGTGGTACGGCGCGCTCAAGATCTACGTGCCGACCGTCGTGCTCGGCACGCTGCCGTGGCTTCCGCTGCTCGTGCGCGCTTGGTGGCGCAAGCGCGGGACGCTCGTTCGCGACGTTCGCGCGAACGCCGACACGCGGCTCTTGGCGTGCTGGCTGCTGCTGCCGCTCGTCGTGTTCATGGCGGCCCGCTCGCGCCTGCCGCTCTATCTGCTGCCACTGTTCGTGCCGCTCGCGGTCATCGCTGCGCGTGCGATCGTGCCGCTCGATCTCGGCCGGACCGCAACGCGCGTCGCGATCGCGGCGTGGTGCGTCTTCCTCGTGCTCGCGCGCGCGGCGCCGTCGTTCTTCGACGTGCCGGAGGACGACAAGGCGCTGGCTGCCGCGCTGACGCAGGAGTTGCCTGCGCGGCCCGACGAGGTCGCCTTCGTCGAAAGCGATCCGCGCTATGGCCTTCGCTTCTATCTCGGCAGCGAAATCGAGCGCCTGGAGCTCCCGGGCGATGCGCCGAGGCCGCAGGCGCAGGACATCCTGAGCGAAATGAGCGAGCGCGAAGGTTGCCGCGTGCTGCTCGTGAATGACTTTGGCTGGCCGCGGCTCGCGGACGTGCTCGCCCACGACGATGTTGCGTACAGGCGCCTCGCCGACGTGCGCGGCTACGCCGTGATCGCGCAGATCACGCCGGATTGCCCGGCTTACGGAACACGCTGAGCGCGCCCCCTTGTGAAATCTCGATCCGGGCCCAGCTGAATCGGTTGGCCCTTCGGGGCCGCCTCTCCGGCGCGCGCCGGAGCGCCGGACATGACATTTGTCCATTGTTCGGGCCGCCGGCCGACGTTAAGGTGTGCGTGTCTCCGGCCGAACCGAACGCGGTGCCCTTGAATGGGCGGCGCCGCCCGTCTATTATTGTACTCTTGAGTTCAGTTTTAGGAACGGCTCCATGAAAAGGATTCGAGGCCAACGGCGCCCGCACGCCGCAGGCGCAGCGCCGGCCGGACCGACGTCGCGTCCGCGCCTTCGCCCGCTGAGCGCAATCGTCATCGCCGCCGCCCTCGCGGGCTGCGCGGTCGGACCAAACTTCCGCGCGCCCGACGCGCCGGCGGTGCCCGCCTACACGGCGGACAAGCTGCCGGAAGCGACGGCTGCGTCCGACGCGCCGACCGGCGATGCGCAGAAGTTTCTCGAAGGGCAGGCAGTGCCCGAGCGCTGGTGGACGACGTTCGCGAGCGAAGAGATCGATCACCGCGTCGACCAGGCGCTCGCGCACAGCCCGACGATCGCGTCGGCGCAGGCTGCGCTGAAGCAGGGGCAGGAGAACGTGAGCGCGGCGAACGGCGGCCTCTTCCCGAGTATCGACGCGAACGTCGGCGCGCAACGCGGCAACGCGAACGCCTTCGGCCAGCTCGGGCCCGGCCAGTCGGTATTCAACGTCTACACGGCCGGCGTCAACGTCAACTACACGCTCGATCTCTTCGGCGGCGTGCGCCGCGGCATCGAAGCGCAATCGGCGATCGCGGACTTCCAGACCTACCAGCTCGAAGGCACGTACCTGACGCTCGCGGCGAACGTCGTCGCGACGAGCTTTCTCGAAGCGTCGCTGCGCGGCCAGATCGAGGCGACCGAGGAAATCATCTCGGCGTACGAGGAAAACCTGAAGCTCGTCGAGCGCCAGCACGAGATCGGCGCGAAATCGCTGTCCGACGTGCTCGTGATCCGCACGCAGGTCGCGACCGTGCGCGCGCAATTGCCAGGGCTGCGTCAGCAGCTCGCGCGGACGCAGACGCAGCTCGCCGTCTATCTCGGCCAGTTCCCGGCCGAGGCGACGCTTGCCGAGCTCAATCTCGACGGCCTGACGCTGCCGCAGGACGTGCCGGTCACGCTGCCGTCCGAGCTCGTGCGCCAGCGTCCCGACATCCGCGCCGCCGAATCGCAATTGCACCAGGCGACGGCCGAGGTCGGCGTCGCGACGGCGAATCTCTTCCCGCAGATCACGCTCTCGGGCAGTTACGGCTCGCAGGCTCTGCACACGGGCGATCTCTTCTCCGGCGGCACCAAGGTGTGGAGCATCGGCGCGGGATTGTTGCAGCCGCTCTTCCACGGCGGCACTCTGCGCGCCGAGAAGCGTGCGGCCGAAGCAGGCCTCGAGAAGGCTGCGGCCGACTATCAGACGACCGTGCTCGGCGCATTCCAGAACGTCGCCGACAGCCTGCACGCGCTCGAGCTCGACGCCGAGAACCTTCGCGCGCAGTTCGATGCGGAGCAGTCGGCGAAGCAGAGCCTCGATCTCGTCAACATCCAGTACAGGGAAGGCGCGGCGAGCTACCTGCAGGTGCTCGACGCGACGCGCCAGTACCAGCAGGCGCGCATCGGTCTCATCACGGCGCGTGCGGCGCGCCTGTCCGACACGGCGGCGCTGTACGCGTCGCTCGGCGGTGGCTGGAACGAAGGCAAGGCACCCGCGCTCGCAGAAGCGTCGCCGGCCGCCGCGCCGAACTAAAAAGCAGATCGATCCGACGATTTTCGGGGAATCGCACTGAGGAGGCCGCGCATGCAGACGCGCGTCGAGAGGAACGAACGCAAGCCGAGCACGACCAAGCGCATGATCATCATGATCGTGCTGGTGCTCTTGTTGATCGGAGCCATCGTTGGCGTCAAGGTCTTCATGATCATGCGCATGATGGCGGGCATGAAGCCGCCGCCGCCGTCGGTGGTCAGCACCGCGAAGGCGAAGTTCGAGGAATGGCAGCCGGCGCTGAACGCGGTCGGCACGCTGCGCGCCGTGCGCGGTGCCGATCTCGCGCTCGACATCGCAGGGCTGGTGACCAAGGTCAACCTGAAATCGGGCGACGAGGTCAAGGAAGGCCAGGTGCTGCTGCAGCTTCGCGACAGCGAGGATGTCGCGCAGCTCAACCAGCTCCAGGCCGCGGCGGCGCTCGCGAACGTAACGTTCGATCGCGCCAAGCAGCAGCTCACGGCGCAGGCGATCAGCAAGGCCGACTACGACGCGGCCGCCGCCGATCTGAAGGCGAAGCAGGCCGCCGTGCAGCAGCAGCAGGTCAACGTATCGAAGAAGCAGCTCCGCGCGCCGTTCGCGGGCCGCGCGGGCATCATCACGGTCAACCCGGGCGCATACCTCAACTCGGGCACGACGATCGTCACCGTGCAGCAGCTCGATCCGATCTTCGTCGACTTCCACCTGCCGCAGCGCAATCTCGCCGAGCTCAAGGTCGGCCAGAAGGTCACGCTGAAGCTCGATGCGTTCAAGGGCAAGACGTTCGAGGGCACGCTCTCGGCGATCAGCCCGAAGGTCGACAACGACACGCGCAACGTGCAGATCGAGGCGAGCGTACCGAACCCCGACAGGCTGCTGACGCCCGGCATGTTCGCCGACGTCAGCGTCGACGTCGGCAGCGAGGAGCGTCACCTGACGCTGCCGCAGACTGCGGTCGTCTACAACCCGTACGGCGAGACCGTCTACCTCGTGAAGAAGAAGGCCGACTTCGACAAGGCGCAGGCAGACAACAAGGCTGCCAACGGCGATCCGAAGGCGGCCGATGCGAAGGCCGATCCCAAGAAGGCCGACGCCAAGGACGCAAAGAAAGACGACAAGAAGGATGCGAAGAACGCAGTCCCGGCGGACCAGCTCGTCGTGCAGCAGACGTTCGTGACGACCGGCGGCACGCGCGGCGATCAGGTGGCGATCGTGAAGGGTCTCAACGAAGGAGACGAAGTCGTCACGAGCGGACAGGTCAAGCTCAAGAGCGGCTCGCCGATCACGATCGACAACAGCGTGCAGCCGGCGAACAGCCCGAATCCGACGCCGCAAGAGCACTGATATTCCTTCTCCCGCGTGCGGGAGAAAGAGCTTGCCCCGGGCTCGATCCGGGGCGCCGAAGGCGATGAGGGCATGTTGCGCAAGCCTGCCCTCACCCCAGCCCTCTCCTGCAAGCGGGAGAGGAGCACGGGACGCGACATGAGGTATCCGATATGAACTTCACCGACATCTTCATCAGGAAACCGGTCCTCGCGATCGTCGTGAGCCTGTTGATCCTCGTGCTCGGCCTGCGTGCGCTGAACGATCTTTCGGTGCGCCAGTTTCCGAAGACCGAGAACGCGGTCGTCACGATCACGACCGCGTACTACGGCGCCGATTCCGACACGATCGCGGGCTTCATCACGCAGCCGCTCGAGCAGTCGATCGCGCAGGCGCAGGGCATCGATTACCTTTCCTCGTCGAGCGTCACCGGCGTCTCGACGATCACCGCGACGCTGCGCCTCAACTACCCGGCCAACGAGGCGCTGACGCAGATCCAGACGCAGGTCAGCGCCGTACGCAACCAGCTGCCGCCGCAGGCGCAGCAGCCGGTGCTGAACGTGCAGATGGGTCAGACGATCGACGCGATGTACATGGGCTTTCGCAGCGACGTGCTGCCGGCCAACAGCATCACCGATTACCTTGCGCGCGTCGTCAAGCCGAAGCTCGACGCGACCCAGGGCGTGCAGACGGCCGAGATCCTCGGCGGGCGCCAGTTCGCGCTCCGCGCCTGGCTCGACCCGGCGCGGCTCGCCGCGCACGGCGTCACCGCGAGCGACGTCTACAACGCACTCGCACAGAACAACTACCTCGCCGCGGTCGGCACGACGAAGGGCCAGATGGTCAGCGTCGACCTCACGGCCGCAACCGACCTGCATTCGGTCGACGAGTTCAAGCAGCTCGCGGTCAAGCAGAAGGACGGCGCGATCGTGCGCCTCGAGGACGTCGCGAACGTCGTGCTCGGCGCCGAGGACTACGACGCCAACGTCTCGTTCTCGGGCAAGCTCGCGGTCTTCATCGGCATCAAGGTCGCGCCGGACGCGAACATCCTCGACGTCGCGCAGCGCGTGCGCGATGCGATGCCGGACATCCAGTCGCAGCTCCCGAGCGGGCTTTCGGGCGAGATCGTCTACGACGGCACGAAGTTCATCACGGCGTCGATCCACGAAGTCGTCAAGACGCTGATCGAGGCGCTCGTGATCGTCACGGTCGTGATCTTCCTGTTCCTCGGCAGCCTTCGCGCCGTGATCATTCCGGTCGTCGCGATGCCGCTCTCGCTGATCGGCACGTTCTTCGTGATGCTCGCGTTCGGCTATTCGCTGAACCTCCTGACGCTGCTCGCGCTCGTGCTCGCAATCGGCCTTGTCGTCGACGACGCGATCATCGTCGTCGAGAACGTCGACCGGCACATGAAGGAAGAGGGCAAGTCGCCATGGGAGGCGGCGCTGATCGCCGCGCGCGAGCTCGGCGGACCGATCATCGCGATGACGATCGTGCTCGTCGCGGTCTACGTACCGGTCGCGCTGCAGGGCGGCCTCACCGGCGCGCTCTTCATCGAGTTCGCGTTCACGCTCGCGGGCGCAGTCACGGTGTCCGGCATCATCGCGCTGACGCTGTCGCCGATGATGTGCTCGCGCTTCTTCTCGGCCGATCAGGAAAGCGGCAAGTTCGTCAAGTACATCGATCGCGTTTTCGAGCGCGTGCGCGGCGGCTACGAGCGCGTGCTGCACGGGTCGCTCGCGACGTACAGCGTCACCATCGTGATGGGCATCATGATCGTCGGCGCGGTCGGTCTCGCCTGGGTCACCGCGCAGTCCGAGCTTGCGCCCGAGGAAGACCAGGGCTTCATCTTCTACCAGCTCAACGGACCGCCGAACGCGACCGCGCAGCAGATGCTCGGCTACTCGCAGCAGATGTTCGCGATCGGCAAGGCGCTGCCCGAGTACGAGATGATGTTCCAGATCATCTCGCCGGGCACCGGCTTCGGCGGCATGCTGTTCACGCCGTGGGAAGACCGCTCGAAGAACGCGCACGTGCTGCAGCAGGAGCTGCAGGGCAAGTGGGGCGCGATCGCCGGCGGCCAGGTGTTTGCGTTCCAGCTGCCGCCGCTGCCGGGTGCGCAAGGTGCGCCGATCCAGGTCGTCATCAACACGACCGAGCCGCCGGAAAATCTCAACGCGGTAACGCAGGCCGTGCTGCAGAAGGCCAAGGACAGCGGCAAGTTCTGGTTCGTCGATACCGACCTCAAGCTCGACAAGCCGCAATCGACCGTGCAGGTCGACCGCGACATGATCTCGACGCTCGGCCTCACGCAGCAGGACGTCGGCGGCGCGCTAGGCGCGGCGCTCGGCGGCGGCTACGTCAATTACTTCTCGATCGCGGGCCGCTCGTACAAGGTCATTCCGCAGGTGCTGCAGGCCGATCGCCTCAATCCCGATCAGGTGCTCGACTATTACGTCCGCGCGCCGGACGGCACCGTGATTCCGGCATCGACGGTCGCCACGCTCAAGAACAAGGTCGTGCCGCGTTCGATCAACCGCTTCCAGCAGCTCAACGCGGCGACGATCTCGGGCGCGAGCGGCATGTCGCAGGGCGAGGCGCTGCAGTTCTTCAAGGACGCGCTCGCCGAGGTCGCGCCGAGCGGATACTCGCTCGACTACTCGGGCCAGTCGCGCCAGTTCGTGCAGGAATCGGGCGGCTTCGCGCTGACGTTCGGTTTTGCGCTGATCATCGTGTTCCTTGCGCTCGCCGCGCAGTTCAACAGCCTGCGTGATCCGGTCGTGATCCTCGTCTCGGTGCCGATGGCGCTGTTCGGCGCGCTGATCTTCCTGAACCTCTTCGCGAGCCTCAACATCTACACGCGCGTCGGCCTCGTCACGCTGATGGGCCTCATCTCCAAGCACGGCATCCTGATCGTGCAGTTCGCGAACGAGTCGCAGCGCGCCGGCATGTCCAAGCGCGAGGCGATCGAGCACGCCGCCGGCGTGCGACTTCGTCCGATCCTGATGACGACGGCGGCGATGGTGCTTGGCGTCGTTCCGCTCGTGATCGCGTCGGGCGCCGGTGCCGCGGGCCGCTTCAACATGGGCCTCGTCATCGCGGCCGGTCTTTCGATCGGCACGCTGTTCACGCTGTTCGTCGTGCCGGCGTTCTACCTCCTCATCGCGGCCGATCACCATGCGGAGCAGGCGAAGGAGGTCGACACGGGACTCGAACACCCGCTGCCGCCGCCACCGCTGCCGCAAACAACCTGATTCGGCACGCTGCGCCGCCTCCGGGCGGCGCAGCCCGTCCGGCATGAACACACCGCACGATTCAGCGCTCGGCCGCGGCATCGCGTATCCCGACCGGTACGATGCGGGCCTGCTGTTTCCGATCGCGCGCGCGACGCAACGCAGCCTGCTCGGCATCGGCGATCCGCTGCCGTTCTACGGCGTCGACGTCTGGAACGCCTATGAGCTCTCGTGGCTCGACGCGCGCGGCAAGCCCGAAGTCGCTGTCGCAGAGTTCCGCTTTCCGGCGACGACGCCGAACATCGTCGAGTCGAAATCGTTCAAGCTCTATCTCGCGAGCTTCAATCAGGAGCGGCTCGCGGGAGCACAGGTTCTGCGCGAGCGCATCGCGCGCGACCTCTCGGCGGCCGCCGGCGGAACCGTCGAAGTGGCGCTGACCGCACCGTCGCGATTCGGCACTCTCGCGCTCGCAGGGCTGGACGGCACATCGATCGACAGTGAACCGGTCGAGATCGAAAGCTACGGCCCACCCGACCCATCGCTGCTCGCGACGGCGAACGGCGAAGCGAACGAGACGCTCGTCTCCGATCTCCTGAAATCGAACTGCCCGGTGACGGGACAGCCCGACTGGGCCAGCATCGCGATCCGTTACGCGGGGCCGCGCATCGATCGCGCGGCGCTGCTGCGTTATCTCGTCTCGTTCCGAAACCACGCCGATTTCCACGAGCACTGCGTCGAGCGCATCTTCATCGATATCTGTGACCGCTGTGCGCCGCGAACGCTCAGCGTCTACGCCCGCTACACGCGCCGCGGCGGGCTCGATATCAATCCGTGGCGGAGCAGCGAGCCCTCCGATCCGCCGAATCCGCGCACCGCCAGGCAGTAGTTTTTCGTAGGCCGCGCGCCGCTCCACGATGTGTCGGCAATGTGTCGGGACACCGCCTCTGCTCAGACGCCATTAAGCGCCCGGGTTTAATGTTAACGGTCCTGCAACGGAGCGGAGAGCGGCCATGGGCGATGCGAAGAAACCCGATTTCTCGAACGTGCAGAGCGGTGCTTCGTCGACCGCGCCGCCGGCGCCGAAGGCGGATTTCAGCAACGTCCAGGCGGGCGTCGCCTCGACCGCGCCGAGCGCCGCGCAGACCTACACGGTCAACAAGGGCGACACGCTCTCGAAGATCGCCAAGGAGTTCTACGGCAGCGCGAACCGCTGGCACGAAATCTACGATGCCAATCGCGACCAGATTTCGAATCCCGATCTGATCAAGCCGGGCCAGGTCCTGAAGATCCCGACCGGCGCCAAGTCCAAATAACCGCGGAGGAGGATCCATGAAACTTGAGAGAACCTTGAAACTGCTCGCGCTCGGTCTCGCCGGCGTGCTCGCCATCGCTGCGTGCAACAAGAGCCCCGAGAACGCGCCGCCGCCGGCGACGAAGACTCCGCCCGCACCCGCAACGGTCTCGGCGCCGCCGCCGGCCGCGACACCGGCGCAGCAGGGCGTCAGCGTGACGTCGGTCGACCTCGGCACGGCCGTCGGCGCCGACCAGAAGGTCACATCGCCGACGACGACGTTCTCGCCGAAGGACACGATCTACGCCGCGGTCTCGACGACCGGCGCCGCGTCGAACGCGACGCTCGGCGCGAAGTGGACCTACCAGGACGGCCAGATCGTCAACGACTCGAGCCAGACGATCGCGCCGACGGGCCCGGCCGTCACCACGTTCCACATCTCCAAGCCCGATGGCTGGCCGGCCGGCAACTACAAAGTCGAGATCTCGCTCGACGGCAACATGGTCAGCAGCAAGGATTTCTCGGTCAAGTAAGCGCAGTCGAACGCAAGAAACGGAAAGGCGCGGAGCGATCCGCGCCTTTTCTGTTGCCGCCACGGACCTGTCATCGGCCGCCCTTCAACGCGGCGCCCGAACACGCGACAATAGCGGGCCAATTCGCGCGGCCCGCGGGCCGCGACCGAACTTCCCCGGAGACACCCATGACGGAACAGCAGAAGCCGCCCGCCGGCGGCGAAACCATCACGATCGCGAACGGCAAGCTCGACGTGCCGGCGAATCCGATCGTGCCCTTCATCGAAGGCGACGGCACCGGCCCCGACATCTGGCGCGCGTCCGTGCGCGTGCTCGACGCGGCCGTCGCGAAGGCGTAT
>Ga0105248_10009868_pt1 | contig 10512 bp, 12 predicted proteins | sample KBSS34metaG_FD_81524 | JGI IMG/M metagenome (GOLD analysis project Ga0105248, IMG submission 81524) | Switchgrass rhizosphere microbial communities from Kellogg Biological Station, Michigan, USA - KBS S3-4 metaG | ecosystem: Host-associated > Plants > Roots > Rhizosphere > Soil | place... | reverse complement strand
CGTTCGTTTCGCTCATAGAACAGCTGAAAACAGGGAGAGTTTCCATGGCCGATAATGACGGAACTGACCGCACTACCATTGTCGAAACCGGTGGGGGTGGCGGCGGCGGAGTTCTCGCCGTTGTCCTGTTGATCATCGTCGTCCTCGTCCTCCTGTTCCTGTTCCGTGGCCAGCTTGGCCTTGGCGGCAGCAAGACGACGGTCGAGGTTCCCGACAAGATCGACGTCAACGTCAATTCGCACTGACCTGGAGAGGGTCAGGTGAGCTCGGACGGGTCGCGAGTCCCTAGTCCGGGCCCGGGCGCGGCTCCCTCGGGGGTCGCGCCCGTTTGAGTTTGGCGCGCCAACCCATTAACCGGCGCGCATGACCAATGGCTATTTGACGGGTTTCGGCGGCCATTTCGAAAGCGAGGCCGTCGCCGGCGCGCTGCCGCAAGGCCGCAACTCGCCGCAGCGCCCCGCCTTCGGGCTCTACGCGGAGCAATTGTCGGGCAGTTCGTTCACCTCGCCCCGGCACGAAAACCGGCGGTCGTGGCTGTACCGGATGCGGCCGACCGCCGACCATCCGCCGTTCACGGCTTACGGCGGCGCGCCAGCGTTTGGCGCACCGTCGATAGCCACGCCGTTGGCGCCCAACCGGCTGCGCTGGGACCCGCCGCAACTTCCCGAGGGCACGGACTTCATCGACGGCCTGGCGACGATGCTGTGCGCGCGGACGCCCGAAGATCTCGAAGGCGTCGCGGTGCACGTCTATCGCGCGACCCGGAGCATGGACGGGCGCGTGTTCGTCAACGCCGATGGCGAATTGCTGATCATTCCGCAGCACGGCGCGCTCGACATCCAGACCGAACTCGGGCGGCTCAACGTGGCGCCCGGGTCGATTGCGATTGTCCCGCGCGGCCTGAAGTTCCGGGTCAACCTGCCCGATGGCGAGGCACGCGGCTATGTCGCCGAGAATTACGGCCAACCGCTGCGCCTCCCCGAGCTCGGCCCGATCGGGGCGAACGGGCTCGCCAACCCGCGCGACTTCGAGACGCCGGCTGCCTGGTACGAGGACAAGGACGAGCCGACCGAGGTCATCCAGAAATCGCTCGGTGCCCTGTGGACGACGACGCTCGATCACAGCCCGCTCGACGTCGTCGCGTGGCACGGCAATTACGCACCCTGCCGCTACGACCTGTCGCGCTTCAACACGATCGGGACGGTAAGCTTCGACCATCCCGACCCGTCGATCTTTACCGTGCTCACCAGCCCCAGCAACGTGCCCGGCCGGGCCAATGCCGACTTCGTGATCTTCCCGCCGCGCTGGATGGTCGCCGAGGACACGTTCCGGCCGCCGTGGTTCCACCGTAATGTGATGAGCGAGGCGATGGGGCTGATCGCCGGCGCCTACGACGCCAAGGCCGACGGATTTTCTCCGGGCGGGCTGAGCCTGCACAATCTGATGAGCGGCCACGGCCCCGACGTCGATAGCTGGCAGAAGGCGAGCGCGGCCGAGCTGAAGCCGGCGAAAATCAGCGGCACGATGGCGTTCATGGTCGAGACCTGCTGGCCGTATCGGCCGACGCAATGGGCGAGCGAGCACGCGCAACCCGATTACGACCTGGCCTGGGCGGGATTCCCCAAGGCCAAGCTGCCGTGACCGACGAAACCCACGACCCGGCGCGGACCAGCTGGGTCGAAAGCGCCGCCGGAAGCGACTTCCCGATCCAGAACCTGCCGCTCGGCATTTTCTCCGAAGCCAAGGGCCGGCGCCGGCCGGGCGTGGCCATCGGCGACTATATCCTCGACCTGACGGCGATCGCCGATCTGCTCGACGAGAATTGGCGCGGCGACTTCGCCCAGCCGGTGCTGAATGCGTGGCTGTCGCGCGGCAATAGCGCCCAGCATGAGCTTCGGCGGCGGCTGGCCGAGCTTCTCGGCGACGAGCGCTATCGCGACGATGTCGAACCGGCGCTGGTCGGGCAGAGCGAAGTGCGGCTGCACGTGCCGTGCCTGATCGGCGATTACACAGATTTCTACGTCGGCATTCATCACGCTACCAACGTCGGCAAGCAATTCCGTCCCGACCAGCCGCTGCTGCCCAACTATAAATATGTGCCGATTGGCTATCACGGCCGGGCGAGCTCGGTGCGCGCGTCGGGCGAGCCGGTGATCCGGCCCAACGGCCAGCGCAAGCCGGCCGACGCTCCTGCCCCCGACTATGGCCCGAGCCGCCGGCTCGATTACGAGCTCGAGCTCGGCATCTGGGTCGGGCGCGGCAATGACCTTGGCTCACCGATCCCGATCGGCGAGGCGAGCGAGCATATCGCCGGCTATTGCCTGCTCAACGACTGGTCGGCGCGCGACCTCCAGGCATGGGAATATCAGCCGCTGGGCCCGTTCCTCGCCAAGAACTTCCTGACCAGCGTCTCGCCCTGGGTGATCAGCGGCGACGCCCTGGCGCCGTTCCGCAAGGCCCTGCCGCCGCGTCCGGCCGGCGACCCGCCGCCGCTCGCCTATCTCGACGATGGCCACGACCGCGACAGCGGCGGGCTCGGAATCCAGCTCGAAGCGACGCTGTCGACCGAGACGATGCGCGCCGCGGGCATGGCCCCACACGTCCTGTCACGCGGGTCGGCCGATGCGGCAATGTACTGGAGCGCGGCGCAGATCGTTGCCCATCACAGTTCGAACGGATGCAACCTCCAGCCCGGCGATTTGATCGGCACGGGGACATTGTCGACTGATAGCGACCAGGGGCTCGGCTCGCTGCTCGAGATCAGCCAGGGCGGCAAGGCGCCGATCGCGCTGCCGAGCGGAGAGACGCGAAGCTTCCTCGAGGACGGGGACGAACTGACCCTGCGCGCGTGGTGCGAGGCGGACGGGGCGGTGCGCATCGGCCTTGGCGAATGCGTTGGCCGGGTGGTCGCGGCGCCCTAGCGCTCATTGTCCCAGATCATCGCGACAATCCGCCACCCCTGGTCGGCGTCGCGGAACAGCTGGATCGAATTGATCCCGCGCCGCTCGGGCTCGACGTCATCGAGCGACGATCGCGCCTCATAGGCGCTCCACACGTGGGCGATATTGCCGAACAGATCGATCCGCCGTTCGGTCTCGATTTCGTAGAATGCGTTGGCGGCGAAGAACGGCGTGGTGTTCGCCTCGTATTCGGCGAGCGACATGGCCAGGCGCTGCGGGCGCCCGGCGTCGTCGACCCAGGTCCGGATCTGGCGCGCGTCGGAGGTGAAACAATGATCCTGCCGCGACCAGTCGCGCGGCCCCGCGGGACCGGAGATCATCGCGTACATTTCATCGATTATGGACCCGATTTGTTCTTGATCAGTCATCGGCTTTCCCGCTTCTTCATCAGGTCGGCTGTACCGTGGCCGACGTCGGATTCGAGCGCTTTTCGACGAGAGGAGACGGTGGTCGAGAATTCCCTGTTCGTGATCGATGACGAGCCGGCGATCTGCACGCTGATCCAGCGGATCGCCGAGGGGTGCGGCTATCCGGTCGCGGTCACGTCCGACCCCGCCGTGTTCAAGCAGCAGTTCCGGGCGGTTGCGCCAAACGTGATCTGCCTCGACTTGGCGATGCCCGGGTCCGACGGCATCGAGGTGCTGCGGTTTCTCGCCGCCCAGGGGTGCCAGGCGCGGGTGCTGGTGATCAGCGGCTACCAGAGCGCGATGGTGCAGATGGCGGTTCGGCTGGGCGAGGCGCTCGGCCTCGAGATCGCCGCGGTCCTGTCCAAGCCAATCCGGATTGCCGAGCTGCGCAACCTGTTGCTGCAGCTCGACTGCCAGCCTCAAACCGATCAGCCGGCCGCCGCGTAGGCGGGCAGGGTCAGCGTAGCCGTGGTGCCCGCGCCCGGAACGCTGTCGAGCTTGAGCGTCCCGCCGTGCAGTTCGGCAAACAAGCGGGCGAGCGGCAGGCCGAGGCCCGACCCGTCGAAGCGGCGGGCGAGATTGTCCTCGAGCTGCACGAACGGTAGGAAAACGGTGTCGATCGCGAGCGGTTTGATGCCGATCCCGCAATCCGTCACGCCGATCCGCACCAGATTATCCTCGATCGCGCTCGAGATGGTGACCGACGAATCGTCCGGGCTGAACTTCACCGCGTTCGAGATCAGCGCCGCGATTGCCCGGCTGATCTTTTCCGGATCGACCTTGACGATCAGATCGTCCGGCACGGTTACATCGACCTTGATGTCGCGCATGGCGCGAAGGGTCAGCGTCTCGCCCATCGCGCGCCCGATCAAGGCGCGCAGTTCGACCTCGCGCTTGTGCAGGACGAGCTCGCCGGTTTCCGCGTTGCTGATATCGAGGACGCCCTCGATGACGCGCAGCAAATGCCGCCCGCTTTCGAGGATGTCGCGGATATACTGCCGGTATTGCGGGACCTCGATCGGGCCCAGCACCTGCCCGTCCATGATCTCGGCAAACCCGATGACCGCGTTAAGCGGGGTTCGCAGCTCATGGCTCATCGCCGCGAGGAAGCTCTGCTTGGCGCCCTCCCGCCCGGCCGTGCCATACCGCCGCGGCAACACCGGATCAGGAGAAGGTGCTGGTCTCAAGGGGATCCCCTCGCCTCCCAGGCTTTGCCGCGGCGGATCACGCTGACTCAAGTCGAACCCCGGCGGCGTCGGTGGTGGCATCAAGCGCCGAGCGGACAAAATGGGCGAGCTCAGATTTGCGATACGGTTTGGACAGGAGCGGCACGTCGCCGCGGTCATGGTCCTGGGCCGCGCCGATGGCTGTATAGCCGGACGTGAACAGGATCTTGAGATCCGGGCGGCACTCCCGCGCCAGCCCCGCCAGTTCATAGCCGGTCATGCCTTCGGGCATGATGATGTCGGTGAACATCAGGTCGACCGGCAGGCGCGAGCGCAGCATGGTCAGCGCTTCGGGCCCATTGCCGGCCTCATGGACCGTATAACCGAGTTCGGTCAGCTGGCGCCGGACCAGACGGCGGACGTCGGGATTGTCCTCGACCACAAGGATCGCCTCGGTCCCCACGGGGAGGATCCCGCCACTCCGGCGTTGCGGCGTCGGATTGGCGTCCGCGACCACCGACCGGGGCAGGTACAGCTTCACGGTCGTTCCGTGACCGGGCTCGCTGTAGATGCTGACGTGGCCGCCCGATTGCTTGACGAAGCCGTAGACCTGGCTGAGCCCGAGCCCGGTGCCACGCCCCGCCGCCTTGGTCGTGAAAAACGGCTCGAGCGCGCGGGCGGCAACGTCCGCCGTCATGCCCATGCCGGTGTCGGTCACTGCGAGCATCACATATTCGCCGGCGGTGACGTCGAGGTGATGATCGGCATATTCCTCGTCGAGGAAGACATTCGCCGTCTCGATGATGAGGACGCCGCCCTCGGGCATCGCATCGCGGGCATTGATCGCGAGATTGACCACCGCGTCGTCAACCTGGGTCGGATCGGCCAGCGCCTCCCACAATTCCTCCGAACCGCGGGTGTGGATCTGGACCGCTTCGCCCAGCGTCCGGCCGAGCAACTGGACGATATCCGGCAGGCGGTCGTTGAGGTTGAAGGCGCGAGGCTCGAGCTGCTGCTTGCGCGCGAACGCGAGCAGGCGGCGGACCAGCTCTGCCCCGCGCTCACTGGCGTCCATCGCCTCGAGGGCCAGGGCCCGGACGTCAGTCGACAGATCCTCGGTTTCCAAGAGGAGCTCGAGGTTGCCGAGAACGATCGCGAGAAGATTGTTGAAGTCGTGCGCGATACCGCCGGTAAGCTGGCCGATCGCTTCCATCCGCTGCGAGCGGCGCAAGCGGTCCTCGGTCGCGCGCCGATCGGTCAGGTCGTTGATGATCCCGACGAAAATCGGCTGGTCGTCCTGAAGCGCTTCACCAACCGACAGATAGATCGGGAACACCGTTCCATCCTTGCGCTGGGCAAACACTTCGCGGCCGATCCCGATGATCTTGGGGTCCCGGGTCTGCTTATAATTCTTCAGATACTGGTCGTGGTTGTCCGAATAGACCGGCGGCATCAGCAACTTGACGTTCTGACCGATGACCTCCTGCGGGCGATAGCCGAACAACCGCTCGCACGCGGGATTGAAGGTCAGGATCGCCCCTCTGGCGTCGATCAGGATGATGCCGTCGACCGCCGTATCGAGCACCGCCTGCAGGCGAATGCCGTGATGGGTCTCTTCTACCGAGATTTTGCTTGCCCTGTTCATCAGGACCCAAAAGTATCAGTTGGTTAAATGACAAAATAACAATTTCATGTCCGTTCCGGAGCTTTGGCGGGGACAATTTAGAGCAAGCATTTTTCGATTTTTTTCGAGATCAAGAAAGATTTTGTTCGCGTAAATCTATCTCACAACCTGATCATCAAATAGCGATGCTCACCCGGACCGCGGCGAATGCGGCTCGCTGACTTGCCCCCAGTGACCACTGAGAATGCTCGATTTTTCCCGATTACAGCCGTTTCATTTGATTTGCGCCGAGCATGATATTAACATTTTTAACGCTCGGTCTCGCTATACCTCCGAAGGAGGTGATGAGAACTCTCGTGGTGAACGGGCCTGAAGCGGTGAAATCTGAACGCGGTCGTTTAGTCCTGGTCGTGGACGACGATCACGCCGTTCGCGACTCAACGGTCATGCTCCTGGAGCACGCCGGGCACCAGGCGATCCCGTTCGAAAGCGGCAATGCGCTCATCGAAGCCGGCATCCCGCCGGCGACCGATGTCATCCTCCTCGATATCATGATGCCAGGTCTAAACGGGCTCGAGACGCTGCGCGTTTTGAAGCGCGAACGGCAACTTCCCCCCGTGATCGTTCTCACCGGCCATGGCGACATTCCCCTGGCGGTGGAGGCGATGAAGCTAGGCGCGTCGGAATTCCTTGAAAAACCATATCCGATGAAGAGCCTGCTCGACCTCGTGGCCAACCTCAATCGAGATTCTGGAACGTCGATGCTGGGCCAGGCGAATCGCACCGATGCAAAAAGAAAGGTCGAGAAACTGACTCCGCGACAGCGCGAAGTGCTCAAAGGAGTCGCATTGGGAGAGCCGAGCAAGGTTACGGCGCACCGCCTCGATTTGAGTGTGCGAACCGTCGAAGCTTATCGCGCCCAATTATTCAGTCGGCTCGGCGTGCGCGGCATGGCCGAGGCCGTCCGGGTTGCCGTGATGGCCGGGTTGCTGGACGTTTAGCGCGACTCCAAGTCGGAATCGTCAGGATGCAATAACTGTCTAAGTCGACTGGCAATATCGCCAGCCCTGAGAATTTCGCGTTCGGCTTTCTCGAGAATCTCGAGCTCGGCACTCCCAGCTTCGGTGGCGCCAAGACGCAGGCGAGCGAGCGCGACGTAGTTGCACGCAGCAGCAAGCGGCTGGCGCAAGTCGGCCGCGAGGGTTGCCGCAAGCGCGCGCGGCGTGTCCGGTTCGGCTGTCATCTCGATCACGGCTCGACTCGATTGTCCCTTCGATCGCCGATTCGGGAGGCGATGAACCGCGCCTATGCGCACATATCACCGGGTGCAGTCATTATCGCAATTCTACGGTAGGACGGCGCAATTTGGTCAAAATTGACCCGTCGGCAGGTAGATTTACTGTATCGACACGGGTCGAGCAGGGCGATGAGCAGTCCAGCCATAGTATAACTACGTAGTGGAATTTCTGTCTTTCGATCCAATCCGGCTCGATGCATCAAAGTGTTGCATAGAAAATGGAGGTCGAAATGACCCACAGCATGCGAATTGTTTCGAATGAGGCCAGCCCGACTTTCAATAGACATAGCGATGTCGCGCAACTCGGAAGCCTGGTTCGTCAACTGACCCAGAGCCTGGCGGATCTGAACTCCGGGATTCAATCGGCGTCGGACCAGCAGGGCGACCAAGTCGGCGACTTGCCCGGCGGTATCGACCTGCGCTTCGATGTTCGCAGTGCTCGGAAACTCCGCCACCTGCGCAAGACCATTTTCGGCCACGACCTGGATACGGGACCCGCGTGGGATATCCTGCTTCACCTGTTCGATTCCTATGTCCTGCAGCGCCGCGACACCATCGGCAACGTTACCGACGGCGCGGAATTGCCCGGAGCGACAGCGTTGCGGTGGATCGATCGTCTCGGGCGCGATGGCTACCTGGTTCTGCGCGACGATCACCTCGATCGCCGCCGCCGCTTCGTCGAGCTTACCGACGCCGGCATCGAAGCGATGACCAAATATTTCACCGGCGCCGCGCCCAGCCGCATCGCAGCCTAACGTTCTAACCTAGCTCAATCCCATGGAGCACAAGACATGGTCGACTATTGGAAACAGCGTTATCTCGAGACCCTGATGAAGGTTGAGGAAGCCCAGAGTCCGGGCACGCGATCGGCCTATGTTGACCTGGCTAGCTACTATCATTCCATGCGCCGATTTTGTGAGGCACGGACATCTGTCTCACATTATCATTCGTCCTACTGATGGTGATGGCATCAATTAGTTTTGTGCTTGGCGACAGTAATATGTAAGCATCGCCATTGTAAGCGCGGCGGGAGGCCCGCTCCCAAGGGCGCAGGAAGACACCGAAGCGCATGTTCAGTGAAGCGCATTTTCGGTCAATTCTTGCCACCATCCCCGAGGCGATGGTGGTGATCGATGAAGTCGGCGAGATTCTGTCCTTCAGCGCCACAGCTGAACAAATGTTCGGCTACTCCGAGGCCGAGGTGATCGGACAGAACGTCAAGCTGCTGATGCCCTCGCCCGATCGCGATCGGCATGACGGCTACCTCAGTCATTATCGGAACACCGGCGAACGCAAGATCATCGGCATCGGACGCCTTACCAATGCGCGTCACCGCAACGGCAATACATTTCCGATTGAACTGTCCATCGGCGAAGCCTGGGTTGGACCACGGAGAATATTCACCGGCTTCATGCGCGATCTCACCGAACGCCAGCAAGTCGAGCTTCGCCTGCACGAACTGCAATCGGAATTGGCCCACGTCCGCCGGGTCAGCGAACTGTCGACCTTGGCGACGTCGCTGGCGCACGAACTCAACCAACCGCTCACCGCGATTGCCAATTATTCGGAAGGCGCCCGGCTGATGCTGGAACAGCTTCCGCCTGGCGGCGCTGCCGACAAGATAAGCGCGATGCTTGAAGGCAGTTCAGAGCAAGTGCTGCGCGCCGGCGAAATCGTCCGCCGATTGCGCGAATTCATCAGTCACGGAAGAACCGAATATCGGCCGGAGGATTTGTCGAGGCTGGTCACCGAGGCCAACGCACTGGCGCTGGTTGGTACGCGTGAACACGGGATCGAGGTTACAATCGATCTGGATCCGCAGGCCGAGCAGGTCGTCGCGGATCGGATTCAAATCCAGCAGGTGCTGATGAACCTTATTCGCAATGGCATCGACGCGATGATGGGCGGCGAGCGGCGCCAGCTGCGCATTGCGAGCGCGCGCGAGGAAGAATTTGTTCGGATTAGCGTGAGCGATACCGGTGCCGGGCTCGACGAAGCTGTGGCGGCGCGCTTGTTCCAGCCGTTCATCACGACGAAGAAGAGCGGCATGGGCGTCGGCCTGTCGATCTGCAAGACGATCGTCGAGGCCCACAAGGGCCGCATCTGGTTTGAACGGGTCGATGGCGGCGGGACCATTTTCAACTTTACCCTGCCCATCGTCGAGAAGTGATCGCCGCCCAGACGAGACATTCTGGTTCACTTCGGAATTAACCATAACTCCCGGTTTACGGCGTTCCATTTACGAACGTCTAAATGGACCAAGGTTCAACCATTTTGGCGCTCGGCGCGCACCCCGATGATCTCGAACTCGGGTGCGGAGCAACGCTCGCGAAGCTCGCGGAAGCCGGTGCGAACATTCGCGCTGTCGTATTCACCAACGGGAGTAGAGGCGGCTCGGGCGGCTGCGACCGGCAGCAGGAAACCAGCCGCGCCCTGACGTCGCTCGGCGTGCAATCCGTTTGCTTGCACGACTTCCCGGATACGCGACTGCACGAGAACCTCAACGAGCTGATCGCAACCATCGAAAACCATGTGCGCGAGTGCGCTCCGGACCGCGTCTACACGATGTTTCACGGCGATCGGCACCAGGATCATCGTGCCGTTTACGATGCATCCGCTGTCGCCTGCAGGAGCGTGCCGCAGTTGCTCGCCTACGAAACACCGAGCTCCTATCCCAACTTCATCCCGACGGTGTTCGAGCCGGTCGACGCATTTATCGAGCGCAAGGTTGCCGCGCTCCAACTTCACCAGAGCCAGGGCGACCGGCTCTACATGCACGAAGAGAAAATTCGCAGCGCCGCCCACTTCCGTGGAGTCCAAGTGGACCTGGGACAGACGGAAGGTTTCATCCCTTACAAACTGATTCTGGGCATTATCCCGTGAAACCTCTCATCTTCTTCGTGCTGGCCATCGTCTCGTCCGTCTATTTCGTGGCCTCCGCCAGACGCCGGCCGCCCCAGACCACCACCTGATAGACAGGCTGAAGTGCGAGCGGAGACCCGAGCGGCATCGGGCGATCATAGTCGTCGGCGCCCCCGGGGGGCAACGGCGCTCAGCT
>Ga0105248_10009867_pt1 | contig 10514 bp, 6 predicted proteins | sample KBSS34metaG_FD_81524 | JGI IMG/M metagenome (GOLD analysis project Ga0105248, IMG submission 81524) | Switchgrass rhizosphere microbial communities from Kellogg Biological Station, Michigan, USA - KBS S3-4 metaG | ecosystem: Host-associated > Plants > Roots > Rhizosphere > Soil | place... | reverse complement strand
GTCGCGCTCTCCGCCCGCAGCATCTCGGTTATGTTTTCGTGCAGGAGGCGGTAGCGCGCCGCTTCCGGCCCACCGGCGCGCGCGGCGTCGCGGAAGTACTTCAGCAACTGCCCATCGTTCGCGGCCACGAGGTATAGGCGCTCGTTGGCTTCGCCGAGCAAGGCGCTGGCGAAGCTCGCGAGCTCGGCAAGCTTCTCGCTATCCGAGATCTCGCTCAGGTCGCGGATGACGCGGAGCTCCCTACCGCCTGGCAAGTCGATCCGAAGCACACCCTCCGCTCCAGGCCAACCGGTCAGCGCGGCGGGGTGGTGGTCCTCGAGGAAGCGGCGGATGTGGAAGGTCTTCCCATCGCCCGCGGTTCCGGTGAGGATGACGTTCCTGCCACCATCGCCGGCAAGTTCTGCGGCGATGTCCTGGAGGCGGGGCGCCTGCGTGCTGATGCTGGCGACGCCGTACTCGTCCTCGGCCAGCCGCACATTCTCGTCGCACAGGCTGTCGGACGCGGCCACCGGCCCATATGTCGCGAGGAAGTCTACCAGCCTATTGTGAGCCTGCGCGTTCATCAGAGGTGGCAGACGGCGCAGCCGTCCTCGGCCTTCGATCGAACCGCGCGGCGTGGCATGTTCTCCACGTCATCCAGCGAGCGGCCGTCGACCCAAGTGTACTTGCGGCCCTTCTTCATCGTCTCGTACGCTTTCGCCTTCTCGTACAGTTCGGGGTGCCGTTCCTTGAGGCCCTGCCACTCGCCGATCTGCTGGTAGAAGCAGAAATAGCAGCCCGACCGGCTGCGCCACTCGTAGTAATCCGGCAGGCCCAGACCCGCGCTGTCGAGGATCCGTCCTACCTCCGCGAGGTCGATCGCATCGTCGCGGTAGGGATATACGGGCGTGATGTTGGGCTTTTCAGAGATCACGACCGGCTTAGCGCCGGCGGTACCGGTCCCGAGATAGCCAGCACGGGTCTCGTCCGCGCGGATGCCGATGTACGAGTAAGCCCGATCGGCGCCGATGAAACGCTCGAATGGAGCGATCTTCATGATGCGCGTGCACCACCTGGCACGCGGGCTGGGAAGGAAGCCGGCGAAGTGCTCGAATAGCGCCACGTCGAATGCGGTGCGTCCTGGCTTCTCCGCAACGTCGAACATCTCCATCGCCGAGACGCGATGGATCTTAACGCCGAGGATGTTCTCCAGCCGGTCCAGGTAGTCGATCGTCTCGGGAAGCTCGACACCCGTGTCGGAGAAGACGTACTCGAAGTTCACCTCGGGATTGCGCTGCTTTAGGTAGACCGCCAGCGCGGAAGAATCCTTGCCGCCTGAGACCGGCACAATGTGTCGCGCCTCGGTGTCCCTCACGGCGTCGTCGACGTTGGTAGCCAGCAAGCTCATCTCTTTCCCCCAGCCGCCTGTAGGCCGCGGACTCGACTGTCTTCGGTCTCGTCGATTTTAACAAGCATTCTAGTAAGTTCTTCGACCCGCGCCTGTATGATTGGCCTTAGCGCAGCTAGAGGGGTCTCGGTGTCCAGCGCGGCCGCCTCGATCCGCTCCCTCGCATCGCGCAGGGCGGACCTGAACTGCGCAGAGGTGCGGTCGTCCCACTTGTCCAGACTGCGCTGGAGAAGGATCGAGCTAAGGGCGTTTGCTAGGGATTTCGGCGAGAAACGGCCGTTGACGGCCTCGACGGCCTTCCGGAGCACGGCACGGTCGACGATGCGGAGGTCGTCGCGTCGGTCGAGCGATGCGGCGTCGAAGCATCCCGCCCATGCGGTGACCGCCTCCAGCGGATCGATGCCGAGATAGGCCGACCGAAAGCTTTCAGCGATCACATCGACTGCTTCCTGGGCGAATTCGTCGCGCAGATGGTCAATCTCGTTCCTCGCGACTTCGAGCTTCGCGATCAGGCTCGGGGAGGGCCGTTTAGCACCGAGCGCTGCAGGCAGGGTTTCGAGCAGCAGCTGCACGGGGTCGGACGAGCTTCCGACGGTCCGTAACAATCCCTTTGCGTGCGTCCCCAGCTTTTGTGAGCGTCTTGATCCGTCGGGCACGGTGAGCAGCCAGCGCGTCAGTGCGTCGTGCGCGAAGCGGACCAGTTCGTCGTTCGCCGTGGGCCGCTCGTGCGTGAAGACATAAGCGATCTCGGACAGGTACTCTACGAGGTCCGGCGTGGGATCCAGGACTTGCACGCAGAATCCTTCCGGATTCGACACCATGTTGTCGAACTGGAAGCCCAGCGTGTCGGTGACGTACTGCCCGTCGTCGTACAGCGCCACCGCGCGGGAGAAGTGCTTGAAGCCCGCGGCCATGAGTACCGGGATGACAGCCAGGGGAACGCCCATCGGTGCCGACGCCAGGGTCGACACGAAGGTGTTCAGGTCACGGTACGCGCCGCCATTGCGGCCAGTTGGCGTGCGGAAGAAGTGGGCGATGCGAAGCCAGACCTCGTGCAGGCCTGGATCGGTGATCTGGTCGGGATCGGCGAAGCGTGTCGAGCCTGCAGGGCGGAGTCCGGTGTTCTCGATGACCGTGCGGTAGATCGACCCTTCTGCACTTCGATCGCCTTCTTCGTAGCCCAACCGTTCGCGGTCGGACCGTTCGAGGATCGACCCAACGACGCGGACGCGCGCAGTCTGCATCGTGCGCGACGCCGTGTTGCGCATCAGCTGCTCGTTCGCGATCATAGGTGTCTTGTCGAACCATTGGCCTAGAAGGCGCGATGCCGCCATGGGGCCTGGCCGCTCGGGCGAGACGTCCAGACGCTCGCCCTGGGAATACCATGTCGCGGCGGTAGCGCGCGGATCCAGCAGACCCCGCAGGAGGGTCGCCAGCTCCTCAAACGCGACCGACTGGAGTTCGTCGATCTCCGTCGTCACCATCGGATCCGAAGCCACGAATTCTTTGTCGGCGCGGAGCGCTTCGATCGATATTAACTCGATCGCTGCGCTTTCGGCGGCGAGCGGCCTGTCGGGAATCGCGATGATCGCCTGGACGCCGGATTTCTTCGCCAGTTTCCGGGCGGCGGCGATCTCGGCCTTGTCCTCTGCAAGCACGTAGATGATCGCGCCAGCGGCGCGGTCGCCGTCTTCCAGCAGAGCGGCCATTTCGATGACAGACGCGTAGCGTCCCATCAGAAAGCGGTTCACGCCGAATTCTGCGTTGTGCCGTGGAGCGCGGAGATGCGGCGCGGGGAAACGATCTTCCAGGAATGACCGGAGATCGAAGGCGCTCGAGCGCCGCTCGCGTTCCTCGCGCACGCGGATCGCGACGTCGATGTCGGCGCCGTGCCAAACCGCTACGTCGTCGGTGTGTTTGCGCCAGAGCAGCAGCTTGGCGTCAAGCAGTTCATCCACCGCGGCCGCGACTACCTTGGCGGGAAGTTCCGCCTCGGCGACAGCCAGTTCGAGAACGTCGCGCGGCAGGCGCCGTCGTTCGCCGCTGGTCCCAAGCTGCAGCAGGCATGCGGCTGCGAGCAGCATTCGCTGGAGCGGCGTGTCCGCCCTTGAACGCGCACTCTCGGTCTCGATCCAGCGCCGATATGTGCCGCCAATCCCCACGTCGGTCCGCATAGCGTCCGAGAATGACGTGTAGACCGCCTCGATGTCGACCTTACGGGTCAGGTCAATCTCGCGCAGGAAGGAGAAGAGGCTGCGCTCGTTCTGTCCGACCCGGGCGACCAGCGTCGGCAGGATCTGCAACGCTCCCGCTGTCAACGGCCTGACGTCGTCCAAGATCCCAAGCGCCTGACCAGCGTCCTCGATGCCATCGAGCCACTTCCACTTGACGACCTCGTCTGCGAGGGCCTGATCAACGCGGGCCATCACTGCGACACTCTCCGGAGGACGCATCTCCGAGACCACATCCGCGATCAGGCGGTAGAATTCCTGGCTGTCCTCGATCATCCGAAGCGGCCGGAATCGCCCTTCAATCTTACGCCATTCGCTCCGCGACGTCTCGTTCAGACGTGTTGCGTAGGCGAGCAGGTTCTGGTGGAGGAGCAGTGTGAGGCTCATCGTCGGCCCGGACGCGCGCGCTACCCGCTCGGCGAGACGCTGGACGACGTCCAGTTCGCCCGACCGCCCGTCGGCCACCAGCCCTTCGAGATGTCGCCCAAACTCGTCCCAGATGATCGCGACGTGATCCCATCCACCGTCGCGCATGGCCTTGCCGAAGCCCTCGACGCTCTTCGGTGGCCGGGCCATTCCAAGCGCTTCAGCGATCGCGGCGATGGGGTCGTCGATCATTCCCGAAAGGATGACGACGTGTCCCTGAAGTGGCGCCGAGGCGCGGCTGCGTAGCGCCCCGCCGACCGCGGGGTCAACTTGGTCGGTGCGCTCCAGAACGGCCATAAGCGCGCGGCGATCGTCGGCAGAGTTGCGGACCGCCAACGCGCCGACACCCGCCGCTAAACTCTTCCCGCTGCCGTACGGCGCGATGACCATCGTCGTGGACCCGGGTTCGGCGATCGCCGTGATGATCGGAAGCGCGCGGCGCGTCGGACGATAGTGCCCGAACCGATCCGGGTGCTCCAGATCCTCGACTAGGCTGAGTGAGCGGAAAAAATCGGCGCCGATCATGCTGTCGCGCCAATGCGGAGATAATAGTCGCGCAGCCACTGCTCGACCGGCCTGATCGTAGCCCGCAGATACCGCTCCCCCGCCAGGGTTTCGACGCTGACACCCTTCGTCCACATGACACTGGATGCCTTTCCGACCATTTCGTCGACGGCATCGAGTCCGGCGCAGAAGACGCGGCCCGGCCCAAAGCGGAGCGTCGCAAGTTCCCTCAGGGAAAGTGCATCCTTGCCGGTCTCCTCGGCAAGTAGCGACGAGCACGCGAGGAATGCCTCGTTCGGCAGGCCGATTGGTGCCCGCGTCCGCTCGAACCGTCGCACGAGTTCATGACGCACGACGAGGCCGAGTTCGCGGAACGGACATGCACCGACGTCGTCGGGATCGACGACATCAACCCCAGGCCGGGCGGCATAAGCGCTTAGCAGGCAGGCCACGTCCTTGAGTGCCATTGCCTCGCTTGCCGGACGCATTGCCTTCGCGCGGGTGAACTGGAGGAATGACTCCACGCAGGTCGCACGATCGAATATGCGGTCGGAATAGTCGTTGAAAAACCAGGACCAGACGGTGCCCTCGCGCGTCGCAAGTACGAGATGGAGAAACCACCACGTGCCTGGCAGTTCACAATACGGATCATGGGCGATGACGAGGTCCGCGATCTCGGACGGCACACGCCCGGTCCTGGCTTCGCCCTCTGCGTCCCGCGCGAGACCGGTGGCCTTGAGCCAGAAACTCAGCGACTCAACCATTTTCGAACCGAGGCCTAAATCGTCTCCGACGTCGGTGCTCGGATGGAAAGCTCCATCCTGTCGCATGCGCGACAGGCCCTTGGGCAGCCAACCGTATCGCACTGGGAAGGTGACGTGGCCGCCGTAGGAGAAGCGCATCAAGCTCGTGCCCATGCGACGCTCCTCAGATGTTCGACCGAATCGGCGATGATCGACACTGCCTCGTCGATCTCGGCTTCGGAGCTCAGCACGGAGAGCGAGAACCGGACGGTCTCAAAGGCTTCGATTTCGGACAGACCCATCGCGATCAGTACGTGCGACGGCTCAGGCCGGCGGCTGGCACAAGCCGATCCCTGCGATGCCGCGACACCGCGACTGTCCAGCTGGGCGATCATGGACATACCATCGACGCCAGGAAACCTCACGCTGGTGATGTTGGGCAGGCGTTCCGCGGGGTTAAAGAGCCTTGCGTCGGGGATGGCGACGCGCAGTCCGGCTTCCAGCCGGTCGCGTAGCGCCTTCATGCGCTCGACGAATCTGCTCATCTCCTCGGCACGCCGATCGCACGCCGCGCCGAAGCCAGCGATCAAAGGTACCGCCTCGGTGCCGGCTCTGAGCGCGCCTTCCTGATCACCGCCGACGAGCAGGGGAGCGAGCGATACGCCCCTTTCTGCCGCCACAATTGCTCCCACGCCCATCGGCGCGTGCAGCTTGTGCCCGGAGACCGTGATCACGTCTGGACCAAGGCCAGGCGACAGATCGATGGACAGCTTGCCAAAGGCCTGCGCCGCGTCGGAGTGGAACGTCGTCATCGGACGTGTCGCCAGCATCGCCGCGATTTTTGCGATCGGCTGGATCACGCCAGTCTCGCTGTTCGCGAACTGGATCGAGACGAGAAGCGGACCCTGTGCCGACCCGATCAGGGATTCCAGCCGGTGGAGATCCACTATTCCCGCCCCGTCGACTGGGACGAAGTGAACTGTCGCGCCGGTCAACGTGGCCCGTTCGGCCGAGCGGAGAACCGAAGGATGTTCGACCGTGCTGGTGATGATGGTTGCTGCTTCGATGCCCGCAAAGACGGTGTTATTCGCCTCGGTGCACCCGGATGTGAAGGTCACGCCCTCCTCTGCCGCACCGGTGACCAGCGACAGCAAACTGTCGCGCGCGCGGGCAAGGATCGCGCGAGCGCGGTCTCCGAGCTCGTGGGCACTCGCCGGATTGGCGGCACCTCCGCGGAGTGCGGCAACGACGGCTTCGATCACTTCTTCGGTGGGTGTGGTGTTTGCGGCGGCATCCAGGTTGATCACCGCGGAAGACGCTTGATGTGAGTCGGGGTAGTTATCAATCCTGGTGTTCAACACAACTTCTACCACCCCTCGCGCGCCTGAAAGCTTATAGGATCGCGCTCACGCGCCGCCAACGACCCATCCGAACCACTTGTCGCTGCGCGCGACGCACGTGGGCCTGACGTGGAACATATAAAGAATCAGCATTTTTCCGCAATCGCGAAGGACGCCTCGAACGTGGGGAAGTGGGCACAAGGTCTCCGTCTATCGCACGCCGCTTGGCGCCAATGGATGTCGCGGGGCGGAAAGATTTTCGCGTACATTGAGGCAGTCGTCAGCAGTTGCTGTTCCGGCGACCTTCGCGCCGCCCATCGACCACAACAATGCTGGTTTCACTGCGGAACCGCGTCGCGTAACCAAGCCGGCAAGCCGATCGCGAGTCGGTGCGGGGGATACCCTCCGCCTTCCTATCACTCGATCGACGGCCCGCTCCGCCCGCGCCCGATCGACCAGCTGATGCCGTCGCCGCGCATCAATCCCGAGACCGATTTGCCAACCTGCCGCTCCAGTACCGGACGCCACGGCACCAGCGTGAAATCCCGGGCGCGCTCGATCACGGCGAAGCGCCCGCTGACGAGATCGACCGAACGGCGGTAGACGCCCTCGATCCGGGCGCCCTCGGCAGCCTCCCGGAATGGCATATTCACCTCGTCGGCGAGCTGGCCTGCAACCCGGAGCAGTTCGCGCCGCTGGAGCGCCGCGATCATGCCGTTCGAAAACGTCGTGTTGCCGCCCGCCCCCTCGGCAAATCCCTGCGCCATCAGCCACTGCCGGCGACGCGCCTGTGCGTTGCCCAGCTCGTGGCCGAACCCGGCATCGCGAACAGGCTCGGGCGTGGCCGAAACAAGCTCGCGGTCGATCCAGGTCGCGGCGTCGGTATCGATCAGCTTATCGAGCGGCTGCGCCGACAGCATGGTGATCGCAACTGGACGGTCCCGCAGCCTCGACTCTTCATGGGCCGCTACGCGATCGAGATGGTCAGGCGCGATGACCCAGCGGCCAGACGGCTCGCGCTCGACGATGCCCGATATCCGTCGCATCGCTTCCAGCCGCCTGACATGAGTTTCGGCAAAGGCTTCGGTAGCGGTCGGATCGTGGCGAAGATGGGTGTCCACATCGTATCGCCCACCATTGGCGGCGGCGACTGCGGCGATGGTCCGATCCACCTCCCGTACTGTCGGCCTGACCGGATCGATCCGCACAATTGCACCACGCGGCAAGCTGACGTCGGTTTCCTTTGCCCCTGCGGCGAAGCTCAGGGCAGGCTTGCCGATCGCCACATAGTGGCTGCGCCCGTCCACGCCATCCACGATCAGGTAATGGCGATCGTCATGCTCGTCGGCGAGGCCGCGCGCCAGCACGCGGCCGACCAGCGGGCGAGCATCGGGTGCGGCTGGATCGTAAATCGCCTGGTCGGCCTGCGCCCGGACAATCGCGGCGCGCGAGAATTCGCGCTGCATCGTGCGGATGATGTCGCCGCGTTCCCCCAATGCGCGCAGCGTCTCTGCAAGGTCGGGCGCGAGCCGGAAGCGCCCGGCGCCGAGCGGCTCGGCCAGGCCCAGGCGTGAGAGCTTCGCCAGCCGGCCGGCGCGCAGCGTCTGGTCGAAGGCGTCGCGACCACGTGTCGCGACCACCAGCGAGGCGTCCGCCCCCTTGAGCAAGCTCCGGTCGATCGAGGTCAGGCGCTCCTGCTCGACTTCGGCGCGCAGCGTCTGCGCGATTTCGCGGTGGGTGCGCGGACCAAGGTCGAGGTCGACCAGCTCGGCGGCGCGCTCGCGGATGCCGGTCGTCATATAGTCACGGGCGATGACCAGATCGACGCCACGATCATCCTTCCCGCGCACGACGATATGGGAGTGCGGATGGCCGGTGTTGAAATGGTCGACCGCCACCCAGTCGAGCTTGGTGCCGAGATCCTCTTCCATCCGGTCCATCAGCCGGCGGGTGAGCGGTTTCAGATTGTCATATTGATCCCCGTCCTCGGCCGAGACGATGAAGCGGAACTGGTGGCGATCGCTTGTCCCCCGTTCGCCGAACGCCTTGCCGTCGACGGCATCGGCATCGCGCTCGTAGAGCGTGCCGCGTTCACCGTCGCGTGTGGTGCCGTCGCGCTGGAGATAGCGCAGGTGCGCGGCAGCGGCCGACGCGCCTTGGCCAGCGAGCTTGACGATGCTTGCCTTGACGATGACGCGGCGACCGTTCGAGGCCGCATGTCCGCCGCGGCTGGCGAGCATCCGCCCGACACCCGCGCCGCGCCCGATCCGGGTGCCCGAGAATGCTCCCCGTGCAAGGCCGGGAGCAGCCGCGCCGCCGCGCGCAAGATTGGCGGCGGCGAGGACGCGGCCGAGATAGCGCCGGGAGCGCTTGGCGCCCTGCTGGCGCTGGCGCCCGAGGCGCGGTTCAAAGCTGTCGTCGTCGGCCATCATCGTGATTCCGGGGGCGTGGAGAGGCAAGCATGACGCCCAGCGCTCCTCATGAAAACCGGTGCTGCCGAACATGGCGGAATGCCGTCCTTTCGGCGCGGAACGGCACTGGTGCCGAGAGGACAGTGCTGGTCACGGGTCCAAAAAACGATGTGCAGACAAAGGCTTATGGAACACCAGTGCCATAGCTTTATCTTGCCTTACGCCGCCCTCCCGTTTGAACCGCTCCGGCCACCTATTTCCGCTATCCTGCTACCTGCCCATGTCGACCGAGCCGAGGCAAAAAAGAGCCGGGACACGATGCCTGTCCGGCACCCTGTCCCGGCGTTTCCGATGCCCCGATCAATGCGTCGCCGCAAAGGCTTCGCGTGCCTCGCGTTCGCTCCTGAAGCTGCGGCGCCCCATCAATCCATGTGCGTTGCCATCGCCATCGACGATGCTCACCGCCACGAACCAGCGGCCATCCAGCCGGCCGACGATCGCCACCCGATCGAGCTCGAAATCCTCCTCGTCGATGCTCTCGTAAGCCCCGAGCCACCGCTCCGACAGCCTCGCATCCCACAGGAAATCGCTCTCCTCGGCCTCCAGGAACCGCTGCGCCAGCGCCTCGCCCGCGTCCCGTCCGAACTCGATCTCGAGCCCCGCCACGAGCGTTGCCACAACGCGGTCCGACGCCGCACCAATGGATTGAAACATGGTCATGATCGCCTCCTTCGCTTGAAGTCCCCATCATCGAGGACAGCCCTCCGAAGACGGGTGGCGGAGCGGCAGTCAGGGCCGCTGGAGGCGAAGCCGGAAGCGCCGCGCAGCGGCGGCGGAGGAACCGATTTTGTTGCGCTGGAACAAACAAACTCGCGTGCGAAGCACGCTCTATCTCGCGGCAAAATTGGAGGTGCCGCCGGCCTTGCACAGCCGCTTCGCCGCCCGTCATGCTGGGCCTTGCCGAGACGAGCCCCTCCAACGTCCGCCGTTTCGCCGTGCCCTCTCAACCGGGACTGTTAGAGGCTGCCGGATATGCTGGTTCAGCGGGGCGATCGAACCGCGAACAGGGTATCCGGCTTCTCATCCGACGCGCGCGATGGCGATGGATTGGCGGATACGTCGCGGGTCTGAAGCGCGACGAACAATGTTGGTGGCGACTGCTGCGAGAGGTTTGGCGATGGCCCCGAAGGCATGCCCGACACCTGCGCAAGATAGCCGCGCGTCTCGGTCGGGAGTGCGCGGCCCGTTGCCAGATGGGCGGCATAGCGTCCGGGACCGGCATTATAGGCGGCGAACAGCCCAGGATAGCCGAAGCGGTCATACATCGCGCGCAGATAGGCCGTGCCCGCGAGAATATTGTCATGCGGATCATGCGGATTACCGCCCAGACCGTGCGCTGCGCGCATCGCCGCCCAGGTCGCCGGCATCAGTTGCATAAGGCCCATCGCGCCCGCGCGGGATGTGATCGGTCG
>Ga0105248_10009866_pt1 | contig 10514 bp, 6 predicted proteins | sample KBSS34metaG_FD_81524 | JGI IMG/M metagenome (GOLD analysis project Ga0105248, IMG submission 81524) | Switchgrass rhizosphere microbial communities from Kellogg Biological Station, Michigan, USA - KBS S3-4 metaG | ecosystem: Host-associated > Plants > Roots > Rhizosphere > Soil | place... | reverse complement strand
GAGGTGCGCCGCGTGATCCGCGCCTTCAATGCCATGCAAACGCGCATCCACCAGCTGATCCTCGATCGCACGCAAGCGCTGGCCGCCGCCGGGCACGATCTGCGCACACCGCTGGCACGGATGCAGCTCCGCACCGATCATATCGACGATCCGGGCGTGCGCCGCGCGTTCCAGACGGACGTAGGGGAAATGGAGGCGATGGTCGCCTCCCTGCTTTCGTATCTGGGCGGTGAGGACGATCCCGAAAAGCCCGTCCGCACTGACGTCGCCGTGATGGCTGCCACCATCGTCGATAATGCGAACGATCTCGGCGGGGACGCGCTCTATGCCGGCGCGGACCATGTCGAGACGCTGGTGCGGCCGATCGGGCTGAAGCGCGCCATCAGCAATCTGGTGGAGAATGCCCTGCATTACGGCCGGTGCGCTCGCGTTTCGGTGATGGCGGAGGGCGAGCGGCTGCTCGTCCGCGTCGACGACGACGGGCCGGGCATCCCCGAGGATCGTCTGGATGAGGTGCTCCAGCCCTTCACCCGGCTGGATCGTGCACGCAGCCGCAACACCCGGGGGCTTGGGCTGGGGCTCGCCATCGTAGTGCGCGCGGCCGAGGCCGAAGGGGGGCGGCTGCTGCTCTCCAATCGTCCGGAGGGCGGGCTACGCGCTGAGTTGAGCATTTTGCGTCGCTAAGCCGAGCCGGCAGCAAAACTTCCTTACATTCGCGGCGCTCCACAGCAAAGGCCGCCGATTATCTTCCCTGCCGAAGCTGCCCCCTCCTTCTTGTCTGGGGCGGCTCATGCAGGGGAGTAATTCTTATGAACGAACTGATCGGACGTGTCCTTCGGTTCGAGAAGGACGTCTATTCGAGCCGCAGCGAGTTGTATGGACAACTTGCCAGCCATGGGCAGTTCCCTAAGGCGCTGATGATTTCCTGCGCCGATTCCCGCATCGTGCCGGAACATGTGATGCAGGCCGAGCCGGGCGATCTCTTCGTCTGCCGCAATGCGGGCAACATCGTGCCGCCCTTCGCCCAGATGAACGGCGGCGTCTCCTCCACCGTCGAATATGCGGTGGCCGCTCTCGGCGTGCGTGACATCATCGTCTGCGGCCATTCGGATTGCGGCGCCATGAAGGCGGTCGCCGAGCCGGAGCTGACGCGCGACATGCCCAATGTTGCCGCGTGGCTGCGCCACTCCAACGCCGCGTGCAGTATCGTGCGGGGTGCTTATCCGGAACTGAGCAACGGCGAGCTGGTGCGCGCCATCAGCATGGAAAATGTGGTAGCGCAGCTCAACCATCTTCGCACGCATCCGTCGGTCGCGGCGGGGATCGCGCGCGGCGAGATTTCGCTGCACGGCTGGTTCGTGGATATCCATGCCGGCCAGGTGCTCGGCTATGATGGCGAACTCGGCTATTTCGTGCCGCTGCGCGAGGAGGCCCCACTCCCCGTGGCGTTGCGGGCCGGGCAGCGCCGCGTGGCGGACTTCCCGCTGGCAGAGGCTGCCGAATAATGTCCGCCGTTCTCGTCTCTCCCCCCAAGGGCGGCGGCATCACGCGGGATTTCACCGCGTCGATCGTCGTCTTCCTCGTCGCGATGCCGCTCTGCATGGGTATTGCCATCGCCTCCGGCATGCCGCCGGAAAAGGGCCTCGTCACCGGCATCATCGGCGGTCTCGTCGTCGGCCTGCTGGCAGGCTCGCCGTTGCAGGTTAGCGGCCCGGCGGCGGGCCTCGCTGTCATCGTGTTCGAGCTGGTGCGCGATCAGGGCCTTTCCGCGCTGGGGCCGATCCTGATGCTAGCCGGGATCATCCAGTTCGTGGCCGGCATCTTCAAGCTGGGCGGCTGGTTCCGCGCCATCTCGCCCGCCGTGGTGCACGGGATGCTCGCCGGCATCGGTGTGCTGATCGTGGCCGGGCAATTCCACGTGCTGTTCGACGCGAAGCCGCTGGCGAGCGGCCTCCAGAACCTCTCCGCCATCCCCGGCCGCCTGCTAGGGCTGGCACCCGGCGGCGGCTCCGGCGCCGGCCTTGCCTTCGCCATCGGGCTGCTGACCATCGGCACGATGCTGGGCTGGGAAAAGTTCCGCCCCGCCTCGCTCCGCCTCGTGCCGGGCGCGCTGGTGGGCGTCGTGGCGGCAACGCTGGTCGCCTCCATCGGCGGGCTGGACCTGATCCGCGTATCGGTGCCCAGCAACATCCTGAACGCCGTCGACGTGCCGGATGCGAGCTTCGTCGCCAAGCTGCTCGATCCTTCCATCTATGTGACGGCGCTCGCCATCGCTTTCATCGCCAGCGCGGAAACGCTGCTGTCGGCCGCGGCGGTGGACCGGATGCATGACGGCGTGCGCACCAATTACGACAAGGAACTGCGCGCGCAGGGCATCGGCAACCTGCTCTGCGGCTTTGCCGGCGCGCTGCCGATGACGGGCGTGATCGTCCGCTCCTCTGCCAATGTGCAGGCGGGCGCGACCTCGCGGCTTTCCACCATCCTGCATGGCGCGTGGATTCTCGGCTTCGTGGCGCTGCTGCCGTGGCTGCTGCGCGAGATCCCGATGGCGGCGCTGGGCGGCGTATTGGTCGTCACCGGCTTCCGGCTGGTGAGCCTCAGCCATGTGAAGCATCTCTTCCATCGGTATGGCCCGCTGCCGGCGCTCATCTGGGCGGCGACGCTGGCAACCGTGGTGGCCGAAGACCTGCTGACCGGCGTGCTGGTGGGCCTCGCCCTCTCGCTGGTGGAACTGGTGCCGCACATCCGCAAGCTGCGCCTCGGCGTGCACGAGCAACATGGGGCGGACGCCAGCCACGTGACGCTGGATGGCACGGCCACCTTCGTCACCCTGCCCAAGCTCACCAAGGCGCTGGAGGGCCTGCCGCACGACAAGGCGCTCACGCTGGACGTCGCCCGCCTCTCGGCGATCGACCATACCAGCGCGGAGATGCTTCAGGATTGGCTCCAGCGCCGCCGGGCCGCCGGCATGCGCATCAACCTCTCGGGCGGGAAGGGAAAGTTGCGCACGCTCGCGGCGTGACGATCCGCCGGCCGCCGCCTCCCCGGCGGCCGGCCCCGCAATCGAGCTTTGCCCGGGCGGCGCCCCCCGCTCGGGCAAAGTCTTATCTGCAGCATCGGCCCTGCTAGATTCCTGATATACCGTGATTTCCGAGCCGGCAGATGATTCCATTCGCCTCGAAATCGCTCTAACACGGCGGCGGGTCCAACCGTGGGAGATCGCCATGACCAAGGCCACACGCGCCACGCAGAAGCTGGCACAGGCGGGCATCGCCTTCACCGTCCACAGCTATGATTATGATCCCGATGTCGACAGCATCGGCCTGCAGGCCGCCGAGGCACTCGGCGAAGCGCCGGAGAAAGTGCTGAAGACGCTGATGGCGCTGGTGGACGGCAAGCCGGTCTGCGTGATCGTGCCTTCCGACCACGAAGTCTCCATGAAGAAGCTCGCGGCGGCGTTCGGTGGCAAGTCCGCCCAGATGATGAAGCCCGCCGATGCGGAGCGCGTCACCAGCTACAAGGTGGGCGGCATCAGCCCGTTTGGCCAGACGCGCGCCGTGCCCACGGCCATCAAGGAGCAGGCGATGGTGCACGCCCTCGTCTTCATCAACGGTGGCCAGCGCGGAATGCAGGTGCGGCTGAGCCCGCGCGATGCCGCCGCCCTGCTGGGCGCGAAGGTTGCACCGTTGGTCGCCTGAAGCCGGGTGCCGCGCGCCAACCCACGGAAAACTGCGGAATATCGTTGAACCGGAACGCCACCGGTCGCCTCGCACCCTTTCGACCCTCGATGGAAAGGCGGCGAAGATGACGACCTATGTTCTGGTGCATGGCGCATGGCACGGCAGTTGGAGCTGGAGCCGCGTGGTGCCGCTCCTCGAAGCCGAAGGGCATCGCGTCTTCGCCCCCACGCTCACCGGCGTCGGCGAGCGTGCCGCGCTGCTGAGCCGCGACGTCACGCTGGAAACCCACGTCGCCGACGTGGTGGACCTGATCCGCGCCGAAGACCTGCGCGACGTGGTGCTGGTCGGCCATTCCTATGGCGGCATCGTCGCGCGTCATGTGGCGGACCGGGTGCCGGAACGCATCCTGTCCCTGCTCTTCCTCGACGCTTTCGTGACGGACGACGGCAAATCGCTGAGCGACTATCTGCCGGATGGCGGGCAGATTTTCCATGATCTCGCCGCGGGCGCCGGCGAGGGCTGGAAGGTGCCGCCGCTCCCCGCCTCGATGCTTTCGGTGAACGCCGCCGACGTGGAGTGGGTGGAATCGCAATGCACGCCGCAGCCGCTCGCCACGCTGCTGGCGCCGGCCAAGCTCTCCGGCGCGTGCGATCGCGTGCCCGGCATCGGCTATATCCGCGCCAGCGCGCACGAGGGGCCGTTCGAGCAATTCTACCACAGCGCCGGCGAGCGCGGCTGGTGGCGCGCAGAACTTCCCTGCGGCCACGACATCATGATCGACATGCCCAAGGAGCTCGCCGCCCTGCTGATGGAAGGGCGGGTGCGCGCGCCGCAGATGGCGGGCTGAGGCGGACACGGCCCGTTCGCTAGGGGGCGAAGCGGCAGGCGCAACGCCCGCCGCACGTCCTTCGACAAGCTCAGGACGAACGGGACCGCAATGGTTTGCAGGAGCGCCCCTCCTCTGAATCGTCATGCCGGACTTGATCCGGCATCCAGAGCGGCTCGCGATGGCCTGTCCGGCTCTGGATGCCGGGTCGAGCCCGGCATGACGATTGAAATGTCTCAAACAAAGGCCGGGGGGAGGAAAAGCCTCCCCCTCAATCCACCACCTCGAACACCCTCCCCTCGGCCTGAAAGTCGCCCTTCATCGGCACGTCGATGCCGACGCCCATCCAGTAGGCGCCGCTCGCCACCGGATCGTCCGCCGAGGGCACCGCGTCGATCGCCCGCACCCGGTAGCGCCGCGCCGGATCGAGCCCGGCGAGGTGGATCTTCGGCAGCACGTCGATCTTCGTGCTCGAATGGAGGAAGGCGAACAGCACCGCCTGCTTCCCGTCCCGCGCCACGGAGAAGGTGGCGGAACGCGCCGAGCCATCCTCCGGGCTGATGAGGCGGTAGAGATCGCCCCGCTGCACCGTCTGCCGCACCTGCTTGTAGGCGGCGATCATCCGGGCCGCCTCGGCGAAGTCGGCATCGCCCCACTTGTTGAGGTTCGCGCCCACACCCAGCCCGCCCTGCATCGAGGACAGGAAGCGATAGCGCAGCGAGGTCGAGCGGTTGTTCACCCAATTGGGGCTGTCCGTCACCCACGCCATCATCACGCCCGGCGCATAGGCATGGGTGAAGCCGTCCTGGATCGTCAGCCGGTCATAGGGATCGGTGTTGTCGGAGGGCCAGACCTGATCGGTGAGCCCCATGATGCCGAGGTCCACACGCCCGCCACCGCCCGAGCAGCTCTCGATCTCCAGCTTCGGATGGCGTTTCCGCAGCTCACCGATGATCCAGTAGAGGTTGCGGACATAGGCGACGTAGAGTTGCTGCTGGTCCTCGGGATCGACGCCGAGCCAGCCCGGCTCGGACCAGTTGCGGTTATGATCCCACTTCAGGAACTGGATGTCGTTCCGGCTCACCAGATCGTCCACCGCCTTCAGCACATAATCGCGCACCTCCGGCCGGGCGAGGTTCAGCACGAGCTGGTTGCGCTGCTCGGTGCGCGGGCGGCCGGGCATGGCGATCACCCAGTCAGGGTGCTTGCGGTAGAGGTCGCTATCCGGGTTCACCATCTCGGGCTCGACCCACAGGCCGAATTCCATGCCCAGCCCGTGCACCTTGTCGATCAGCGGCTTCAGGCCGTTGGGGAATTTGGTGCGGTTGACGGTCCAGTCGCCGAGCCCGGCATGATCGTTGTTGCGCGCGCCGAACCAGCCATCGTCCATCACGAAGCGCTCGACGCCGATCTTCGCCGCCTTCTCGGCCAGCGCCATCTGGCCCTGCTCGTCAACGGCGAATTCGGTCGCCTCCCAGCTATTGTACAGCACCGGGCGCGGCTTGGGTGACGGCGCCCCCGGCAGCACCTTATCCAACTCGAAACGATGGAGCAGCCGCGAGGCGCCGCCCATGCCCTGCCCCGAATAGCCGGCGTAGAAGATGGGCGTTTCCAGCGCGGCGCCGGGCTTCAGCCGATAGGCGAAGTCGAATGGATTGAAGCCGCCGACCACGCGCACATCGCCTATCGGATCGCGATCCACGCTGATCCGCCACGATCCGCTCCACGCCAGCGCGCCGAACCAGACGGGGCCATTCTCCTCGGTCGAAAGGCCCGCGCGGTCGACCGCGAACCACGGATTGGCCTGATGGCTGGTGGAGCCACGACGGCTCTCGATCACGGTCGATCCCGCCGTCACCGGGCGCTCCTGCAAGGTCCATTCGGACGCCCAGCGGCCGGTCAGGTAATGGAGGCGGTAATCGTCCCCCACCGGCAGGGACCATGCCGCCGACGAGGCCTGATCGAGCCGCACCGGCACCTTGCCGTCGTTACGGATCGTCGCCGAGCGACCGACGATTCCCGTTTCCGGATCGATCGTGTAGCGCAGCGTCACATGGATGGGCCGCGCGATATCGGCCATCTCCACCAGCAGCGCATCGTCCGCGATCCGGTAGGAGACGAAGCGCAGCACCACGTCGCGCACGCCATCCGGGTAGGCCAGCTTCAGCGTCGGCTCGGTGTAGAGCCCCCCGCCCCAGCCCGGATATTCCTGCGTGTCGATCGAGGATGACGGATCGACGCTGGAAAGCTCGCGCGGGGAGACGGCCTCCAGCCTGTCGGCCTCCGCCAGCTTCGGCCCCCAGTAGAGCGACTTCAGCAATCCGCCCTTGGTCACGCCGAACGCATAGGTGACATTTCCGCCGTCCAGCCGGAATATCTGCCCGTCCTCGCTGGCCGCGATCCTGGCCTGTACCGGCATGACCGACAGCACACCCGCAAGAACAGCCCCAGCAATACTCGCGCCGGCCCGCATTCCTTTCCGCTTCATGCCCTCTCCTCATCCCTTTTTCGGCCGCTTTTCAGCGCCTTTAGAGCCGGCTTCGCCGATCATGCGCAAGCATAGCGACAAATGCGCTAGACACTAGAGTATATATGTCATATTTATATGCAGAGAACGAGATCCGAAAACCGGCATCCATTCAGAGAGGGGATTAGAATGAAGGGCTCCACCCGTCGCTGTGCGTCCATGATCCTGCTTGGCAGCGTGAGTGTCGCTGCGCTGCTTCCGACTACGGGTGCCCTTGCAGACCCCGCGCCTGTCGCCGCTCCCGCCCCCTCCGCCGATGCCGCAGCGCCCGCCGCCACGACGGAAAATCAGGAAATCCTCGTCACGGGTACGCGCGCCAGCCTCAACCGCTCGCTGGATCTCAAGCGGAAGACGATCGGCATCGTCGATTCCATCTCGGCGGAGGATATCGGCAAGTTCCCGGACCAGAACGTCGCGGAATCGCTCCAGCACGTGCCCGGCGTCTCAATCGATCGCTCGGGCGGCGAAGGCCATACCATCACGGTGCGCGGCTTCGGCCCGCAGTTCAACACGGTGCTGCTCAACAACCGCCTGCTCGCGACCGAAAATCCCGGCCGCGAATTCAGCTTCGACATCCTGCCATCCGAGCTCATCAGCGCCGCCGAGGTCTACAAGACTTCCGTCGCCGAATTGCAGGACGGCGGCATCGGCTCGACGGTGATCCTGCGCACCGCGCGCCCGCTCGACCATCCCGGCTTCCACGCCTCGGCCAGCCTCGCCGGCAAGTTCGACAGCACGCGCAACAAGGGCACGCCGGTCGGCTCCGCGCTCATCAGCAACACCAATGCCGACGACACGTTCGGCATCCTCGCCAGCGTCGACTATGACAAGCGCGACAGCCGCTTCACCGATGTCGATACCAGCGGCTGGATCGCCCAGCCGACCGAGGGCTGGCTGCCGGCCGATCATCTCCACGGCATCACCGCCGGGCCGGGCGTAAGCGCCTATCTGCCGCGCACGCTCAATTTCACCTCGACGCAAAGCGAGCGCGAGCGGATCGGCGGCACCATCGCGGTGGACTGGGTCGTCTCCGACAAGCTAAAACTGCAACTCGACGGGCTCTATACCCAGCTCAAGATCCATTCCGTGACGAACCAGGTCGGCTGGTACACCGATCCGGGCGACATCCAGGATGCCACCGTCAATTCCAACGGCACCGTCACCAACTTCGTGCGCAAGCCGAGCGGTGGCCTGAAGTCGGACAACATCCTCTCCACTGCGCCGGAGAACACCCACACCTACCAGATCGGCCTCAACGCCAAGTGGACGCCGACCGACGACACCACCATCGTCACCGACCTCTCGCATTCCCGCGCGAGCAACCGCTTCAACGCAATCTTCGACGTGGTGGGCGAGACCAATCCGGGCGTCACCCCCACCTTCAATCTCAACCCCGGCAGCGTGCCGACGATGACGGGGCTGCTCCCCACCTTCGATCCCAACCGCGCCGTCCTCCACTGCTGTTCCGAGCGCGGCTCGGGCGTGACGGACGACGTCTGGCAGATCAACATCGACGGCAAGCGGGATTTCGAGAGCGGCATCCTCTCCGACATCAAATTCGGCGTGCTCGGCACCCGCCGCAAGAAGACGATCCTGTCGGTGCTGAGCCCCAGCCCGCTCGATTGCTTCTATTGCGGCTATTTCGCGAAGGCCGATCCCGCGCTCTTCACCCAGTTCAGCCCCGGCAGCATCCTCGGCGAGCCGGCCATCTCCTGGCTCAACTACAACCATGCCGCGCTGGTGCAGTATGAGGGCTCGCCGGCCGCCGTGGGGCAGAAGGGCGATCCGGTTGCCGAGGCCGCCTACAACGCGGTCTATGCCGCCGACGGCAACAGCACCGCGCCGATCTACGATCCCAAGGGATCGGGTGCGGTACGCGAGTTGACCGGTACCGTTTATCTGCAGGCGGACCTGAAGGGCAATCTGGGCGAGCATGACTGGACCGCCGCGGTCGGCGGACGCTACGTCTACACGGCGGAGCGCGCCACCGGCAATTCGGTGGAGATCACCAACATCACCCAGAATCCGGGCGACCCCACCGCGTCGATCGCGACGTTCAGCCCGCCGGTGCCGGTAACGGCCACCAACCATTATGGCTATTTCCTGCCCTCGGCGACCTTCCGCTTCAACTGGAGCCCGAAGTTCGACATCCGCGCCGCCATCTCACGCACGCTGACCCGCCCGACGCTCACCCAGCTCACGCTGAGCCAGAGCTTCACCTTCCGCCCGCCGGCGCAGAGCAGCATCTCGGTCGGCAACCCGATGCTGAAGCCCTATCTGGCGTGGAACTACGATCTCGGCTTCGACTATTATCTCGGCCGCACCAGCTATCTGAGCATCGCCGGCTTCTACAAGACCATCAGCAATTTCGTCTCGGACGGCACCTTCCAGCAGACGATCATGGGCGAGCAGTTCCTCGTCACGCGCCCGATCAACGCCAACCAGTCCAAGGTCTACGGCTTCGAGGCGACGGTGCAGTACACCTTCGACCAGCTGCTGCCGGCGCCCTTCGACGGGCTGGGCTTCTCCGCCAACTACACCAAGGTGGAAAGCTCGACGACCTTCGATCCCACGCTCACCACGCAGGTGTTCAACGTCGAGGGGCTTTCGGACAGCGCCAACGTGATCGGCTTCTACGAGAAGGGCCCGGTGCAGGTTCGCGTGGCGTATAACTGGCGCGCACCCTTCCTGCGCAGCACCTTCGGCGACAACGGCCTGCCCACCAACGTGGACAGCTATGGCCAGCTCGACATCACCGGCAGCCTGAAGGTGACGCACAACCTCGCCGTCTTCGTGGACGTGCTGAACGCCACGGATGCGCAGCAGCGTATCTTTTCTTCTTACAAGGAGCGGTTCAGCGGGCTCTACAACACCGGCCGCGTCATCTCGGGCGGCGTGCGCGCAACCTTCTGAAGCAGGATATCCTTCCTCCCGACTTGCGGGCGGCCCCTGTTGGGGTCGCCCGTTTTTTGTCGGTGGGGCAGGAAGATATCGCGGCGGCCCGGCTCTCCCGCCTCAGCCCTTACGCTGGGGATGCCCGCCCGCCTCCAGCAGCAGGTTCAGCGCGCCTTCGATCAGCGTGTACATCTCGGCAGACGCCCGCCCCGCGTCGCGGGCGAGGATCGCGTCGGCCACCACCTTGTGTTCGTCCGCACTCGCGCGAGGCACGCCCTTGTACGCATTGGTGCGACGGATGCTGAAGCGCAGCGTCGTCTCGGCCAGATTGGTGAACTGGCGGAGGAAGCGGTTGTTGCTCGCTTCCAGCACCGCGACATGGAAGGCGATGTCGGCGGCGAGCGCATCGTCGTCCCCCGCGTCGGCCGCCACCATCCGCTCGATCGCATTGGCGATCTGCGCCCGCTGCGCGTCACTCGCATGGCGCGCCGCCAGTGCCGCCGCCTGCGGCTCGATCGCGAGGCGGACCTCGGTGAACTCCACCATCAGCTCGATGGTGAACTTGCGCTCCAGCATCCAGTGCAGG
>Ga0105248_10009864_pt1 | contig 10516 bp, 8 predicted proteins | sample KBSS34metaG_FD_81524 | JGI IMG/M metagenome (GOLD analysis project Ga0105248, IMG submission 81524) | Switchgrass rhizosphere microbial communities from Kellogg Biological Station, Michigan, USA - KBS S3-4 metaG | ecosystem: Host-associated > Plants > Roots > Rhizosphere > Soil | place... | reverse complement strand
TGAATGCGGTGATCGCAATCGATTTGAAGAACGGAGCGCACAAGTGGGTGCAGCAGACCGTGCCCAACGACGTGTGGCTGATGCAGTGCCAGAGCCAAGCGCCACTGAGAGACAGCCAGGCGAAAGGCAAGCAGGTGAATCCCAACTGTCCGGACGAAGAAGGGCCGGACTTCGATTTCTCCGCTGCTCCGCTGATCACCACCACCGCTTCGGGCCGCGATCTGGTCGTGATTCCCCAGAAGTCGGGTGTGATCTGGGCACTGGACCCCGATAAAGGAGGCGAGGTCGTGTGGCAGTATCGCTACGGCCAGGGCAGCGGGCTGGGAGGCCAGTGGGGAGCGGCGGCCGACGGAGTCAATGCCTACATCGGGACAGGCGATGGATTGAGCCCCAACGCGGGTGGAATGCACGCAGTGAATCTGGAGACGGGCAAGCGCGCCTGGTCTGTGCCTCCCCAGCAGAAGCTGTGCGGGACGGCACGGGGTTGCGGTAGCTCGCAGGCCGGCGCTATCTCAGCGATTCCCGGCGCCGCCTTCTCGGCCGGCGCCGACGGAGGCTTGCGCGCCTATGCGAGTTCGGATGGCTCGATTGTTTGGACGTTCGATACGAATCGTCCATTCAAGACGGTCAACGGCGTGGAGGCGAACGGCGCGTCGATGGACGGTTCGGGAGTGGTGGTATCAGGCGGAATGCTTTACGTGAACTCGGGCTACGGCGGCATCGTAGGCCGGGCAGGGAACGTGCTGCTGGCCTTCCGGGTGGAGTAGTCAACCGGCGACCGTTCGCAGGATTTTATTCCCGAGCGGTGTCTCGTCTGGGTCCGAGGCCTGGGCCCGAGGCGATTGTGCTTGGGAGCGCGCGACTCTATACTCTGGAGAGGCTGGAGGATTAGATGGGATTCACAAATCGATCGCGGTGGGCGGCGGCTGCGGCGTTGTCGTGCGCGTTGCCTCTGCTCGCGCATCATGCTTTTTCCGCGGAGTTTGACTCGGGCAAGACCGTGACTTTACGGGGAGTTGTCTCCAAAGTCGACTGGGTCAATCCGCACATCTTTGTATATCTGGACGTGAAGGACGACGGCGGAAAGACGACCACATGGGCGCTGCAATCGCTGCCCCCGCTGTTCTTCAGGGGAAGCGGGCTGACCAAAGACGTGTTGCTGGGCAAGCAGGAGGTGACCGTCACGGCGAACCCCGCCAAGGACGGCACGCGAGCCTACGGGTTCATGACCAAGTTGAGTTATCCCGACGGCCACGTGTTCAGCATGTCTCCGCAAGACGCCGACCCAAGTCTGCGAAGTGTGCAGAAATAGCGGCGCTGGACAGGATATTGGGAGAGAACCATGGCATCCACAATCGCAAATCACCGAGTGCCGGTGCTGGCCGCGGCCATTCTAATCGCGGTCGTGAGCGCTGCGGCACAAACCAATTACGCCGCTGAAGCTGCCAAGAATCCAGGGGCCGCCACCCGGCCAACACTCCGAATGGCGGATGGACACCCCGACCTGAATGGTGTCTGGCACCATTTCTTCGGCATCGGCACGATCCAGAAGGTCGGCGATAGCTTCGTGGTCGGCGGCGCATTCAATCCGAAGTCGGCCGCGCTGTACAACACTCCGCTGGGTGATCCCAAGCCGGAATACAAAGCCGAGTTCGCGGTCAAGGTGAAATCGCTCACCGACAATCAGGTGCACGAAGATCCGGCGCTGCATTGCATGCCGCCGGGAGTACCGCGCTTAGGACCTCCCCACCAGATCGTGCATACGCCCAAGCAGGCGGTCTTTCTCTACGCCGACAGCACCGGCAATCAATGGCGCGTGATTCCGCTCGACGGACGCCCCCACGGTACCGATCCTGAACTCGCCGCAACGTATAACGGCGACTCGGTGGGCCGATGGGAGGGCGACACGCTGGTGGTGGACGTGACCCGGCTGACCGACGAAACCTGGCTGGGAGACAATGGCTTGTTCCACAGCCGGAAATTGCGCGTCACGGAACGGCTGCGGCGCGTGGGAGACACGGTTCAGTACCAGGTGACCGCGGAAGACCCCGAGGTTCTCCAAAAGCCGTGGACTCTGTCGCGGACGCTGACGCTTCAGCCCGACGCGCTGGAAGAGGCCGCACCCTGCGTCGACAAGGACGCCGGGCATTACGTCACGCTGGAGCATCATGACAACACCCGGTAGTTCGCGCCCAGGGCGGGGAGTAAACGCCTTAGTAGCTGATACGTGCTTGAGCACTAAGCCGACTATTTGAAGGCCACCAATCGAGCCGTCCGGCAAACGGAAGCGAGCTTAACGTATGAACGAGCATGCAGACCGCCTAAAGGGACCGTTCAAAGTGGTCTGCCCGACGTGCGAATACGTGAATGAGTTCCCCGGCGGGGATACCGTGTTTCTGTTGGTTTGCCACAACTGCGGCGAACCAATCGAACTTGACGAGAGTGATTCAGCTTCGTGAATCACGCTGGTAGCGTTGGTCTGCGGGCTGCAGGCTCAGTTCTGACCTAGCACTCATTCCCGCCCCATCCCGTATGGTCTGGAAACCGGCTGATTAATCTGAAGCCATGCTTGCGGGGCTCTCCGAGTCTGGTTCATCCTAGAGGTGGCGCGTTATGGCCAGAACTTACCTGCTGCACCGTCTCAAGCAGTTATACGGAGACTTCTCGACCGCCGACGCTCAACAGGTGCCTGTCGCAGAAGTTCAAGCAGAGCGGTTGCGCCGCGGCCCCAGTCGGCGCGATTTCCTCAAAACTGCTGGAGGCGCAGTCACTGCCGCGGCTCTATTTGCCGGTCCACAACGCACCCCCGGCGCAGCGTCCCCCCGCATCGCCATCGTCGGCGGAGGGATTGCGGGTCTCACAGCAGCGCTTGCTCTTTTCGATGCCGGCTATCCCTCAACGGTGTATGAAGCATCCAGCCGCGTCGGGGGCCGCATGCATTCGGATACGACTACCTGGGCCAACGGTCAGATTACCGAGCACTGTGGAGAACTGATCGAAACATCGCATGAGACGATCCTCGCGTTGGCCAAGAAATTTCGGATTCCGATCATCGACCTCGCTGCCGCCGAGCCGCCCCGCGCAACCGAGACGTATTATCTGTTCGGCCGTTACTATAGTCCTGCGCAAGCCAACAACGACTTCACCCCTGTGTATCAAGCCGTCAGGAAGGATCTGAACGCAGCCGGCTATCCCACGCTTTACAATCGGTCCACTCCTGCCGCATTCGCGCTGGACCACATGAGCGTGTATGAATGGATCGATTCGCGCGTCCCGGGTGGACATCGCTCGAATATGGGGCAACTGCTGGATCTGGCCTATAATCTCGAATTTGGCGGAGAAACCAGAGTGCAAAGCGCGCTGAATCTGGTCTATTCGCTTAGCGCCGAGTCGCTTGCCGGCAACTTCAAGATGTTCCGGCAGACCGATGAGCGATATCGCCTGCAGGGCGGCAACGAGCGGCTTCCGAAAGCCGTCGCCGCGGTGCTGCCTCAAAGTAGCATTCGGCTCAGTACCTCACTTACGGGCATCGCCAGGAACCAGGACGGCACGTTTACGCTCAGTTTCAAGCGACGCGCACCGAGACCAGGCTTATCAGAATCCGGTTTATCAAAACCGGCCTCTTCAGAGTCCATGGTGGTCGCCGACCGTGTGATTCTCGCCATTCCTTTTTCGATCCTCCGCAATCTCGACTACCGCAACGCCGGTTTCAACCAGGTCAAGATTCTGGGCATCCAGGAATTGGGTTATGGCAACAACGCCAAGCTTCATCTTCAATTCGAGACGCGCATGTGGAATCAGTCCGGGCCTTGGGGCCGGAGCACGGGAGCCAGTTTCGCAGACACCGGGTACCAGAACACCTGGGATGCGACACGCGCGCAGAATGGCAAGACTGGCATCCTGGTAAATTTCACGGGAGGCGATATCGGCGCCTCTTTTACGGGCGAACCGACCGACAAGAGAGTGGTTCGATCCTACGCGCAGGAATTCCTAAAAAACCTGGAACCCGTCTTCCCCGACATCACCAAGCATTGGAACGGCCGGGCGACGCTGGACGTACCCGCGCGAAATCCCTACTCGCTGGGTTCGTACGCATTCTACAAAGTCGGACAATGCACACAGTTCAGCGGTTCGGAAGCGGAGCGATCCGGGAGGTGTCATTTTGCGGGCGAGCACTGTTCCATCGAATTTCAGGGCTACATGGAGGGCGGAGCCGCCGAGGGTCTCCGCGCAGCGAACGAAATCCTGGCAGACTACAAGGCAGGAATCCTTCCGTAGATCGCTCAGCGGCCTTAGCCACCAGGACCATCGAACTGCGCATGCCGCAGCCGTGGACTTGTCGCTCTGACTGGTGTTGGATTGACCCACCTAATGGAACCAACGTTTCTCCCCGGCGTCGAGAACAATCCGCAGCCGAGTCCGTATGCCGACCTGATCCGCACGAATGCAGGCCGCAGGCTCCGAGTACATGCAGATATGGCACCTGTTCGCGTTCAAGCCGGAGATGACGGCTCATCTGGCGCGTTTCAGCCAGGCTCTTTTGCGGGGAACCCGCGCCACTGAGTCCCGGTCTCCGCGAACTGATCGCCGCATACACGTCGGCGCTGAATCGCTGCCCGTTTTTCACGAAAGCTCATGTCGGATTCGCAGCCGCGCTGCTCGAAAAAGAGCGCGGAATCAACGGCGAGGAATTCGCTGAAGCGGTGGTTCGCGGTCTGGAGAATTCTGCTCTAGACGATAGGGAGAAAACGCTCTTTCGTTTCGTCGAAAAAGTACATCACCGCGCGCAGCAGCTTACTGCCCAAGACATGCAACCCATGTATGCGGCCGGGTGGGACGATGAGGCGATCTATTACGTCATCACCATCTGCGCGCTGTTCAACTTCTACGATCGGTTGGTGGGCGCCAGGGGCGTCCACGTCCTTTCGGACGAAGCGCACCGGCTGGCCGGAAAGCGGTCGGCCGAGACCGGCTACATAAGAAAGTGAGGAACTCCCCTCCTACCATCGAAGAGGGCGAGTCTCGGCCGATGACATAATCCGGATGGACGCGAAGCGGCGCAAACAGGAAACCGAACGGCAGCAGCAGGCTATGGCGTTGCCGACGCAGTCGGTTCAGTAATCACCAGCTGGACCGCTATTTGTTTTCCCTGTAAATGCAATCCGTGGCCATCAAAACACCCTTATCCATAGCGCCTGAGCAGGAGATGAAATTGCCCATTTTTACCTTATCCAGCGTGCCGGCCTTGCTGTCTTTGCTGTGTCCGTACATGAACTTGGTGCTCGCGCTATACATCACCTGCCTCGGAGCCGTGCCAGCGTCGACTGTGATCGTGGAGGTTTCCTTTTTGATCAACGTGATCTTGCCCTGAACATTCTCCACCTTTGCCGCCTTCTTAGGCGTCTTGTCCTGCGCGACAGCACTGAATGCTAGCGCAAAGCCGAGTAGGACCACGACGCACGGTCCCACGATACCGCCAAGTCTGACTCTCATAGTTCCTCCCTTTGAGTGTTTAGTCACCGACCATCTTACATTTGCGCTGATCAGTATATCGCCAGGTAGTGCAGGAGTAAAGCAATCGAACAACTTTCGACACCAAAGTTGTCGGCAGACACCGATCCTGCGATTGCTGGTGTATACTGGCCGCAGTTTCCGGAGAGGAGGGTTACCTCAATGCGTCTTTTCTTGGCGATGGTCGCCGGGGCTGCACTCGCCGCGCAGGCGGCTGGACAGACGAAGGCTTGGACGCCGCCCCGGACACCGGACGGGCAACCGGATTTTCAAGGGGTTTGGACCAACGCGACCATCACTCCCTTCGAACGGCCCCCCGAGCTGGCGGGGAAAGCATTCCTGACAGACCAGGAAGCGGCAGAGTTGGAGAAGAAGGCGGCTGGGAATCGAGTAGATCGCGCGCCCGCGCCGGGCGACGTGGGCAACTACAATCAGGCCTGGTTCGACTCAGGCTCGAAAGTGGTCTTCACCAAACAGACCTCGCTGGTGGTGGTGCCGGCGAATGGTCGAGTTCCGGTCAAGCCCGCGGCGGAAGCCAAACGAGACTACGACCTGGCGCACGTCGCGGACTCCTACGAGTACATGAGCGTGTGGGATCGGTGCATCACGCGAGGCGTGCCCGCGGGCATGTTTCCGGCGGGGTACAACAACGCGTACCAGATTATGCAGACTCGCGATAAATTTGTGCTCCTGTACGAGATGATCCACGAGGCTCGCGTGATCCCGCTGGATGGAAGCCCACACCCGCCCTCCAGTATTCGCCAATGGAACGGGGATTCGCGAGGCCGGTGGGACGGCAACACGCTGGTGGTGGACACCACGAATTTCAATGGCAAGGGCTGGATCGCGACTAGCGCCTCCACCGGGCGGATCAAAGGGATTCCGCAGAGTGAAGCATTGCACACGGTGGAGCGATTCACGCGCACCGGACCGGGCACCATCCTATATGAGGTGACGATCACCGACCCCGAGGTCTATACCGAACCTTGGAAAGTGGCGATCCCGCTGAATAAGGATGATAACTATCAGATCCTGGAATACGCCTGCCAGGAGGGGAATGAAGCGGTGGGGGCGATCCTGCGGGGAGGTCGGGCGGCGGACAAGGCTGCGGCTCAGGCCAAGGCGAAATGACGCGGCGGATTCACTTGCCCGACATGCGCCGGAGGTTAGCTTCGTGCGATCAAGGGGCGGAACTCAACCACGCTTTTTACGCGCTCGATCGCGAAGATCGTCTCGATGAGCTTCTCGGACGTCGGACGTCCGATCACCGGGACAATCAGATCGCGAGCCTTCGCGATGATTTCTTCGCGCGTCATCGGGTTCTCGGCAGTTCCTCGTACCGTCTCGACCCGCTCACTGAGAGACCTGCCATCCGCAAGTTTCACAGCCACGATTGCCACTCGCTTCGGCATCAACCGATCGAGTTCCTGATCCGGAAGCAGTTTAACCTTGGCTCGCTCAGCTAACGTGGGTGCATCTTTCATTCGGCGGATGTCGTGCGCCGAGCGGAACGTCACCGTCTTATCCAGCAGCATGACGGCGATCATGTGTTGCAGGCATATGTCGGGTATCTCGCGGTTGTCAACGATGCCTGCCTCCACTGCCGATACGCGCACCTCCACCTCTTTGACCTGCGCGGCGGATATCCCATTTTTCTTTATCAGGGACTCCAGCGCGTCCAGCGGAGCCTGGATCGGCGAACCAACGGTCCACTTCTTCACGTTGGTGCGCGAGATTTCGTAGCGCTCGCCAAGTTTGTCCGTGAACATCGATGGATCGTTCATCGGCGGAAACGCCTGGAATAGATTGTCCGCACCCGCGAGAATATCGTCTACGCCGGTTGCGCCGGCTTGAACCAGGAGTGCAGCGGTGACGCCGTCTCGCGCGGACATACCAGCGAAGTCGAAGGCCTTCTCGACGTGATCGGTGTCGCGCTGCCAGGATGCGATACCGGACGCCTGTTGGGCCGTGTAGGACAAGAGCCAGCGCATCTGTTGCGCGTTCAATCCGGCGGCGCAACCGGCGGCGGCAGCCGACCCGAATGTCGCCGACAAGGCGTGCGTGCTTCGGTGACTCGCATTCATATACTCGATCTTGCCGAGCGTCGCCGTGAAGCGAGGCCCGATGTCGTAGCCGAGCACCACCGAGCGCAGAAAGCGCGTCCCATCGGCGCCGAATTTCTCACCGGCCGCTAGCGCCGAGGGCACAATCGACGCCCCAGGATGAGACTGCGATGGCGGATGTGTGTCATCGGTCTCGTCGGAATGCGCCAGCATCCCATTGGCGAGAGCCGCCTCGATGGGACCGCAAACGACATTGGATCCGGCTACCGTCGCAACTCGAGCGCCGCCGTAGGCTCGCGCGAACTGGATCGCGAAGCGGCCGGGAGGAAGCTCGGATCCCGAAATCATCGCCGCGAATGTGTCGAGGATCATTTGCTTCGCTTTTTCCACCACCGCGTCTGGAAGCGTGCGACCGGCCGCCTGCGCCATGAAGGTGCTGAGCTTCGTCATCGCGGGGCTGATCGGCGCATCGGCAGCTCTGAGACGCGCCGCGGCGAATGCGGCGCCCGCGAGAACCTGGCGTCGGGTTAAATAGCGAGCCATAAGAGATGTAAACCTATTGGCGCATCCTGTCGGCAGCAGTTGAGTTCGGCGGCGTCATTATTTGAATGATAACGTCCTTTCCTATCGCGGCGAGGCGTGGACGGCGGGAAGGAGATCCTCAAGCGCAGAGAGTTAACCCGCGATGGGGCGGCCCGGCCGCGGACCCGGCTCGTGATGGATGAATAATCTCGAAGGAATTTCTACCGAAGCGAGGAGGCCGTCGAGGAACGACGGCGGACCATCCACGCGAGTCCCGCGAGTCCAAGCCCCACCAATCCAACCGGCATGGGTTCTGGCACGACAGCGCTGGTCGTAATATCAAACCTCATGTAATCGATCTGGAAGCTTTGGGCGCCACCGTTCTCGCTGATGTGGGTTCCGGTGAGGTCAACCGAACCATCTGCAAATAAAGAAAAGAACCCGGAAGGCAGCAGAGCAGACAACGTTTCGATGTTGGGATTGGCGCCGTTTGGAATCGCCGCGAAGCTCCCTAGGAAGGATGTGGGCACGGCCAGTCAATGATGATTGAGTTGAGGCCGTCGACCGGAGCGCTAACACCGCCAAAATCGGCCATCCTCATGGTTATGCAAATGGAGCTGATCGTACCGCCAATCGCTCCGAAACTCAAAGTGGAAGTTGGCGCGAACGCCGGGCCGGCGAAACCGGTCCCGATCAGCGACGTTCTCTGATTCTATGTCTGCTGGTGGCGGGACGCGCGTTCGCTGGTGCCGATACCGCCACAGTAGCCGTCGATTCAATCCCGATCTACTCGAGAATGTCTGCCGCCAGCCCGGTTGTGGCCGTACTACATAAAGACGATACGGTCAGCATAAACTTTTCTCTGGCTAGCTCAGATGGTGAATGGTGCTCGATCGTTCGCTGGGGAGCAGGTAGTGAATCCGGGAATGTTCCTTGCGATTCCCTGAAGCGTGCGGCCGTTGCCTCGACGGTGGCGCCGTCAAACGCTCGAACCCTTGCTCCTATGACGCTGCCCCTAGAAATCCCGCGAGCCTTCAAGGTCCCGCGAGCGCCTTCGAATGTGCGAGTCTATCTGGTGCCCGTCGGAGGCTTCCGTTTCGTAGATGTCCAGTACCTCCTTCGCTACTATCAGCAGCGATTCGGTTTGACAATCACGCCCCTAACAGGCCATCGCGCTAAATGCGGGGGCATGGAACGCCGGCCGACAACAGTAGCGCGGAGACTTTGATCCAGTCGATTCGCGACGGCTGTTCGCCCTGGGATTGCGCGGTCCCCGGATGGCCGTTGTTTCCAGCGCTCGCATGGATCTGGCCTTGCGGATTGCGCATCACGATGAAATTTGCGCCCCGGCCGCACGTCCATTTCCGGGACTGGCGTTGTATACGGCAATGGTGTGAACCACTGTATGAGAAGTTCGGGATCCGCCCAGGCCCGGTACGCAAACGAGAAAACTAATCGGCCGCCCCTCGACTTTCTCTGAGAGTCATTCCCGCGACTCGATCACTTGCAACTTACCACCGACCACAACGATCCGGCGAGGCTGCTCGCCGCACAAAGGCACCGGACGCCCGGCGTAGTAGTTCGACTGATAGTTCCAAGCGGGCGGTAGATTATTCAGGCACGCTCCTTCCGCCTGCGCGGCGTTCGCTCGCCAAAACGCCCGCACCGAATCGCGCTGGTCGAGCACCGGCAGCGTCACGATTTTGAGATACGCCACCGCACCGATGGCTGCAAGCGCCGCGGCCAGGATCGCCCACTCGCGCAGTCCTCTCCAAGCGAGCCAGAAGACGGCGCCCGCGGCCAACACAAACGGCCACCCTAGCGCGAAAGAGAAGCTCACGGTCGTGATTCCCGATAGCACCGCATCGGGCAGGATCGAAGCGATGACCGGCAGCGCGGTCAGCATCAGGACGCAGGAGGCGATCCACCATGCAAGGCCACGCGCTTTATCCAGAGCCACCGCCAGTACGATGGCCAACGCCGGCATTAGCGGCAAAACGTATCCGGGCAGTTTGGTTTGCGGATACGAAAAGAACGCCAGCGCGGCCACCAGCCAAAATGCCAGGAAACGGACGCGTGGATCGTCGTAGGTCTTGGGACGAAACAGCAGGCCAACTAAAGGCGTCCATGGGAACAATCCGGCCAGGAGCACGGGCACGTAAAACCAGAACGGCTGCAGGTGTTCGAAGGTGGGGTGGAGATAGCGCACCACTTGATGCCTCCAGAAGAACTCGTTCCAGAACACGCCGGGGTTGCGGACCGCGCACAGGACATACCAGGGAGCGGCGACCAGTATGCAGCCGCCGATCATCGCCAGCCGCTTCTGCCGGGCGATCAAAAACGCGGGCGCCATCAGGATCAGCGGACCGAATCCTTTCGCCAGGACGGCTAATCCCAACAGCGCTCCGCTCAGGAATCCT
>Ga0105248_10009861_pt1 | contig 10521 bp, 9 predicted proteins | sample KBSS34metaG_FD_81524 | JGI IMG/M metagenome (GOLD analysis project Ga0105248, IMG submission 81524) | Switchgrass rhizosphere microbial communities from Kellogg Biological Station, Michigan, USA - KBS S3-4 metaG | ecosystem: Host-associated > Plants > Roots > Rhizosphere > Soil | place... | reverse complement strand
TGCCAACACGTTGTCGGGAAGTACGCAGAGCTCGATCTCCAACATTTCATCAGATGCTGTCGGGAAGGGGGCAGAGCGACTCCTTCCAAGACCTAGACAAACTCAAACCGAGCGCGCCCCCGCAGACTCTCAGTCACAAAGATTTGATCATGATCTTTTTGCTTTGATGTCATGTGCTTTGAACCTGCAGGGGCGCACCCGGTCGGAGTAGGTTTAGCTTTTGGAAAGGACCGCTCTGACCCTTCCCGACTGTCCTAAGTGAATATCAGGGTGTGATACTTGCCCCCTTCTGAATGAGGTCACTCTGCCTGGTGATGGAAATATCCAAATCACGTATCAAGCCGTTCTCAAGTCCGTAGATCCATCCGTGCACGGCCAGCTCCTGTCCTCGGTTCCATGCGTTCTGCACAATTGTAGTTTTGCCCACACTCAGTACCTGTTCGATCACATTAAGCTCGCAAAGCTTATCAAGGCGTAATGTATCGTCGCTGATCGCTGCAAGAAGTTCTTGATGAGTATGCATCACGTCCTGAACGTGACGCAGCCAGTTATCAATTAAGCCGAATTGCAGGTTATCCATCGCGGCTTTCACACCACCACAGCCGTAATGCCCGCATACGATCACGTGACTTACTTTCAATACGTCGACCGCGTATTGCAGAACCGACAGGCAATTGAAGTCTGTATGAACGACAACATTCGCAACATTCCGATGTACGAACATATCGCCGGGTTGAAGGTCAACGAGTTGCGTTGAGGGTACACGACTGTCAGAACAACCAATCCACAAGTAACGCGGTGTTTGGTGTTTTGCGAGAGTGTTAAAGAATTCGGGATCTTTGGCCGTGATTCCCGCGGCCCACGCTTTGTTATTGGCAAGTAGTTCCTGGAGGTCGTTCATGGTGAAGTAGTTTTCGAATGCCGACTATAAAACCTCAAAATTCATTTGCTCAAATTTTTGCCCAAATCACGGAACCGCGGTACATGGCAGCATAAATCTCTTGATCTTCTCTGCGCAATCTCTGCGTTCTCTGCGTCTCGGCGTTATGGTGGTCCGTGGCGACATATATCACCACAGTGCCTCTCTGCTTTTCTTGCGAACAAGCAGGATAACCGAGTGAAATTCTGGCAGATCGATCACTTGGTTTTTGATCTCTGTGCTTCCTTCGGCGTCCTCTGTGCTTCAGAGGTTGGTAAGGTTCGTTTCTTCACCACGGAGGCACGGAGGACATAGAGAAGGCACAGAGAAAAACCAAACTGTTGGCGGCTATGAGATTTCCAATTTTCTGCCACAAAACCTTAATGGCGGGTGTTTCCTCAATGTAGGGTCAAAATCTAACTCCAGGAAATATCACCATGTCAAAGAATCTCAAGATCGCACTACCCCTGTTGGTCGGCTTGGCAGTCATCGCCTTCTTTGCGAGTTCCAGCCTGACGCGCGCTCAGCGAACAATGTCCGGCGAATGGAAAGCGTCAATTAAGGACGACGGAAACAAGCTGCAATTGAATCTCGAGCGCCGCACTGAAAAGGGCGGTCACAATCAAATGGGTCAGTCGTACGAGTTCAGCGAGTTGCAGGGTTTGACTCGTGAACAAGCGGCCAGCGGCGGTCCAGTGAAATTCAGCCTGGTACGCGAAGCTGGAAGGATTGACCTTGAGGGCACCTTCCAGAATGGCAAGGGCTCAGGAACATTTCAGTTTACTGCGAACCAGGGTTTTGTTTCTGCGATGAAAAGCCGTGGCTTCGATTTTGAAAAGATCTCATTCAGTGACAACAACGAAGGCAGTTCTGACGAGAAGCTATTCGCAGCCACAGCGTTGAACGTTACAACTGCACTGGCTGACGATTTGGTGTCGTCCGGCTTTGGCCAACTCAACGTGGAGGATCTATTCAAAGCGGCCATCTTCAAGATTGATTCCAAGTTCATGCGTGAAATGAAAGCGAGCGGTTTTCCCAATCTGACGATGGAGGATTTGGTAAAGGCGCGCATTTTCAAAATCGACGCTGAGTTTGTGACGAAGGTGGCCCAGATGGGTTTCGATAAAGAGCCGTTTGAAAGTCTCGTTAAGATGCAAATCTTCAAAGTGACTCCGGAATTTGTGACTGAAGTTCGCAACGAAGGCCTGACAAACTTGTCCGTTGAAGACATCGTGAAGTTGAGGATCTTCAAGATTGACGCCGAATATATTCGCAGCGCGAAAGCAGATGGAGTGCCCATGGAAGTTGAAAGACTTGTGCAGCGAAAGATAGGCGTTGGTCGAAACTAACCCGACTATTAAGTGGAGAGACTCAAACCCTTACAATCACCTGGAACCGTCGGTAAGGGCAGCGCTCGATCTCGAACACTCGATCAGATGCTGTTGGGAAGGGGGCAGAGCGGCCCCTTCTCTGACCTGGACCTACTCAAACTCAGCGCGCCCCCGCAGGTTCTCTTACTCAAACTTTTTATCTGCTCTTGATGTTATGTCTGTGAACCTGCGGGGGCGCGCTAGGTTTGAGAAGGCAGAAGTTATTGAAGGGACCGCTCTGCCTCCTTCCCGACAGCTTGTAGTCGAGGCCATGCAAGAATTTTCAATACCTCGCACCCGATCGCCGTTCACCCAAAATCCGATAATCACCCTTTTCGATCGCCGCCGCGGGAATTCCCCTGTCAACATAAAGCGAGATTCTCTTGAAGTGATCAACTGCAAGAACGATGTGAAAGACTATCCCACAGACTAAAGTCAGAAGTGCAAGCATCTGCCAACGAGGTTTCGTCAACAGACTCGACCAGCAGTAGAAACTGTAAATCATCGCTATCGGAAGAGTCAGATAGAACGTGTGCGACGCCGGCGCCTTCATTGAGAAGATGAAACTCACACAAAGCAAAAGAACAGTACTCAACGTCAAATATTTGATCGCTCGCCAGTCCTCATGACTCTTCTTAGTGAACCAGAGAATAACCATCGCGATCGGCTGCATGATTCCAACCATCACCAGAAATAGAATTATCGGCGACAGCCACAGGTGTTGCTTTACAAACTCCCATCGTCGAGCTGAGTTGTCGCCGATGAACCGGGGCAGCTCATAACTTGCAAACGATAAGAACCGGCCGAGTATTCCCTCAACAGGATTTAGTACTTTTGAAACATTCCCGAAGTTCAGTACCGCGGCTGTCCCAGTTCCGCCAAGGCCTTCTTGCAAACCTAATTTCAAGAATGTCGGGACGAGGAGACTTCCCATGAGGAGCGCGCCGAGTGCGAAGCAACCAAACGATCTGATGAAGTATTGACGACTACTTCTGTACTGGAAGAAGAACGAAGCACAGATGTAAGGAACCAGGATCGTCCAGGACAGATGGAGTTGCATCAACCAGAACAACGATAGGCCCATCATGAAATTCGCCAACCGATTTGAAACCAGCTGCTTGCTTGTGTAGGGACAGGTCTCGAGAAAACCGATGAAGAAAGGAATGGCACCAGGCAGAACGTATGATGGATTTACGATGTGAGTAGAAAAGTTTAGCGTCCACGGCGCGGTCATTAACCATATCCAAATGAACCACCCAGGAACGTCAGGAAGCCGCTTTGTGCAATACCAGGCCAACAGGCACAAACTCGAAAACGAGAGTAGGTTGAGAAGGATGAAGGGCGCTTCAGGTATTCGTAAGATAAAAAGTGGAAGGCTAATCAGAAGGCCCTGCAAGGCTCCCGGGATTTGAACTCGATTCGTGACGTCAGGTCCGAAGTAGGGCCACGCATGTGTTGTGAAGTGTTTGAGTCCGATGAGATAGACCTGTCGTTCGTCTTCAAACCAGAACTCAGAACATAGACCGAATGCAAGGCGAAACAGAAACAAGAATAAGAGTACGATGAAGCTAAGATTCTTTCGAGTGGCGCTCGTCAATTGAAGAGGTTTGCCTCTAGCCGAAGTCTACTTGTTGAATGAGTGCCCTATCACGAATTCCAAATGTCCACGGCGCATCGCCATTCGCCGTCGGCCTCACAACGCCAGATCGTCACCGCGCGACCTTCACTCGTAAACGGCGCCCCATCTGGCCCATTCATCGTGACCTTGTTCTGTCCAAACATGTACGCAAGGCTTCCATCGGCTGACACCTGAACATCCGTCGACTTCCAACTGATATTGAAGCCAGGAATGTTGAGACTGTTGAGAACGTATTCGCGTAGTGCTTCCTTTCCGGAAACAGGCGGTAAACCAGGAACGAATACAACCGCGTCGTCAGTCCAATAGGAAAGAATCGCCTCCACATCACGACCTTCTGACGCAAGCACAGCCCATTCAGCGTCGCGCTCCAAGAGGCGCTCTCGCTCGGATGACATCTCGTATCACTTTCCTTTCTTCGCTCGGATTATGCGGTAATCTTCTTGAGATTTAATTTTTCTCTGTGCTTCCTCTGTGTCTCTGTGACTCTATGGTTGTCAAGGTTCGTTATTCACCACAGAGCTGCGCTGCTCAGCTTCACGCATTCATCCTTTGAATGATCGCATCGGCAAACTCAGCAGTCTTTGCAGTTCCGCCGATATCTCGAGTCCGAACCTTACCCTCTTCGAACACCGAGAGCATGGAGTTTTCAACCTTGTCAGCAGCCTCGCGCTCACCAAGGTGGCGCAGCATCAGAATGCCGGATTGAAGCAACGCGGTTGGATTCGCGATGCCTTGACCGGCGATGTCGGGCGCCGAACCATGAACTGCTTCAAAGACTGCTCCCTTCTCACCGATGTTTGCACCCGGCACGAGACCCAGCCCGCCCACCAGGCCCGCACAAAGATCGGAAACGATGTCGCCATACAAATTCTCAAGCAGCATCACGTCAAACTGTTCAGGACGCATCACCAGTTGCATACACGCGTTGTCAACAATCTTGTCATCCGCCACTATGTCGGGATAGTCCTCACTCACTTTACGAAAGCAATCAAGAAACAAACCGTCAGAGAGTTTCATGATGTTTGCTTTGTGAACGGCGGTAACTTTCTTTCGCGACTCACGGGTTGAGTATTCGAAAGCAAAACGTGCGATGCGAGTTGATGCCTTCTCGGTGATGATCTTGAGGCTTTCAACTACACCAGGAACAACGACGTGCTCGCGTACAGAATCAAAATCCTCGGTGTTCTCTCTAACGACAACGAGGTCGAGTTCCGGATAACGGCACTGAACATTTGGCAGCGCGCGAACCGGTCGAAGGTTCGCATAGAGGTCCAGGGTCTTCCGAAGACCCACGTTGACCGAAGTGAAGCCTTTTCCGACCGGAGTTGTGATCGGTCCCTTCAACGCTACCTTGTTGCGGAGGATCGAATCCAACAAGTCTTTCGGGAGTGTTTCTCCAAATTTTTCGAGGGCTTGAGCACCTGCGTAGTGCGTTTCCCATTGAATGTCGACACCTGAAGCTTCAATGATTCGTACAACGTTTGAAGCGACTTCGGGGCCGATGCCATCGCCTGGAATCAGTGTGATAGGATGCATAAGAAAATGGTCTTTTGACTTGGGTCTTTGTGCTTTGCGCGGGCAAGGATAATCGTTTGGGCCGTGGGTTGCTAGTCGCTGTGTCGAACTCAGAAAGAAGAGTCATCCGCAGATTACGCCGATTACGCCGATTTCTTTTGGAATAGATAACCAAACCATCCTAAGGTAAATCTGTGTAATCTGCGAAATCTGTGGATAAGAGTTTTAAGCCTAGTTCTATCAGCCATGACGTCGTCATTATTGGCGGTGGTGTCATTGGTCTGACAATCGCGCGAGCCCTCGCACTCCGCGGCGTCCGTGACATTTGTGTTCTCGAAAGAGGAAGCCTTGGCGCCGAGGCATCATTCGCAGCTGGCGGCATGCTGGCGCCACAAGCTGAAGCCGACTCTCGTGATGAACTATTCAACCTTCTTTGGCAAAGTCGCGATCTCTACCCGGACTTTGCTTCCACCCTAAAAGAAGAGACTGGCGTCGATATCGAACTCGATACAACGGGTACTCTTTACCTGGCATTTTCCGAACACGATCAAACCGAGATCGACCGACGCCACGAATGGCAAACTCAGGCGGGCTTGCCGGTGGAAAAACTGACCGCTGCAGACGCGCGAATGCATGAACCCTGCATCGCACCGAATCTCTCCGGTGCACTTCGTTTTCCTCTCGACATACAAGTTGAGAATCGTCGGGTACTCAATGCTCTCGCAAACAGCGTCTCCCAACTCGGAGTTCGCACCTTGTGCGGCATGAACGCCGAGTCGATCGAGAAACATCAGCAGCGCGTCAAAGGCATTCAAACCAACGATGGTTTTATTGCTTGTGAGACAGTTGTAGTGGCTAGTGGAGCGTGGACAAGTTTCCTAAGTTCGTCGGTCAAGATTGAACCCATCCGCGGTCAGATGGTTTGTTTGACGGCAGCTCCCCAACTCACCCGCCACGTTATTTACAGTCCTCGCGGCTACATCGTCCCCAGGCAAGACGGCCGGCTACTCGCAGGATCCACAAGTGAACAAGCCGGCTACAAGAAAGAAGTGACCGTTGGAGGTGTAACCAAAATTTTGGACAATGCGATGGAGATTGCACCGGCCATTTCAGGTTTCGCAATAGCTGATGCATGGTCTGGATTGCGACCGAAGGCGTCAGATGGTTTGCCTGTCCTCGGCCCTTGTGTTGAAATTGACGGGCTTGTTTTTGCAACCGGACACTATCGAAACGGAATCCTACTAGCTCCAATCACTGGAGAGTTGATAGCGAAAACGATTGTCGACGGTGTTACTCCAGCGATTCTCGCTCCCTTTAGTCCTGGTCGCTTTGCCGCTGTAAACGTGAGTTAAAAAGCTCTTCTGATGCAAAACCATCAAGGCACACGGCTGATTGTCGTTATTCATCTGCTGCTAATCGGCGGTGTGGCAGCGTTTGCGCAGTCGCCGAACACCAACCGTGACGATCGTCCCGCCCAGGCCATTTACGAAGACGCGAACGGTTACCTTGGTCGTAGGTACGTGGAATTCAATAAGCAGAAACTTGCATACGACCCGAAGCTTGAGGCGCAGGTAAAGAAAGACCAGCAGGAGCTCGCATTAAAAAGTGCCGGCATTCTCGAAGCCCGTAAACTCGAAGGCGACGACCGCTACTTCCTTGGACTGCTCTATCACCTCGCAGGTGATGGTAATGCCGCTCTCACCACGATGCGGCTATTCATCAAAGACCAACCGGATGGCGAGAAATCACAAGCTGCACGAAAACTCATAGTTGTGTATTCCGTTAAGCAAGACAAACTCAACGACGCGATCGCGACAGTCGAGGACTACACCAAACACCAACCGAAGAATGCTGAAGACCGTTATCAGATGGAGTTCCTGATTGCCGATGCTTTCTTGCGAGCAAAAGATTTTTCGGAGACAGTGGTTCATGCCGAGCAGATGCTGGTCGCTGCGAAAACATTCGCTACAACAAACAGGTCCGAAGTCTCAAAGCGCGACGATATGCTGATGAAGTCTGTGCTGGTTTTGGCGGACGCTTACGAGAAGACAAATCGACGGCAACAGGCAATCGCAATACTAGAGGATCTTCGTCAGACCGCTATGTCGTTTCCTTCTGGAGACCTCTACAAGATGGCGACGATTAGGTTAGCGAGGTTATCGCCTGCGACTGACCTGCGAAAAATTTCAGACGAGATCGCGAATCGTCCAATCGAATCACTTCCCGAGATTGTGGGCACACAGTGGATCGAGCACGAACCAACTAAGCTGGCCGATCTTCATGGACAAGTCGTGCTGCTGGATTTCTGGGCACCGTGGTGTGGTCCGTGTCGTTACACCTTTCCCAAGCTGACACTTTGGCACCAGGCCTACAAAGACAAAGGCCTCGTGATTCTCGGATTGACGAAGTACTTTGGTCACGATCAGGAACGCACGCTGACGCCGGGTGAAGAACTCGTTTATCTAAAGGAATTCAAGAAACGGAATCGACTTCCCTACGGATTTGTTGTCGCGGATTCTGACGCAAACAATATCAACTACGGGGCCTATTCCATTCCCATGTCGTTTCTAATCGATCGGCGGGGAGCGGTAAGATTCATTTCAGTAGGTGCGGACCCGGATGAGATCATGGCACTTGAAAAAATGATCAAGAAACTGATCGCTGAGCCAGCAGAGGTCAAGACGGAGAGTCAGAACCGGTAGGATTTCCGATTGCTGATTGCTGATTGCTGATTGTCCAGAGTGATACGCCGGCTTCATGAATCAGCAATCATCTATCAGCAATCACCAATCAGAAATCAGCAATCAGCAATTGGCAATTGGCACTCGGCAATAACTTTATGAACATCGACGTCGTCCGAATCCTTATCGCCTTCATCGCGGGAATTGCCTCGTTCCTTTCGCCGTGTGTTCTACCATTGGTTCCCGGCTACATCTCTTTGATTTCAGGTGTCAGTGTTGACGGACTTAAAGAAGGAACCAGTAGTCGTCGCGCAGTAATCATCAATTCTCTTGCTTTCAACGCTGGACTCTCAACCATTTTCCTGATACTCGGCACCACTGCGGGACTGGTTGGTGCTGCAATCACCAGCAACCCCTGGGTACGAATCATTGGTGGCGTAATCATCATCGCCTTTGGTTTGCAACTCATTGGTCTGCTCAGAATCTCAACGCTCTACAAAGACACGCGATTCTTTTCGCAAGACAAACCACGTGGAATACTCGGCTCGATAACACTCGGGATGGCTTTCGCAGCTGGTTGGACACCCTGTATCGGACCGATTCTCGGAGGCATCATTGGTTTGGCGGCGACGAGTGGTGGTTGGAAGAGTGGTTTCGTGTTGTCGGCGTTTTATTCAGCCGGCTTAGCTGTTCCTTTTCTTTTGACTGGTCTTGGAATAAACAAGTTTCTCGGTTTCTACGGAAAATTTCGCCGCCACCATCACAACGTAGAGGTGGTGTCGGGCATTGTGCTGATTATCGTTGGATTGCTCGTGATGAGTGGTAAGTCGACTGTACTGGCAAGTTCAACTGTCACTCGTTACGTTCCAAGTGCAGAGGAACTCGTGGTGAAGTTCCAAAACTGGTGGTACGGGAACAAACCCACTGCTCCAGTTGGCCCGGCGACTGCTACGAACTTTCCGCTTGTGCCCGATATTGAATTCCAAACACTCGAAGGCAAACCGTTTCGCCTCAAGGAACTTCAGGGGCAGGTCGTGTTGCTAAACTTCTGGGCTACATACTGCATCCCGTGTCGCGAAGAGATACCCGCGCTCAATTCGTTACAACATGAACTTCAGGCCCGTGGCCTTAGAATCGTGGGCGCCTCGTTGGACGACAATGCGGACGGCGTAAATTCGTATCAGAAAGAAGTGGCGAAGTTTGACTATCAAGTGCTGCTGGGTGGCAGTGACGCGAAGGTTAAGTTTGAACAGTCAGTGTTACCTACGACCTATTTGATAGATCGCCAGGGAAGAATACGCCAAAAGATTATTGGCGCCCGAGATCGTGCGGGCTGGGAAGCGACGATTAAACCGCTTCTTGATGAGGCACCCGCCACCGCAAGCAGTTCAAACTAGACGTTGGAGTCTAAGACAATGAAAAAACTTTTACTTCTCGCTTTCATATTAATGCTCTCGCCTCTCGCGGCTCGCGCGCAACATGAATACTCCCCACTCGTTGAGAAGACCGTGAACTATAAAAATTGGACCCTGCCAAATCTCAAGACAGATCAACCGGCAGATTTGCGTTCACTCGTGTCTGGCAAGAAGCTGGTGATGATTGTTTACTTCGCGCCCTGGTGTGGCAACTGGAAGTTCGAAGCACCGGTAGTTGCGAAGCTTTACGAGAAGTACAAGGACCAGGGATTTCAAGTGATAGGCGTCAGCGAATATGGGCCTCGGGCAGACGTCAAAGCGTTCTTTGGCGATGCTGGACCCGGTTTTCCAGTTGTGACTGAATCAGAGTCGCGGGATGACAAACAGAAGACCCCGCACTACGGATATCGCCAACTCACCGGCGATACTCGCAACTATGGTTCCCCCTGGAACATATTTCTCGATCCCGCAAAACTAAATCCGACAGGCGACTTGCTGACTGAGAAGGCGTGGGTCGTTAACGGTGAACTAGTCGAAGACGAAGTCGACAAGTTCATCAGCTCCAAACTCTCATCACTCAACCTCGGTGCGATCACACCGTGTAAGAACTGAATAAAGGCGATCTTTGGACTTGGGCCTTTGGTCTTGAGTCTTTGCAACACAAGACCTAAGACCCAAGACCTGAGACCCCAAGACCAATCCTTCAGTCCTTTTGCCACAATCTTCCTCGGTTGCTAATATGTCGCGCTCTTTCGAGAACCTATATGAAACTTCGTCTGCTCTACCACGGCCACTGCTTTGATGGCGTGGCCTCCGCCGCCACTTTCACTCGATTCTACAAAGAACGCATTCATCCCGACGCAGAGGTCAATTACGCGGGTTTGCTTCATCGTCCGGGCAATCTTTTTGATCTCAATCTGTTTGATTCCGACGAGAATGCGATTGTGGATTTCAAATACGCTGCCTCAGACAAGCTAACGTG
>Ga0105248_10009860_pt1 | contig 10522 bp, 9 predicted proteins | sample KBSS34metaG_FD_81524 | JGI IMG/M metagenome (GOLD analysis project Ga0105248, IMG submission 81524) | Switchgrass rhizosphere microbial communities from Kellogg Biological Station, Michigan, USA - KBS S3-4 metaG | ecosystem: Host-associated > Plants > Roots > Rhizosphere > Soil | place... | reverse complement strand
GTTCTCGAGCACGGTGAGGTGCGGAAACACCGCGGAGATCTGGAACGATCGGACGAGGCCCTGCCGGGCAATCGCTGCGGGCCGCGATCCGGTGATGTCGCGGCCGTTGAAGAAGATCTGTCCGCGCGTTGGCGTCAGGAAATGCGTGAGCAGATTGAAACAGGTCGTCTTGCCAGCGCCGTTCGGCCCGATCAGCGCGTGAATGGTCCCGCGCTGGATCGCGAGATTGACGCCGTTGACGGCGACGAATCCCTTGAACTCCTTGGTGAGGCCGCGCGCTTCGAGGATGCTGTCGTTGGCCATTGTTGTTGAATGGGCGGGTGTACGGACCTTGACTAGGCAGCCCCGATCCTCTGCGGCGTCAGCCGCGGATTATCCGGATGGATATAAGGCTTGGCAATGCGATAGACGCTTATCTTTTTCCGCTCCAGTTCGGCGGACGCTTTTCGAGGAAGGCGTCGATGCCCTCGGCCGCATCCGGCTCGAGCAGGTTGCACGCCATAGACCGGGAAGCGACTGCGTACGCGTCGTCGAGCGGTCGGTCGACCTGGGCATAGAAAGCCTGCTTGCCGAGCGCGATGACCGCGGCGCTTCGCGAGGTGATTCGGTCCGTCAGGGCCTTGACCGCGCCATCCAGCTCCGCAATCGGCACGACGCGATTGACGAGACCCCATTCGAGCGCGGTCCGCGCGTCGATCGTGTCGCCGGTCAGCAGCAGCTCCATCACGCGCTTCCGCGAAACGCTGCGCACGACGCCCACGGCGGGCGTTGAACAGAACACGCCGACGTTCACGCCAGGCAATGCGAAACGTGCCGAATCCGCAGCGACGACGAGGTCGCACATGGAGACGAGCTGACACCCGGCAGCGGTCGCGAGCCCGTGCACGCGGGCAATGACCGGCTGCGGCAGGTGCGTCAGCTTGATCATCAGCCGGCTGCATGCGGCGAACAGGTCGCGCTGCCAGGACTCGTCGGGGTGCGCGCGGAGCTCCCTGAGATCGTGCCCGGCACAAAACCCCCGGCCACTCCCGGCGATCACGACCGCGCGAACGTCCGCGCATGCGGCGACAGCGTCCAGCTCCCGCTCGAGCGCAGCCAGCATGCCGCTCGACAGCGCGTTGAAGCGCTCGCCGCGATTCATCGTCAGCGTCCGCACGCCGTCGCGCGTCTCCGAGAGCACGTACGGCAGCACTTCGGACGCGATGGGCGCGTTCATCGATTCACTCTCACTCCCGGCCTCCTTGCACCGTTCCCCACGCTTCGCAGCCTCACGTGTCGGCCTCCCTCGCTCCGCGCGCCGCCGCTCGGCCTCATTGCCTCACCATGTTTTCCGCTCCACTCGCGTGTCGGCCTCCCTCCATCGCTCGGCGCCCAGCCCCTTCGGGTCTTGGCTCGACTGCGCCTCGCCCGCCTCGCTCAGTCGCCCTTCGGGCCTCGGCTCGGCTACGCCTCGCCCGGCGTGCTCACTCCCGGCCTCCTTGCACCGCTCCCACGCTTCGCAGCCTCACGTGTCGGCCTCCCTCGCTCCGCGCGCCGCCGCGCCCTTCGGGCCTCGGCTCGGCTACGCCTCGCCCGGCGTGCTCACTCGATCGCGCTTGCGGATCCGGCGCGCTCGCGCAGCAGAAACTTCTGGATCTTGCCGGTGGACGTCTTGGGCAGCTCGCCGAAGACGACGCTCTTCGGCACCTTGAATCGCGCGAGATGCTTGCGACAGTGCTCGATCAGTTCCTGTTCCAGGACGCTCGCGCCCGGCTTCAGCTCGATGAACGCGCAGGGTGTCTCGCCCCAGCGCGGGTCGGGGCGCGCGACCACCGCCGCGGCGAGGATCGCAGGATGGCGATACAGGACGTCCTCGACCTCGAGCGAGCTGATGTTCTCGCCGCCGGAGATGATGATGTCCTTCGAGCGATCCTTGATCTTCACGTAGCCGTCCGGCTGCATCACGGCCAGGTCGCCCGAGTGGAACCAGCCTCCGCTGAACGCCTCCGCAGTCGCCGACGCATTCTTCAGGTAACCCTTCATCGTGATGTTGCCGCGAAACATGATCTCGCCCATCGTCTCGCCATCGGACGGCACGGGAAGCATCGTCTCGGAATCGAGCACCGTCATCCCTTCCTCGCACGTGTAGCGGACGCCCTGGCGGCCGTTGCGCTCGGTCCGCGCCGCGATGTCCAGCGCCCCCCACTCCTCCTGCTTCGCACAAACCGCCGCGGGACCGTAGGTCTCGGTCAGCCCGTAGACATGCGTGATGTCGAACCCCATCCGCTCCATGCCCTCGATGACGGAGGCGGGCGGCGCGGCCGCGGCGACGAGCGCGTTGACGCGGTGGTCGATGCCGCGCTTCATGTCGTCGGGCGCGTTGATGAGCATTGCATGGACGATCGGCGCACCGCAGTAATGCGTCACCTTTTCAGCGCGAATCGCGTCGAGGATCGCGCCCGCCTCGACTCTGCGCAGGCAGACGTTCGTGCCGGCATTGGCGGCGATCGTCCACGGAAAGCACCAGCCGTTGCAGTGGAACATGGGGAGCGTCCACAGATACACCGAATGACGCGGCATTCCCCAGTCGACGATGTTCGAGAGCGAGTTCAGGTAGGCGCCGCGATGGTGATACACGACACCCTTCGGATTGCCCGTCGTTCCCGACGTGTAGTTGAGCGCGATGGCGTTCCATTCATCCACGGGCGGCTGCCACGCGAAGTCGGGGTCGCCCTTGGCGATGAACGTCTCGTAGTCGGATTCGCCGAGCAGGTCGCCGCCCGGCCCGAGCACATCGACGACGTCGATGACGAGCGGACGCGCCTTGACCTGTCTCAACGCGGCAGCAACCGTCGGTGCGAATTCAGTGTCGGTGATGAGCACCTTCGCTTCGCCGTGGTCCAGCATGAAGGCGATCGCCTGCGCGTCGAGCCGCGTGTTCAACGTGTTGAGCACGCCGCCGGTCATCGGAACACCGAAATGACACTCGACCATTTCCGGCGTATTGGCGAGCATGGCGGCAACGGTGTCGCCCACGCCGATGCCCCGGTGCGCGAGCGCGCTCGCCAGTCGGCGCGCGCGGGCATACGTCTCGGCCCACGTGTAGCGCCGCGACCCATGCACGACGGCAGTGCGCATCGGCCATGTATAAGCGGTGCGCGCGATGAACGACAACGGCGTCAATGGCGCATAGTTGGCTGGGCAACGATCGAGATGCTGTTCGTAGATGCCGGGCATGGCGGACCTTGGGCGGGGAGTTCCCTGCCGTCAGCATCGTAGCAAAGTCCGGTGCGGCCCGCGCAGGACGCTTGCCGCGCTGCACGAGATTCGCTAGTGTGGGCCGAGCGGGCCAATCCGGGCTCGACCCTGCCGCGGTGCGGCCTTTCCATCCTCGGATTCACATCATGGGCCACCGGCTTTCGAAGATCGTCACCCGCACCGGCGACGCCGGCACGACCGGCCTTGGCGATGGTTCTCGCGTTTCAAAGGACAGCGCCCGCATCGAGGCGATCGGCGCCGTGGACGAGCTGAATTCGGTCATCGGGTTCGTTCTCGCGGACCCCCTGCCCGAAGGCGTGCGATCGCTGCTGACCGACGTCCAGCACGATCTGTTCGATCTCGGCGGAGAGTTGTCGATCCCCGGCTATGCGAGCGTGACGGCCGCACATATCGAGCGACTGGAGAATGCCGTGGAGCTCTACAACGAGGAGCTTCCTCCGCTGAAGGAGTTCATCCTGCCTGGCGGAACCCGGGCCGCTGCACTCGCGCATGTCGCAAGAACCGTATGCCGACGCGCCGAACGCGCGCTCGTCGCGCTCGCGGGCGTCGAAACCGTTTCGCAGGAGAGCCGGACCTACCTGAATCGTCTGTCCGATCTGCTGTTCGTCCTGGCGCGCGCGTTGAACCGGGCCGCAGGCTCGACGGACGTCCTGTGGCAAAAAGGCCGTACGCGCGGCAACCCTGAAGCTTGACCCGCAAGGTCGCGCCGCGTTGAACCCCGGCCTCTTTTCGACGCCTTCGCGTTCCGTGCGCCGGTCCGCGATTTGCGCAGCACGGCGGCCGAGAGTCGGGTGACTGCCGGTTACGGCTGACGAGGACGTGGCTTCAGCGCGTAGCCGTCCGCTCGATCTTCCATCTCCCACCCGGCCGCGTGCAGCGCGTTGCGAAGCCGATCGGCCTCGGCCCAGTCCCGGGCCTTGCGTGCCGCCCCGCGCGCTTCCGCAAGCGCGAGAATCTCCGCGGGCGCCTCCTCTGCGGCCGGGCGCCAGTCGGCGAGGCGGAGCCCGAACACCTCGTCGAAGCGCGACAGGGTCGCGCGCTTGACACCGGCGTCGCTGTCGCCTCGCAGCGTTTCCCATGCGACCGCAAGCGCGCGCGGCGTGTTGAGATCATCATTGACGTGTGCCGTGAAACGCTCGAGCAGCGCTTCATCCGGGGCAGCGTCCGTCGCCGGCAATGCGTGAAACGCGACGCGCATCCGTTGCAGGCCCGTGGCGGCCGCGTCGAGCGCTTCCCAGGTGAAGTTGAGCTGGGTCCGGTAATGCCCGGTCAGGCACAAATAACGAAAGGCGAGCGGATCGTAGCCACGCTCGACAAGCGCGGCGACGCGCAGGAACTCGCCCGCCGACTTCGCCATCTTCGCGTCGTTCGCGAGGAGGAAATAACCGTGCATCCAGAAGTTCGCGAGGCGTGTTCCGACGCGCGCCTGCGTCTGCGCAATCTCGTTCGTATGGTGCACGGGGATGTGATCCTCGCCGCCGCAGTGGATGTCGAAGTAATCCCCGAGATATTTCTGCGCCATCGCGGAGCACTCGATATGCCAGCCGGGGAAGCCCCGACCCCAGGGACTGTCCCATTCCATTTGCCGGCTGCTCTGCGGGGGTGAAAACTTCCAAAGCGCGAAGTCGGTGGGGTTGCGCTTGTCGCCGAGATCGACCCGCTTTCCGGCTTCGAGACCCGAGCGGTCGAGACGCGCTAGGAAGCCGTAGTCGGCCTGACGGCTGGTGTCGAAATAGATGCCGTCGGACGTCCGGTACGAGTAGCCGCGCTTTTCGAGATCGACGATGAACGCGATCTGCTCGGGAATATGGTCCGTTGCGCGCGGCAGCACGTCGGGCGGCGCGATGTTGAGCGCCCGGCTGTCGTCCTCGAAGGCGCGCGTGTAGAGCGCCGCGATATCCCACGCGGTGCTGCCGGTCCTCCGCGCGCCCTTCTCCATCTTGTCCTCGCCGGTATCGGCGTCCGACGTCAGGTGACCCACGTCGGTGATGTTCATCACATGCAGAACGCGATAGCCGTTCGCGCGCAGCACGCGTTTCAGCAGATCCTCGAAAAGGAACGTGCGGAAGTTGCCGATGTGCTGGTAATCGTAGACGGTCGGCCCGCACGTGTAGAGCCCGACCGGCCCGCTCTCGTGCAGCGGCGTGAATTCGCGCAGGGTCCGCGCGTAGTTGTCGTAGAGCACGAGCGGCGGCATCACGCGTTCTCGAGATCGCGCACCATCACGTAGTCTTCCATGACGAAGCCGTTGCCGATCGGGAAATCGCCGCGCTCGCGGATCCGGAAGCCGCAGCGCTCGTAAGCGGCAATCGCAGCGGCGTTGCCGCGATTGACGTTGAGCGCGACGACCGCGTAGCGTCCTTCGCGGGCGCGCGCGACGACGTGCTCGATCAGTGCGCGCCCGATGCCGCTGCGTTGATGCTGCGGCAGCACGTAGAGCTTGTCGAGCTTCATCTCGCGCGACCGCATAACGGGCCGCCACGCGCCGAACCCGACGGCGCGACCGTCGCGATGCGCAAGCGCCAATCCGCCCTCGAAGGTGCGCAGAATGTCGGTCAGCGCTTCGTTGGAATAGCCGGTTGCGAGCATGTAGTCGATCTGAGCATCGCTGATGATGCCCGGATAGTGTCGTCGCCAGATCTCGTCCGCGAGCCGCTGGATTTCGGGAATGTCGGCGGCGTCCGCGACGGTTAGGGTGACGGCGGAAGGCACTGAAACGGATGCGACCACGGCGGTCGAATGTAGCACGCCTGCCGCGTGGCACGCGGCGTGCAGCGTTCGCGTCTCAGCCTCCGGGGGAGGAGCGCGTGTTCACAGGATCGGATGCACACTTGCAGGGTGGCGTGTGAGCGTGGCGACGCCGCGCGCTTCGCGTGCCGCCGAAGGCACGCGCCGACGCAAGGCCGTGGACAAGCGGAGGGCGTCGATGCTCCTCGTCGTCAAGCAGTTTCGCGCCGTCGTGCAGGCCATGCATAGACACTATCGCTATGTCGAGCGCAAATGCGGCGTCGGCGGAGCGCACGTATGGGCGCTTGCGGAGATCGCGGAAGCGCCCGGCATCAAGGTGAGCGATCTCGCGCGCGCACTCGCCGTCCATCAGTCGACGGCAAGCAATCTGGTCGACAAGCTCGAACAGGCCGGGTACCTCGTTCGACAGCGCCGCCGCGAGGACTGGCGCGTGGTCAGGCTGAGCGTGACGACGGCCGGCAAGCGGTTGCTGGAGCGCGCACCCCGGCCTCTGCCAGGTCCCCTGCAGGATGCGTTGTTGCGTATGCCGCTGTCGCGCCTCGCGGCACTCGAAACCGAACTCGCTGCGCTGCTGCGCCAGATGCACGCCACCACGAGCGCAAGCACGACGCTACTTGCAGAAGTCATCAAGTAGGCAGCGGGCGGTAGAAATTACGCGCGCGCTTGTGCAAATTACCTTGCCGCAAATGTAATCGCAGCCCTGACGAACACCGGGGTGCTCCTGAGGAGCAGCCTCTGCATGGCGCTCGCAGCGCGCGCGGCAATGCAGGGGGCGAGGCGCGCGACCGTGCTGCTGCTGGTCACGACAGCCGCGCTGGGTGCCGCATTCGCGGCGATCAAGCTCACCGAATACGGGCTGGACTACCGGGAACATCTCGTGCCGCTGCTGAATTTCGATTTCGACCCACGCTACGCCCGCGGTGCGTTCGTCTTCTTCGGCCTGTACTTCACGACGACGGGCCTGCATCTCGTGCACCTCGCGATCGGCATCGGCATCGTCCTGACGATCGCCTGGCGGGTCCAGCACCGCCTCGAGAACGCGCTGTTCGACGAAGTGGAAACGATCGGCCTGTACTGGCACTTCGTCGACATCGTCTGGATCTTTCTCTATCCGTGCCTGTATCTCGTGTCACCCTCATGACCGCGCTCTCACTTCGCACCTATATCGCGGTTTGGATCGCGCTCATGGTCCTGGTCGCGATCACCTGTGGCAGCTCGTTCCTGCCCCTCGGACGGTTCAACGTCGTGGTCAACTTCGCCGTGGCGCTGGCAAAGGCGCTCCTCGTGATCCTTCTCTTCATGAGGCTCCTGTTCGGCACGACGATGACTCGCGTCGTTGCGCTGATCGGCGTCTTCACGCTCGCCATCCTCGTGTGTCTCAGCCCTGACGGACTTCGCCGTCCGCGGGCCCTGATTCCGCTTCCCGGCTTCCTAGGTTCGAGCTTCGAGGTCTTCGTTTTCCTGGCCCCGCTTCGCGTCTTGCAATACATTTGCGCCGACGGCGCACCGGCTGTGACCGGAACATTCACCATGCGCGCTAGAATTCGCCCCTTTGTCTGGCGGCTTTGCTGGTCGACACTGTCCCGTTGGATTCCGAACGCTCGTTGGCCGGCGGGTTCTCCCGGCGCTCCTGGCTCCTGCTCGCATTCGTCTTCGCGATCATCTGGTTCGCGAATCTCGACGTCCGCAAGCTGCAGCATCCGGACGAGGGACGGTATGCGGAGATCGCGCGTGAGATGGTCGCGACGGGCGACTACGTCACGCCGCGCCTCAACGGCATCAAGTACTTCGAGAAACCACCGCTGCAATATTGGCTGACGGCTGCGAGTTTTCGCGCCTTCGAGCTCGACGAGTGGACTGCGCGACTCCCTTCCGCACTTTCCGGGTTTCTCACGCTCGTGATCGTCGGTTACGTCGGATCCGTGATCGCGTCGCCCGTGGCGGGTGCCTACGCAGCGGTGGCGCTCGCCGGGTGCGTCTGGCCCTTCGGGGTCGCGCACATGGTGACCCTCGATGCGCTGCTCACGTTCTGGCTCACGCTCGCGCTCGGCTCGTTCCTCCTCGCGCAACATCAAGGCGTCTCGCCCGGGCGACGGCGAGCATGGATACTGCTGGCGTGGGCAGCGACGGCGGGCGGCATGCTGACGAAGGGGCTGGTGGCACTCGTCATTCCGTTCTGCACGCTCGTGCTCCACACGCTCGTGACTCGCGACGTCGCGCCGTGGAAACGCCTTCATGTCGTTCCTGGACTGCTGCTCTTCCTGGCGCTCAGCGCGCCCTGGTTCATCGTCGTATCGTCGCGCAACCCCGACTTCGCGCGCTTCTTTTTCATCCACGAGCACTTCGAGCGCTTCCTCACGACCGAGCATCGGCGAACGGGTGCGTGGTGGTATTTCCTTCCGCTGCTGGCCGTCGGCCTGCTCCCCTGGACCGGTTTCTTTCTTTGGGATCTCCGCCGAAGCTGGCGGTCTGCCTCGGCCCAGGGCACTTTCGCCTGGGTACGGTTCTGCCTGCTGTGGTGCGCATTCGTGCTCGTCTTCTTCAGCGCGTCCGGCTCCAAGCTGCCGTCGTACATCCTGCCCATTTTTCCCGCCGCTGCGCTCGTGCTCGGGGCAGCGCTCGAACGCGCGACTGTCCGCACGCTCGGCGCCTTCGCTGCCGTCACCGCGGCCGTGGCGGTCATCCTGTGGAGCGCAACGGTGCTCGCGGGCCAACGAATCGTGTTGGCCCTGTCCGCCGGGAGCACGCCCGCGCCGCTTCTCGATGCGCTGACTCCGTGGATCATGCTCGCGCTCGGCGTCGCGAGCGTGGGCAACCTCGCCGCATGGGTCGCGTTCCGCCGCAACAGCGAGCGCGGAAAAGGCGCCGGCATCATTGCGCTATCGCTCACGATGATGCTGACGATGCAGGTCGTGTATACGGCGTCGGACCTCTTCCGCGCGACGCGTTCCGCGTTCGATCTCGTCACGACGCTCGAAAACGCCTCCAATCCTCCGTACGATCCGAGCGCGCCGTTCTTCCAGGTCAGGATGTACGACCAGACTTTGCCGTACTATCTGCGGCGCACGACGACGCTCGTCGAGTATCGCGACGAGCTCGGGCCGGGTCTCGACGCGGAGCCGTCGCTTGCCATCCCGCGCGAGGCGGACTGGATCGCCCGATGGGATTCGTTGACGACGCAGGGGTACGCACTGATGGCGCGAGAGACGTTCGACGAATTGAAGACAGCGGGCGTTCCGATGCGCGTCGTCGCGTCCGACTTCCGTCGCGTGCTGGCCGCGCGGCATTGACGATGAGCGCCGCCGCCGCGGCATTCCTCTTCGCCGGCGTCCTGCTGAATGCCGGTGCGCAGCTGCTGCTGAAGGCCGGGACGAACCGCATCGGCATCATCACGCTGACGCCCGACAGCTGGGTCACGACGTTCACCCGCGTCGCGACCGAGGGTCACTTCATCGCCGGCATCGCATGCTACGTGATCAGCGTTTTCGTCTGGATCGTCGGGCTCTCGCGCGTCCCGGTGTCGGTGGCATACCCGATGCTGTCGCTCGGCTACGTCGTCAATGCGATCGCCGCGTACTACCTGTTCGGCGAAGCCGTCAATGCGCAGCGGTGGCTCGGCATCGGCTTCATCATCGCCGGCGTCTATCTCGTTGCGCGAAGCTGACGTGACCCCGGCTCCGCTCAAGTTCGCAAGCCCGCTGCTGGACGAGGCGACGATCGCGGCAGCAGGCGACGTGCTGCGTTCGGGCCACATCACGAGCGGCATCTGGGTCGAGCGCTTCGAGGCGGCATTGTCGGCGCATTGCGGCGGCCGGCCCGTGCGCGTGCTGACCTCCGCCACCGCTGCCGTCGAGGTGGCGTTGCAGCTTTGCGGCATCGGTCCGGGCGACGAAGTGATCACGTGCGGGCAAAGCTTCTTCACTGTCCTCAACATGATCGTCAAGGTCGGCGCGACGCCGGTGTTCGTCGATTGCGACCTCGTAACCCGCAACGTCGAGCTCGGGCGCGTCGCCGCGCGCATCGGACCCCGCACCCGCGCGATCGTACCGACGCACTGGCCCGGCTCCCTCGTCGATCTCGATGCGTTGTACGCGCTCGCCGGCCATTACGGCCTCCGCGTCATCGAGGACGCCGCCCTCGTCATCGGTTCGCACTGGCAAGGACGACCTGTCGGCGCGCTCGGCGACCTCGTGACGTTCAGCTTTCATCCGAACAAGAACATGACGACGATCGAGGGCGGCGCGATCGTCTGCAGTGACGCCGAAGAAGCGCACCGCATCGAAGTGCTGCGCTTCCACGGCATCGAACGCCGCGATGACGGAACGCGCGACGTCGCATTTCCCGGCGGCAAGTTCAACCTGCCCGACGTGAACGCACGGATCGGCGTCGCGCAGCTCGAGCGGCTGCCGCTGTTTCTCTCCCACCGCCGAATGCTGGTCGAACGCTATTTCGAACGCTTCATCACCGATCCTGCGTGCGTGCTCCCGCCGCGCCCGGTCGAGGGTGACGGACAATC
>Ga0105248_10009859_pt1 | contig 10522 bp, 6 predicted proteins | sample KBSS34metaG_FD_81524 | JGI IMG/M metagenome (GOLD analysis project Ga0105248, IMG submission 81524) | Switchgrass rhizosphere microbial communities from Kellogg Biological Station, Michigan, USA - KBS S3-4 metaG | ecosystem: Host-associated > Plants > Roots > Rhizosphere > Soil | place... | reverse complement strand
TGCCGTCCGTCTGTGCACCAATAACGCCGGAACGATCGCGTGCACTACCAGCGGTACCGGAACGTTCACCAATCCGCCCACCGATTCGCGATCGGAGGCGAACCTGTTCGTCATGGCCTGGGTTGACGTTCTGTACACCTACCAGCCGCTGATTCCGCTTTTTAATTTTTCCCGACTTGGCGTGCACGCCACGCTTCCGACGACCCGGATCCATCGCCAATCTGTGATGAGGATGCTGCAATGATCGCTGCACATAACCGCGCGCGCCAGCGCGGCACCAGCCTGATTGAATTTTCGCTGGTTGCCTTCCATCTCATGCTGGTGTTGTTCACCGTCTTCGAACTCAGCCGCATGATCCTGGTGTCGAACACGGTCGCGCACTCGGCGCGGACCGCCGTTCGGTACGCCATCGTGCATGGCGCCACCCGCACGGGCACCGGCGTGGACGGCGCCAGCGGACCTTCAGACTATTCGCAAGTCACCGCCAACATTAAGAAATACGCCAGCACCGGACTCCTGAACACCGCGCGCCTCACCACCACCGTCAGCTATCCCGACGGCACCAATACCCCGGGCTCGCGCGTGAACGTCACGGTCGTGTATCCCTACGATCCGTTCAGCTTGCTGCCGTTGCATATCAACTTGGGATCCACCAGCCAGGGAATTATATGCTTCTGACCACCGCACGCCGCCGCAAATACCAAAGCGGCCAGTCCGTCATTCTTGTTCTTGTAGCGATGGGGCTCTTCCTCATCGGCGGTCTCGGACTGGCCATCGATGGCTCGCAACTGTATGCGCACCGCCAAATGCTTCAGGCGGCCGCCGACTCCGCGGCCCAAGCGGGCGTGATGAGCATCTTCGACAAGACCAATACGGGCACGAATGCTTACGGCGGCGCCGCGTTCACCTGCACTACGACCGATGTACGGACGCCCTGCTACTACGCGCGCCAGAACGGAGTCGGCGACACCTCCGCCGATCAGGTGAATGTCGATTTTACGGGCAGTGTCCCCGGTGTGAATCTGTCCTCGGTCGATACTCCCAACTTCGTACGCGTAACCATCACCCGCACCGTGACAACAAGCCTCATTCGGTTTGTCGCCCCCAGTACCGCCACCGTGAAGGCCGAAGCCACCGCTGCCATCATCGATGTCGTTTCACCCGTGCCCATCCTCCTGCTGCATCCGTCCATGTCCGGCGCGCTGTCGATGAACGGAAACCCGGTTGTTCAGATCTGCGGCGGCCCGGTTCGCAGCTTTCAGATCAACTCCACCAGCACCACGACCATCAGCATCTCGGGCGGACCCGTCATTGATCTGACCCACGCCGGTCCTGCCGATCCTGGCAATTGCACCACCGGAACCGGCGGCGATTTCGGTGTCTACGGAGGTCCCGCCATCGCGCCCGGAGCCGTCAGCGTTGAGTCCACCGGAAAATATATTCAGCCATCCTCGCCGATTCTCGATCCGCTCGCGACGGTTGCCGCGCCCGCATTGCCGGCGGCGGCTCCTGCCAAGACCAGTCTCGCGAACGGGGTCAGCGGTTGCCCGCTCCCGAATCCCGGGAAGCCATGCAGCCTCTACAGCCCCGGACTCTATCCGACCGGCATCGAGGTGAAGAACGAGACTGCCATTTTCAAGCCTGGAATTTACTACATGCAGAGCAAGGGGTTCCAGAGCGCAGCGAACGGCGATCTGTATATGTCCACCGGCTTCGCGGACGACCCCGTGACCAAGCAGGGCATGGTCGTTTATATCGCCGGAAATACCACCAACGACATCTTGTCCGTCGGTTCGAACGGGTGAGAGAAGCTACAAGGACCGCCCGACGCCTCGATCTACAAAGGAATTCTGTTCTTCTCGGCGCATAACTCGACCGTCCAAAAGACGCACAAGCTCGGCGGCGGCGGATCCATGTCCATCTCGGGCACCATCTACCTGACCAATTCCCTGTCTCTCGTCACCTCGTCTCCGGCGATCTATCCATCCGTCCTGCTGCAGGGAACTCCCGGGAACGCAACACACATCACCGGCGAAATCATTACCGACGCCTTGCAGTTGGGAGGCAACGGTGGAATCGTGATGACGTTGAATCCCGCGAGCACGCTTCATATCCGTCAAGTCGCGCTGGTTCGTTGACGGCGCTCCTCGGAGGAGGGAACTGGCCGAACGTCGTTTCTTCGCGGAACCCTAAGCCGGCTTGGGTTGGTCTCGAAGATTGACAACACGGGTGAAGGCGGCGCCGAAGAAGAAAATTAGCGACGAGTAGTAGACCCACGCTATTACCGCCACCAGCGACCCGGCGGCGCCGTAGGCGGAACCCAGCGCCGTGGTCCCGAGGTACGCGCCGATCAGCACCTTACCGAGCGTGAACAGCAGCGCCGTCAGCAGCGAACCCGCCCATAAATCCTTCCACGGAGTTCGCGACCCAGGCACGTATCGAAAGATCAGGGCGAACAGGATGGCGGCTCCCGCGAACGATGCGACATGGTTCAGCGTCTGTAGAACGACAGCGTGCATTGTGAACAGCCCGCCGACGTACTTGACAGCGGCCGTCATGGCTGCACTGGTCAGCAGCGAAATCAAAAATAGAAATCCGACGGCCAGCACCAGTCCGAAGGACCAGAAGCGTTGCCGAAGGAGGGCCCAAATTCCATCGGGTCCAGCCGGAATGTCCCAGATCGTATTGAGGGACGATCGGATTTCGCCGAATACGCCGGACGCACCGAACAGCAGCGTCAGGACTCCGATCGCCGAAGCGAATGCCCCCTTCGCGGGATTTTGCGCGTGCTCGATGATGCCGACCACCGCTTCGCGTCCCTGGTATCCGATCAGGTCCTGCACCTGCCCCAGTAGCTGGCTTTGGGCGTTCGAATTACCAAACGCCCAGGAAGCAATGCGCAGGGCCAGGATCACCAAAGGTGCCAGTGAAAGAATCGAGTAGAACGCCAGGGCCGCGCTCAGCCGTGTCGCATTGTGCGCGTCCCACAACGAATATGCCTGGCGGAGCAGCGGCCAGAGCGTCGAAAACTTCATAAGCTACCGCGCATTCTTCGTTGTCGGAAGGCGATCAACGAAACTGTCTTTTGTAAACGAAGTTCAGACTGACGATTCCCTTCTCGTCGCGGCTCGCGAGCGCCGACCACTGCGGCGTAAAGGTCCATTCCACGCGGATGATCTGCGTATTCGGATCGTCCAGCGCCGTGACGTAGGTAAACGTCAGGTTGCTCGCGATCTGCTGTTGCAGCGTCACTCGCGCTTGCGGCAGGTCCGACCCGCTGGTGAATGTCGGGTCGATCTTCAGTTGACTCACACCGAACACGCGCTGCAGCCGTCCGGCCACAGGATCCGCCAGCGCTTTACTCACGATCGCCGATTCGCCCATCTGCTGGAAGTTCTGCGCGGGCTGCGATGGCTGATTCGCCAGCAGCGTCGGATCGGATGTGGGCGTCTTGCCGGACGCCAGCAATTGCACGATCTCCTGAAACTGCAGCGGCGGATCCGACGTGTAACTCAGCTTCATGTCGTCGATCTTTCCCGTCACTGTCAGGATCACTTGCACGCCCTTGGCCTGCGTCTCGAGCGACACGTCGAGGATCGGCTCGATCCGCGTCGGATTGTAGAAAGAGATTCGTCCGGAACTCACGTGGTAGCTGGAGCCAAAGAACACCAGGTCGCCCTCGGTGATCGAAACCTGTCCCTGAATGCCCGGTTGCGACGCCGTTCCGCGCACCCGCAAATCCGCGTCCAGTTGCAAGTTCTGCGCGACCGAGGCTTGTACCGCAGTGGACGTCGAAGTCCTCACCCGGATATCCAGCCGCATGTTGTCGAGAAGCTCGTTCGACGACCCCGCCGCCTGCACCGGTGGCGAAGAACGCGTCAGGATCGATCCGAAGTCACTTTGCGGCGCATACGTGATCCGATTGATCGTGATCGTGCCCGACGCGCGGCTCGCGTCCGTCGTACCCGTCACGTTCACGATGCCCGACGCCACCACGCTGACACCTTGCTGCGTCCGAACGCGAACCGTACTTGCACTCGCTCTCAGGCCCAGCCGGATCGTATCCGCATAGGTCACAAAGCCCGAAAGCGTCACTCGGCCGCCGCCCGATTCCGCCGTCAGGTTTCGAATCGTCGCCGTAGTGCCGCCGAAAACCACCAGCCCGTTCGCCTTCGACAGGCCATTGGGGAAATCGACGTGGTTGACGGACGCATTCTTCAATTCCAACTGCCCGTTGATCAGCGGCTTCTGAAGCGTCCCGCGGATGCTCGCCGCCGTCTCCACGTTGCCGGACGCATAAATGTCCTGGTTGAAAGTCCGCAGAATCTCGAGATTGGTTTTCGCGCTGACGTTCAGATTCAGCGGTTGGCTGTCGACCAGCGACACTGTGCCCGTGACGTTGATGTCTGTCTGCCCGCCTGCGAAATGCGCGCTGTCCACGCGGACCGTGCCGCGTTCGAGCGTCGCGGCTACCGGACCCTGGTTGCTGATCGTCACCCGTTTTCCCGCCGCATTGTTGCGCGGGATGGTATCGATCTGCACCTTTCCGACCTTCAGAGTTCCGCGCAGCTGATCGGTTTTGAGCGCCGGTCCGTTGATGCTGATCTGCGCATCTGTGAGTGTGCCTTCGAAACCTGCCGGTTGGTTCGCCGCCTCCGCCAGCAAAGGACGCAGCCGGCTCCACAAAACGTTCTTAATCGTCAGCTCCGCGTTCAGAGGATAATCGCCGCCGAGCTGCGCGTTTCCCTGTCCGTGAATCGCCGCTTCGGCGAGATTCGAATCCAGGGTGAAATTCAGCCGGCCCGCACTCGTCGTCGCCTTCAGCGTGGCATCGCCCAGGTTCTTTCCCTGCGCCGTGATTCCGCGGGCACCGATGTCGGCGTTCAACTCGCGGAACAGCAAGGGAACATCTCCTTCGCGCAACGTCGCGGACCCCGTGGCTGCGATCTGCACAGCGCCTCCGATGCCAGGACGCAGCTTCTGGACGTTGCGGATGCGCGCCAGTTCCACACCCTTGCTGTTCACCTTGAACGTCAGTTCGCCCGCCTTCAGATTTCCAGCCGCATGGTCGAATCGCCCGCTCGCCTGAATCTGCGACGGACCCGCGGACACCTCGAGCATGGCGACTTCGATCCGCTTCGCTTCGTACGTGACGCGCGCCCGCACGTGATCGAGCGGCTCTTCAGACACAGTTGCGCTCGACAAATCCAGATCGGCGTTGCCTTCCGGATTCTCGAGAGTGCCCTTTACGTGCGCGGTCCCCGAGAGTTTGCCGCGCGCCGGAATGTCCGGCCGCTTTGCCACTGCCAGCAGTTTCTCGATCGGGAGATTCTGCATCGTCGCGTCCGCAGTCGTCGGATAGTCCTTCGTTAACTGCGTCGTTCCGTCTACCTTGATCGCCGACCCCGCGAAATTCGAGGTCACGTCATAACGGACCGCCTGTCCTGCCGTCGTCGCCTTCGCCGTCACGTCGCCGTAGTTCTGTCCGTCGAATTGGACATTGCGAGCACCCGCGTCCAGCGTCACACCCGTCACCTGGAAATCGGTCTCTTCCTTCCCATTGACCTTCACGCTCGCGAGCGTGGCGTTCAGATCGGCCGTAAGATTCAGCGATCCGCCCGTATTCGGGCGTTCTTTCTGTAGTGTTCGGATTCGCGCAAGATCCACCGACGTGCTCTGCACATGCGCGTGAAGTTGTCCGATCGACAGGCTTTCGCGCGGATGCCGGAATTCCGCAGTGAGATTGACCTGCCCATTCGCCGCTTCAATCGAAGCGGCCGGAATCGTGATCAATTGATCCGCGAGATTCACTTTTGCCTGCACCCGCTCAAACGGCTCGTCCTTCGCGGTGCCGTTGAGCACTTCGACATCGGCCGACCCGGTCGGATTTCCAATCGTCCCCCCGATCGTCGCGTCCAGTCGCAAGGCGCCGGAGTATCCCGCCGGCGGCTGCGCCGCCAGCACCATCACGTCCGCCAGATCGCCGTTACGGATCGCGACCTTCGCCGCCAGCGGCTGATTCGGTTTCGGCGCCCATTCCTGAAGTCCGGCCGTCGCCGTGAATTGCGCCTGCATCGGACCTCGGACCAACGCGCCGTTCGATACACTCGCCCGATTCTTCGCCGCGTCGACGTCGGCTGCCAGCGAATCGAAATGGCGTCCTTCTACGCGGAACGAATCCACCGCGAGGTGACCCATGATTCTCGGAGCATTCAGCCCGCCCGTCAAAACGCCTTTGAATTCGGCACGTCCGCGATCCAGGACGACCCTCGACCGGTCCTCGGCCGGCAGCGTTGCCAGCAGGTCGTTCAGGTCTCGCGACGTCAGTTCCAGGTTCAGTTGCTTATTCAGCGATCCATTCAGATTGAGCCGCGAATTCGGCAGCGCGAGATAAGAATCCGACACGCTGACGTTATCGGTCGCGCCGTTGTAGCTCGCCAGCAGTTTTCCCGACACCGGAATCCCGCGACGCCCGGCGGTGATCGACAGTTTCGCGTCCGCGACGATGCTCTTGGTGCCGCTCGCCTTCAGGTCCCCCTGCGCATGGATCGGGCCTGACACCGACCCGCTGTACGGAATCTTCGTTGGTGTAAACGTCTGCGCGACGTTCTGGATATCGAAATTCTGCAGCGTCCCGTTCACTCGGTAGCGCGCAAAGTCTTCGAGCGATGCGTCCCCGCTAAATCGCCCTCCCAGCGCATTCAACCGCAGGTCCTTCAGGTTCAGGCGATGCGGATCGAGTTGCAGCGCGGTCGTCAGACTCACGTTCTGAATTCGCTGCGTCCCCTGCTGGAACGCAAGACTGCGTCCGTCCAGGTTGCCGGTGACCAGGTAGTTGTTCGCCGCGTCGAGCTTGGCGCGGCCGTTCGCGTGAACCACTCCACTGGGCCGGGCGGAAGAATTCGTCAGGCGCCCGATCTGGTTCAAATCGAGCGTGCTCTTGAACTCCAGTGCTCCGTTGCCCGCCGCGTCCTTCAGCGTCCCAGATGCCTCGACGCTCGAAGTGCCCAGCGTCAGATGCAGCGCCTTGACGTCGATCCGATTGTCGGCGACCGACGCGCCGCCTTCCACCTCGACGACGCTCGGAAGCCCCGGCCGATTGAGATCCAACGGAAGATCGCCCAGCTGCTTCAAATCCGCGAGCGCCAAATGCCCGCGTATCCTGGCGTCCGTCTTCGGATTGTTCAGATCTTCAAGCGAACCGTCCAGCGAAATACTGGATTTAGCCGTACTGATGCGCGCTCCGTCGAACGCGATCCGCTTCCGTTCCAGCACCACCGGCAGCGATACCGTGAACACGACCGGCGTGTTCTTTCCCGCGGTGACATAGATCGGCTGCAGCGAAATGTTCCCCTTGTAGCTGCGCGCGACCAGGTTGAAAGCAAGCTCCGCGCGCAAATTGCGAGCGTCGACGTTGATCGTCTGCTTTTGCGAGTTGAAGGCGATTTGCCCCTGACTGATACGGAATGTATCGACCGCGAGATCGACCAGCGTATCGAGCACCGTCGTTTCCGACGTGAGTTTTTTCTGCTTTGGCTCCGGAACGTTCGTCGTGCCATCCGGAAACACCATGAAAGTGATTTCCGGCCGTTCGATCCCCAGGAACGAAATGTCCACGAACCGCCGCAGGCTGGTGAACAACCGTAGATTCACCTGCACGCGTGCCGCGCGAACCAGCGGAGCCGCGCCCGCCGGCTCTTTTCCGTGAATCACGAAGTCCGTAATGATCGCTTCGAGGCTGCGCCAGTTGAAGGAAAAGGAGCCGACTTCGGTTTTGCCGCCCAGTCCGTCGTCCGTCGCGGTGATGATCTGGTTCCGCACATAGTTGCGGAACCAATCCGTTTGCACGATCGTGATCGTCGCGAGGAATGCCACCAGCGCGAACCCGACCAAACCGAACGTGACGTTGCGCAGAATCCGTATGCGTCTGCTCATGGCGTCACCGCCGGCGGAGGCACGGGTTCCGCGATCGCCGCGTCCCGGTACACTACGCGGATCCTCCGCCGTGTCTGCGTCAGCCATTCTTCGAAGTTCTGATTTACCCGCTCGCCCGCGATCACTTCACGCAGCTTCGCGTCCAGCGCTTCAAGCGAACTGCCCTTTGGATTTGCTTTCTGCAACGCCGCCTTGTGCTGCTCGTAATAGGTCTTCACGTCTTCGTCTGTCACCAGCACGCCGGGACGGAAACGTTGATCGATGAAGTCGAGCACCGTGAGCTGCCACAAAAAGTACGTCCGTAGCTGGTCCTCAGTCAGTCCGTACTGCGTCAGCGCAGCCCGCATTGCCGGATCGGAACCCTTGAAGCGATCCGCGCGCAACTGCTTGAGATAGGCTTCGGCATCCTGGCCCGTCGGCTGGCTATAGCCGCCATTCATCATTTCCTGCCGAATAATTTCCTGATCGATCAGCCGGCTCGCGACTTTCTTCTTCTCAAGATTCGTCAGCTTCAGCGGCTCCTGATTCAAAAACTGCGACACGCGTAGATTGCGGTCCACGTCGCTCGACTTCACCACCCGCTTCCCGACAATCACCGAAATGCGATCGAGCACAACCGCGCCGTGCAACAAACCCGAAAGCGGAATCGCGAGCAAAAGGATCTTCCACATCAGAACGTCTGTCCGATCGAAAAGAAGAACTGCAAATGGCTTACCCTCTGCCTCGTCGCCTGGCAATAATTGGGTAGCTGCGCCGGCGGCAGATTGGGGTCGCACTTCAGCAATTGGGCCGCGGTTCCGCCGAATCCAAGATAGGACGGCGGATTGATGCTGTACGCCAAATCCACCCGCACCGGACCCACCGGAGTCTTATAGCGAAGGCCCATTCCCGCCGCGTGCGTTATGTAATTGAAATCGTTCAAGTCTTTCTGTTTTGCTCGAAACGTGATGTCGGAGATCGTGCTGAACACGTTGCCCATGTCGTGAAACAGGACTCCGCCGAGATTTGCGCCGAATAACGGAAAGCGCACCTCCACGTTGTTAAACAGCAGCGCGTTTCCTCCCAGGGGAAAGCCGGTCGGCTGCGACACGGGACCGCCTGGAACCACTGCCTGGCCTACATCCCGCGGACCCGCCTGGTTGTACGGGAACGTGCGCAGCGAATCCGCGCCGCCGCCAAAAAACCGCTCAGGCAACGGAACCGATTCCTGCGCCGTTACCCCTGCCGGCGCGGAGAAGGGGAAAATCAAGCCGAATTGCGTCTGCCTCGCCAGCACGATCTTCCGCGTCAGGCGATAGTATGTCGCGTTGCGCGCAATCCCTCGCAGAAAACTCCTCTGCGAACCCAGGTATCGCGTCGCGAGGCTGACATCCCCCGTGTTGTACATCCCCTTGTGCGGATCGCCGGAATCGTCGCGCCGATCCTGCGCGATGTTCCCTGAAATCAACCCGAGCCGTACCGGCTGCACCAATTGCGGGACCAGCAGCACGGGAATCACGACGTCGCTCACGCTGACTCTCCGATACGTCAGCCGGAGGAACGCCGTCGTTGGCTTCGACAGTTTCTGCGAAACCTGGACCGAAGCCTCCTGCCGCTTCGAGGCGAAGGTCCGGACACCCAGCGAATTGTCGTAGAGCAGGGAAACGCTGATGTTCCGTCCTTCGACGTTCCGGAAACGTGGAGCCAGGTAGTTAATCGAACCCCGCTTCTGTAAATTTGAATAGATTCCCAGGAATGAAACCGTATGCCCGAGACCCAGGAAATTCAGGCGGCTGACGTTCAGCGAAACCTGCGGGCTAAAGCCGGTAGTTCCTCCAGGCGACGAAAGGTCGGACGAGCTCGGAGTTCCGAAACGCCCGAGTTGCGCGCCGAACCCGAGCGCAAACGTGTAGCGATTCGCTTCCTCGAAGTTGTACAGCAGGTACTTGTGATTCGTGCCGCCGTCCGCGTTTTCGACCGCCGTATCGACGCGTGCGAAGACCCCCATGTCGAAAAAGCGCCGCTGGATCTCCGCCTGATGCACCGGAGATAGCGGATCACCTGGCTTGATGTCGATTCGTTTCGAGACTGACGACTGCCGCGTTTGCCGCAAGCCGGTGGTCAGCAACCCGCGTATAAACTGGGGCTCGCCCTCCGTGACCTTGTAGAGCACCTTCACCCGGTTCGGCTGGCTGCCGGGCGCCCACGCCGCCTTGAAGTCGACGTTGGGATAACCGTTCGAGTGATACCAGGTAATGACGAAACTGCGGTCCGCGGCCATGTTGACTTCCGAGAACGGCTGTCCTTCGCCGGACGCCAGATTCTGCTGCCATTGCGCGCGCGTCGTCTCCCCAGCGCCCTCGATCGTGACGTTCTCTACTAGCCACTGCTCGCCGGGATTCACCGACACCGTTACGCCGACATCGCCCTCTTTGCCTTTGTATTTGCGATCGACGGCGGCGATCACTTTGACGTCCCGAAACCCATTCGCCTTGTACAGGTTCTCGATGTTCTCCTGATCCTTGTTCTTAAACGCCTCGCTGTACCGGCCCCGCCGAGCCAGGAAGGAGGCGGGCTGCATGAACATCCGCTCGCGCAAATCCTCTTC
>Ga0105248_10009858_pt1 | contig 10523 bp, 9 predicted proteins | sample KBSS34metaG_FD_81524 | JGI IMG/M metagenome (GOLD analysis project Ga0105248, IMG submission 81524) | Switchgrass rhizosphere microbial communities from Kellogg Biological Station, Michigan, USA - KBS S3-4 metaG | ecosystem: Host-associated > Plants > Roots > Rhizosphere > Soil | place... | reverse complement strand
GAACCGCGATCATCAGGAACAGAACGACGCTCAGCCAGAACAGAGACATGTAGACGAAGTCGATCTCTTTGGCGAATTCGGAGCCCTGCGGGGGCATCATCCATGCTCGAAGCCAGTCCATTACCTACGTCCTTCCTTCATTTTTCGCCGAAATCGTCATGCCACTTTTTCCCTGCGATGCTGCTCGATGCGGATCATCCGGAACAGGAAATATCCCAGAATCAGGATGGTCAATACGCCGCCGGCCTTCATAAAGTTGGTCGCGAACATCACGTACTTGTTCTCCACCGGATCGTAGTGGTAGCAGAACAACAGAATCTTATCGATGGTCAAGGTGCTGCGATTCTGCGCCGCTTCGGCCAAGCCAAAACGCAGATCGATCGCGCGGTAGTTGATGCCGTAGAGATAGCGCGCGACCTTCGCTTCAGGCGTCAGAATCATGATTCCCGCCAGATGCGCGTACTGCTGGATGCGCGGATCCCAGCGATAGTGGTATCCGACCAACTCCGCCAGCCGCTTGGCGTTATCCTCGCGATCCGTCAGGAAATGCCACCCAGGAGCAGGTTTTCCGTAGGTCGCCAGATAACTGGCCTTTTTCTCCCGGGCGATTTCAGGAGTATCGCGCGGGTCGATGCTGATGGTGACCACCTCGTAGTCGGTGCCGGGCACACCCGGCATCTGCCGCATCAGCTCCACCTGGCGATTCAAAATCAGACTGCATAATTGCGGGCAGGTGTAATAGACCAGGTCCAGAATGACCGGACGACCTTTATTGAAGAACTCGCGCAGCTTTACGGCCTGGCCATTCTCGTCATTGAAGGCGAGATCCAGATCGATGGGACGGCCCAAGTGTTCCTCGATGCCGACGCCGACCAACTGCGCGGGCACCCGATTGGCTAGATCCTTTTCTGATACCGGAGTATCCGGCCGCACCTTGTACTGCGCCAACGCACAGCTCGCACCCAGCGCCAACAGCGCAACCGGAATCGCGAATGTGCGTACTGCTTTCATCTATTTCTTAGCTGCCTCAGGTTGCTTTCCAGCTTCTGCCGGCTGCTTCCCTGCTTCAGGTGCTTTACCGGCTTCACCGGCCGCGGGAGCTGGGGTCGCGGGCTCTTCCGGCTTGGGCTCGGTTGGTTTTGCCGGATAAAACGTTTTGCCGGCGGCCTGCTCGGCCAGGAACAATTCCTTGGCGCGCTCAAACGGCATCCGCACAGCCGTTTTGGTTGGATCGGCGTACTCGTAGTGGCTCAAGCGCCAGGCTGAAAGGGCTCGCATTTCCCCGACTTCTTCGCCGGGGACGGCCAATACCTTCTCGTAAACCGCCTCATTCCAAATCTTATCGAAATACGACTGGAGAGCCAGGATGGTCACCACCAGGGTGACCACGCTGACGATGACGAAAAGCGTGATTTTGCGGGCGTCCAGCTCGCTGCGGTCGAATCCCTCTTTGGGATCGTGATGCGCGACTTCGTGATCGTATTTAGTAGTCATTAAGCGTTCTCGAAGTGCAAGCTCTGTTCGAATCGCAGATCGCCCACCGGAGCCAGCGCGTGCTTGCGGAAGCGGCTCCAGAACATCAGGCCAGTGACGCTGAGCACAGCGGCCAGCGTGGCGAAGTCCAACCAATGAAGCTGCGGGCCGTTGGGATAAAACACCGGCATGACAACCCAGTAGAGGTCCAGATAAACCACCACCAGGCTCCACACCGACATGAAGGTCAAAATTTTCAGGCTGCGTTTAGCCGGACGCGATATGAGCGTAAAGAACGGAATGAAAAACCGGATGAACGGCAGCGACAGGCTGATGTACAGCCAGGCTCCCGGCATGCGATGGCGGAAAAACTGCGTTTCCTCGGGCAGGTTCGCATACCAGATCAGCAGGAACTGCGAGAACCCCATGTAGGTGTAGAAGCAGGTCATGGCGAACAGCCATTTGCCCAGATCGTGATAATGTTCGATGTTGATTTCTTTGTCCAGGACGCCGGCTTTGCGGAATCCTAGGCAGATCAGAATGAGAATGGCGAAGAAGGCCACCGCGCCATCGGCCAGATAGTAGAGGCCGAAGATGGTCGAATACCAGCTGGGCTCGAGCGACATCAGCCAGTCGTAAGCGGCCAGCGTGCCGACTACCACGGCCAACAGCAATCCCGGAGCGCTCCATCGCGAGGCGACCTTCATCTGCTGAATCGAGTGCGACGAATCCTGCTTGGTCGATTGACGATACAGCGCGAAAATCCAGATGGACCACAGCGCGAAATAGACGTAGGTTCGGGCGATAAAGAAGTTCGGCACCAGGAAGTCGGATTTAGCGCGAAGACCTTCGGTGGTCTTCATGAATTCCGCGTTGGCCCAGGGATAGATGTGGTTCAGGCCGAAGGCCAGCGGCAGGAACAGCAACGCACCTACAGGCAGCGTGACCATGATGTTTTCCATGATGCGGCGCATTACGACGCTCCACGCCGAGCCGCTGAGATACTGCACCATCACGAAAAAGAACGCCGCCAGTCCGATGGCGCACGTGAAGGCAAACGCGACCAGGTAGGAGCGGAAGAAACGATCGGGATCCTGGATGTATCCGGCTACGCATGCCACTACAGAGATGAGGGCAGCTAGCATCAGCGTGTTCCGGCCGGTGGACCATCGCGCCGATAACATCACGTAGTTGCCAGAGGTTTGGGAATGATTCATTGCGGGTTGGTTCCCTTGTACTCGACGCTCGATCTCAGTTCAGCCGGGACATCATTGATGGTTCCATGCGCGGCGCGCTGCAACACACGCACGTACGCGATGATGGCCCAGCGATCCTCCGGGCGATTCTGCGCGCCGTAGGGCGGCATAGTCCGGCGGCCATACGTAATGACATTAAAGATGTCGCCGTCGGCCATCTGAACGATGCGATCCTCCATCAGGTTTTGCGGCTGCCACGCGGGGAAGCGTTTGGGCACCATGCCCTTCCCCAAGCCCGTCTCGTCGTGGCACGGAGAGCAGTACGTGTTAAAGCGCCAGTGGCCTTCGGTCAGCAGCGCCTCGGTGACCGGCACCGGGCTCTTGCCGACATACAACTTGCCGTCCATTCCAGTGTTCAAAGGATTGTCTTCGAGCATGTGCCCGCGAGCTACGGCACCTTCAGGCGGACGACGGCTTTGGCGATTATCGGAAAACAAATCGGTGGAGCGCTGCGGTTTGAACTTCTTCTGGAAGCGCATGTCCGGCCAGACCTGTATAGGCGGATCGCGCTGGATGTTGGAGCATCCCGCCAGGGCTAGCGCCGCAACCATGACTGCGAATGGCCGCATCATCCTTCTACTACCTCCACGTCATTGGCGCCCACGCGGCGCATATCCTCGGCAGTCTTTTGTGCGTCGAACTTAGGATCGTTGGCTTCGATCACCAGCAGGAACCGGTCGTCCGAGGCGCGATGCGCATCCCGGTAATTCATCGACGGATGATACAGCCGAGGCAGACCGCTCAATCCCCAGGTGCACAGAAAAGTCGTGATGGCCGTAAATAATACTGCCAGTTCGAAGGTTGGCGGAATCGAATACGTGAAGTCGAACAGCGGCTTGCCTCCGATGATCAGCGGATAGTCGATCACCCCGACGTAATAGATCAGAACCTGCGCCGTAGTAATTCCTAGCAGTGCACCGCACACCGCGATCCAACCGATCTTGGAATACGGTACGCCGATGGCTTCGTCGATCCCGTGCACCGGGAAGGGGCTCATGGCGTCGATCTTGGTATAGCCCATGCCGCGGATCGTGCGGCCGGCTTCGACCAGTTCTTCCGGCTCGGAGAATTCGCCGATAACGCCGTAGACTTTGTCGGCGCCGATGCCCAGTTTGTCCTTGATCTGAGCGATGAGAATTGCGGGATCGGAAGCCTGGCTCATCGGTGTGAAACCTTCCCTTCTTGTCCGGCGAACGCGTGTTTTTCGTGCGACGCAACGCCCTTCACTTCAGAGATCGCGATCATCGGGAGGAAGCGCGCGAACAACAGGAACATCGTAAGGAACAAACCGATGGTGCCGATGAAAGTGCAGATGTCCACCCATGTGGGACTGAAATAACCCCACGAGCTGGGCAGGAAGTCGCGGGTCAGGCTGGTCGCGATAATGACGAAGCGCTCGAACCACATGCCGATGTTGGTTGTGATGCTGATGATGAACATCACCCACAGGTTGGTCCGCATCTTTCTGAACCAGTACAGCTGCGGGATAAAGACGTTGCAGGTGTACATCGACCAGGCTGCCCACCAGTAGGGGCCGAAGGCGCGATTCAGGAAGGTGAAGCGCTCGTAGATGCTCCCGCTGTACCAGGCGATGAAGAACTCCGTGCAGTACGCGTAGCCTACAATCGACCCGGTCACCAGGATGATCTTGTTCATGTTGTCCAGGTGCTTGATGGTGATCAGGTTTTGCAGATTGAGCGTCCAGCGCGCAATCAGCAGCAGCGTCATCACACACGCGAAACCGGAGAAGATGGCGCCGGCGACGAAGTAGGGCGGAAAGATTGTCGTGTGCCAGCCCGGAATGACCGACGTCGCAAAGTCGAAGCTAACGACTGAGTGGACGCTGAGCACCAGGGGCGTCGAAATACCCGCAAGGATCAGGTAAGCCTGTTCGTAGTGGCGCCAGTGGCGTGCCGATCCGCGCCAGCCCAAGCTCAGAAGTCCGAAGACAACCTGGCGGACTTTCGTCGTAGCGCGATCACGCAGCGTCGCCAGATCCGGAACCAAGCCAGTGAACCAGAACAGCAGAGAAACGGTGAAGTACGTCGATACCGCGAACACGTCCCAGATCAGCGGGCTGCGGAAGTTCTGCCACAGATTCAGGTCGGTGTTGGGAATCGGGAACAGCCAGTAAAATGCGCGCCACGGACGGCCGGTATGAAACAACGGGAAGATACCGGCGCACATCACGGCGAACAGCGTCATGGCCTCGGCGGAACGGTTGATCGATGTCCGCCACTTCTGCCGGAACAGAAACAGAATGGCCGAAATCAGCGTGCCCGCGTGGCCGATACCGATCCAGAAAACGAAGTTCGTAATATCCCAGGCCCAGCCAACCGGCCGGTTGTTGCCCCACACGCCGATACCGGTGTTCACCAGGTAGGTGAGCATCGCGCCCAGCAGAAGTACGATCGAAGCTGTACATGCCAGCGTGATCCAGTATTTGAGCGGGGTCTCGAAGACCTGCGCTTCGACTACGGAGCTGATCTGATCGGTAAGGTCATGAAGGTCGCCGGTACCCTGCACCAGTGGCGGGTTGAGTTCCAGCAACTGCGGATCTTGGACGACAGAGCTCATGATGCCTCCAGGTCCGGATTCGGATTACGCAGCCTGCCGAGATAAGTTGTGCGCGGCCGCACGTCCAGCTCGGCCAGCATGGCGTAATTGCGTTCCTGCTTTTTCAATTTGGCCACCTTGCTGTTGGGATCGTTGATATTTCCGAAGGCGATGGCATCGGCCGGGCAAGTTTGCTGGCACGCCGTGAGCACGCCCTCTCCGGTGAATTCCTTCCGGCCGTCGGTTTTAGTGCTGATGCGCGCTTCCTGGATGCGCTGCACGCAGTAGGTGCACTTCTCCATGATTCCGCGCATGCGGACGGTGACGTCCGGATTGTAGACCATGGACATCAGCTCCGGCTCAATCCGGCGCCGCTCCAGGAAATTCTTGTGCCAGTCAAGGAAGTTGAAATGGCGAACCTTGTACGGACAGTTATTGGCGCAGTACCGCGTGCCGACGCAGCGGTTATAGGCCATGTCATTCAGGCCCTCGGGGCTGTGCGTGGTGGCCTGCACCGGGCAGACGTTTTCGCACGGAGCGTTCTCGCACTGCATGCACGGAATCGGTTGCTCGACCGCCCGCGGATCGTCCACGGATCCGACATAGTAGCGATCCATCCGGATCCAGTGCATTTCGCGGCCGCGAAGGACCTGGTCCTTACCTACAACGGGAACATTATTCTCAGCCTGGCAGGCGACCACGCAGGCGTTGCATCCTGTGCACGCGCCCAAGTCGATGGCCATGCCCCACTGCAAACCTTCCCAGGTGCGCTGAGGATAAATAGAATCGAGCTCCGGAACCTCGTTCATCTCTTCGATGATCTTGGCGTTCTTCTTGTACTCCTCGATGGTCGTTTCGCGGACCAGAGGGCGATGGTGGGGCTTGATACTCGCAAGCAGCTGAGGCTCTTCCATCGAACCGTGTTCCTGGGTGTTCGCGAGAATGTGCTTCGCTCCGGTGGGAGCCATCGAGAAACCCTGGCCGAACCAGAAGCCATCGGAGGTGCGAATCAAGCCGGCGTTGAAACCGACATCGGTACCCACGGTGCCGCTGCGGGGACGTCCGTAACCCAGCGCGATACTGACGGCATTGGCTGCGTGGCCGGGCTGGGTCATCACGGCAGCTTCCAGCTTCAGATTGCCGCGCGTGAGAGCGACCATGTCGCCATCTTTGAGATTGCGTTCGCGCGCCATCGCTGGACTGACCAGCACCACATTGCCCCAGACGAGCTTGGTGATCGGGTCGGGAGCTTCCTGCATCCAGGCGTTGTTGGCGAAGCGTCCGTCCCACGTCGTGGCGCTCGGGAGGAAACCGACTTCGATTCCAGACGCTGCTGCAACAGGTGCCGCTTGGATTCGCTTGCTATCGACGGCAGGCTTTACCTCGGCTGACTTGGTGCCGGCTACGATACCGTCGTTCAACGCTTTTTTCCAGGTGTTATCCTGACCGGCTGCAGGCCACTGCGAGGTCCAGAAACTCTTGACCAGGTCGTAGCCTTTCTTGTCTTTCGAATCGAGCACCAGGGCCATCACTTCGATGGCGCTCTTGCCGCCGAAGATAGGCTCGATCATGGGCTGCTGAATCGCAGCGACCCCGTCGATCGATCGCGCATCGCCCCAGGCTTCGAGGAAGTGCGCTTCGGGCAGATGCCACTTCGCGGCGGCGGCAGTCTCGTCGTTTTCCGCGCCCAGGTGAATCGAGTTGGCGACCTTTGCCAGTGCCGCGCCGAATTGCAGATCGGCCGGCGCCGTGTAGGCGGGATTCGCGCCCAGGATGATGAGTGTTGAAACCTGGCCGCCAGTCATTTCACCGGTCAGCGTCTTGAGCGCGTCCACGCCCGATTCGACACGGTCGGTCGTGGCTGGCTTGGTGAAAGTGACGGTCTCTCCGGCTGCTCCCAGAGCCTGATTAATCTGATGAGCCAACGCGTGGACCACGGCAGGCTGGCGAGGTCCAGCGACCACGAGAGCTTCTTTGCCCGCAGCTTTCAAATCGGCTGCAACCGCGGCCAGGAATTTCGCACGCCTGTCATTGCCGGAAGGCGCAGCATTCAGAGCCCCAGCGAGATCAGCGGCGAACTGCTGGACGTCGGCGCCCCGCATCCGCAAGCGATGCTCGGCATTCGCGCCGGTCAGCGAGAACTGGCTTTCGACCACGTACAGCCGGCTGATCTTTTCCAGATCCTCTTCGGAATCGACATGCCGGTTCTTGGAGAACAGCTTCGTCGCCAGCGGCGTGGGCCAGTCATTGCCCAGGAAATCGAAATCCAGCGACAGGATGACCTTGGCCTTGTCGAACTGCGGATGCACATCGACGGCTTGCCCGAAGGCCAGCATCGCGCCGGCTCGTTCGTTGTCGCGGGCGATGGATTCGTATTCCACCCACTTGGCTTTGGGGAATTTCTTGAGCGCTTCCGCGCGTTGACTTTCAAGCGTCGGCGAAATGACGGTTCCGCTCAGGAATCGCAGGCCCGAGCCATCACCCAACGATAGAGTCTTGAGAGCGGCTTCGAACTTTTCCCAGGTCGATTCCTTCCCGCCTTCCATCACCATCTTCGAGCGGTCCGGATCGTATACACCCAGCACACTGGCCTGAGCCAATGCAGTGGCCGCACCTAGACTGGACGGATGGTCGGGGTTGCCCTCGATCTTACTGGGACGTCCCTCATACGTCTGGACCACCAGACCGGCGGCGTGTCCTCCCAATGCGAAAGCACTGGTGTAGTTATAAGGAGAACCGGGAACGTAATCTTCACGGCCGCGCGCTTGCGGAGCCATGCGCAGCTCCGGACGGCGGCATGCGGCTAATCCGGCCAATCCGAAGGACGCCGCCATGATCTTCAACATGCTGCGGCGCGAGGCGCCGTCCAGTACGGCTACCGCGTCGTCAGGAAACTCGCGATGCACCCATTGCTGGAATTCCGGAGTATCGGCAAGCTGGTCCAGGCTGCGCCAGTATTCGGGAGCGGCTGGTTCGGACGCGGCATTCGTCGCTCCTACGCCCTTAATTTGAACGAGACTCATCGATGGCACCCCGAGCAGTTGGTTGGCGGATTCAAGTGTTTCTGCGCTACGATCTCGCGGCCGATTTCGCGCGGGTCGCGATCGGGAACCCAATCGAGCTGCGTAACCAGCTCGGCAGGCCGAACGTTGGGAGCCGGGTCGCGGTGGCACTCCAGGCACATGGCCATGTTGAGCGGCTTCTCCTGGCGGACCTCTACCATCTGGTCGATCCGGCCGTGGCAGCTCACGCAGCTTACGCCTGCTGTGACGTGCGCGCGGTGGTTAAAATAGACGTAGTCGGGCAGGACGTGGATCTTCTTCCATGGAATGGCTTCGCCGGTTTCGTAGGATTGCCGGACCATCTCGAGGCGCGGGCTCTTGTCCTTGACTTTCTGGTGGCAGCCCATGCAAATCTCGGTTCCAGGAATAGCGGCATAGGCCCCGCGGTAGACGGTGTAATGACAATAGAAACAGTTGAGTCCCAGTTGTCCGGCATGCAGCTTATGGCTATAGGCCACCGGCTGCTCAGGCTGGTAGCCCGTGTCGATTACCGTCGGATAGCTGAAATAGACGTAAGCTCCGATAGTGGAGACTGCGCCTAGGCCGATTACGGCGCCTAGCACTTTGAGAATAATGTCAGACGACTTCGGAAAAATAGCAGCCATCTTATTGATTGGTCCTTGGCGTCGGACGGACGCGTGGTTCCCCGTATTTACCCATACTTCGTTGAACTTGGGCTTCTATAGTTTCTACCACGACAGGATAACTTCTGCAACTGGAGCAACCATTCTTGTTTAACCGTAGAAGTTACAGTTTAGCAAGAACTTTCGGCAACCTCAAGGTGAGACCGAAACTGATGGTTCTCCACAATCTGTTCTTCCTGGTTCTGGCTTGCGCGGCGTACTTTTCGCTGATTCCGCTGTTCGAAAAGCAGGTGGCGGACGCCCGCGAGCGCGAAGCGGCTATTCTCGAACAACTCCCTGGGCAAACCGACGATCCGCAAATGGAACGGGCGTACCAAGAAGCCATATCCCGCGCGAAACTTACCCTGTTCCTGGTGCTGGGCAGCATCTATATCGCGGCGGTGGTTTTGCTGGAATCGGCCATTATGCCGTTGTACGTGTACCGCCCGCTTCAAAGGATGCTTGAAGCCGACACGGCGACGCGGGCCGGCGACCGCAAGAGTGAACTGATCCCGCCTGCCGACATCTTGGGGGACGAGATCGGCCAGATCATGCAATCGCGCAATGACACCGTAGCAGAGCTTCGTCGCCAGGAAGATGAACTTGCCGCCGCTTTGCGGCGTTTAGAAGAACAAGACCGCCTGGTCAGTCTGGGTCTGCTTTCGGCCAGCGTGGCGCATGAACTGAACACTCCGCTGGCGGTCCTGCACGGATCCATCGAAAAGTTGATCGAGACCACGAAGGATCCGCACACCTTGGAACGGCTCGCGCGCATGCAGCGGGTGACCCAGCGGCTGCGTACGATCAGCGAGAGCCTGGTGGACTTCGCCAAGGTCCGCAAGCAGCACGCTGAACCCGTCGCGGTGCGTGGTCTGGTGGACGAGGCTTGGTCCTTGGTCGCGATCGACCCTCGGGTTCTGGGACTGTCTTTCACCAATCTGGTGGATCCAGAAGAGCGCGTGATGGGGAATCCCGATCGCCTGATGCAAGTGTTTGTGAACGTGCTGCGCAATGCGGTGAATGCCGTGGAGAGTCCCGGCGGAACCGTAGATGTGCGGGCGCGGCGTGTGAAACGCGCCGGTGAGCCCGGTGTCGCGGTGGCTGTGGAAGATAACGGGCCAGGCATACCTCCTGATGTACTTCCGGATATATTTGACGCCTTCGTTACCACAAGGCTGGACGCGCGCGGAACGGGACTCGGGTTAACCGTGGCCGAAGGAATCGTGACGCAGCATGGCGGAGCGATTACCGCGGCGAATCGGCGCGATGGCGGAGCATGCCTGGAAGTGTGGCTGCCCGCGCCTCGGTAGCTAAAGCGTGAGAGTCACCAGAAGCAATGGCGCCTTCCAGCAGCACCTCGAGCGAAGGAAGCGGGTGCGCAACCATGAAAATCTGGTAGGAGAACAAGGATCGCGAGATCTTTATGAGCAGCCTGTTGATGCCCAGCAGGAAGCGAGCCAGCGCTGTGTCGCCTAGGGCCAGCGGGATAGGCGCAGGAATGCCTTTGATTTCGTCGATGCGATAGTTGGCCTGCTCGAACAGATCCCGAATCG
>Ga0105248_10009856_pt1 | contig 10523 bp, 11 predicted proteins | sample KBSS34metaG_FD_81524 | JGI IMG/M metagenome (GOLD analysis project Ga0105248, IMG submission 81524) | Switchgrass rhizosphere microbial communities from Kellogg Biological Station, Michigan, USA - KBS S3-4 metaG | ecosystem: Host-associated > Plants > Roots > Rhizosphere > Soil | place... | reverse complement strand
CGGCACGATCCCGCCGGGCTGGACTACCAACTTGCGGACACGCAGGTCATAGCCCTTGAACATCACTTCGGGCGCGAGGTCGATCATGCCGACGACATCGTCGGTGACGTCCTTGGGGGCAGTAGGTGCGCCGGTCAGGGCATGGTCGCCAGCCTTGCCGGCAGGGCATTCGCCGGCGAACGCCGGAGCAGTCGCACCGAGCGCAAGCGCTGCGGCAATCAGAGTCGCGGCCGTGCGGCCGATGAAGCGGGACATTCTCGAATCTCCTGTTGCGATATGGCGAACCACGAGAACCAGGCGCCTCGTGATGTTTCAGGAAATTACGGCACCGGGTGCCGGCCGGCCATTCGAATGGCGCTATCGAGTCGATGCACAAAGCGCATGAAACGGCTGCGAAAATAGCCGCACGTTATCGACGCCAGAACCGAACGGCATTTCACCTGGTGCCCCCGGTTCCGCATCCTTCCGAGCATATTCAGGAGGATTCGCGATGAATGAAGTAACGCAACTCACGCCGATGACCGTGTTCGGGCCGCTCGCGGGCCGGGTTGCGATCGTCACCGGTTCGACCAGCGGCATCGGCCTGGGCATCGCCCAGGCGCTCGCGCACGCGGGCGCCAATGTCGTACTCAACGGCCTCGGCGATCCCGCGGCGATCGAAGCGACGCGCGCCGAACTCGCCGAGGCGAGCGGGCGGACGATCGCGTTCGACGGCAGCAATCTGATGAAGGCCGCCGGCGCCGTGGCAATGGTCGAACATGCGACCCGTGCGTTCGGCAAGGTCGATATCCTGGTCAACAACGCCGGGATCCAGCACGTCAGTCCGATCGAAAGCTTCCCGCCCGACAAATGGGACGCGATCATCGCGCTCAACCTCTCCGCCGCGTTCCACGCGACGCGCACGGTGTTCGCGGCGATGAAGGCGAAGGGCTGGGGCCGCATCGTCAACGTCGCCTCGGCGCATGCGCTGGTCGCCTCACCGTTCAAGTCCGCCTATGTCGCCGCCAAGCACGGCATCCTCGGCCTGACCAAGACGGTCGCGCTCGAAGGCGCCGAATATGGCGTGACCTGTAACGCGATCTGCCCCGGCTATGTGTGGACCCCGCTGGTCGACGGCCAGATCGCCGACACCGCCAAGGCGCGCGGACTGACTCGCGAGCAAGTGATCCGCGACGTGCTGCTCGCCGCGCAGCCGACGCGACGGTTCGCGGAAGTCGATGAGCTGGGCGCGCTCGCCGCATTCTTGTGCAGCGATGCTGCAGCGTCGATCACCGGTGCTGCGCTGCCGGTCGACGGCGGCTGGACGGCACATTGATGCGCGCGCCCCTCGCCCCCACGCCCGCCGCTCCCGGCGTCGTGCGCCACATCTTCCGCCCGCGCCCCAAGCCGACGCCGGCACTGCCGCGCCCCACCCGCGGCGTGCTCGCCGAGCTCGACCTTTATTGGAGGGAATCGTGATAGCTTTGTTGAGAAGGCGCTTGGCAGCGCTTTGCGGCACCGGCCCACTCCCCCACCCGGCCGCCCAAAGCCAGTATCCTAAGGGTGGCCGGGTGGGGGAGCGCGCCGCTGCCGCTTCGAAACGCGCTCTTTCGCGCGTTTCGACAAGGGAAACGAAAAGGCCGCATGTCGTCGTGGTCGGCGGCGGGTTCGGCGGACTGGCCGCGGTGCAGTCGCTGCGCCGCGCGCCGGTCGACGTTACTCTGGTCGACCGGCGCAATCATCACCTGTTCCAGCCCTTGCTGTACCAGGTCGCGACGGCAGGCCTGTCGCCGGCCGAGATCGCCGCGCCGATCCGCGCGATCCTGCGCAACCAGCGGAACACCCGCGTGGTACTCGACGAGGTGACCGGGATCGACGCCGACCGGCAATTGCTGCGGCTCGCGCACGGAAATCCAATCGCTTTCGACTGGCTGATCCTGGCGACCGGCGCCCGGCACAGCTATTTCGGCAATCCCGGCTGGGCGGCGCACGCTCCGGGGCTCAAGTCGCTCGACGACGCGCTGGCGATCCGCCGCCGCGTGCTGCTCGCGCTCGAGCGCGCCGAAACCGAACTCGACCGCGAACGACGCAAGGCACTGCTGACGTTCGTGGTGATCGGCGGCGGCCCGACCGGCGTCGAAATGGCCGGCGCGATCGCCGAGCTCGCGCGCAAATCGGTGTCGCGCGATTTTCGCAGCATCACTCCGCATTGCTCGCGTGTCGTGCTGGTCGAGGCCGGCCCAGGCCTGCTTCCTACGTTCACGCGCCGTCTGTCGGCGCACGCTGAAGCCGCGGTGCGCGGGCTCGGCGTCGAGCTGCGTACCGGCGCGCCGGTCAAGGCAATCGAAGCCGAGCGCCTCCAGGTCGGAGACGAATGGATCCGGGCGGCGACGATCATATGGGCGGCGGGCGTCGAAGCGTCGCCCGCCGCGCGCTGGCTCGGCGCCGCCGCGGATCGCGCCGGACGCGTGCAGGTCGATGCCGAGCTGCGTGTCCACCCGCAGATCTTCGCGATCGGCGACACCGCGTGCGCGACAGGCGCGGACGGGCGGCCGCTCCCCGGTATCGCCCCGGTCGCCAAGCAACAGGGACAATATGTCGCGCGCGCGATCCTCACGCTCGAAGCCGGCCGCACGCCGCCGCGCTTCGCCTATCGCGACGCCGGCAAGCTGGCGACGATCGGCCGCAGCCGCGCGATTGTCGAAATGGGCCCGCTCAGGCTCTCGGGCCACGCCGCCTGGCTGCTGTGGTGCGTCGCGCACCTCTATTTCCTCACGGGCTTCCGTAACCGACTCACGGTCGGGCTCGGCTGGCTGTGGAGCTATTTCACTTTCGCCCGCGGCGCACGCCTGATCACTGGCGACGCCGAACCCCCGCCCCCCGAGCGGCTCTCCGCCGCCGCCTGAAAGGACGCGCCATGACCATCACCATCGACAAGCAGCGCTTCGCGCAGACCGTGCTCGTGCTTCAGGGCGGCGGCGCGCTCGGCGCCTATCAGGTCGGTGCCTATCAGGCGCTGCACGAGGCCGGAATCGCGCCCGACTGGATCATCGGCACGTCGATCGGCGCGATCAATGCGTCGATCATCGCCGGCTCTGCGCCCGACGAGCGTATCGACCGACTGTGCGAGTTCTGGCGACGAGTCGAGCATTCGAGCTATCTGCCCGCAATATTCCCTGCCTGGGTGAGCGCGGCGGCGCGCAACATGCTCGCGGTCACCACCGGGATTCCCAGCTTCTTCACCCCGCGGCCGGGCGCGTTCCTGAGCGAACATGCGCCGCTGGGTGCCGAAGACGCGGCCTATTATTCCGTCGCGCCGCTGCGCGAGACGCTGGGCGAACTGGTCGACTTCGAGCGCATCAACGCCGGCGAGGTGCGGCTGACCGTCGGCGCGTCGAACGTGCGCACCTCCGAGATGCACTATTTCGACTCGCGCGACATGCCGCTCGACCTCCGTCACATCCTCGCCTCGGGCGCGCTGCCGCCGGCCTTCCCCGCGGTACGGATCGACGGCGAGCTCTATTGGGACGGCGGTGTCGTCTCGAACACGCCGGTGGAGGCAGTGTTCGACGACAATCCACGGCGCAACAGCCTGATCTTCGCGGTGCATCTGTGGAACCCACGCGGCGACGAGCCCGAGACGATCTGGGAAGTGATGCATCGGCAGAAGAACTTGCAATATTCGAGCCGCGCGGCCGCGCACATCCATCGCCAGCGTCAGATCCACCGGTTGCGTCACGTCATTTCCGAACTGGCTGCGATGCTCCCTGCCGAGCGTCGCCGCGATAATGAAGTCGCGGAACTCGCGAGCTACGGCTGCCGCACGCAGATGCATGTCGTTCGACTCCTCGCGCCCGCGCTCGACTATGAAGACCACGCCAAGGACATCGACTTCAGCCCGCGCGGCATCGCCCAGCGGCGCGACGCGGGCTACCGCGACACCATGGCGACGCTCGAACAGCGGCCCTGGGACGCCGATGTCGATCCGAGCGAAGGCTTCTTCCTCCACGAGGCGTGCGGCGGCGTGATGGCCGAGGCAGCCGAGTAATGTCGCCGTTTCGCTACCGCAACCAACTCCAGCCGTGCTATTGGCGCGCTTATAAGGGGGATGCATGGTCGGCTCGATCGCCGAAGAACTGGACGAATCCGTGAAACGCGTGCGCAGCTCGGGCGAGCCGTTGCCGCTCCAGCTCCAGCGCATCGCCGACACTGTCCGCGAACGGGCACCGGTGTTCGCCGAACAGGTCGACAGCTTCGTCGATCGGCTCGAACGCGCCGGTGCCGGCGACGGTGCCCCGGCGATCGGCGAGACCATGCCCGGTTTCCTGCTCCCCGATCAGAACGGCCGTCTGGTCGCGCTCGACGACCTGCTCGAACGCGGGCCGGTGGCAATCGCATTCGTGCGCGGGCATTGGTGTCCCTATTGCCGGCTCAACGCGAGCGACCTCGCGCTCGCTTCGGCCGAGGCGAAACCGCTTCAGCTGGTGCTCATCTCGCCCGAGACGCAGCAGTTCATCCGCGAGTTGCACGCGGAGAGCGGTGCCGATTTCCCATTCCTTTCGGATTTCGGCAACGGCTATGCGCTTTCGCTCAACCTTGCGATCTGGGTCGACGATGCAATGTCGACGCTGATCGCCGGGGCGGGTTGGGACGTACCGCGATTCAGGGTGCGCCGGGCTGGGTGCTGCCGATCCCGTCGGTGTTCGTCGTCGACAGTAGCGGCACCATCGTCGCGCGGCATGTCGACCCCGACTATCGCCGGCGGTTCGATTTGCGCGCGGTTCTGCCGCAGCTGAAAGCGAAGCTCCAGGGCGTAAACTCATAGCTGGCTCGGCGACCGGGTTTGCCGGACACGCACCACGCCCCCGGCAAGCCCGAAACCCAGCGACATCAACGCCCAGGTCGTCAGCTCCGGCACCGAACCGTTCGCCGGCGCTGTCGACACCGCGCCAGGCGAACGCGCTTTCTGGCGCGCGCCCGCTGCAAGGGGGGCGTCCGTGCGCGCATTCCTTCCGGTCGAAGCCGTCAGGAAAGTCGTCGCTCGCGCTGGGCTCGCAGCGAAAAGGGCAATGACGATAGCGACGATGCTCGGGCACAATTTCATGTCGGCTCCGGTCTGCGGTCACGCGATCCGGCAATCGCGCTCGGCCGAATCGGCATCCTGCGCGTCGCCCCGGAGTTGGCGTCGATCGCCGAAACTCCGTGGATTGCCCGCCGCGCCTAGGCTTGCGACGTGACTGCAGCGCTACGCGCCCGTGATTTTGTCGTTATTTCTGCTGGGCTCGGCGCGACGCGCACAAACCGATGCTATCAGTGCCGCAAGTCGGACGGCGTGGTCGGCTGTGAGAGGATCCGGCGCATTTTGCGCCAGCGCGCCGCCTGATCCGTGCCCGCCGCTTCGACTGCGGCACCGACCATGTCGCGGCCAAGACCATAGTTGATCACATAGCTGCGGTAGTGATCGTCGAAGTCGAGCGTCTTCTGCGCGCGTGGCGGCGACGCAAGCTCATATTGCTGGGACAGCGCGGCGGCGGTCGCGCGGTCGATGCGACCGTCGAGATAGTCGCGGGCGATTGTGAAGCGCGCGCCAGAGAGCTTGCGCAGCGCCTCGCTCAGCGCGGCGAAGCGCGGCGCCTCGGCAGGATCGATGCCGGCGAGCGGAAACAGTGTTTTGGCTTCGAACGCCGCGCGTTCGCTACCGGGGAATGCGAGTTCGATTCCGTAATTGGCCGAGCCTTCGGCGATGAACGACTGTGGACTGTAAAGCGGGTAGATCGTGAACTCGACCCAGCCACGGCCGCGCGCGAGGTTCTTTTCGAGCAGCAGATTGTAGACGTGGTGTCCCGGATAGCCTTCGTGGCAGCCGAGATCGACGGCGCGATCGACGTAGACCGGCAGGTCGGTGTTGACTTGGATCAGGCTCGTGCTGTTGCCCTTGTAATAATTATACCCGCCCCATGGCTTGCCAGTGACCAGCTCGAGCGTGAACTTCTCGTTCGCCGGCAGTGGAATATGCGCGAGCGTGCGTCGGCGGCACTCGGCAATCGCGGCACGCATCACCGCGTCGAGCCGCTCTGGCGGAATCACGAACCGGCTGCGATAGACGTCGAGGCGCTGCCACAAGGGCCCGTCTCCGGGGAGCAGCCGCGCAACCTCGGCCAGCGCGGCATCGTAGCTGGCGAGCGGCGCGAGCTTCGGTCGCACTCCGAACAGTCCGTTGGCCTCGTCCTCGAACGCCAAATGCTTGCCGGCGTGCATCGCGAGCCGCGTCTCGGCGGCCTTGAGCTGACCGAGCAGAAATGCTCGCCGCTGGCGCTCCAGCGGGGCGCGCACCAACACACGCTCGGTGGCGAGGCGCAGGCGATGCGCATCGGCCGCAAGCTGTTCGACGCTGCGCGGGCTAGCTTTGGCGGCGGATGCCAAGGCAGCCGGGCCATAATAGGCGTCGACATATTCGGGCTCGCGTTCGCCGGCTTCGAGTGTCACGCGGACATAGGCGCGCGCGATGCGGTCGAGCGGCGTGGCCGCGTATGCGTGCTCGCCGAGCAGCGGCGGCGTGGCAGCCAATGCCAGGCCGGCAACGACCAGATTCGAAACGAGGCGCAAGGCGCGCCCAATCAATGCACCGACGACCAATCCGCACTCCGCAACATGTTGAGCAGCGTCGCGCCCTCGCGCGAACGCATGCGACCGGCAACCGTGTACACCGCGACGGATCGGTGGAGGTCGAGTGCGTTGTGGCGCAGTCGGCGGAGCGGCGCGGCGCGCAATGTGCTCGAGGGCGCGACGCCGACGCCGAAGCCGGCAGTGACCAGCTCGGCGAAATCCGAGCAGCTGTCGACTTCATGCGCCTGGTGCAGGTTGATGCCCGCTGCGGCGAGACGATCGGTGTCTTCTTCGCTCAGGTCGGCGCCGCAATGGAGCAGGAAGCGCTCGGCATGGAACAGCTCGACGTCGAGCTCGGGCGCGTTGCGGTTGGCGAGCGCGTGGTCCGGCGTGACGACCAAGTCGAAGCTTTCTGTGAACATCGGCCAGGCCTCGAGCCGATCCCAGCTCTCGCCGAGCGGCCCGCCGACCGCGAGATCGATTTCGCCGTTCCGCAGCATCTGCGCGATTTGCGCGGCGCTACCGCGCTTGATCTTGAGCTGCACGCCGGAAAACGCGCGCCGCATTTCGGCGAGCAAGGGGGTGAGCAGGGAGAGGTCGAAATGGCGCGCAACCGCGATCGTCAGCGCCGCGACTTCGCCCTTGCGCACCGATTTGGCGACCGCCTTGGCAGTGATCGCGCTATCATAGCATTGCCGTAGCAGCGGCAGCATCCGCTGGCCGAGATCGGTCAAGTGCGACAGTCGCCCCTCGCGCCGGATCAGCTCGCCGCCGAGCTCGTCCTCGAGCAATTTGATTGCCCGAGTCAGCGCCGGCTGACTGACATTGCATTCCTCCGCGGCGCGCGTGAAGTTGAGCGTCTTCGCGACGGCGATGAAATAGCGGACCTGCTGCATCTCCATTGACGGCCCCCGACAGACGTGCACGCGCGTGTCGATTCTAGCCTTTCGCTCGGGCAAACGCCACTGGCCGAGCCCCTTGCCAGTCTTGCGGAAGCGGCGCCGCTGCTTGCACCGCTTCCATCGAATCAATGTCGTTCGCCTTCAATGCGTTGCCGCACCGGCGATCGAGGCGGCGACGTCGCTCGCCATCTTGAGCTGGGCCGCGCGATCGCCGATGCGATAGCGCTTGCCGATCCAGTCGAAATCGCTCCACGCGACCCATACCGCGCCGTCGGCGTCCTCGACCACCAGCATGCGCACCGGCCAATCGAGGCCGGCGAGCGGGTTCGAGGTCAGGAACTGCACGCCCAGCGGCGGATTGCCGAACAACACCAAAGTCGAGCGTCGTGTCTTGATGTTGGCGCCGGCACCCAGTTCAGCCTGGTCGATCGCATCGAAGAAGCGAATACCCTTGGTCGCGACATCGGCCTTGAGCCGCGTGAGCGTCTCGTCGAAGCCGAAGGCACTCTTGAGGCGCTCTACGCCATCAGCGGGCGCCGTGGCGACCGCAGGGATGGAGTCGGCGGGCGCGGCCCGGGCGACGGGCGGAACGAGCAGGGCAGCGGTCGCGCTCGCGAAAATCCATGCGCTTCTGGTCATCGTGCGATCCTTCGGTTCGAGAACCGTGCCAGAATGCCGGTGCTCGCCGCACGCGGAAAATGCCGTTGGTGAATAGGATCGATAGCGTTTGGGAATACCGGCCCAAAGCCCCGATTCCTTAGCCAGTGGCGGCCACGGGCTTCGCCAGTACATCGCGTACCCAGGCGATCAACGCGGCCACGACCGCCGGATTGAAGTCGGCACTGGCGGGCTGCTTGCTGATCGCCGCGGCGCGGATCGCTTCGCGTGGGCCGATCCGGCGCATGAAATGATCGGTCTCGGGCACGGCGCGGAACTCGGCGGTGCCCGGGCGATAATGGTTGACCAGATCGGCGATTATCCGCTGGTCGAACCCGGAGAGTGCGATCACGTCACTGTCGCCATAGAGCGAGAGTACCGGTGCCTTTACCTTCGACCATGCCTCGAACAGGTTGACGCCGGGAAGCTGCTGGAAATAGCGCCAGTGGCGGCCCGACATATGTTCGGCGCCGTCCCAGCCGAGCGTGTCGCGCATCGCATCGGCCATTTCGGGATGCGCGGCGGCGATCGACGCCGGCGCCTGGCCGCTGAAATAGAACAGGTTGAGCATCGCGCGATAACGTTCCGCCTTGCGCGATTCCTCGACCGGATCGAGCCCCGAGAGCAGGAAGCCCTGATAGGTATCGAGATCGTGCCAATAGTCTCCCCAGTTGCGGATCACGGTGCCCCACACCGCCACGCCGCGTGGCGCGACTTCGGCGGCGAGCTGCGGCGCATGCACGCCGCCCATCGAGATGCCGAACAGGAAGATCCGCGACCGCGACACGCCGAGGTCGTCGGTCAGGTGGCGATAGGCGGCGCGAAACGCGGCGATCTCCTGCGCATAGTCGATCGCCTGACAGGCCGCCCCGCCGCGGCTGTCGCCCACGCCCGGTTTTTCCACGCGATAATAGCCATAGCCGGCATCGATCAGCGCTTGGCCGATGCGGCGCCAGACGGACGCGGGATTGGGTGTATCGACACTGCCGCAATCGACGCCCTGGATCGCGAACACCACCGGCGGCGCCGCGACGCCGCGCGGCGTGACGAGAATGTCGCGCAATAATCCGCCGCCGAACGCGACGCTGCCGTAACGCGTTTCGCCGCCGACATAGCTTTCGAGCGGCCGCGCGCGCGCCGTCCCGCTGAGTGCGACCGGCTTGCCGCCGCGCACGACCGGCAGTTTCACGCGCGAACCGGCCGCTGGCGCGGCGCCGGGCGTGAACCAGGGTTGCGCGTCGACTCCTTGCGGGATCACGTCGCCATTCCGGAGTCCGAGCGACGCCGCGGTCGAATCGGGAAGCACGGCGTCTACGCGCCGCCCGCCATCCGGCAGCGGTGTCGCCTGGATCCCGAGCCAGCTCGTGCGCGGCAGGACGTCCGCGGCAGCCGGAGTGATCGGCTTTGAACATGCCAGCAGGAAAGCGACGGCAGCCAGCATCAGCCGAGCCGCCCGCCACAAACTCAAGCCGTCATGCCGGATTTGTTCCGGCATCCCCTCAAAAGCGCCGGAATCCATTGGGGCTCAAGTCCTTCCCTTGCCGCTCGGTAGACCCCGGAACAGGTCCGGGGTCACGAAGGCTGTTTGGCAGGACATGTCTACTTGCAGCGGCGCAAATCGCCACTTGTTCGGTCTTGCGCTTTTCCCGCTTTCAGAGCGCGGGTACGCCGCGCGCGGCGAGCAGAAAATGATTGCGCTCGTCGGCGCCGATCCACACTTGATGCCGCTCCTCGGGCGCGACGCGCAGCCGCAGTCCCCAGTTGCGAACCGTCTGCAACGCATCGCCAACGCCCGCCGCCTCGAGCTTGCGGCGCAAGCGATGGACGATCGTGCAGCGCGTGACCGGCGTCATTTCGAGCCGCTGCTCGATCGTCTCCCACGGCGCCTTGCCGCGCACCACCAGCAGATGCATCAGTCCGAGTTCGAGCGGCGTGAGCGCGATCTCGCGGCCATTCCACCACAGAGTGAGCGGTTCGGTGGCGAGCAGATAGCCGCCGCGCCGATAGACCGGCGACGGCATCGGGAACGCCCGTGCCAGTCGCGCCATGCGATCCTCGCCTGTTGCAGTCTTTGCCACGTGCGTGTCTCCGGCCGTCCTAACGAAGCAGGAAGATAGGCGCCCGGGCGACCGCGACGCTTGCGCGGGCTTGCTCAAAACCCCCGCGCCGGAGACTGGTGCGAAGCCCGCAAGATCGAACAATTCCGTAGCGTCATGCATGATACGTGCGAGATGAATTCGCAAGCGCGCGCATGGGCGAGGACGCGAACCGCGCTATCGCCCAAGCATGGCCCATGCCGATCCCACCCCGCCCGCAGTCCGTGCGGCAGCCCGTTCGGATGGCGAGCGTGCCGCCGAGCTGCCGCTGCTGCTCGAACGG
>Ga0105248_10009853_pt1 | contig 10525 bp, 4 predicted proteins | sample KBSS34metaG_FD_81524 | JGI IMG/M metagenome (GOLD analysis project Ga0105248, IMG submission 81524) | Switchgrass rhizosphere microbial communities from Kellogg Biological Station, Michigan, USA - KBS S3-4 metaG | ecosystem: Host-associated > Plants > Roots > Rhizosphere > Soil | place... | reverse complement strand
TGGGGCTGCTCGCGGTGGGCTTCGTGCCGGCGCTGGTGTTCTCGTGGGTGTTCGAGTTTACGCCGGAGGGGCTCAAGCGCGACGCGCAGGTGAAGCCGGAGGAATCGATCGCGCCGCAGACCGTGCGCCGCATGGATCGCACGATCATCGCGGTACTCGCAGTCGCGCTGGCATTCTTCGGTTTCGACCGGTTGGTGCTGGCGCCGCGCCGCGATGCCGCGTTGGTGGCAGCGACGAAGCAGTTGGCCCTGGCGCCGGCCGACGCGAAGCCCGCCGCCGACGGCAAGTCGATCGCCGTGCTGCCGTTCGAAAGCCTTTCCGACGACAAGTCGAACGCCTATTTCGCGGTCGGCATCCAGGACGAGATCCTGACGCGGCTCGCCAAGGTGGGCGCGCTGAAAGTCATTTCGCGCACGTCGACTGCGCATTACGCGAGTACGCCGGAAAACCTGCCCGAGATCGCGCGTCAACTCGGCGTGGCGAACATCCTCGAAGGCAGCGTGCAGAAAGCCGGCGAAGCGGTGCTCATCAACGTTCAGCTGATCCGTGCCGCGACCGACGAGCATCTGTGGGCCGAGAGCTACCACCGCAAGCTCGACGATGTGTTTGCCGTGGAAGGCGAGGTCGCGCAGACGATCGCCGAAATGCTGCGCGCGAAGCTCAGCGGCGCCGAGGTTGCGCAGCTTTCCGCGAAGCCAACGACCAATGCCGCCGCCTACGACGCTTATCTGCGTGGACTGGATCTCGAGAGACGCACGTTCGGGGCCGAGCAGCTCAAGGGCGCATCGAAATTCTTTGCCCAGGCGACGCAACTCGATCCGGAATTTGCCGCCGCGTGGGCGCACGGCTCCGACGTCGACGGCCTGCTTTACATCCAGGCGTTCGATCATACCGACGAACGCCTGCAGGCGGCGCGTCACGGCGCGGAGATGGCGATGCGCCTCGCGCCGGATTCGTTCGAGGCGTGGCTGGCGAAAGGCAGTTTCCTCTATCACATCCGCGATTTGGATGGGGCCAGCGCGGCATATGCCGAGGCCGCGCAGCGGCAGCCGAACAGTCCGGAAATTTTCTCCGCCCAGAGCTATCTTGAACGCCGTCGCGGCAACTACGAGCGTGCCGTAGAGCTGATGCGGCGTTCGCTCGATCGCGATCCGCAGAACGTCACGAACCTGACCGGCGTCGGCGAAACGCTCGATGCCATCGGCCAGCATGTCGCGGCGCGCGTGTGGTACGACCGGGCGCTGACGTTCCGCCCCGGCGAACCTGCCGTGCTGATCGGCAAGGCTTCGTCGTGGTTGGCCGAAGGCAACCTGGATGCCGCCGGGCAATTGCTCGAGCCGCTGCCACTACAGCTTGGCAACGCGCCGGCACTGCAGTTCCAGGTCAGCTATCTGCTCTATCGCCGCCGCTTCGACGATGCCGTCAAGGCGTTGACGGCGGCGATGACGGCGCCGGACTTCGAACTCGACGGCTGGACCAGCAGCTACTATCCGGTGCTCGGATGGGCGCAACGCTGGGCCGGGGACGAGAAATCCGCGCAGAAGACGTTTGCCGAAGGAAAACAAAAGCTCGAAGCGTTACGTGAAGCGCGCAACGACAATGGCTACATCACCTCGAATCTGGCCCAGATCGAAGCGGGCATCGGCGATGCCGACGCGGCCGAGCGCGAGGCCGACCACAGCCTGCAGCTGGGTGGAGACGATCACTACCATCGTGCCCAGATGCGCCTCAACCGCGTAGTTGCGCTGGCGCTGACCGGGCGCAAGGACCGGGCACTCACCGCGCTCGAAGAGGTAATGAAACAGCCGATACCGGTCTATGCCGGCGATCTGCACTGGTCGCCGTACTGGGACAAGCTGCGCGACGATCCGCGGTTTCAAAAGATCCTGGCCGATGCCGAGGCCGCACAGGCCACGCCAGTCAAGCCATGACCTTCGTCGACGAGCTCATGCGCCGCAATGTCATCCGCGTGGCGGGGTTGTACCGCGTGCCGATCGATCGGATCCCTGCAAGCCCGCCATCGGCGGCGAAACCATGAGCGGATTGCTCGCCGAACTCAAGCAACGAAAGCTTGTGCAGTGGGCGCTGGCTTACGTGGCGGCGGCATTTGCGTTGCTGCAGGGCGTCGACATCGTCGCCGGAAAATTCGGCTGGCCCGATTCGATCGGGCGGGCGTTGATCATCGCGTTGTGCGTCGGATTGTTCATCACCCTGCTGCTTGCCTGGTACCACGGCGAGCGTGGTGCGCAGAAAGTCTCGGGAACCGAACTCTTGCTGCTCGCGTTGTTGCTGGCGATCGGCGGCGGTCTGCTCTGGAAGTATGCGCCCGGTGGGACGGTTTCATCACCGGCGAAACCGGCGGGCGAGAATACGACAGCGCGAAGTGCCGACGTGGTCGACTCGAAGTCGATCGCGGTCCTGCCGTTCACCGACCTGAGCGCGACCCAAGACCAGGAATATTTCTCCGACGGCATGGCGGAGGAAATCCTCAACGCGCTCGCGCAAGTCAAGGACCTGAAAGTGGCCGGGCGCACGTCGTCTTTCTCCTTCAAGGGCAAGAACGAGGACCTGCGCGCGATCGGCAAGACGCTCGGGGTCGCCAACGTGCTCGAAGGCTCCGTGCGCAAGCAGGGCGACAAGGTGCGCATCACCGCGCAGCTGATCCAGGCGTCCGACGGCTTTCATCTGTGGTCCCAGAGTTACGACGGCGATCTGAAAGATGTGTTCGAATTGCAGGAACGGATCGCCCGCGCGATCACCGATCAGCTCAAGGTCGTGCTGGCAGGCGAACAGAAGACGCGTCTGGTTCCGGTCGCGACGACCGACCCTGAAGGCTACGCCCTCTACCTGCAGGCGGCGGCGATCTTCAACCGGCGCGACGGCGCGCATTTTCCCGATGCCATCGCGGACTTGAAGGAGGCGATTCGCCTCGATCCAAAATACGCGCGGGCACACGCACGGCTGGCTTCGTTTTACGCGATCGCGAACAACTACGACAACACGTTCGATCTGACCGAATCGCAGAGCAGCGCCGAACGCGAGGCGCGGATCGCGATCGGCCTCGATCCGGCCATGGCCGAGCCCTACGCGGCGCTGGGCGTCATTCACGAATATCACCGCGAATGGGTGGCCGCGCGCGAATCGCTCGAGCATGCAGCGGCGCTCGACCCGAGCGATCCGACGGCGACGTTCTGGCTGGGCTTGACGCGGTACGACGCAGGCTACCGCCGACTCGGAATCGCCAGCATCGATCGCGCACTGGCGATCGATCCATTGTTGCCGAACGCGCTCGCCTGGCGCGCGTTCGCGTCCCTCGACGCCGGAGATGCGGAAAATGCGCGGCGCATGGCGCAACGCTCTGCCGATCAGGGCCTGGCTTCGGCCGAATTGACCTTGGCGCTCCTGGCCCACGCGCAGGGCCGCGACGACGACGCCATCGCGCGCTACAGCCGCGGAGCGCGCTCGACGCTCAACGGATTCCCCGACGGAGCTGCGACGGTACTTGCACAGGGAGTATTCGGCGACGCCGCAAGCCGCGCCAAAGCGGTGGCTATGGTCGACGCCTATCTTGCGACTCATCCGAAGACGGTATCGGCCGGCGCGCCGTGGGCACTGCTGCAGCTTGGGGAGCCGGCGCGCGCTCTTGCGCTGGTCGAGGACCCGCAGACGTCGAACGATACGATCTTCATGTTCTGGTTGTGGGCGTTCCACGGCACGGCCGCGCGCAAGTTGCCGCAATTCGCCGAGTTTGCACGCAAGACGAAGCTGACCGACGCGTGGGAAAAATACGGCGCGCCGGATGATTGCGAGCGCAACGGAGCGAACGACTATGCCTGTCACTGAGGGAATGCCGACCGCATGAGCCTGTTCACTGAACTCAAGCGCCGCAACGTCATCCGCATGGCGGGCTTGTACGTCGTCGCTGCGTGGTTGATCGTGCAGGTCGCCGGCACGTTGCTGCCGGTGTACGAGGCGCCGGCATGGGTGATGAAGACGCTGATAGCCCTGCTCGCGATCGGCTTCGTGCCGGCGCTGGTGTTCTCATGGGCATTCGAGCTGACGCCAGACGGCATCAGGCGTGACGACGAGGTGCCACGCGACCGGTCGATTGCGCCGCAAACCGCTCAACGGATGAATCGCCTGCTGATTGCCGGACTGGTATTGGCGCTGGCCTATTTCGGATTCGACAAGTTCGTGCTGGCGCCGCGGCGCGCGGAAACTGAAAGGCCGGCGGCACCCGTAACCAGTGAGAAGGCGGCGACAGCCGCCGGGGTCGCGATTTCGCTCCCGGCAGTGCCGCCATCGGACAAGTCGATCGCCGTGCTGCCGTTCCAGAACCTGTCGGACGAAAAGGCCAACGCGTTCTTTGCCGACGGCATGCAGGACGAGATACTGACGAAACTGTCGAAGATCGGCGCGTTGCGCGTGATCTCGCGCACGTCGACCCAGCGTTACGCGAGTGCGCCGGAGCATCTGGCCGAGATCGCGCGCCAGCTCGGCGTGGCGAACATCCTCGAAGGCAGCGTGCAGAAGGCCGGCAACGCGGTGCACATCAACGTGCAGCTGATCCGCGCGGCAACCGACGAACACCTGTGGGCCGAGAGCTACAACCGCACGCTCGACGACATCTTCGGCGTCGAAGGCGAGGTCGCGCAAGCCGTCGCCGTGGCGCTGAAGGCGACGTTGACGGGCGCGGAACGCCAGGTGGTCGCGGCCAAGGGTACCGAGAATGCCAAAGCCTACGAGGCGTACCTGCGCGGCCGCGCGGCAGACAATTCCGGTGCTTCGTTTCTCGGCCAGGTGCGCGCGGTCGACAACTACTTCGAAGCGGTGCGCGAGGACCCGAACTTCGCGCAGGCCTGGGCGCTGTGTGCCGTGGTCATGAGCAACCTGTATTTCAATGGCTTCGACACGGAGCGGTCCACGCCCGCTGCCGTGCGCAATGCCGCCGAAACGGCGATGCGGCTGCAGCCGGAGCTCGCCGAAAGCCTGCTGGCGCGCGGCGCCTGGATGTATCGGGTGCAACGCGATTTTCCAGCCGCGAACGCACTGTTCAAGGAGGCGTTGGCGAAGGAGCCGGGCAACGTCGACATCCTGGTCGCGCTGCTATTCGTGGAGCGGCGCCAGGGTTTGTGGAACGACTCCATCGCACACTTCCGCGAGGCGCTGGCACGCAACCCGCGTGATGCCTCGCTCGCGATCCAGGGCGCTTCCGAAATCTACTTCCACCTTCGCCGCTACGACGACGTCCGAAAACTGACGCAGCAAGCGCTGACGATCGCGCCCGACAGCAGCGCGGCTTACTCGAGTCTGGCGCAGGTCGAGCAGCGCCTGGGCAATCTGGACGCCGCCGATGCATGGCTCGCGCACGTGCCGAAGGAGTCGAAGGAATATTACGAGCGCATCGTACATTCCGATCAGCTCACGTACCGGCGCAACGCGGCCGGACTTGCCGCGCTCATGGCGCCAGCGCTCGCCGGCCCGGATAACGTGCTGACCAACGCCGACGTGGCTGCGCTGATCCACCTTGGCTACGCCCAGCGCGCAGCCGGACAGACGGCCGTGGCGCGCGCGCTGCTCGAGCGCCTGGCGCGCGCGTTTGCATCCAGACCGGGTGGCATCGATCACGTCACGGGAATCGGACCGCTGTCGCCGCTGGTATACGCTGGCTTGGGCGACTGGGACCGGGCGATCGCCGCAGCACGGCATCAAATCGAGTTCACCAGCAACGACGTGCTCGAAAACGGGATCGCGAAGATGGTGTTGGCGCAGGTGCACGCACAGAAGGGTGACCGCGACGCGGCCATCGCGCTGCTGCCGGGACTGCTGAGCGATCCTGGCGATATCACGCCCGCGCTGCTCGTGCTCGATCCGATGTGGGACCCGATCCGCGACGATCCGCGCTTCGTGGCGCTGACCCGGCAGCCGATTGCCTCATACAAGCTCGACTCACATGACTGAGCTTCTGCGGCGGCTGCGTGTTCGCAAACCGGAGCAGTGGGCGCTGGCCCACGTCGCGGGACCATCGGTACTGGCGCAGTGCCGGTTTGCGGTGCGCAGGTCCATTAGTATGTCCTCATGTCCCTGATCGCCGAACTCAAGCGCCGCAACGTCATCCGCATGGCCGGGTTGTATCTCGTCGGCGCGTGGCTGCTGACGCAAGTTGCCGGCACGGTGCTGCCGATGTTCGGCGCGCCGGACTGGATCGCGCGCAGCGTCGTGATCGTGCTGATGCTTGGCTTGATCCCGGCACTGGCGTTTTCCTGGGTATTCGAACTGACGCCCGAGGGAATCAAACGCGACGCCGAAGTGCCGCCGGAGCAATCGATCGCGCCCGGGGGTGGCGCACTAGGGAACTCGTCATCCCAGCGCAGGCCGGGATCCAGTTCTGCTGTAATCTGCTAAAAGAGACTGGATGACCAGCACCGCTGCAGAAAATCCAGCCTGAGCAGAAAGTGCACTCTGCCCCCGGTCTTGATAAGTCACGAGCGTTTAATCACCACTCGATCAGCGGGCAGTGAACGCGCTCAGTTCGTAGTCGTCACGGAAGATCATGTCGTTGAGGATCTCCAGGCTGGCGTTGCCATTTTCCGACGTGTCTCCGGTTGCGGTGCTGGTCGCGGTTGCACTGATCTGGCCAATCGACGGCACGATCGCTGACGGTGCCGGGAATCGCACCCAGACGTCCGCGTGCCCGTTGGCGTCGGTCGTGATCGAGGTGTAGCCCAGGTACTGGTACGGATCGGCTCGATCCGAGCAGATGATGCACGTCGCCAGGGTGGCGTACAGATCCACGCGCTCGGTCGCGGCGTGGAGCACGTCATCGAGCGTGATCTCTACCCACTCGTAGCTCGGTGTGCCGACTGTGCGGAAGGCGTGCTTGACCGTCGGGAAGTATTTGAGGTCGTTGGCAACTCCACCACCATAGAATCCATTCTGTGTCGCATTGAGCGGCCCCAGGTCAATTCCGAGCAGTCCCGCCGTGATGCCGTTGCCCAGCACCAGATTGCCGATCCCCGCGTTCGAATCCACCCAGACACCCGTGGCATCAGAAGTGATGAAGTTGCCACCTGTCAGCTGGATGAAGCCGGCGCCGATCGTGTTGTGGCTGGCGCCATTGGTGACCAGAATCGCCTCGGCACCGTTGCTGACGTGCGTCTGTCCGCCTTCCGGATAGCCGATCAAGTTGAACTGGATGACATTGTTCACTGCCTCGGGACCCGTTATCGTGATTCCCGCGTTGGTCGACGCGCTGACTGTGTTGCTGACGAGCTTGTTCAGCGGGGACTTCAATATCGTCACGCCGGTGCCATTCGCGTAGGCGCTGGTGCCATCCGTGCCGAGGCCGATCAGATTGTGCGACACGGTGCTTTTGCCGGCGTCGCTGCCGATGAAGATGCCCGAGCCGGTGTTGCCGCTGATGAGATTGCGCATCGACTCGACACTGCCGCCCACGTTGGCCGGACCCGACCCACCCGTGATGCGCACGCCATCTTTGTTGGCCAACAGCGCGTTGCCCCAAAGATTGTGCGTGCCGCTGCCTTCCAGCCGGATAGCCACGTCGTTGAAGCCGAACAGCATCAAGCCGCGCGCCAGCAGCTTTCCCGATCCGGTCACATCCAGGCCACGTGCATAGCCGTTGCCGCCGTAGATCTGTACGCACAGGGTGGAGTCGAAGCCGTTGAAGCTCGTGTTCGGACTGTAGCCTGGAGTCGTCGTGCCGTCGATCGTCAGCGGAAAATCGATCACGGGCAAGGCGTCGCCTCCTGCCGCAAGAGCAATCGGCGAGCAGGGCACGTCGAAAATGATATAGGATCCGCCGCCCGGACCGTGGGCAACGTCGTAGGCACTCTTCAGCGCCCAGCGCAGCGAATTCGGGACGGGGCTGGTGTTGCTGCCGTTGTCTGCCGTTGTCGTGACCTTGTACCGGTGTTGATCATCCACCGGCGATTCATACGCTCCCATGTCCGGCGCACTGCCCACGATGCGATCGTTGCCTTCGATGTCGGCGGCCGAGATGCCATTGAACACATTGACCGTGCCGGCGTTGATTGCGGGAGAGTCGCCCGCGTCCGGTGTGGTTGACAGATGATGCAGATGGTAATCGCGTTTGGTGACATCGATATTGACGTCGTTGACAAAGATCGGATCGGTTGCAAAAAGGTTGTGGTTCGATGGAACGCAGGGCAGGTCGCACGGCGCTGGGTCTTGGATCGGACCTACGATGGGACTTCCAATAAGGTTGTAGGTTACGTTCGGTGGCGCGTCCAGGTCGTAAACTCGCAGGTCATAGTTGCTGTTGCCCCAAGCAATGTTATTGGTTATGAACACGACACCGGGATCGGTGAAAAAGTCTTGGGAAAGGTTCAGCCCGCTTCCGTTTCGAGCGAACGTATTGTTGAAGATGGTGGTGTCCGGGAGATCACCGGCGATCACTTTGGTCCCGGCTGCGTTGTGTGCAATGAGATTGTTTGACATCTGAACATATGCAGACGTGCCGCCCCGGCTTCCTCTGGCATCTACAACGAGAGAAGCCGTGCTGCTGTTGCCGGCGTTGTAGAGAACGCGCGTTCGCTGCAGCTTGATACTTTCGCCCGACGCATTCGCGTTGTAATTGTGACCAAGTTCGACAGCCGCGAAAGCATTGGTCGGATCGCCACTCATATTTTGAATGGTAACGGCTTCGATCACGATGCTGCCGCTGGCCTGCAGCGCCAGGAAGCTGCCGGGCTCATTGTTCCCATCGATGGTGGTTTTCGAAGGGTCAAGCTCGCGCGCAGTGCAATTGGCCTTGTAGCCTCCAAGAATTACGATAGACGCCGGGTCGTCTTCGTTTCCAAAGGCGCCAAGTTTCGCGCTCCCGCTGGGCTGGGAGTTGTCGACGACATAGGTGTTTTGCTCCAGCAGGATAACCAGTGACTGCCCGGAGTTGAATGCATCCAGGGCGCCTACGAGGCCGGCCATGTCGGATACGCAAACCTGCGCCACTGCCGCGCTGGACCCGAGGGCCAGCATTATGAGCAGGATTGTTTTGACTACAATTCGAAGCGACAAGACACTGACCTCCAGGAATGTTGCCCTTGCAACGACTAATTAATGTCGTTCGGTCGGCAAACCGAACATTCGCTGGATGAAAAGTGGTGGCGCCTCGGTCCCTACTTGCCGTAAAGGACGAAGGTGCGTAGCCAGACTTGATCACTTGAAGAAAAGGGGTCAGGTTCATTTTTCGGTCCAATCTGGGTTCCAGCAGCTTCTTTCGGCGCTGCGCTTTCGCGAACGAGAAACCGGCGACGATCCAGCAAGCGATCAAGGCGAGCCAGGAAAACGGTGCAACAGTTTTGGAAAGGGCAGGGCCAATTTGTCGAACATGCCCGTAGGGGCGGATGACAGATACGCACAGGTGCCGTAGCGAATGCCGAAGAACGCGATAATTCCGAGCAAGAGGCCAACCGGCCACGGCAACGCCGCGCCGATATCCATTACAGATTCGTTTCGATTCCCCACAACACATATCCCTATGCGACCCCTGTCGTCTATGGAATTTCCGCCTAGGCGGTGACGCAGTCAAACCTTGTGGCTCCTTCAAGCGGCACCCTCACCCCAGCCCTCTCCCGCCAGCAGGAGAGGGCGATAACCGTTCGCACAGACTCATTGCAACGCCTGAGCGACAAGTACTACGCTGTAGTCGGGGAGTCCATCGTCGGGCATTCCATCGTATTCCTGAATCCGGGAGGCTCGCTGCCATGCGTCTGCTTGCGCCGTTCCATGCAGATCGTTCGTCGTCACATCGTGGCGTACTGACTTTGTGCCTACGTCTGATCGCGTGCCTGCTGTTGCTGGTGGCAATTCCCGCCCGCGCGCAGTTGGCCGTTCCTGTCGACGGGTCCTCCTGCACGTTGCAGAAAGCGATTGCGTTTGCGAATAAGGGAAACGGCGTGACGGCCGCCTCGATCGGATCGGCGACGACCGACTACTCGGGTTGCTACATCCTCTCTTCACCGCTGAACTTCACGCCGCAGCCGGGTCCGTACGTGCTGCTGATCCAGCCGACCCAGATCACGCTGTCGACGATCGACAACTACTGGTACGGCCCGAACGCGTTGCCACCGATCGCGTGCGATATCACCATCTATCCGCAGTCGGGAACGCTGCGGCTCATCGCGTCGCATACCGGCGATCCTTCGCCGACGACCGCGAACGCGTTCCGGCTCTTCTACATATCCGGCGGGTTGTCCGGATCGGGACTGCCGAGCGGCCATCTGACGATGTACTACGCGACGCTCGAGAAAGGCTACGCCAAGGGCGGCAATTCCGGCGGGTTCGACGCAGGCGGCGGCGCCGGCATGGGCGGCGCGATCTTCAACCAGGGGCAACTCACGCTATTCTCCGTGAGCCTGCTCGGCAACACGGCGCACGGCGGCAACCAGTCCGGTGCCGCCAACGCCGGCGGCGGCGGCATGGGTCAGGACGGCCTCGATCAGGGCGGCGGATTCGGCGACCAGACCACCATGATCGCCAACTTCGG
>Ga0105248_10009849_pt1 | contig 10527 bp, 8 predicted proteins | sample KBSS34metaG_FD_81524 | JGI IMG/M metagenome (GOLD analysis project Ga0105248, IMG submission 81524) | Switchgrass rhizosphere microbial communities from Kellogg Biological Station, Michigan, USA - KBS S3-4 metaG | ecosystem: Host-associated > Plants > Roots > Rhizosphere > Soil | place... | reverse complement strand
TTCTTCCTGCCGGTCTTGATGTCGACTGCGACCATGCTCTCGGCGTAGAGGTTGTCGCCGGGACGGTTGCCGCCGTATTCGTCGATGGTCGGCGTCTCGACCGGCAGGTAGACGAGGCCAGCCTCCGGGTCTGCGGTGATCTGCGTCCACACGCCGTTGTTGCCGGTGTATCCGGCTGACTCGTTCTTCCAGGTGTCGAAGCCGAACTCGCCGCGCTTCGGGATGCCGTGGAAGGACCACAGGAGCTTGCCGGTCTTGGCGTCGAACGCACGGGCCTGACCCTGCACGTTGGTCGCGTAGACGTAGCCAAGGCCCTCGAACATCGACGAGCCGACGATGATCACGTCACCGACGATCGTGGGCGTCGAGTGCAGACCGATTTCCGACTTCTCGAGGTCGGCCTGCTTGCCGTTGATGATGATGCCCTGCTTCAGGTCGACGATGCCGTTCTGGCCGAAGCCCGCGACGGGCTGGCCGGTCTTGGCGTTGAGCGACACGAGGCGGTAGCCGGTCGTGACATAGACGACGCGTTCGTCGCCCTTGCCATCGGTCCAGTAGGAGAGACCGCGGCCCGACAGCTGGCGGGGCGCCCAGCGCGTCGCGCGCTCGCCCTCATCGAGGCTGTAGGTCCACTTGATCTCGCCGTTGGCGGGATTGAGGGCCACGACCGAACGGCGGGTGCCGGCCGTCGCATACAGCATGCCCTTCACCATGATGGGCGTGCCTTCGAGCTTGGTCTCGGGGCGGGGACCGAAGTTATCGGTCTTCAGTCGCCAGGCGACCTCCAGCTTGCTGAAGTTGGTGCCGTTGATCTGATCAAGAGGCGAGTACTTTGATCCGCGAAGGTCCGCGGTGTACATCGGCCACTCGCCGTTCTTCGTACTCGGCATCGGGCTGGCCTGTCCGGATACGAGTGGGGCGACCCACGCGTAAACCGCGACGAGCAGCACCAACGCGGGCACGACCCGAAATGCGATGCGCTTCATGCGTTTTTTGCTCCTACAAACTGGGAAATGCGGAATTGGTCGGACCCTATCCCGGCCCGATCCGCGCAATCATAGCGGATTTTGGGCTGGGGTTCAGCTTCGACTTTGCTTAGAGCGTGGACTTCAGGCGCTTGACTTCGGCCGGGGTGAGGTCGCGCCACTGCCCAGGTCGCAGCCGGCCAAGGGTGATCGGGCCCATTCGAATCCGGCGCAAATCGCGCACCGGCAGTCCCACCGCGCTGCACATCTTCCGGATCTGGCGGTTGCGCCCCTCGTGAATTGTAATCGTAAGTAACGTCGTCGGGCGGCTGCCCTTGACGGTGGTACCGACGTGGATCTGGGCCGGAGAGGTGCGTCCACCCTCGATGAAGACGCCCTTGCGCAGCTTCTCGAGACCGCGCGGATCCGGCGTGCCCATGACGATGACTTCGTATTCCTTGTCGACTTCGTGGCGGGGATGCATCAGGTGCGCGGCGAGATCCCCGTCGGTCGTCATCAGCAACAATCCTTCGGAGTCGTAATCGAGCCGACCCACCGGATAGATGTAGTCGCCTTCGCCGATGAGATCCATGACGGTGCGGCGGCCTTCCGGATCCTTGCGGGTCGTGACGTAGCCCTTGGGTTTGTACAGCAGGATGTAGCGATGGGCGACCTCGGTCTTGACGCGGCGCCCGTCAACTTTGATAACGTCCCTGGCTGGATCCGCCTTGGTGCCGAGCTCGCGAACCGTGTCCCCGTTGACCATGACGCGGCCTTCGAGAATCAATTGTTCCGAGGCGCGTCGCGATGCAACGCCGGCCGCCGACAGAATCTTTTGTAATCGAATCAAGACGTCAGAACCTCAGAACCCCAGACCTCAGGACCTTAAGACCTTAGGACCTCAGTATTTCATGAGCGCCCGCCAGAAGCTCGCCAAACGCCACACTTCGGTCGACGTGGCCGTGCGGTTCACTTCGGCGTGCGTGATGAGGCCGCTGAGGAGGCCATGGACCTCCACTTTTCCTTTGAGGTGCTCGGCGAGCAGCACGGTCTCCATTGACGGAATGACGTTGTCGTCGACGCCGTGCAACAGGAAGACCGGCGCCTTGGGCGGGGTCGCGCGTTCCGGCGACAGGGACGGCATGGCCGGATGGTTGGCCAGCGCATCGGCCACCGGCAGCAGGATGGGGCCGAGCTTGTCGACTGCTCGGTCGTTCACATACTGCATGTAGGTCCGCGATGGTTCGGGCAGCGTCTCCTGGTACTTCTTCATCTCCTCGAAGACCGGCACCGCCTTCTGCGGCTCGGTGACCGCAAGCGACGACGCGAGCAGGAATCCGTCGATGCCCTTGGCCAGCGGCGCGACCTGATCGGCCGGTACGACGCGATCGGCCAGGTTCAGGAGCGTTACGGCCAGGCCGTAGTCGTGAGGTGGATGCACGCTGACATGATCGGCGCCGATTACCGCTGAACTCCGTTTCGCTTTTTCGAGATCGCCGAGCACCTGGCCGGAGGTCAGGTAGTGCATGGCACGAGCGAGATCGCCGTGTCCGCCGAACGACATCACAAACGCGATGCGATCGCGAATCGAATCGCGGCCCGCGGCGACGATCGACAGGCCGCCCGAGAAGCTGATCCCGACGATGCCGATCTTGCCGTCGGTGCGGTACTGCGGCTGTTCGCTCGTCCACTTGACCGCATCTTCGATGACGTCAGTGACTTCAGGCGTGATCTTGAAGCGCTGCAGATCCGGCGCCGCGACCGTGACGATCCCGTAGCCGGTGGCCGCCAGATCCTCGGCGAGGCCGACGAGGCGTGACTCGTTGATGCCGTCACGATGCACACCGGGAATCAGCAGCAGCGTGCGGCGGACGCTGCCGGCAGGGTGATAGTAGCGAGCGGGGATTGCTCCGGCCCGGGTCGGCACGGTGAAATCCGGATCCTTCGTCACCGGCTTCGCGCGCCACGCGGCAATCGTCGCCGGTGCGCCGGGCAAATCGGCGGCCCGGATGATGAAGCCCAGCGCGTCGAGATAGGGGAGAGCGACGAAGCCGCCGCCAACGAGGAGCGCGAGCGCGATCAGAAGGCTCGCCCTGCGCTTCGAGGTCACGGACGGATGGTACACTGTTCGACACGAACGTTTCTAGGACTGACGTTCTCCACGATCGTTCTGCGCGATCGTTCTACACGGTCGTTCTCGGAACGGTCGTTCTTGGAACGTTCGTACAGAACGTACGTGGCGAACGTCCGTGCAGAACGTACGTGGAGAACGACCGTGAAGAAGTTAGTAATTGCAATCGACGGCCCCTCGGGTGCGGGCAAAGGGACGCTGGCGCGGACGGTGGCCGAGCGTCTTGGCTATAGACACATCGACACTGGCGCGATGTATCGCGCCGTAGCCTGGAAGGCGCTCGAAGAAGGTGTGCTGCTCGACGACGATGCGCGCGTGGCGGCGCTGGCCGAGCGGGCGCGCTATGAGCAGGCCGACGGCACCATCTTGATCGACGGCCACGACGTTACGCGCGCGATTCGCACACCCGAGATCGACAAGGCCGCGGCCACAGTCGCGCGCCTGCCGCTTGTACGCAAGGTGCTCGTGTCGCAGCAGCGACAAATGGGCGAGGATGCGGCAGTGGTGATGGAGGGGCGCGACATCGGCACGGTCGTCTTTCCGGCAGCGGACCTTAAGATCTACATCGACGCCTCGGCCGAGGAGCGCGCGCGCCGGCGCGCCGCCGACCCGGCGCACACCGGCAGCCACGCGCCTCTGTCGAACGTGCAGAGCGACATGGCCGCGCGGGACAAGTCGGACTCCACACGTGCCGTGGCGCCGCTCGCGCAAGCCGACGATGCGATTTATATCGACACGACCACCATGCCGATCGACGCGGTCGTGCATCGCGTGCTGATGTTGGCCCTGGAAAAACTTGAATAGCGACGAGTTCCGCGCCGCCGGCCATCGCCTGATCGACTGGATCGCGGACTATCGCGCCACGATTGAGTCTCGGCCCGTCATGGCGCAAACCGAGCCGGGCGCGATCAAGGCCAAGCTTCCTGCGACACCACCGCAACACCCCGAATCGTTCGACGCTGTCCTGCGGGACCTCGACACCATCGTGTTGCCGGGGATCACCAGCTGGCAGCATCCGCGTTTCTTCGGTTACTTCCCATCCAACGGTTTGTACGCGAGCTTGCTTGGCGACTACGTCAGCAGCGGCCTTGGCGTGATTGGTCTCGCCTGGCAGTCCAGCCCCGCGCTCACCGAAGTCGAGGAAGTCGTTGTCGACTGGATGCGCCAGATGCTCGGGTTGTCGGATAGATGGAGCGGCGTCATCAACGACACCGCGTCGACGAGCACGCTCGTGGCACTACTCTGCGCGCGCGAGCGGACAACAAACTACGGACTTGCCCGCGGCGGACTGCAGGAAGAAGCGGCGCCGCTCGTCGTCTATGCGACGGCCCATTCGCACAGTTCGGTGGAGAAGGCAGCCTTGCTGGCGGGCTTTGGGAAACGTCACGTGCGCATCGTTCCGCACGACAGCTCGCACGCCATGCGACCCGAGTCGCTCGAGAACATGATCAAGGACGACATCGCCGACGGCCTGAAGCCCTGCGCCGTCGTGGCCACCACGGGCACGACGACGACAACGGCGCTCGATCCGCTTGCCGCGATCTCTAAGGTGGCCAGGGCGCATGGCGTCTGGATGCACGTCGATGCCGCAATGGCGGGGTCGGCCATGATTCTGCCGGAGTGCCGTTGGATGTGGGACGGCGTCGAAGGCGCCGACTCGGTGATCGTCAACGCGCACAAGTGGCTCGGCGCGGTGTTCGACTGCGCGGTGTACTTCGTCCGGGATCCCGAACACCTAGTGCGGGTGATGTCGACGAACCCGAGCTATCTGCAGACCGCGGCCGACGGACGCGTGAAGAACTATCGCGATTGGGGGCTGCCGCTTGGACGTCGCTTCCGCGCGTTGAAGTTGTGGTTCCTGATTCGTGAACAAGGTGTCGAGGGGCTGCAGGAGCGCTTGCGTCGCGACATCGGTAACGCCAAGTGGCTCGAACAGGAAATCAGTGCGGATCCGCAGTGGAAGGTTCTTGCGCCGGTCGTGCTACAGACACTGTGTGTGCGGCACGAACCACCCGGACTGCAGGGCGACGCGCTCGACAAGCACACGCTCGGCTGGGTCGCACGATTGAATGAATCAGGTGCGGCATACCTGACACCGGCGATGCTCGATGGACAATGGATGGTACGCGTGTCGATCGGCGCCGAGCTTACCGAACGCGAACACGTCGCGCAGTTGTGGGCGTTGATGCGCCAACACGCTTCTTGACTTCCGATCTCAGAAGTCAGACGTCAGATTTATTTTCCGGATGGATCTGCCAATAAATCTGAAATCTGAAATCTGAGATCTGAAATCCTTTCGTTACGCCTTCACGTTCACGTAGCCGTGCATGCCTCCGTCGAAGTGCGGTCGCACGCCGCAGACCACGAGATAGCGTCCCGGCTGTTTGAAGTTCACCGCCTCGATACGGTCGACGACCAGATTAGGAGCCGCGCCGATCGGAAGGTATTGCTGGACCCGAGGGTCGTTCCCGCGGTAGACGAGATTGACCAGATAGTTGACCAGCGGAGGGAACGGTCCAATGGGCGGGAGATTTAAGCCCGTCGCAGCCGCCTGAACTTCCGCTAGTTCGCGGTCTGGACCGTAAATCAGGATCTGATGGAGGCCGGAGATGATGAAGCTCACCGCTCCGCCGGCATCGATTTCCGCTTCGTACGGGAGCATCAGGTGGATGTTGCGAGTGCGGGTTTCAATCTCCTCATTGATCGGTTGGCGATCAAGGGGATTTCCTGGATCCGCATCCCACGCGCCGAAGCTGACCACGACATGCGCGCGCTTGTCCGTCAGCGGCCGATTGTCGTGCGCGTGTTCCTCGTTGCCTTTTCCCGGCTTCTGTTCAGCGGCCGATGCGCCCGAGGCGCTCAGAAGACCGCCGATTCCAGTTGCTGTAACTCCGCCGACCGCCGCCGCTCGTAACAGATGCCGACGAGTAGTCTTTTCCATGTCGAGCCTCCATGCTGTCGATTGACGATGAGGGCCGATGGCACGGCGCAGGCCAGGGGCGGCACACTCTACCACGTCCGTGGGGAGGCGCCCATGACCCGCATATGACGCTCTGCATCTGCGCTATAACAGGGCATGGCCACTTTCGAAGTCATTAACCCTGCAACCAGTGCGGTGCTCGATCGCGCGCCAGATGCGTCGGTCGCGGACGCGGAAGCCGCGCTCGAAAAATCCGTGGCCGCGTTTGCATCCTGGAAGGGGAAGACGCCATTCGAGCGCTCGGCAATTCTGCGCAAGTGGTACGAGCTGATTCTTCAGGACGAGGACACCCTTGCCCGATTGATGACGCAGGAGATGGGCAAGCCCATCACCGAGTCGCGCGGCGAGGTGAAGTACGCGGCCGCCTTCGTGGAGTGGTACGCCGAGGAAGCCAAGCGGGCCTACGGCCAGATTGTGCCGACTCACGCCAACAACAAGCGCATGTTCGTGATGCGCCAGCCGGTCGGTCCCGTCTACGCGGTCACGCCCTGGAATTTTCCCGCGGCCATGGTGACGCGCAAGGTCGCGCCGGCCTTGGCCGCCGGCTGCACCGTCGTCTTGAAACCGGCGGAACAGTCTCCGCTGACCGCGCTCCGCCTCGTCGAGTTGTGGGTAAAGGCCGGCGGGCCCGCCGACGTGTTTCAAGTGATCACGACGATGGATCCCGTGGCGGTGTCCGCAGTGTTCTTCGACGATGCGCGCGTAAGGAAGTTGACGTTCACGGGCAGCACCGAAGTCGGGATCGTGCTCTATCAGCAGGCCGCGAAGACGATCAAGCGTGTCTCGCTCGAGCTCGGCGGACATGCGCCGTTCATCGTGTGTGACGATGCGGACATTCCGGCGGCGGTGCAGCAGGTGATGGCGTCGAAGTTCCGCAACGCGGGACAGACGTGTGTCTGCACGAATCGCATCTATGTGCACGACAAGATTCACGCGCCCTTCGCGGACGCAATGGCCGACAGCGTGCGCAAGTTGCGCGTCGGTGATCCGATGAGCGATCAGACGCAGGTCGGTCCGCTCGTCGACAGGCAGGGCCTCGACAAGGTTGCCTCACACGTCGACGATGCATTGAGCAAAGGGGCCAATGCAGTGGTTGGCGGCCACAAGAAAGACGGATTGTTCTTCGAACCGACGTTGTTGACCGGCGTGAAGAAGGGGATGCGTATCCTTGAAGAGGAAACGTTCGGTCCGGTCGCGCCGATTGTCGGCTTCACTGACGAAGCCGAGATCATCCGCGCCGCCAACAACACACCGTACGGACTGGCGGCGTATGTCTGGACGCGTGATCTCGGGCGGGCGTTTCGCATCGCCGAGCAGCTTGAATACGGCATCGTCGGCGTCAACGACGGGTTACCCGCCGTGCCGCACGCGCCGTTTGGCGGCGTGAAGTTCTCCGGCATCGGCAGGGAAGGCGGGCCCTGGGGCCTCGAGGAATTCCTCGACATCCGTTACATCTCGATCGCGCTGCCGTAAAAAGCTACTCGGCGCGCCGCGCAAATCCTTCCCGGCTGTCGCGCGCCGGTCGAAATCGTTGAGCGATTCGTCATGGCGCCGCTGGCAGCGCAATTGCTCTGCTCAGTGGCATGGCCACGACCCTTGCAGTCCTGGTGGCCGGCATCGTCTTGGTCTTCGCCGGCAGCGACACGGCATTCGTAGCGCCGCTCACGCCGGGGTGGAGCAAGCCACTTGGCAAGGGCGTGCGGTTGGTCGGCGTCGAAGAGTACGGACGTTGCATCCTCTTCGCCGGCAACGGCGCCATTCAGGTCGTCCTGCCTTCGGGCGAGACGATGTGGTCGTGGCCATATTCGAAGATCAGCCGCTATATCAATCCGCGCGCCGTCGCGGTCTCACACGACTGCGACGCGATCGCGCTGGTCGGCGACGCCAGCTACAAGTACGCATGGATCGCGCAGCGCGGCGGCAAGGCCGTTTCGATTCCGTTCACCGTGACGCCAACGGAGGCTGCATTCGACAGGACCGGTCAGCTGGTCGCGATCGGCACTTATGGCGGGGCGCTCCACCTGTATGCGCGATCAGGAGACCTGCAGTGGACGCGCGACGCAATGGTCGCGATCGTCGACCAACTCGATTTCACTGAACAAGACCTCAGCACGTTCGTGTTCTCGAATGAACCGAACCACGGTCCGGGGCTGCCGCAGATCGTGGTGACGGATGCGAGCCGCACGACTCTATGGAGCCGATGGGCTCAACTCGACACCTTCATTTCGTCCAGCGGGCATCGCGTGCTCGCCGGCGTCGACGTCAACCAGGCGAAGCACGAACGTGATTTCTTTGGTGAGTCGCAGGAGGCGATCGTTCAGTTATTGGATCGCGACGGGCACGTCGTCGCGTCATATTCCGAATACCTCGCACCGCTGGCGCTGTCTGACGATGGAGCCCGCGCGTGGCTGCGCGGTGCTGATCACCTGGCGTGCGTCGACGATCGAGGTGAGGTCCTGGCCCGGATCGATGTGGAGATTGCGTCGAACAGCCGGGCAGTGGTCAGTCGGGACTTTAGTCAGGTGCTGGTCGTGAGGGATCGAGATTTGGACCCCGTATCGGTTGAACGATACGAGGTCCCAAAGCCTTGCCGTCCGTAGTTATTCCTCGTCGTCGAAGTCGTCCTTCGATGACGGGTCGAGCTCCCAGCGATGGCGATCGCGGTCGGCGATTTCGTCGCCGCCCTGCAATTCCTCGTCATCGGCGTACTCGACACCCAGCGCGCGCCCGATGTCGTCGACCACGTCCTGGTCCGGTGTCGGGTTGTCGCCACCAGGGGCTTCGTCGCCAACCGCCGCGGCCGACTCCCAATCAGCATCAACGTCACCGGAGGTGAGGGCCGGGCTCGAGTTGGTGTTCTTCGACAGGCGCTCGTTCATCTCGGCCCGGCCGGTCCTGGCGGCCGAGGGGCTGCGGTTGAGGTCAAGGCTCGACGGGATGCCGTGAATATCGGCGACCGTCTTCCTGGGACGATCGAGGTTGGCCTTCTTCGCCGGAGCTGCCGCCCGCTTTGGCGCCGCCAGCTTAGGCGCGACCGCCTTTGGCGCTGCCTTCTTGGGCGCGGCCTTCTTCGCCGCGGCCTTCTTCGGCGCCGCCTTGGCCTTTGGTGCAGGCTTCCTGGCTACGGCGCGCCTGGCAGGCGCTGCCTTTTTGGCAGATTTAGCCGCTTTCTTCGCCTTTTTGGCTTTCTTGGCAGCCGGTTTCTTCGCCGCCTTTTTTATCGACTTGCTGGCCGATCTCCTGGCGGCAGGCTTGGCAGCTGCCTTTTTCTTCGCCTTCTTCGCGGACTTTCTGCGGGCCATGACCCCAATCCTTTCGAATTCGACATGCGCTCTGTGTGGCGCACTGGCAAAAGGTATAGATGATCCGCTGGCGAATTTCAAAGGATTTACCCGAAAAACGCGAATGGGACCCCTTTCTGGCACCCCTGGCGCTGACCATGCCTTTTGGCAGGCTCTGCGGGCGTTTAACAGGGGTTGCTTTTCTTGACAGTTCGAGCTAAGTAGCGTAACCTCTATCGGTTACGCGGAATGCGGATACGTCAGTCAATCGACGTGCGACCGTTCCCACCGTAACAAATCTGAGAGTAAAGGACACCTTTCGCACATGGCAATTTCGCAAGACGAACAAAAACCGGCCACCGAGCCACAGGGCACGACGGCCACCCCCGCTCGCGCGGGAAATAAACAGGTGGTGAAGACGACCTCACTCTGGGGACAGGACGAAGACTCGGACCCTCAGGAATACGCTCGCCTGCTCGATCTGTACGACAACAGCTTCCGCAATCTTGCCGAAGGAGAAGTCGTCAAGGGCACCGTGCTGAAAGTCACGGCGAATGAAGTCGTCATCGACGTCGGCTACAAGTCCGAGGGCGTCATTGCCGTCGACGAGTTCCTGGATGAAACGGGCCAGGTAATTGTTCGTGAAGGAGACGTGGTCGACGTGCTGCTCGAGCGCACGGAAGACCGCGAAGGCCACATCGTGCTGTCGCGCGAAAAGGCCGAGAAGATGAAGATTTGGGACGAGGTTGAGCGCGCCTTTGCAGAACGCAAAGTCGTCATCGGCCGCGTCGTCGAACGGATCAAGGGCGGCCTCGCGGTGGACATCGGCGTCCGCGCATTCTTGCCAGGCAGCCAGATCGACGTTCGACCGGTTCGCAATCTCGACGCGCTGAAGGGGCAGGAGCTCCGCATGCGCGTCATCAAGGTCAACAAGAAGCGCGGCAACATCGTCCTCTCGCGCAAGGTCCGCCTCGAAGAGGAGAACGCCGAGAAGAAGAAGTCGACGCTCGAGACCCTGGCCGAAGGCAAGGTGCTGCGCGGCGTGGTCAAGAACATCACCGACTACGGTGCGTTCATCGACCTCGGCGGCATCGACGGCCTGCTGCACATCACCGATATGTCGTGGGGCCGCGTCGGCCATCCCTCTGAGCTCTTCAAGGTCAACGACGA
>Ga0105248_10009847_pt1 | contig 10528 bp, 9 predicted proteins | sample KBSS34metaG_FD_81524 | JGI IMG/M metagenome (GOLD analysis project Ga0105248, IMG submission 81524) | Switchgrass rhizosphere microbial communities from Kellogg Biological Station, Michigan, USA - KBS S3-4 metaG | ecosystem: Host-associated > Plants > Roots > Rhizosphere > Soil | place... | reverse complement strand
TTTCTGACGGTCAATCCGTACGACAAGTCGGCGGTGATCCCGATCGGGCGCGAGCTCGCGGACATGGGGTTCGCTCTGTGCGCCACGGAGGGAACGCTCGAGGCGCTCCGCGAGGCCGGCGTCCTGGCCGAGCGCGTCTACAAGGTTAACGAGGGCAGCCCCAACGCGGTGGAGCGGATGGAGGCGGGGGAGATCCAGCTGGTCATCAACACGCCTCTCGGCAGCTCGTCCCGGTTCGACGAGGCCGCGATCCGCGCGGCCGCCATGCGGCTGTCGATCCCGTGCATCACGACGCTCTCGGCCGCCGCGGCCGCGGTCGAGGGCATCCGCGCCCGGCAGGAAGAGGCGACCGGGGTCGCGCCGCTGCAGGAATATCACCGCGGATGACCGCGTGAACGACGCCGCGCCGCCGCGCCGGCCCGGCGGGCTCGCGCGTCTCGTCGCCCTCTTCACCGTCGGCGCCGGCTTCGTCGCGGTCTTCGAGGTCGGGTTCCCTCCGGCTTCGCGGGGCCGGCTCCCGGTCCTCCTCCTGTCGCTCGCGCTCGCGCTGCTGGCGGCCTGGAATCCCATCCGCGGCCTCCTCGTCTTCTCCGCGCTCTTCCCCGTGGCCGGCCTCGGCGACCGCCTCTTCGGAGGCGCCGACGCCGTGGCGTGGCCGATCCTGCTCTTCGCCGGTTTCGCCGCGGGTTGGACGTTTCGGTTCCTGTACGACTTCGAGAACGTTCCCGACCCGACCCGCGTCGACGGGCCTCTGCGCGCGCTCGCGGCGCTCTGGGTCGTCGCGGCGCTGCTCTCCGCCGGACGCGCGAGGACGCTCTGGGCGATCGTGCACGGGCTCGGTCTCCGTGCCGTGAACGTGGAGGGGCTGCTCGACCCGGACGCCATCCGCAGCGCCGTGCTCTCGCTCGCCGCGCTCGGCGCCGGAGCCGGGTACTTCTTCGTGCTGAGGCGCTCCGGAGACGCCGCGCGCCGGTCGGCGGTCACCGCCGCGACGTGGGGAGTCGCCGCGTCGGCGGCCGCCGCGCTCGCGGGCCGCGCCGGCATCGGCCCGGGCGAGACGAGCGAGTTCTGGCGCGTGACGGGCCGCGCGTCCGGCGCGTCGCTCGACCCGAATTCCCTCGGACTGCTCTGCGCGCTCGCCCTGGTGGTGACGCTCTCGTGCCTGGCCTCGGGACGGCGGAAGGCGCTCGCCGCCCTGATCCTGCCCGCGGCCGTCGGGCTCTTCCTCTCCGGCTCGCGCAGCGGGATCGGGGCGGCGGCGATCGGCGCCGGCCTCCTCCTCGTGCTGCCCGGGCTCGCCGCGCGGCGCCGCGCCGTCGTGATCGCCGCCCTGATCGCCGCCGTCGCCGCGGCGGCGCTGCTCGTGCCGCGCCGCGAGGGGAGCGCGGTCGAGCGGTTCCGGCGAATGATGGACCCGGCCCTGACCGCCGACGATCGCTCGTCCTCGCGCACGGTGCTCTGGGAGGGCGCGATTCGCATGTTCCGCCACGACCCCGCCGCGGGGGGAGGTCTCGGCGCCTTCTCCTGGGAGATGCCGACTCTTCTGAAGGAGTCCGGCCGCTCGCTGCCGATGCGCGACAACCCCGGCAACGCGTACCTGCAGTCGCTCGCGGAGACCGGAATCCTCGGATTCGCCGTGACGCTCCTCTTCTGCCTCGCGCTCGCGCGGGAGGCCTGGCTTGCCGCGAAGGGCGCGCAGCCTGGAGTCGCGCCGCTGAACGGCGCGCAGCCTGGAGTCGCGCCGCTGGACGGCGCGCAGCCGGGAGTCGCGCCGCTTGACGATGCGCAACCGGGAATCGTCCGCGGCGCCGGCGCGGCCGTGCTCGCGTTCCTCGGCGCGCTCGCCACCGGCTCCCACTGGTTCGCGCCGGACGTGGCGCTCTACTTCTTCCTGCTCGCGGCGGTGTCGGCCAGGCCGCGGATCGCGCCGCCGTCGCTGCGCGCGTCGCGTCTCCGCGCCGTGCTCGTCGTGCTCTACGCGGCTCTCGCCGCCGCGGCGCTCCTGCGCACCCGTTCGCCGGAGGAGACCTTTCGATACCGTCCCGGCATCGGCTTCCATGCGAAGGAGATCGGACGAGCCGGCCCGTTCTGGTGGACCGAGCGGCGTTTCGCGATTCGCGTCCCGCCCGCGCGCTCGATGGTCCTCGGCCTCGCGCACTTCACGCCCGAGGGCCGGCCGGTCACCCTGACCGCCGAGAGCGACGGCAACAAGGTCTTCGAGCGCTCGCTCGCTCCGGGCGACGGCGTGCGCCTCCGGCTGGCCGCCGCCCCGACCGCGCCTCGAGTCATCCGGTTCACGCTCTCCCGCGCGTTCGTGCCCAAGCGGCTGGGGCTCTCGGGCGACCGCCGGCAGCTGGGGCTGGTCGCGGTCTTCCCGCCCGACTGAGCCGGCCCGGATCGGCGGCGCGGGCGTTATCCTCGAGTCGCCCGTGGAGTTCCAGTTTCATCCCGCCTCGCCGCGCCGGCGCGTCCGGACCGTGGTGCTGTCGGACCGCGCGGAGCGAGCGCTCATCGCGGCGGCGGCCGCGGGCGTCGCGCTCGCCGTCTCCCTGTGGCTCACGGTGCCGGCGGCGGCGCTGCGAGCCCTCCGGGAGGAGCGCGCGGCGGTCCTGGCTCGCGAGACCGCTGCCGCCGGAGCCCAGCGCCGCGACCTCGACGAGCGAGTCCGGAACGTCCGGGAACGCGCCGCCGACGCGGCGAGCCTCGCGAGTCGCGTCGCGTTCCTGTACGGGATCCCGACGGCGGACTGGCCTCGCACCCTGAACCCCGAGACGGGCCTGCTCGCCGGCTCCGATCCCGCGGCGGCGGCTGCGAGTCTCGAGCGGTACGTCGCCGCGTTGAACCGCAGCGTGGACCTGCTCGCATCGCGCGAGCGCGCCGACCCGGCGATCTCCGCCTCGACGCCGTCGCTTCTGCCGCTCGCTACCGAGATCGTCGAGCCCTCCGCGGTGTTCGGGCCCCGCCTCTCGCCATGGACCGGCGCGGACGAGTTCTTCAACGGGCTCGATCTCGCGGCGCCGGCCGGCACGGCCGTGATCGCTCCGGCCGACGGGACGGTGCTCTTCATCGGACGCGTCGTCGCCTCTCCCCGCTCCCGGCTCTGGCGATTCGGCAATCTCGTCGTGCTCGGCCACGGATCCGCGGGCGCGACGCTGTTCGGTCATCTCGGGCGAGTGGACGTTCGCCGAGGACAGCGGGTGCGCCGCGGCGAACGCCTCGCCGCCGTCGGGAACAGCGGCTGGGCGATGTCGCCCACGCTGCACTACGAATACTGGCGCCGCAACCGCGCCGGAGTCGCGCCGACGGATCCGCGGTTCGCGGTGCTGGACCGCAAGCTGATCGACGACGGCATGTCGCTCGAGAAGATGCTCGCGACGTCGTCACCCGATCCGGGGGAGCCCCCGCCGGGACTGTAGGAGTCTCCGGCGGCTGGCTCTCGACGGCGCGGCACCCGGCTCGGTTTCCGGTTTCTCTTTCCCGGGCGTATGCTCGCCCGGGGCCTGGAGCCCATGACGGAAACCTTCGATCTCGCCGCGGTCGCGTACGCGCGCTGGAAGCGCGCGGTCGATCTTCTCGCGCGCGAGGCCGTCCGCCGTCGCCGCGCCGCCGTCGAAGAGGCGGAGCAGCGGCGCGCCGCCCGGCGCGCGCGGAGCCTTCGCCGGATCGTTCGCCGCGCGCTCTCGGAGCTCCACCGCATCGAGCTCGAGCGGCAGGCACGGGCCGGGTCTTAGAGCCGGCCGCGGGTCCGGGGCGGTCCGCCGGCGGGACGGCTAGGAGCTGCCCGGCTGCCCGATCGCGCGAATCCGTTGACGGTGCGCGGCGACGCGCTCGAGCACGTCCGCCATCCGGTCTCCTCCGAGCGTCTCGAGCAGCGCGGAGGCCAGAACGAACGCGAGCATCGCCTCGGCGATGACGCCGCACGCGGGGACCGCCGTGACGTCGCTGCGCTCGTACGCGGAGCGCGCCGGCTCTCCCGTCTCGAGGTCGATCGAGTCGAGCCCGCGGGCCAGCGTCGAGATCGGCTTCATGTACGCCACGGCGACGACGTCCTCGCCGTTCGTGACGCCGGCTTCGAGACCGCCGGCGCGGTTGGTGCGCCTGCGTATCGCGCCACCGGGGCCGCGCTCGATCTCGTCGTGCGCGTCGGAGCCGTAGCCGCGCGACGCGTCGATGGCGGAACCGAGCTCGACCGCCTTGACGGCCGGGACCGAGAGGAGCGCCTGCGCGATCCGGCCGTCGAGGCGCCGGTCCCACGACGCGTAGGATCCGAGGCCCGCCGGAACCCCTCGGGCGGCCACGAGGATCGAGCCGCCGAGCGTGTCGCCCCGCGACTTCGCCTCGTCGACCGCCGCGACCATCTTCTCCTCGAGGGTCTCGTCGACGGCGCGAAGCGGCGAGTCCTGGCGGACGCGGGCCACGGAGTCGAACGACCGCGGAGAGCGCGCGTCGGCGACCGGACCGAGCGACAGCACGCCGCTTCCGATCTCGACGCCGGCCTCGCGGAGGAGGAGCTTGCACACCGCGCCGGCGGCGACGCGCGCCGCCGATTCGCGAGCGGAGGCGCGCTCGAGCACGTCGCGCAGGTCGGTCGCACCGAACTTCATCGCTCCCGCGAGGTCCGCGTGCCCGGGGCGCGGTCGCGTCAGGCGGCGGCCCCGCGCGGCTTCCGCGTCGACCTCGAGCGGGCCCATCACCGCGTCCCAGCTCGCGAAGTCGCGATTGGCGATTCCGATCGCGATCGGCGATCCGAGGGTCAGCCCCCCTCGGACGCCGCCCTCGAACGCGGCCGCATCCCGCTCGATCTTCATCCTTCCGCCGCGGCCGTAGCCGTGCTGGCGGCGGGCGAGCTCGGCCGCGACGAAGGCGGGATCCACGCGCAGGCCCGCGGGAATGCCCTCGAGCACCGCGGTCAGCCTCGGGCCGTGCGACTCCCCGGCGGTCGTCAGACGGAGCGACATGGAAGGGGAGTCTATTGCGGGAGGCGCGAGGCGCGAGGCGGAGCCGGGCGGGAGGAAGAAGGAGGAGGGAAACGGGCGCGCGCCGCCCGACGTATTAGCAATCGCTAATACGTCCCCGGGGCGGCGGCGATCAGTTCGGGATGAATCCGTCCAGCGCCGACGGGGTCACCGCCGAGGCGTACGTCTCTTCCACCGCCGGCCTCGGCTCGTTCGCCTGCTCGTGGGCGAGCCCGGCGAAGAACGAGAACAGCAGGGCCGCGGCGGCGGCCAGCACGATGCGCTGGCGGGAGGCGGCGCGGCGGCTTCGCCGGACGGCGCCGACGACGTGGTAGACGAACTCCTCTTTCGGGGTGATGTCCTTCGCCGCCGACGGCGGCTCGACCTGCCGCCACGCGGCGGCGATCCGCCAGTCGACGCGGCAGCTTTCGCAGACGAGGCGATGGGATGGATCCCGTCGCTCGCTCTCTTCGTGGGCCTTCGTGGTCATGGTCTTTCCCTTTCGAAGCGCCGGCGGATCCGCCGCCGGGCGCGATGGATGCGGACGCGAACCGCCGTCACCGTCATGTCGAGCCGGCGCGCGATCTCCCGGTCGTCGACTCCCTCGAGCTCGCGGGCCAGCAGGATCTCCCGTTCCAGCGGCGTGAGCGCGGCGAGCGCCGCCCGCAGCAGGTCCGCGTCCTCGTGGCGGGAATCCTCGGGACGTCCGGCCGGCTCGGGAGGAAGCGGCGCTTCGGGCCGGCGCCGGCGCATGGCGTCGATCGCGCACCGGACGGCGATCGTGCGAAGCCACGCGCGAAAGCTCGCCTCCGGACGGAATCGGCCGAGCGCCCGAAACGCGCGGATGAACGCCTCCTGGGTGGCGTCCTCCGCGAGAGCCGCGTCGCCCGTCACCCGTCGCGCCGCCGCGAGGGCCGAGGGCGCCGCCGACCGGACGAGCCCCTCGATCGCCTCCTCGTCACCCTTCAGCGCGCGAGCGACGAGGCTCGCCTCGGTCGGGAGGGCCTCGGAGGCGCCGGGCCGCGGCTCCTCACGATCGGCCCTCCCGCCGGGCACGGAACCCGAGATCAGTTGTCGCCTCGAAGCCACTTGTCGAGTGACTCGAAGGCGGCGTCGCCCTGGTCCTTCATCTGGCCGTGAAACTGCGTCATCTTGTCGCGCTGCTCGGCGGTCAGGATCGGCCAGACCTCTCCGCGGATCCTCGCGTAGAGGACGGCCGCGTCTCCGTGGACCTGTCCGGCCTGCATCGCGAGGCTCCGGATCCCCTGCTCGTCGACGGGCTGCGTGAGCACCGCCTGGTGCAGCGCCCGCCTGGCGTTCATTCCCGCTTTGACTTCCGACTCGATCTCGTCGGCGTGATTCTTGAGAATCCCGCGGATCTGCGTCTGCTGGTCGGCGCTCAGGTCGAGCTGCTTGGCCAGGTGGCGGAACATGTGGGGCGCCGCGTCCGCGTGCAGGTGCCCGAGGTCTCCCTGACGGGCGAGCAGGCGGCCAGCGAGCAGCCCCGAAACGGCCAGACCTCCCACCAGCGCGGCGGCGAGGACGGATCTACGGATCTTCTGAATGCTCATGGATTTCCTCCCTGTGGTCTCCAGAGGTAACAACGACCGGCCCGAAGAAAAGATTACCAGTCCGGCCGGCCGGCCAGCCGGGGGGGCCGCCACCCGGCGGGTATCGGCTCGTGGCTCGCCGCCGGCCTCCCGGTTTCCTCTAAGCTGCTGCCGTGGAACGGAAATACGTCCTCAAGACGCCCGCGCGCCTGAAGACCTACCGGATCGACTACGACCGGGAGCTCAACGACGAGCAGCGGGACGTCGTCGTCGCCGGACACGGCCCCCTGCTCGTGATCGCCGGCGCGGGCTCGGGCAAGACCCGGACCCTCGTCTACCGGGTCGCGAGGCTCATCGAGGACGGGCTCGATCCCTCCCGGATTCTCCTGCTCACGTTCACCAACAAGGCGGCGCGCGAGATGCTGCGCCGCGTCGAGATGCTCCTGTCCGTGGACACGCGGCGTCTCATGGGCGGCACCTTCCACTCCGTCGGAAACCGGCTGCTCCGCCGCTTCGGAACGCGGCTCGGGCTGACTCCCAACTTCTCGATCCTCGATCCGGAGGACTCGAGGGAGATGCTCGAGGCCGCGACGTCCGACCGCCAGATGCCGACGCTCGACCGCCGGTTCCCCAAGGGCGACGTGCTGCTCGACCTGTACTCGTACACCGTGAACACCGGCCGCCCGTTCCCGCAGGTGCTCTTCGAGCACGCACCGCACTTCGCATCGCTCGAGGCCGAGATCGTCACGATCTTCCAGCGCTACCGCGAGCGCAAGCGGCTGGGCAACTCCGTCGACTACGACGACCTGCTCCTCCTCTGGAAGCGCCTCCTCGACGAGGGAGGCGAGGCCGCCGCGCAGCTCGCGTCCTCCTACGACCACGTGCTCGTGGACGAGTACCAGGACACGAACAAGCTGCAGGGAGAGATCGTCGACGGGATGGCGAAGACGAAGAAGAACGTCACCGTGGTCGGCGACGACGCCCAGGCGATCTACTCGTTTCGGGGCGCGTCCTTCGAGAACATTCTCGGCTTCCCGGAGCGCTACCCGGACGCGCAGACCTACCGGCTCACTCGCAACTACCGGTCCACGCCGGAGATCCTCGCGCTCGCCAACGCGTCCATCGCGAAGAACGAGCGGCAGTTTCCGAAGGAGCTGAGCGCCTCGCGCGACGCCGGGCCGATGCCGGCGGTGGTCGCGCTCGCCGACATCCCCGACCAGGCGAGCTTCGTCGGCCAGCGGATCCTCGAGTGGCACGACGAGGGCGAGAAGCTGTCGGACGTCGCGGTCCTCTACCGCGCGCACTACCAGGCGCTCGAGCTCCAGATCGAGCTGACCCGGCGCGGGATCCCGTACGAGATCCGCTCGGGAACGCGCTTCTTCGAGCAGCGGCACGTCAAGGACGTGCTCGCCTTCCTGCGCATCGTCGTCAATCCGAAGGACGAGCTGTCGTTCAAGCGGGCGCTGAAGCTCTTCCCCCGCATCGGGGAGAAGTCCGCGGCCGCGGTGTGGGAGGCGATCGGCTCGCGCCCGGATCCGCTCGAGGCGTTCCGCGGTCTCGACGCCCGCGGACTGCCGCTCGGGCGCGGGGGAGAGGCGGCGCTGCGTCCGTTCCGGTCTCTCCTCGCGCGCCTCGATGCGCCGCCGCTCTCCGCGAAGCCCTCCGAGGCGATCCGGACCGTCGTCGAGGACGTCTACCGCGACTTCGCGCGCGCGCACTTCCCGAACGGGAACGCACGCCTCGACGATCTCGAACAGTTCGCGCAGTTCGCGCAGGGCTACGACTCCCTGCGCACGTTCCTCGAGGAGGTCACGCTCTTCAACGAGCTGTCCGGAGAGGACGTCGTGCCCGGAGACCCCGACGACGACCGCGTGATCCTCTCGTCCGTGCACCAGGCCAAGGGCCTCGAGTGGAGTCGCGTCGTCGTGATGAGCCTCTCGGAGGGACGCTTCCCGAGCTACCGGGCCGCGGCGACGCCCGAGGGCCTCGAGGAGGAAAGGAGGCTGTTCTACGTCGCCGTGACGCGCGCGAAGAACGAGGTCGCGCTCGTCTACCCGAGGCTGGCCCGCGACCGCTACGGCGTCGACGTGATCCTGGAGCCGTCGCGCTTCATCGCGGAGCTGCCCGACTCCGTCTACGAACGGTGGACGATCGAGCGGGAGGCGACCGAGTCGGAGTCGACGGGCGCACCCGGCAAGGTGAACTGACCCGCGGCGAGACGACCGCCGCCGCGTGACGCGCCTCACGGTCGCGGGTCACCGCTCGAGCGCCACGGGCGGGAGTAAAATACCGGCGAAGAGATCGCTGTTCTGGTGGGCGAGAGAGGTCCGTAGAAGATGAAAGACGACGTCTACTCCGCCATCTGCCGTGAGGCGCTGGAGTCCCGCCAGCGCGATCTGGGCTCGTTCGTGGACAACGGCATGGCCGGACTGTCCACCCGCCTCGAGAAAACGCTGCTGCGTTTGCCCGCCGGCTACTTCCTGCTCGGGCTCGGCCCGTACAATGCGGGCCTCGTCAAGCTCGACGAGTTCGACGAGCTCCTCATCGGCCGCGAGGTGCCGGAGTACATCGGCGTCGGCATGCCGGTTTCCGGCTTCCGCGTGTCCTCTCCCGAGGCCTTCCTGAACGTCGAGGTGTCCCGCCTCCACGCGAAGGTCTTCCGCAAGACCGAGGCCGTAGCGCCCTATCGGCTCGTCGACATGCGATCCACCTGCGGGACGTATTTGAACGGCGATCCGATCCCCGCGCCGGACGACCTGGGAGGCGTGTCCGAGGAGGACTGCGCCCGGCCGCTGACCTCCGGGGATTTCTTCTCGCTCGGCCCGTCGGCCGTGAACCTGTTCCTCTTCTTCCAGAAGTGACGGAAGCCCGGGCGCACCCCTTCACGGGGCCCCGGGCGGCTTGGGTCGTCGGGATCGCGGCGGCGTTCGTCGCGGCCGTCGACGCGTCGCGATGGCTGGGGCCCGCGCTGCTCCTGGATCCGGAGCGCGGCTGGGCGCCCGCGCGCCTCCTGCTCGGGCTCGCGCTGTGCACCGTGGCGGCCGGCGCGGGCGCCCTCGCGGCGGGAGCGTATGCGCGTTGGGCGCGCACGGCCTCGGCGCTCGATACGCTGCGCCCCTTCCCGTGGAGCGCCGGCGCGATTCGGAATCTGGCCGCGGCCGCTCTCGCCGCCGGCGTCCTCCTCCGCGTCGCCGCGTGGACCCAGGTTCGCGTTCCGTTCCTCGAAGACGAGGTCAACCTGGTCGGCCCGGCCCTGTCGCTCTCCGGGACGTCGCGCGACTTCGCGGACTCCATTCGCCCGATCCCGTACGGCCGCGCCGATCCCCACGAGATGATCGGCGTCGCCTACCTGCGTGTCCTGCGCGGCAGCCTCCACTCGCTCGGTGCGACCCCCCAGGCGCTGCGGCTGCCGTCGCTCGTCGGAGGCGTCGCGTCGCTCGCGACCGCGGGACTCCTCGCCCGGGCGCTGCTCCCGGCGGGCGGATCCGCCCTGGCCGTCCTGACGCTCGCGGGTCTGCGCTGGCACCTGATCCTGTCGCTCTCCGGGTGGCACTCGGTGCTCCTCGTTCCGCTCGTGGATCTGGCCACGCTGGGCCTGCTCGCCGCGCGGCGCCGCGGCGCGTGGGCGCCCGCTCTCGCCGGCGGCGCGGCGCTCGGGATCGGCGCTCACCTCTATCTCGCCTCCTGGATCGCGGGCGCGGCCCTGCTCGTCTTCTCCGCGTGGCCCGGTGAGGCGGGGCGCCGCGCCGCCGGTACCGCGGCGCGCGCGGTCGCGTTCGCGGCGGGGTTCGCGCTCGTCGCGTCGCCGCTCTTCCTCTTTCACGAGGGACGGAGCCGGCCCTACTTCGGCCGCTCGGCGCGGCACAACGTGCTGCGCGAGGTCGGGTACCAGAAGTCGTGGCTGCCGGCATTCGAGGCCGCGGCCGACGCGCTGCCGGCGCCGTGGCTGATTCCGGACCCCGAGGGCCGCCACGATCTCGAGGGCGCGTCCCGGCTGGGCTGGATCGTCGGCATCCCCGTCGC
>Ga0105248_10009846_pt1 | contig 10529 bp, 11 predicted proteins | sample KBSS34metaG_FD_81524 | JGI IMG/M metagenome (GOLD analysis project Ga0105248, IMG submission 81524) | Switchgrass rhizosphere microbial communities from Kellogg Biological Station, Michigan, USA - KBS S3-4 metaG | ecosystem: Host-associated > Plants > Roots > Rhizosphere > Soil | place... | reverse complement strand
CGATCCGAACAAGACCTACACGATCGTCACGCTCGATTACCTTCTGCGGCTCAACAGTGGCGCTTACGCGATTCTCAAGGAAGCGAAGAGCAGCGCGCCGCTTGACATCACGTTGCGTGATGCCGTGATGAATTACGTTAAGTCTGAAACTGCCGCCGGAAGATCCATTCGCGGCGCAGTTGATAACCGTTTTGTACAGGTTGGACCAGGACCTAAGTCGACGGAACCGCCCCGATGATTAATCGACGAACATTTTTAACCACTTCAGCAGCGTTCGGCGTGACGCTCGCCGGCTTTCCGCGAGAACTACTCAAGGCGAGCGCGGCCGACACGATTATCACGATCCTGCATACCAACGACACACACTCGCAGATCGATCCGTTACCGGCCAACGATGCAAACGCAGGGAAGGGAGGCGTCGCGCGCCGCGCCACCGTCGTGAAGCGCGTTCGAAAAGAAAATCCGAACACGTTGCTCGTCGATGCCGGTGACGTGCTCCAGGGCACGCCTTACTTCAACTTCTATAAAGGCGAAGTCGAGTACAAAGCAATGTCCGCGATTGGTTACGACGTGGGCACGCTCGGCAATCACGAGTTCGACAATGGAGTCGAGGCGCTCGCGAAGGCGTTGACGTTCGCAAACTTCGACATCGTCTCGGCGAACTACGACGTGAAAGGCACGGTGCTCGAGCAACGCGTCAAACGTTACGTCGTGAAAACGCTCGCCGGAATCCGCGTCGGCTTGTTTGGTTTAGGTGTCAGTCCGGTTGCTTTGATCACTCCGGACAATTTCAAAGGTGTGACTTACATCGATCCGGTGGTTGCGGCGCGAGACGTTGTGAAGAAACTGCGGGAAGAAGAGCGGTGCGCACTCGTCGTTTGCATGTCGCATCTCGGCTACAACGCAGACGCTAAAAGCGGGGATTCGTTCGTCGCATCGCAAGTTGACGGCATCGACTTCATCGCCAGCGGTCATACACACACGTTTATGAAGGAGCCCGTCACGCAGACGCAACCGTGCGGCGCGAAGACGACGATCTTCCAGGTTGGAAAGAGCGGCATCTACGTCGGGCGTGTTGATTTCACCTTCCGCGCCGGAAAACTTGCTGACACTAGCGTGCGCTTGCTCGATCTGAGGGATGTTTGATGGAAGACGATACCCGCGATCGAGTTCGGGCGCTCGTGCGTGAGGTGTTGGCGAAAGCCGCGCCTGAAACCGCTGATGACAAGCCTCAGTCTCGCTTCGTCAACACAGTTCCGGAAAGCAGCACGCAGAGCGGAGTAACGCGTGATGAGTCGGCGAAGAGCGTCATTACGGAGGACGACGTGCGTGGGTTAGAAGCGGGTGCGGTGCTGCGGATTGGTGAAGATGCTCGTCTCACGCCGTTGGCCCAGGACATCATCAACGAACGGAAGATCGAGATCGTACGTCGTGCGTCGCGGCGTGGATCGAAGGCTTCGAAGCTGATCGCGGTTGGAGCCGATCACGGTGGCTTCAAGATGAAGGAAGAGCTCAAAGTTTTGCTCGGTGAGCTGGGTCACAAGGCGCAGGACTTTGGCGCGTACTCGGAAGAGGCGGTTGACTATCCCGATTTCGCGCATGCGGTCGCGCGTGCGGTGGCTGATGGCGGCTCAGATCTCGGGATCGTGATTGATGGCGCGGGAGTTGGCAGTGCGATGGCGGCGAACAAGGTCCCGGGCGTGCGTGCTGCGGCGTGCTACTCGGTTGAGGTCGCACGCAACTCGCGCGAGCACAACGACGCGAACGTGTTGACGCTCGGCAGCAAGACGATCAACAGCAAGCAGATGCGCGACATCGTCATGACCTGGCTCTCGACCGAGCTCACCGAAGACCGCCACCGCAAGCGCGTAGCGAAGATCGACGCAATACAGCGCCAGTATCAAAGGTAACTGCAAACCACAGATTACACGGATGAAGACGGATTGATCTGTGTAAATCGCGTTTGTGAATCCGTTTAATCTGTGGCTAGAATGCTCGCGATGGCTTTCTCTAATAACGGCGATTACGAATTACTGATCGAACAGATTACCGATGCGATCGTTGCGCGTCTGAACGGCGACGGCGGCGAGCAGGCGGCGATGTGTGGCTGCACGTCTGAGTGCTTCCATCGCTGCCCCGAGCGCATGCACCGCATCGTCGACGCGGGCGCGGCGCGCATCGGTCTCGTGCTGGGCCAGACGGGCTCCGCGAAGGAATGGGCCAGCCTGATAGATCACACGTTGCTCAAACCTGAAGCTACAGACGACGACATCAAGAAACTCTGCCAGGAAGCCGCGAGTTATCACTTCGCATCGGTTTGCGTGAACCCGACGTGGGTGCGCGTCGCTGCCTGCAACCTGATCGGCTCAGGCGTTCCCGTTTGCACCGTCATCGGTTTTCCACTCGGCGCGACACTGCCGGACGTCAAAGCTTATGAAGCGCGCCGCGCGATCTTCGACGGGGCAAGGGAAGTGGACATGGTGATCAACGTCGGCGCTTTGAAGAGCGGCGACGATTGTCTCGTCGAGCACGACATCCGTTCCGTTGTACAAGTCGCACACGAGTACGACGCGATCTGCAAAGTGATCATCGAGACCGCATTGTTAACTGACGATGAAAAAGTGCGCGCGTGTGAGGCAGCAAAACGGGCTGGCGCTGACTTCGTCAAAACTTCAACCGGGTTTTCAAAAGGCGGCGCCACCGTGGCTGACATAGCATTGATGCGGCGCACTGTGGGATCGGAGCTCGGCGTGAAAGCTTCAGGCGGCGTGAAGGGTCTCGACGACGCACGCAAGATGGTTGAAGCCGGCGCGACACGCATCGGCGCGAGTGTCGGCGTGAAGATCGCGCAGGAAGCGGCCGGCAAAACCCCCACACCAGCAAAGTCTTCTTCCGCTTACTAGGACGGTGATCGATGCCGGCAAACCCGAAGCTCCTGGCAGTGATTCTCGGCGGAGGCGCCGGTAATCGTCTCTTTCCACTCACTCAACAGCGATCGAAGCCGGCCGTGCCGCTCGGTGGCAAATATCGTCTCGTCGACATCGCGCTTTCAAACTGCATCAACTCCGACATCCTGCGCACGTTCGTGCTGACGCAATACAACTCCGCGTCGCTCAATCGTCACATCGCCCAAACGTATCGCTTCTCGAATCTATCGGACGGCTTTGTCGAGATACTCGCTGCTGAGCAGACGCCTGAGAGCCCGCACTGGTACCAGGGCACTGCCGATGCGGTCAGGCAAGTCTTGCCGCACATTCGCGACTGGGGCATCGACACGTTGTTGATTCTCTCGGGCGATCACCTCTATCACATGGACTATCGAAAGTTTCTCGAGCGTCACCGGCAATCGAATGCTGATGTCACGGTGTCAGTGATTCCGTGTGCGCCTGGCCCGGCGAGTGAGTTTGGTTTACTGAAGACTGACGAGACGGGGCGCATCGTCGAGTTTAAAGAGAAACCTAAAGGTGACGAGCTGCTTTCAATGCAGGTCGACACGAAGCAGCTCGGTCTCGACGCTAACGAAGCACAGCGGCGTCCGTATCTCGCGTCGATGGGGATCTATGTTTTCCAGTACGAGCAGTTGGAACGACTGCTCGCGGAGGATCCCTCCGGGATGGATTTCGGCAAGCACGTCATTCCCGCGGCGATTAAGTCGCGCCACGTGGAGGCGTTCTTGTTCGACGGCTACTGGGAAGACATCGGAACGATCGGCGCGTTCTATCGCGCGAACCTCGACCTGACGAGCAAGATTCCGAAGTTCAATTTGTTTGACGCGGAAGCGCCGGTGTTCACACGCGCGCGCTACCTGCCGCCGTCGAAGATCGAAGAGTCGGAGATCAATGATTCGATCATCAGCGACGGTTGCATCGTCACCGGTGCGAAGTTAACGAACTCCGTCATCGGTTTGCGTAGCCGGATTTTGAAGGGCGTGCAGGTTGAGTCGTCGATCTTGATGGGTAATGATTACTACCAGACGTTTGAGGACATGCGGCTCGATTTGAGTAAGGGGCTGCCGCGCGTCGGGATAGGTGAGGGAACCGTAATTAAGAAAGCGATCATCGACAAGAATGCACGCATCGGGAAGAACGCGCGGCTGCTGAACGAGAGCGGTGTGGTCGAGGTTGATGGACAAGGTGGCTCGTACTTCATCCGCGACAGCATCATCATCGTGCCGAAGAATGCGGTGATTGCTGATGGGACAGTCATATAAGACAGGATTCACAAGATAGTTCATGTTAATCCTGAAGAATCTTGTGGATCCTGTCTAACGTTTTACTTTAACTAAATGCCTTTTGAATTTCCGACGCGCGATTACCACCCCGCCACAGTTGAACGAACTTCTCAAAAGCGTCGCAAGTCCGCAGTTCCACAAATCAAACTCCCCACAGACAAGAAGACTCTCGACGTTCAGATCGAAGACAAGATTGTTCGCCTCACGAATCTCAACAAGCTCTTCTGGCCGAAGCTCGGCGTTACCAAGCTAGATCTAATCCAATATTACCTCGACGTCGCGCCTGTGCTCCTCCCTCACGTCTTCGACCGCGCGATGGTTATGAAGCGATATCCAAACGGCGCGGCGGGCGAATTCTTCTTTATGAAGCGCGCTCCGTCGCCGCGGCCTGATTGGATTGAGATCTGTAACATCGAGCACGAATCAGGGAACGTGATCAACTTTCCGATGATTCAGGATGTCGCGGCGTTGATGTGGGTAATTAACCTCGGTTGCATCGATCTTAACCAGTGGTACGCGAAGTGTGACGACGTCGATCGCCCTGATTACGTGCATTTCGATCTCGATCCAGTGCCGAATGCGACGTTTGAGAAAGTGTGTGAAGCGGCGTTGTTTCTTAAGCTGGGACTAGATTCGTTGAAGATACCGAGCTTCGTGAAGACTACGGGTTCGAAGGGAATTCATATCTACATTCCGATCAAGCGCGGGCCAACGCAGAAGCAGGTGTGGACGTTTGCGAAAGAGTTTGCGTATGCGGTCGCATCTTCAGCGCCGAAGCTGTTGACGGCTGTCTACCAGATCTCGAAGCGGCCGAAGGGAAGAGTGCTCGTTGACTACAATCAGAATGCGTGGGGACGCACCCTCGCTTCCGTGTATTCAGTGAGGCCGAACAAGCTGCCCACCGTCTCGACACCCGTGACGTGGAAAGAGATCGAGCGCGGGATCGCGATTGAAGACTTCCGCATTGATAATGTGCCGGCGCGTGTGCGCAAGCTCGGAGACTTGTGGAAGCCTCTCAACGAAGCGAAAGGGCGATTTAAACTTGAGGCGTACCTTTAAGGGTCGGCGGGCCTACAGTTAAGGTTTATGATTACTGTTTTTACAGTCGGGCATTCGACGCGCAGTGGGGAAGAGTTTGTGGAGATACTCAAGGCGCATGGAGTTCAAGTGCTGGTTGATGTGCGAATCTTTCCGGGATCGCGTCGTTATCCGCAGTTCAATCGCGTAGCGCTGAGTGAGTCGCTGGAGAAGGCTGGAATTGAGTACAGGCACGAACCGCGATTGGGTGGAAGACGAGCGCCGCGTGCAGATTCGCATAACACTGCGTGGCGGAATCCGCAGTTTCGCGGTTATGCCGATCACATGGAAACGGAAGTGTTCCGAAAGGGAGTTGAAGATTTACTTGAACTCGCGCGTGATAGACGTGTGGCGGTGATGTGTGCTGAGGCTGTGTGGTGGCGTTGTCATCGCAGTCTACTCGCGGATTATTTGAAAGCGACGGGATACACGGTTGTGCATATCATCGATGAGAAGAAAACCGAGGAGCATCCCTACACTCCCGCCGCCCGAATTGTTGATGGAGAGTTGTCCTACAGAGGACTGCTTGGTTGAGACCGTTGTTAGACAGGATTTACAAGATTTGACAGGATTTACATGTTCATCTTGAATAATCTTGTAAATCCTGTCTAACTAACTAGCTCGGTTGCTGTGCCAGACCTTTGCTCGGGCGCCTTTCTTCCTTCGCTTGACGCCGGTGCGTTTCGGGATCTTCTTAGGGTCGCCGGTCGCGGCCTTCGCCACGTCGCCACCTTCATCTTCCGCAATCTCAGCAAGCGAGCGGCGTGTGAGGATTGAGACGGGCGCGAGCTCCGTCACTTCTTCTTCAGTCGTGTAGTAATCGCGATGCTTGATCAGCAACCACTGTCGATTGCGCGTCCGCACGAGCACCCACGAGCCTTTTAACTTCTCGCCATCGAGCGTGAACTTGAAGTCACCTTTGCGCAGCGCTGCTTCGGGATCGTCCGTCTCTTCCGGCTTGTACGTCCCATGGTCCCACACCATCACAGTGCCGCCGCCGTACTCGCCTTCCGGTATGACGCCTTCAAACTTCGCGTAGTCGACCGGATGGTCCTCGACCTGCATCGCGAGTCGTTTCACTTTTGGATCGAGTGATGGTCCTTTCGGGACGGCCCACGACTTGAGCACGCCATCGACTTCGAGGCGAAAGTCGTAATGCAGTTGAGTGGCGCGATGCTTCTGGATCACGAACATGCGGCCGGTGCGAGTCCGTTTCTTCTCCGGCCCAGGCTCGGGAGTCTTATCAAACTTCCGCTTCTTCTTGTATTCGGTTAGCGCAGCCATCACTTCAAGTAAACACTAAAGTGTTTCTTTAAGTGTAGTGGAAAGGTGAAAATTTCTCTACGCGGAGGTTTCCATTGCTATTTCTTCTTCAGCAGCGAATAGCTCCGTCTGGATCGGATCGAGGCCCAGCGCTTCTCTCACGCGCGCGAAGCTGCGACGATGAATCGGCAGCGCGCCGAGAGCCTTCAGCGTGCGACAGTGCTCAGGCGTTGGATAACCCTTGTGCGTCGCGAACCCGTACCCGGAATAGACCTGGTCCAACTGGAGCATGAGCGCATCGCGTGTGGTCTTCGCGATGATCGACGCGGCGGCGATGCTCGCGGAAAGCGCGTCGCCACGGATAATGCCGCGTTGAGGCGTCTGGCAGTTTGGGATCTTTCGTGCATCGACGAGGATGAAGTCAGGTGATGAACTTAAACCCTGCACCGCTCGCTGCATCGCGAGCAGCCCGGCGTGGTAGATGTTGATCTTGTCGATCTCCTCGACTTCTGCAATTCCGGCTGCCCAGCAGATCGCATCCTGTTTGATCTGTTGCGCGAGCTCATCTCGTTTCTCAGGATCGAGGATCTTCTTCGAGTCGTTCAAACCGCGAAGCTTGTAGTTTTGCGGCAGTACGACAGCGCCGGCGACGACAGGTCCCGCGAGCGGCGCCATCCCGGCTTCATCCACACCCGCGACCATTCCATAGCCCTGCGACCAGAGCTCGATCTCGAATCGCAAAAGGAAGTGCAGTCGCTGGCCTTCGGAGCGATTCTCCCGGTACCGTTCGCGAATGCGTTTGGCGAGTTGATGCGCGCCTTGCCGCCGGTCTACATCCAGGGCTTCAAGTAAACCTTTAGGTACGCGCCGCTGACGCCGCACAAAGATGTCGCTCAGTTCAGGTATTGATTTGTTGAGGAGGTCTTCCAGCGAGCTCATACGCAAAATACTTCTGCGGAGGATTCTTACCACAAAGGCAGCGAAGGGCGAAAGCGCACGCGGTGTTTTTTATCCACAGATTACGCAGATTAACTTGATCTGTGTAATCTGTGGACTAGAATGGCCTTGAAAGCATGAATCTTTCTCCCCGCACAAAACTCCGTCTGCTCGGCATACTCCCGCTGATCTTCTTCATCGCGCAGTTCGTGCACTACTTGAGGATCAACGAGCTCGGCCACCTGCTCTGGATGTGTAACGTCGGCAATCTCTTGCTTGCCATGGGGCTGTTTCTTGAGAAGCCGCTGGTGATCCGGTTCTCGGCGATCTGGATGATACCGGGACTGCTCGTCTGGATACTTTACGTGGTGCTCGCGTGGGGGGTGTTTTTCACTTCAACTCTCGCGCACGTCGGTGGGCTGGCGGTGGCAATGATCGCGCTGAGCCGCGTACGCATGGATCGATCCGCGTGGCGCTGGGCGTTTGGGTGGTACCTGGTGGTTCAACTCGCGTCGCGTTTCGTAACGCCAGCCGCGCTAAACGTGAACCTCGCACACGCCGTGCAACCCGGTTGGGAGCGTGCGTTTGCGTCGTACTGGATGTTCTGGCTGGTGCTGACCCTGGTTACGGCAGTGGTGTTGTGGTTGTCGGGATTGTTCCTGTGGAGTATATGGCCGGCAGAACCTCGCGAAGAACTCATACCGGAAAAGCTCTAAATTGGATTTTTACGCAAAGGCGCAAAGGCGCAAAGGCGCGCCCGATCCATTTGACCCGCCTTTGCGACTTTGCGATCTTTGCGCCTTTGCGTGAAACGTTTTTTAAACTATTGCGCGGTGGCGCGGGCGGCGGTGCGATTCGATCAATGCGGTAACGAGACTGCAAAGCTCCGATGGGTGACTGGGTTTGATGAGGTACGCTTGCGCACCTGACTTGATCGCCTCAGCCCGATCAATCTCGTAGGCTGCGGCAGAGTAAAAGACTATCGGCGTGGCCTGGTCAAACTCACGAATCTTTCTGCAAAGATCGAGGCCCGACCCGTCCGGCAGCCACGAGTCGAGTAAATAAAGATCGAATTCCTCTGAAACGGCGAGAGCAACTCCGCTTTTGATAGTCGAGCCGGTCACCACTTCGATACTCTTCTGCTCCAGCACGAGGGTAACAAGCTCGCGAGTGTCTTCGTGATCCTCGATATAGAGGACACGGGGGGCGTTTATATTTTGCATAGCCTATTAACTCGCTATGAACTAACCATTCGGTTGTACTCGGGAAGTCCTGGGCGTTGCCAACAAACAGCCAATAAAAGGGCCTGCTGGACATATAATTCTCAAGGTCAGTCGGGAAGGATATGCCAGCACGGCCCCACCCTGCTTGTTGTGTGTGGGCCACTTTAGAAGCATCAGTGTCCGCTGTCGGTACGCTCGCGAACAGTTTTTTGTCAGGGAATTCCTGAGCGGCCAAACTGTTGCAACACTCGATGTTTATTCGGTAATTTCCCGTTGTACGGGCCCGCACAAAGGGCGTAAAATGCTCTCGCAACAGACCCCTTTTTGAACCTCCGATATTTGTTCACCCAAGTCTTCAGGAAGTTAGTGTGTACGGGATGAGTTTTAGTTTTCATTCATCACTTACCGACAGGCGGGAGTTGTTTGTTACAACCAGCATCGCCTCCAAGAATGAGTTGCTCAAAGAGCTACTCAGCATACCTACCATCGCGAACGAGCTGCTCGCTGAACTGAAGGTTGTGCCCTTCACGACAAATCAGGTCCTCTTCGAACAGGGCGACAAGATCGATTACTTATATTTCCCACTCGATTGCCTGGTTTCGGGCCTCGCAATCATGGAAGACGGAACCACCCTTGAAACGGCAATGGTCGGCCGCGAGAGCGTCGTTGGTATGTCGACGATTCTGGGTAGTGGCGTATCGAGACAGTGGGTCTGGGTTACGGTGGCAGGCAACGCGATTCAACTCGAGTCGAAATTTTTGGACCGGCTGCTGGTCCAAAACGAAAGCGCTCTTAAAGCTTTACTCAAGTCTTATCGACTACTGATCACACAACTGTCTCAACGTTGTGTTTGCAATACCCGGCATACGATCATGGAGCGGCTGTGTTGCTGGCTGTTGATGATCGACGATCGCGTCGCGGGCAACAATTTGAATTTGACGCAGGAAATGATTGCTTCCAGAGTCGGTGCGCGCCGTGCCGGCATCACAGTGGCGGCCGGAATGCTCCAGGATATGAAAGCGATTGAGTACCGCCGTGGCCGGCTACACATTATCGATCGCAGCGTGCTGGAGCGAACGGTTTGCGAGTGCTACAACGTTTTGAGCTCTGAGCGGAATTTTACCCTCCCCCGGGTTTTGATCACTCCACCTTCTCGCTATAAACAAACAGACGAATAACGATTGCACCGCTGGCGTCCGAAATAGGCACTATCGTGTGGATGAAGCGAGGTCTGTCGGACTGGTCCCCGTCGACACTGGCGAAAAGCGGCCCCGTAATAAATGGCTGCGACTCACGGACGGACGTTCTTAGAGCCCTGATTAACTCATCGACCTGTTGCCCGGTAAAGATCTCGCTCATAGGCAGGCCTCTAACATCACGAGTACCGATTAGCTTTGTATAGGCCGGATTGATCGATTGGATAGTGAGGTCGTCAGCATTCAAGACCATGATGTAATGCGGGTATCTTTCCAGCAACGTCGCAATCTGCAACTGTTCCAAACGATGTTGCCTGGCTAATTCCTGCAACTCCGCGGTTCTGGCGCTGAGCTCGTCATTCGTGGTTTGCAGTTCTTCATTCGTAGCCTGAAGTTCTTCGTTGTTTGTTTCAAGCTCTTCGTTGGTGGCCTGCAACTCTTCATTCGTCGATTCAAACTCTTCATTCGTCGCCTGCAATTCCTCTTGAGTCAGCATCAGCTCTTCATTGGCTGCCTGTAATTCTTCGTTGGCGTCCTGAAGCTCTTTGTTCATGGCGCCGAAGCGTTTGTTGGCCGCGCTGAGCTCACCAACAAGCTCGCTGT
>Ga0105248_10009841_pt1 | contig 10531 bp, 22 predicted proteins | sample KBSS34metaG_FD_81524 | JGI IMG/M metagenome (GOLD analysis project Ga0105248, IMG submission 81524) | Switchgrass rhizosphere microbial communities from Kellogg Biological Station, Michigan, USA - KBS S3-4 metaG | ecosystem: Host-associated > Plants > Roots > Rhizosphere > Soil | place... | reverse complement strand
TCGGCCGCGGCGTCGTCGTCGCGAGTATCCGCGGGTCGTCGCCGAGCCGCAAGCCGAACCGCAAATTATCCCAAACGTCTTTAATCTTCGCGTACGTCGCGATTTCGTCGCAATACGCGAAGTGGTGTTGCGGTCCGCGCAACCGTTCCGGCTCCTCGGCCGAGTACAGAAACGCCCGCGAACCGTTGTGGAACGTGACGCGGCGCTTCGACGGCTCGTAAACTGGCCGTTGCGCCGGTGGAAACACGCTCAAGAGCCCGCTTTCGCCCTCCACCATGACTTCGCGACAATCGCCGGCCGTCGGCCCGACGAGCGCGATGCGTTGCCGCGGCGCCCGCTCGACGATACGCCGGACCGTCTCGGCGCCCGTACGCGTCTTGCCGAAGCCGCGGCCGGCCATAATCAGCCACGTGTGCCAGTCGCCGGCCGGCCACTCTTGCTCGGTCCGGCTCCAAAGCTCCCAACAATAGAGCAAGTCGCGGATTTCGGACTCGGACAACGTCGCCGCCGTCGCGGCGATTTCGTCGGCCGTGATGCCGGCCGGCAAGCGGTTGAAGTTGATCGGCGTCGTCTCAGTCCCGATGCTCGGAGCACTCGAAACGCGCATATTTTCCCGCCGTATCTGCGTCCATGCCGGCTCGGACCGAATCGAGATTACAGGACAAGTCGATGTCGTCGCCGTCGCCGTCTTCATATCGGGCGATTATCTCGATTTCCAGGCGATTGTCAAGCCCCGCGATCGCCTGTTTGAGTTCGCCGATCGTCATACCGTCACACAATCGAGAATCGCCGAGCGGAACACGTCGCGATCTTCGGGATAAATCGTCTTGAAGCCGTCCACCTGGCCGCGGCCGTTCGCCGTCGTGTACTGTTGACTTCGCCCGATCGCCGCGAGCAAACCGCCGCGGCTCGTATGCGTACGGCCGGCGAGCCCGTCGGCGCCGGTAACGTCCGCGAGTTGCAGGCAACGGCCGTCGTCACTCAGGGTTGCCTGCTTGAGCAAAAGCATACGCGCCATTTCGCCGGCGTGGACCCTGAGCACCAGATCGCCGCCGCGATTCAAAACGGGAATCTTCATCATTGCCGGATAAACCTCTAATGGGGGAGGGAAAAGACAGTTTTCCTGAAATGAAGTACCGAGAGCGTTCGGGAAAATCCCCAAGGGACAGGGGAATAAAACGCCCGAAAGCCGGCGTTGAGCACTTGCCCGTTTCCGTTTTCGCCCCTCGACAGGCAAAGTTCGCATGGAAACCGGGATTGCGTTTAGGCTACTGCATTTTTACAGAACGATGATATAGGGATTCACCGGATTGTGAGCAAAACGGCTCACTCGGCGAGCGAAAACACACAACGGAGTTTCGGTTTTATTCGCCGGCTTCGGCGAGTATCGAGGGTTGCTCTAGTAGGGTTGCTCTAGTTTGTCGAGCAGTTCGCCCAGTAGATAGTGGGCAATGATATTTTGCGAATCCCGAGATCTCATCTCGTGCCACGCTTCCGAGTACAGCTTACAAACCGCTTGATGCGTTCCGATAACCAACAACGCGTCACTCAAGCACCCGAGCACATTAGTAACGCCGTCCCGTTGGATGGCTTTCTCGAATACCTCGATCAAATCGGCCGCGCGCCCCGAGTCTAGCTTGTTATATTCCATACCCTATCAGGATAAACTACCGTCGCGTTCGGCAAGAATGCCGAGCGCCCATTCGCGATCGCCGGCCGTTGAATCGCCCTGCAAGATCGCTTCAGCGTCGCGAACGTCCCGCGCGAGTTCTGCCGCGGCCCGCTCGCGAGCCGCGCGGTAGACGGCGCCGCAAACCGCATTCGGCATTGACTTGATAAGCGAACCGATTACGGTTGTTGTCCGTCGCCCCGGCAAATCATCGCTATGCCGGCTCCACTCATTGAGTTTGAGCGCCACCAGCACTAGAAACTCGCGGACCGTCAATGCCGGATTAACAGCGCGGCATTCCGCCCACATGCGCCGCGCCGCCATCAAATCGCACGGCACACCCGAGCGCGTCAACGCATCGCCGATACGTTGCTCGTCGCCGGATTCAGGTTGCAGAAAACGTGCTAAATACGGATTTTCGTCCGGCGACGGCGTGAGGCAACGGGCGCGCTCCTGCGTTTCGGCCGGACCGATCGCGGCGCCCGTCGTCGTCGGTTCTATATGTTTCTTTGCTTCAATGCTTACGAGCGGCGAAGCCGTTGATAAGTGAGGACATGCCCAATTCCAAGGGCAATACGTTGCAGGTTTTTGGAAGTTAATTGCACCCGTTACTGCATCTAAGTGCAGTCCGACGTCAGATACGCTGTGAACCATTTCCGCTCCGCCTCCGTCATCGGCTTGTCGCCGGCTGCTTCCATTGTCGCTAGTAAGTCGGCCGTCGCCGCATTCCGCGTTACCTGCAACACTCCCTTCGGAGTCCGATACAGCCACGGCCTTATCTGCTCCCTCATCCGAACGACTTCCGGGTCCATCGCAAGCCGCTCGATATCCGAAAGCACCCGATTGACTTGCACCGGCGCCGGCGCCCGCTTCGCGCGTAATTTGATTTTCATTTATCGCCCCTTCATTCACTGCATTTAAATGCAGTGCCGCAATCGACGACGGCGCATGGTTCGCCGCAATTTTCGCCCTCCGCTTACACGTTCGCGCCGACGGTAACGGTACATCGTCGATCGCGTCCAGGCACACTTTATAACCCCCCTGGCCGTCCCGTTTCAGAAGACCGCTATCTTCAAGTTTTGCGAGTGCTTCCCAGTTCATCCGTTCTTTCGCACCCGTAAGCATCATAAAGTCTTTAATCGGAATTCTTGCGTATTCCGGCCGGCGCGCCGCGGAGTCGGTTTGCCCAATGATGTATATGGCGATCGGTAGTTGGATACCAGGCGCGCGACGCGTGAGCGCATTGAAATGCTGCCGATAAAGTGCAATAAATCCGCCCTGAAATGACAATTCAGGAATAGGACTTTCGGGTCCATTAACAGAATATTCGTTATCAGAAGTCGTTGAAATAATTGACGAAAAATCGCTTCGCGTTGCGGTTTTTCTGTTTGGAGTTGCCCGATTCTCTGATATGCTAAATGCAGTTTTAGGCCGCACGGTAATACCTCAAATCTTCCCGTTCCCGGCCAACAATAGCGGCACGATGTTGACAGCATCGTGCCGTTTCCGCGTTTAGATGCCGGAAACGGCCCGCGAGTGTCCGGAAACTTTCAAAGTCGTTGTCTACGTTATCACAGCGTCGCGGCATTTGGCTAACCTCCACCGTTGCCGCTTTTTACGTGATAATTGCGGTTACACACCGCGGCAACGCGCCGTTGGGATTCAACGGCCGGCGCCCGATGTTGGCGACGTAATCCCCCGCGTTGTGAGCCATGAAAAGGCACGCACACGCGGACGCCGAGAGCTCGTCAAAGGTGAGCCGTAACCACTTCCCTGCCCCGACTAGGGTACTGCTTTTTGCAACCGTCACAAGGCTAACGCCGACTAAACGAGAAAGTCAACGCGAATAAACGGCGAACGGCCGGCGAAAACGCCCTAATTTCGCGGCGAGCGGGCGCCCTTGCGCTTCGCCTCGATCGCGTCCAGATCCAACCGCCGCACGCGCCAATGTCCACCTGGCCGGACACCGACGTCCCGCGCGCCGAGCTCGCCCGAGTCGATCGCGGCGAGCAAATGCGACACCGGCAAGCCGGAATATCCCGACGCTTCGGCGAGTGTCAACCAGAGACGCCCCGAGCCGCGGCCGTCGTCGTCTAAATCGAATTCGGCGATCGGTTCCGCGGCCGGTGCCAGCAAACGCGGCGCCGCGGCCGGCGTGCTCTGCGCCTTGTAGGCGTCAATTTCCGCGGCGTCGAACATGACGGCGTCGCGGTTCGTCACCGGATCGAATGCCCGATGCCGCGTGAATTTGTCATCCATCGACATTTCCATGACGCGCCGGACCGATAGCCCGAGCCGCGCCGCGGCAACCTGTTTTGTCAGTAACTCAATGTGCTTTGCCATACGATCGGTAGGATAACGCATAAGCGGCGAACAAGCGGAATAGTACGCCGTTCCGCCGCTTATTCCGTCATGCGCTTTTCCGCGTGCTCGTAATCCACGTGACGGCGCCGGCCGGTAATTCGACCGAGCGAAAGCGCGACTCAAGCGCGTATATCTTGCCCGTACTGTTCACGCGGAAGTATGCCGCCTTGCGAAGCACGCGTTTCATTACGAGCGTACGCAGCACCAGGCGCCCGCGCACGTCCCAAACGTCATAGCCTTGCCGAAGCCGGCCGAATTCTTTTTCAAGCTCAACAAACGCTACTGCCATAGGTCCGCCAATCGGGGGAAAATGTCGAACCGGCATATATTGTGCCACGGTTCGGGATTCTGCGAAAGTGTGATTACGCTCGCAATCGTGCCGGCTTTCGGCGCATGATAGATAGAACGGGAGCGATCAAGTGGAACAAGCAAGCCTGATCGAAGATTTCGAACCCACGCCGCACCAGGCGCCGATACCGCCGAGCGACGGCCGGCCGCGCGGAGCCCGCAACCGCAAGCACCGCGCACTGGAACAAGCCGCGCGATCGCGCGCCTTGCCGCTATTGGCGAAAGTCATCACGGCCGCGGAAAACGGCGACATGCAAGCGGCGAAGATTATTTTCGATCGCATTTGGCCGAAGCCGCGGACGGCGCCCATACAGTGCGAATTGCCGAAAACCGAAACGCCGGCCGACGTGCGCGCCGCGATGCTTGAGGTAATCCAACGGGTGAGCCGCGGCGAGCTCACGGCCGACGACGGCGCTTCGCTTGTTGCCATGATGCGCGACGTACTCGACGCGCACTCCGTTAAAGTGCTCGCGGCCGACGACGGCGACGCAACGAACGACGGCGACGTCCGCGAGATTTTCGCGAAGCGGCTCGGCCGGATCATCGAAGCGCGCGCGTTGCCGGCCGACGACGACAACGACGACGACTAACGGCCGTCGATTTTCAATTCAAGCACTCGAAACCCGGCGCCGTCCGGCGCAACGACGCAAGTATACGCCGATCGAAGTTTTGCGCCGAAACTGTTCTGCGCGTCAACGTGTGAGACGATTTCATAATTCCCGCTGTCATACCTGTTGATTTGAGCATTCCGCGGCGCCTCAAAATCGGCCGTTGCCGGCGCTTTCAGACGCTCACGTACCGCGTTCTGACAGACGAACGCCGCGGTATAGCCGGCGTTTTTCTCGTTTGTCGCCGCTTGCTGAGCCGGCGTCGGTTTGTTGCGAATCGCGATGACCATTACCAGGATGAATACCGCGACAATGAGCCCCATACAGCCGAGCCCGAGCTTATGACCTAATTTCATCGATTTCCTGCCTTCTAAAATTGCGATGGGCGCCCAACGGCGCCCGATCTATTTTTTATTGCACCTACTCGCAAGCCGATTCAAGCGGTATCCAGGGAAACGGCAGGTATTCGATGATCGGCCGATCGCTGTTCGGGTTCGGCACTTTCGTTTTAACGATCGTCACCGGCTCGCCGACGCCGATACCGCGCGCCCGAAGCCGTGCGCGGAATAGTCCGCCTTGCGTGTCGCTGAGATAAAAGGCGCCTTCCTCGGCTTCAAATACCCAGTACGAATCGAACGGCGGAAAATCCGAATCGCGTTCGCGGCCGTCCAAGTCCATCATGTGCAGCACGCGCGGCGCGTCGAGTTCAAATTTGATTTTCAACGCGCAACCTCCGCACCAGGCGCCGGCGCCGCGAGCCGCTCCACGCACTTATGCAGCAACCAGACCAACGTCGGATCTTTACGCCCGCGGGCGAGCTTGACGGCTTCGCGCAAGAGAAACGCGAGCGTCGTTTCGTTCGCCGGCCGGCCGAGCGGGCGAACGGGCGAAACTTCCGCCCGATCGCCGCTTACGAGTACTTGCAGGCCGTTATGCCGCATTGGAACGAGCCCCATTTTTCGCGAGATTTATAAACGCCGATAGCATCAGCGATCGGATATCATCCGATTTAATCGCGTTGCCGTGCTGTTCGCTCGCGTGAGCAAGCGCCGCGGCGAACACGTCGGTTAACGCCGTCGTTTGCGCGAGCAACGCGGATTGCCAAGGTTGCGCCATTGCAGCAACTGGCCGGCTCGCAACGGGCGCCGCGGCCGGCGCCTTGCGGCGCGCGACTTCGGCGAGCGATGCGGCGAGTTGCCGCTCTAAATCGCTCGGCGGTTCCGGCGTGCCGACGACGAATGTACCGTCCGTCTGTTCGCCGATCGCGAAGCCGACGCGCGCGACTTCCCATTGAATCGAGCGGCGCCCGCGCGAAACGATTTCGCGCTTGCAAATCTCGATCGCTTCGCCGACTTTCACGCCGAGCGATGCGAACCGATCATGTAAGAGATTGCCGACCGGCTCGCTCACGTAAAAGGCGCCGGCTTCGGTGATGAAGCGGAATTGCTGTCCGCCAAATTGCGAATCCACGAGCTCGCCGGCGATCGAACGCATACGCAGTTCGTTCGGTACGTTCGTTTCGAATTTGATCGGCATTAGCGCGCCCCCTCGAAGTACTGCAAGCAACCGACGCAATAGCACGCCGGCGAGAGAAAGCATTCGGCCGCGTCGATCGCGGCTAATTCCTCTAACATTTCCTCGCGAATCGCTTTGATGCGAGCGGCTTGTTTCAGGATTTCGATCGTTTCCATTTTCGTTGTCATTGTCTTGTTTTTCCTTCGCGCTTTTAAGCCTCGCGGCTGTCGTCTACATTCACTAGTATGCTTGACGTGAGCGGAATTGTCAAGAGAATTTTGCAATGAGCGGGCGAACGGGCGAAGATTCCGCTTATTCGCCCGCTCGATTCGCGGCGCCCGTTACGACAAGTACCCGAGCGTGCCGAGTTTCATTGCCGGCGCCGGCGAAGCCGCGCGGCATTTCTGGCAAATGTACGGCAAGTCTTGCGACTTGAGCAAAGCGAGATACGCGCGCGTCGGCCGTTTCCACGTCGCGCACTTGGTACAGATCGCGTCGCGCTTTTCTAGATTAAACGGCATGTTATGCAACCTCCGCGGCCGGCGCCCGCAACCGATCGTAAATCGCTGCAATGCTCGCCGAAATCTCGCGATCGCGGCCGGCGTACCATAGCGCGTTATACCGAGCTCGGCGCGCATAATTTAATCGCGTCGGCCATACCGGCGCCGACGGCTCGCCGAATCCCCAATTCGTTTGCCGGCGTTGCAACGCCTTGAGCTCTTGTTTTAGCGCTTTGCGCTCGGCGCCGCTCATGCGACGCCTTCGACGTACTCGGCACCGTTCCAGTGCAACGTGACTTCGACGAACCGCGAACCGTTCCAGCGATCGACGACGACGACGCGCGGCCGGCCGGCCGGTTCGGGCGCCGCGGGCGCCACCAGGCGCCCCGCGGTTGATAAGCCGACCATGAAGCCGGCCGGACTCATGCGCCGGATTGCCGCAAGGCGTTTCGCGTTGCCGGCGTCGCGGTACTGGCCGAGCCGTTCGGCCGTGAGCACCGGCAAGCCGGCCGCGGCGAGCCGCTCGGCGATCGCCGCTTGTTCCTGCAATTGCTCGACTGAAAGTGTGTTGTTTTCCATTGTGTTTTCCCCTATCCGCGGACTGCCCTAGAACGGGCAATCCTCATTCACGGCCGCGAGCTCGGCGACGGCCGCAACCAGGCGCGTTTCGGAAACAACCGGCTTGCGGCGAACCGCGAGCATTTCGGCCGCGCGCGCGTCGCCTTCGTCGGCCGCGTCGATCATTTCCGCAAGATGCGCCGAGCATTCGGGGCACGCGTGGAAATTGTCGAGCTCGTAAACGCGTTCGAGCTCCATGCTGATTTCGCCGCAATTGTCGCACGTGTTGCGGGCGCACATTGCCAGAAATTCGTCGTACTCGGTTGCGTCGATCGTGTTGGTAAATTCGAGAGTGCCGATGCGGTAAGTGTTAGTCATTGTCTTTTTTTCCTTCGCGCTTTTAAGCCTCGCGGCTGTCGTCTACATTCACTAGTATGCTTGACGTGAGCGGAATTGTCAAGCGCGAACGACAAAAAAGATTGAAGGATTTTTTGCGGCCGGCCGCGGGCGCCGCGGCGCCGGTGGACAAACGCGTACCGCTCAAGTTAAGCTAAAAGATATGAAAAAAGCGAAGGAAACGAAAAAAAATCCGCACGCCGTCGCCCTTGGACGGCTCGGCGGACTAAAAGGCGGAATTGCACGAGCGGAGATGTTAACGGACGCCGAGTTGTCGGCGATCGGACGCAAAGGTGGACGCAAAGGCGGACCGGCGCGCGCCGCGGCGCTTACGCCGGCGAAGCGTTCGGCGATCGCGAAAAAGGCCGCGGCCGCACGTTGGGCGAATAAGGCCGAACCGAACGCAGAATGAGCGGGCGAAGGTGCGACGTTTCCGCCTCTTCGCCCGCTCATTTATTTGGCCGGAAGTGTTGACAATACCGTACTGTATGTACGATACTGTAATTACCGATGCGCGCGAGAGAGATTATCCGATTGCTTGAAGCCGATGGATGGCGCGAAGTGAGGCAAAAGGGTAGCCACAAGCAATATAAGCACGCCGATAAACAAGGCGTAATAACCGTGCCGGATCATTCCGGCGATATGAAGCACGGCACCGCGCACGGCATCTTAAAGAAAGCAGGATTGAAGCCATGACGTACGCAGTGATTTACGAACACGGCCCGAATGAAGACGGCCGCGAAACGTGGTCCGCCTATGTGCCCGATTTGCCCGGTTGCGCGAGCGTCGGCGACACACGCGCCGAATGCGAAACGATGATTCGCGAAGCCGTCGAGCTCCACATTGAAGGATTGCAGGCCGAAGGGTTGCCAGTGCCGGCGCCGACTAGCGAAGCCGGCACGCTTGAGGTAGCGGCATGAAAACCGTTCGCCATGAACCAGGCGCGCCACTGACCGCCAAAGAGCGCGCCAACCTAATCAAGTTAATCGAGAACCCGAAACGAGACGAAGATATCGACTTGTCCGACGCGCCCGAGATTCCGGACGATGCCGTGCTCGTGCATTTCCGGCCGCGCAAGGCGAGCGTAACCATGCGGCTTGATTCGGACGTGTTGGCGTGGTTGAAATCGTCCGGCGAAGGATACCAGACGCGCGTTAACGAGCTCTTGCGGCAAGCCATGAACGCGAGCCGGCCGGCGACGCGATAAGCCGGCGCCGGCGAGCCGCTACAACAGTTTATTTACGACGCCTTCGACGGCGCCTTGCAACGCGTTGTCCGTCGTCGCGGCGCCGGTGTCTTGCACAACAGGGTCCATCACCGTCGGCGGTTGCAACTGGCCGGCGACGGTATCGGGATTCTGGTAACAATTGAGCGCCCAACGCTCGCGCGTATTGTGCGCCGGCACGGTTTCGGCTTCGATCAAAATCGAGCCGGCGTACTTGAGCGCCGCGACTTTCACGCGCCCGCGGAAAACGGGATCTTTCATCAACGTATCTGATTCTTCGTAAGTCAACATAGTATTCTCCACTTCAGGAAAGCGTTATCGAGCCCACTTTCTGCGTTCCATTGGCAAACTTCACATAAACCGTTAACGTGTTACTGCCGTTGCTCGAAAACGAAATGCTCTGATTCACCAGTGACGGCGTGACGTTTTCGTTGATTCGGAAGTTTAGCGCCGCGTTCGCCGCACCCCGAATCAAGCCCACATTCGTAAGCTCAAAGCCGGCCGCGTCAATATTGCCCGCCCACGGCGTTTGCGAGCCCGAGCCGGCCGCGGCCCATACTCCATCGCCGCGGAGAAACACCGACGAATTCGGCGTGCCCGTACCGAGCCGCGCCGGCGCGAGCACGCCGGAAACGATCGCCGCGGCGTCGTGAGTATGCACGGCCGGCGCGAAACTGAGAGGCACGCCGCCGACGCGGAAAACGCCCGAGCAATTCACGTCGCCGGCGACGTCGAACGCGTACGCCGGCGCCACCAGGCCAACGCCGACACGCCCGCCGAGCCCGTTCAAAATCAGATTTGTCGGCGCGCCCGTTGCAATGGATTGAATGCTACTGCCCCAATTGGCGCCGTCGTACATGTACCCGAGCGATAGATAGTAATTCGAATTGGAGCCTTGCTCGCCGATCGTCAATTGCGTTGCGTTTGCAACGCCCGTCGGCGTGCTCTGCGGATTGATCGCGAGATTGCCGACGGGCGCCGTCGTTCCGATTCCGACTTTGCCGCCTGACGGATTGAGCGCAAGCGGTACGCCGCCACCTCCTGCTATCGCTTGGATTGCTCCGATATTTGCACCGATACCGGGACTGCCGTAACCCATAAAAATGGCGTAGTTTGAGTCGATAGTAGTTGAAACCGCAAGTTGCCGGATTCCGGCCAGAGCTTGGCTCGATTCAGCGCGTACGACGTGCAGTGGAGTAACCGGCGCCATCGTTCCGACTCCGACATTGCCGCCGTCCTGCACGAAGAAATGCATATTCGTATCGGTGGGTAGGCCGGCCCCGGTATCGGCCCAAATCCCCACGCCGTATTGCGACGACGGATGCGCCATTCCGATGCCGCGAAATGA
>Ga0105248_10009840_pt1 | contig 10532 bp, 10 predicted proteins | sample KBSS34metaG_FD_81524 | JGI IMG/M metagenome (GOLD analysis project Ga0105248, IMG submission 81524) | Switchgrass rhizosphere microbial communities from Kellogg Biological Station, Michigan, USA - KBS S3-4 metaG | ecosystem: Host-associated > Plants > Roots > Rhizosphere > Soil | place... | reverse complement strand
TGATCGGCGAGCAATTCGCGGGCCCTGCGCTGGGTTTGAGCGTTGGCCCCGGCGAATGCGCTCGCATCACCACCGGCGCGCCGTTGCCGGAAGGCGCCGACGCAGTCGTGATGAAGGAAAACACCCGCGTCGATGGCGAGCGCATCGTGTTGGCTACTGCGGTCGCGCGCGATGCGCATGTGCGGCGCGCGGGCGAGGATGTCGCGGTCGGCGACCTGTTGCTGCGCGCCGGCACGCGATTGACGCCGGTGCAGGCATCGCTGGCCGCGGCCGTAGGTCATGCCGAGCTGCCAGTCGCGCGACGACCGACCGTCGCGGTGTTCACTACCGGCGATGAGTTGTGCCCACCCGGGCAGCCGCTCGATCCGGGCATGATCTACGACAGCAATCGCTCGCTGTTGATGAACCTGCTGGTAGCCGAGGGACTCGAACCGTTTGCGTGGCCGATCCTGCCCGACGATCCCGAGCGCATACGCGCGCTGCTGCGCGACGCGGGCAATGCATTCGACGTGGTGATCACCTGCGGCGGCGTGTCGGCTGGCGAGAAGGATTACTTGCCCGGTTTGCTTGGTGAACTCGGCGGCATTCATTTCTGGAAAGTGTTGATGCGCCCCGGCATGCCTCTGCTGCTCGGCACGGTCGGTCAGGCGCAGGTGCTCGCGTTGCCCGGCAATCCGGTCTCGGTGCTCGCGGCCTTCCTGACCAAAGAAAGGCAGTTGTTGCGCGACCTGCAGGGCGATGCATCGCCATTGCCGAGCATCGCGGCGCGCCTTTCGATGCCGATCGCCAAGGCGCACGATCGTCGCGAGTTCCAGCGTGGGCGGCTGGATTTCAGTGGTGATGGAAGAGTGCGCGTCGCCCCGCATCCGGCGACCGCATCGCACCGCCTGCGTGGCGCGGCCGACAGCGATTGCCTGATCGTCCTTCCGGAAGGTCCGCAAGAGTTGCCGGTGGACACCGTGGTCGAAGTGCTGCGTTATTGATTCGCGCGGCGGATAATCCCTGCATGAGCGATCACCACATTCCGGAAATTTCACCCGCTGAAGCGCGCCAGCGCCAACGCTCCGGCGCGGTGCTCGTGGATGTGCGCGAAGCGTTTGAGCGCGCAACCGGTCAAGCGGAAGGCGCTCTCGGCGTTGCAAAGACTGAGCTGATGTCCGCACCGGAAGCGAACCTGCCAGATCCCGGTGTCGAGATCCTGCTGATCTGCCAGAGCGGTGGTCGTTCGATGCAGGCGGCGCGGGCCTTGCATGCACATGGCTATGCGAATGTCGCTTCGGTCGCCGGTGGCACCACGCGCTGGATCGCCGAGGGTTTGCCGATCATCAAGCCCGCGCTTGATGAAGTCGATGGCGATGCCGATTTCTACGAACGCTATTCGCGGCACCTGAAATTGCCGGAAGTCGGCGAAGCGGGGCAGCGCAAGCTCGAAGCCGCGCGGATCGTGATGATCGGCGCGGGTGGACTCGGCTCGCCGGCCGCGTTCTACCTTGCCGCGGCCGGCATCGGCACGCTCGCGTTGGTGGATGACGACATCGTCGATCGCAGCAACCTGCAGCGGCAGATCCTGCACACCGACCAACGCATCGGCGTCGCCAAGACAGAGTCCGCCCGCATCGCGCTGACGGCGCTCAATCCGCGCGTCCGCATCGAGAAATTTGCCGAGCATGCGACATCCGGCAATATCGAGCGTCTGCTCGACGGCGCCGACGTCGTGATCGACGGCGCCGACGATTTCGCCACGCGTTACCTGCTCAACGATGCCTGCGTGAAGCTTGCCAAGCCGCTTGTTTACGGCGCGGTGCATCGTTTCGAAGGACAGGTCAGCGTGTTCGATGCGGGCCGCAAGCGTGGCGTTGCGCCGTGCTATCGCTGCCTGTTCCCGGAACCTCCGCCGCCCGAAGCCGCGCCGAATTGCGCGGAAGCCGGCGTGCTCGGTGTGTTGCCCGGTGTGATCGGATTGTTGCAGGCGACCGAGGCGATCAAGCTGGTCCTCGGCATCGGCACATCGCTCGCCGGTCGCTTGCTGCACTTCGATGCGCTCGCGATGCGCTTCCGCGAAACGCGGTTGTCGCCCGATCCGGAATGTCCGGTCTGCGCGATCGGAAAGCCGTTCCCCGGCTATATCGATTACGCGGCGTTCTGTGCCAGCGCCTGAGCGGGCAGGGGATCCCGGTGTCCCGGGTCCGGCATGGCCGGCATTTCGACGCATGCTGCAACGCGCTGCGATGCGCACCGCAAAATTGCTGCTGCTGACCTATGTCGGGGCTTGCGCGTTCCTGTATTTCGACCAGCGCAACCTGCTGTACTTCTCCGCGGCCACGCATGTCGCCGCGAGCGACACGAATTTCGCGCTGCGCAACGACGGAGTCGTGTTGCGCGGATGGAAATTGAATCCGGGGAAACCGCGCGCGCTGATCTACTTCGGAGGCAATGCCGAAGCCTTGGGCATGGAGCGCGACGAACTCGCGGCATTGTTCCCGAATCGCACGGTCTACCTGCTCGCTTATCGCGGCTATGGCGCAAGCGATGGAACCCCGGACGAGCGCGCGCTGTTCTCGGATGCGCTCGCGCTGTACGACAGCATCCGCTCGCAACACGTTTCGATCGCGGTCGTCGGACGCAGCCTTGGAAGTGGTGTCGGCTGTTACCTCGCGTCGCAGCGCCCGGTCGAACGCCTCGCGCTCGTCACTCCATTCGCGAGCCTGGTGGATGCCGCCAGCGCGCACTATCCGGCGTTTCCGGTCGCATGGCTGATGAAGGACCGTTACGAATCCGCACGCTACATCCAGCAATACCGTGGCCCGATCCTGGTGCTGCGCGCGGGTCGCGATGAGGTCGTGCCACCCGCGGACACCGATCGGTTGCTCGCGGCGATGGGGACGGCGCATGCGGTCGTGGCGTTTCCTGCCGCCGGCCACAACTCGATTTCCGATGACCCGCGTTACGCGTCAGCCTTGTCCGGATTCATGAAATGAAGCGATGCGGGCCGCGCAGGCCGCAGTCACGTCTACAATCGCGCTCCGCAACTCGATCGGTGACCCCATGAAACGCATGCGCACGATGATGTGGCTGATGGCGCTGTCCTGCGCTCTTTGCGTGCAGGCGCAGTCGGCACCGACCAAACCCGATCCCTCTGCGCAAGTCCTCGCCGCATCGGTGCGCGCGCACATGGGCAAGCTTGCCAGCGACGCGATGCGGGGCAGGGGCAGCGCCACATCCGACGAAGTCGTCGCTGCAAATTACATCGCGGGCGAGCTCAAGCGTTACGGAATCCAGCCGGCCGGCGACAAGGGTGGCTACATCCAGACGGGACTGTTGCCGCCGGGCGCGGGTCCGAATGGCGCAACGACCACGGTGAACGTTGTCGGGATGATCAAGGGCTCCGACCCGCAGCGCGCGCACGAAGTCGTCCTGCTCACCGCGCACCTGGATCACCTCGGCATCGGCCCAAGGGTCAATGGCGATGCGATCTACAACGGCGCCGACGACGATGCTTCAGGCGTATGCGCCGTGCTCGAACTCGCGCGCATCCTCGGCAATGGACCGCGCCCTAAGCGCACCGTGCTGTTCGTGCTGTTCGGCAGCGAGGAGCTCGGCAGCCTCGGCGCGCTGTGGTTCCGCGAACATCCGCCGCTGCCAATGAACAGCATCGTCGCCAACCTCGAATTCGAGATGATCGGGCGCGGCGATTCGGCCGTGCCTGCGCACACGCTGTGGCTCACCGGATTCGAGCGCTCCAACCTTGGTCCCACGCTGGCCCGGCATGGCGCGCGGCTGGTCGCCGATCCGCATCCGTCGGAACACTTCTTCGCGCGTTCGGACAATTATGGGCTCGCGAAGCAAGGCATCATCGCGCACACCGTGTCGAGCTTCGGCCTGCACGCCGATTACCACCAGCCCAGCGACGAGATCTCGCGCATCGATTTTCCGCACATGGACGAAGCGATCGGTTCGCTGGTCGGACCCGTGAACTGGCTGGTCAATACGGATTTCAAGCCGGCGTGGAATGCGGGTGGGCAACCGCACTGACCACGCCCGCACAAGCCCCGACTATTTCGCCGGTTTCTCTTCCTTCGGCTCCGTGCGCTTCGGCCGGCGCTGGCTACGCGGGTCGATCTGCACGCCGAGTACCGCGGAACAATGGATGCAGCTGTAAGCGAGGCATTTCGCCTTGCTTTCGTTTTCGACCATCCCGTTGATGGTCTCGACATGCACATGCAACACGCGTTTGCCGCACTTGGGGCAGTGGCCTTGGTGGAGGGTCATGTCGGTTCCTTCGATGGGTGTGGTCAGGCGGCTGTGGCCGGGATGTGTTGGTCGTCAGTTTGCATGCTTGCGTTGCGCGGACTCAAACGCCGCGAGTTGCTCCGGTGTCGCATCCTGCTGGTGTTTCGCCTTCCATTCCGCGAACGGCATCCCATAGACCGCCTCGCGCGCGGCTTCCTTGCTGATCGGATGGCCCGCGGCCTCGGCCGCTTCGCGATACCAGTCGGCAAGGCAGTTGCGGCAGAACCCGGCGAGGATCATGAGCTCGATGTTTTGCACGTCCGGCCGCACCTCGTTGAGGTGCCTGAGCAGGCGTCGGAACGCGGCGGCTTCGAGCTGGGTCCGGTCGTGGTTTCCTTCGACAGGCTCAGGACAGGCTAGGCTCACCATGAGCGGGGATCCCCCTGGATCGGCGATAATGAGCGACTCTAGCGCAGCCGCGAATTCTCCGCATGACCCATGCAGACCATCCCGCCCGCATCCTCGACGGCAAGCGCATCGCCGAGGAGTTGCTCGACGCGCTGGCCGTGCGCGTCAAGGCGCGGATCGGCGCCGGCAAATCGCGTCCGGGACTCGCGGTGGTGCTGGTTGGCGCCGACCCGGCCTCTGCGGTCTATGTGCGCAACAAGCGTCGCGCGTGCGCGAAAGTCGGCATCCATACGCTCGATTTCGATCTGCCGGCGACGACCTCGGAAGGCGAGCTGCTGGCGCTGATCGACCAGCTCAACGCGGATCCTTCGGTCCACGGCATCCTCGTGCAACTCCCGCTGCCGGGCATCCCCGACGCAAGCCGGCTGATCCACCGTATCGACCCGCGCAAGGACGTGGACGGCTTCCATCCGGAAAACGTCGGCCACCTAGCACTGCGCCAGTTCGGGCTCCGCCCGTGTACGCCGCGCGGTATCACCACCCTGCTGGGCTACACCGATCGTCCGGTGCGTGGCGCGAGCGCGACGATCGTGGGCGTGTCCAACCACGTCGGCCGGCCGATGGCGCTGGAACTGATGATTGCGGGCTGCACGGTGACGACCTGCCACAAGTTCACGCCGCCGGATGTCCTGCAACGGCATGTCGGTGAAGCCGACATCCTTGTCGTCGCCGTCGGCAAGCCCGGACTGGTCCCCGGTGAATGGATCAAGGTGGGCGCCGTGGTCATCGATGTCGGCATCAACCGGCTCGAGGACGGACGGCTGGTCGGCGATGTCGGTTACATGGAAGCCGCAAAGCGCGCGAGCTGGATCACGCCGGTGCCCGGTGGTGTTGGGCCGATGACAGTCGCGACGCTGATGCAGAATACTTTAGAGGCAGCCGAATCGCGGGACAACGCGCAGACGCAGAATCCATAGGACTGTGTGAGAATTCCCCGCATGCGATTCCGCTCCCGTAATTTCCTGGGTCTGGTCCTGGTCTGCCTGCTCGGGCTGGGCGGCTGCGCCTCGATCGTCGAGAAGGCCAGCGACAAATTTGCGTCCGACCTAGGCAACGCGGTCTTGAACGACGACGACCCGGCGACGGTTCGTGACGGATTGCCTGCCTACTTGCTGTTGCTCGACAGCCTGGTCGAAGGGCAAACGCCGGGCGACAGGAAAAATGTCCCGACCTTGCTGGCTGCGGCCAAGCTCAATGGCGCCTACGCCGGCAACTTCACCGGCGACGACAAGGCACGTGCCCAACGCCTGTCGAACAAGGCATTCGACTATGCCCGGCGCGCGACCTGCCTGCAGGACGCCGCCCTGTGTGCAGCCATCGACAAGGACGTCGAAGGATTCGACGCGGTGGTCAAGGCCGACGTCAATATCGACCTGATGTATGGCCTGGCCTCGGCCTGGGCGGGATACCTTCAAAGCCATTCTGAGGATTGGGGCGCAGTCGCCGACCTGCCGAAGCTCGAAGCGTTGTTGAACCGTGTCGTCGCGCTCGATCCGCAACACGACCATGGGCAAGCCTGGATGTACCTGGGCGTGCTCAATTCGGTACGGCCCGAAGCGGTCGGTGGCAAGCCGGAACTCGGTCGCAGTTATTTCGACAAAGCCGTGCAGGTATCGGGCGGCAGGAATCTCTATGCGAAGACGCTCGAAGCCGAGTTCTATGCACGCCTGGTCTTCAACCAGGAGTTGCACGACAAATTGTTGAACGACGTGCTCGCGGCCGACCCGAAGGCGCCGGGCCTGACCCTGATCAATACCCTGGCGCAGGAGCGCGCGAAGAAACTACTCGCCAGCGGCAAGGACTACTTCTGAGGAGCTACACCATGAAGATGATGGGAACGTTGTGCGCGCTGCTGCTGGGCGCCCTGGGCTTCACCGCGCCGGTACGTGCGGAACAGACCATCAAGATCGCGACCGTGGCGCCGGAGGGTTCGGCTTGGATGCGCGAACTGCGCGTCGCGGGCAACGAGGTTCAGACCGCCAGCCAGAACCGGATCATGGTGAAGTTCTATCCGGGCGGGGTGATGGGCAGCGACCAGGTGGTGCTGCGCAAGATGAAGCTCGGCCAGCTGCAGGGCGGCATGCTGACCTCGAGCGAGCTGGCCTCGGTGTATCCGGATGCGCCGGTCTATTGCCTGCCGTTCCTGTTCGACAGCTGGGCCCAGGTCGCCAAGGCGCGCGCGCAGGTTGATCCGCTGCTCGCCAAGGGTTTCGACTCGCATGGCCTGCACATGCTGGGCGTCTCGAACATCGGCTTCGCCTACATCATGAGCACCAAGCCGATGCATTCGCGCGCGGACATGGACCACGCCAAGATCTGGGTTCCGCAAAACGACGCGATCGCCGAGCACACCTTCAAGGCCGGCGGCGTCAGCACGATTCCGCTGCCGCTGGGCGATGTCTTCACCAGCCTGCAGACCGGCCTGGTCGACACCGTGGCCAACACCCCGGCGGGCGCGGTCGCAATGCAGTGGCACGGCAAGGTCAAGTACATGATCAACCTGCCGCTGACCTTCGTCGTCGGCTATGTGGTGCTCGATGGCAAGGTATGGCACGCCCTTTCGCCGGCGGACCAGGCGATCGTCGGCAAGGCCTTCGCCGGGGCTGCCGCGCGCATGGATGCGGGCATGAAACACGACGACGATGCGGCGCTGGAAGCGATGAAGAAACAGGGCCTGCAACTGACCACGCTCGATCCGGCCGAAGCCTCGCGCTGGCACGAAATCGGCGCGAAGGTCACCGAACAGATGGTCGCCGACAAGCTGATTTCCGCGGACATGCTGGCCGCGGTGCGCAAGGCGATTGCAGGAGCGCACTGAGTGATTCCACGCCTGCTCAAGGCGCTGTATTGGGCTGAGGATCTGCTGCTCGCATTGCTGGTGTCGGCGCTGCTGTTGTTGGCGTTGAGCCAGATCGGCCTGCGCATGTTCTTCCACACCGGCCTTGAATGGGCGGAACCGGTCAGCCGCGTCGGCGTGCTCTGGCTGGCGATGCTGGCCGCGCTGGGCGCCGCGCGCACCCGCCGGCACATCGCCATCGACGCGTTGCCGAAAATCCTGTCGCCATCCGGGCGACGGGCGGCGTGGATCGTCTCGCAACTCGCGACCGCGGTGATCTGCGGAATGCTGGCCTGGTATAGCTACGGCATGGTGCAGATGGAACGCTCGGCACCGGCCGCGTTCGTGCCGGGCATCCCGAGCTGGTGGCCGATGCTGATCATGCCAGCCGGTTTCGCGCTCATGAGCCTTCGGTTCGCCGTGGCCGCATTCGGCCCGCCGCATGAGCCGGGTGCAGAGGAATGATCATCGGCCTGCTCATCGTCCTGATGCTCGCGGCATTCGGAATGCCGCTGTTCGCGGTCATCGCCGCGATCGCATTGCTCGGATTCCACAATGCCGGCGACGACCTGATTTCGGTCGCGGTCGAGTATTACCGGCTTGGCGACAAGCCCGGCCTGATCGCTATCCCGTTCTTCACCCTGGCCGGTTACCTGCTGGGCGAGAGTGGGACGCCGCAACGCCTGGTCCGACTGTCGATGTCGTTGCTGGGCTGGCTGCCGGGTGGCCTGGCGATCGTCGCGATCATTGCCTGTGCCTTCTTCACGGCGTTCACCGGCGCGTCCGGCATGACCATCGTCGCGATCGGCGCATTCCTGTATCCGGCGCTGGTCAAGGCTGGTTATCCCGAGCGTTACAGTCTCGGCCTGGTGACATCGTCGGGCAGCCTGGGTTTGCTGTTCGCGCCCTCGTTGCCGCTGATCCTCTACGGCTTCGTCGCCGGACAGCTCAATACGACGCCTCCGGTGACGATGAAGGACCTGTTCCTGGCGGGCCTGTTGCCGGGTGGATTGATGGTGCTGATGCTTTCGATCCACGCGATGTGGGTCGGCCGGCGGATCCCCAAGGCCGCTGCGCGCTTCGATGCGGGCGAACTGTGGGCGGCGGTGAAGGACGCGAAGTGGGAATTGCCATTGCCCCTGATCGTGTTGGGCGGGATCTATTCCGGGAAGTTCGCGGCAAGCGAAGCCGCAGCTGTGACAACACTTTATGTTCTTATCGTAACTGTATTGATCAAGAAAGAAATAACGCTCCGGAAGTTACCGGCGCTAATGTCCGAGGCAATGCGCCTGGTGGGCGCGATCCTGATCATCCTCGGCGCGGCCACGGCGCTGTCGAACTGGCTGGTCGACCAGGAAGTGCCGACCAAGATGTTCCAGTTCAGTACCCAGCACGTGCATTCGGGCGGCATGTTCCTGCTACTGCTCAACGCCGTGCTCCTGCTGGTCGGGATGTTCATGGACATCTTCTCGGCGATCGTGATCCTGACGCCGTTGTTGGTTCCGGTGGCGGTCGGCTACGGGATCAACCCGATCCATTTCGGCATCGTGATGCTGGCGAACCTGCAGATTGGTTATTTCATGCCGCCGGCGGGCATGGACCTGTTCATCGCCGCGTACCGGTTCAAGAGCAACATCCTGACCCTCACGCGCGCCTGCATTCCGTTCTTCCTCATCGTCGGCGCAGCGGTGCTGATCATCACCTGGTGGCCGTGGTTGTCGCTGGCGCTGCTCTAGTGCGTTCCAGCATTGCATCGGTGCATCGACTGCGGTGCACGGCATCGGACATCGATTCGCAGCTATAATTAGACGCTTCCTCACACGGAGCCGCCCATGCTGCGCATCCTGGCCGAAGCGCTGACCTTCGACGATGTTTCGCTGGTGCCCGCGCATTCGGTGGTCCTGCCCAAGGATGTCCGGCTCAAGGCGCGCCTCACCCGCGGACTCTCGCTGAATCTCCCGATCGTGTCCGCCGCGATGGACACCGTCACCGAAGCCCGCCTTGCGATCGCGATGGCGCAACTCGGCGGCATCGGCATCCTGCACAAGAACATGTCGATTTCCGCGCAGGCAGCCCATGTCGCGCACGTCAAGAATTTCGAAGCCGGCGTGATCCGCGAACCGTTCACCGTGGGTCCCGAGACGACCATCGGCGAAGTCCTCAAACTCACCCGCGCGCGCAACATCTCCGGCGTGCCGGTGGTCGACGGCGGACAACTGGTCGGCATCGTGACCAGCCGCGACATGCGCTTCGAGAAGAAGCTCGACGATCCGGTCCGCCACATCATGACCAAGAAGGACCGGCTGGTCACCGTGCGCGAAAATGCGTCCGAAGAGGAAGTGATCGCGTTGCTGCACAAGCACCGCATCGAGAAAGTCCTCGTCGTCAACGACGCGTTCGAACTGCGCGGGTTGATCACCGTCAAGGACATCCAGAAGGCGCGCGACAATCCCGATTCGGCCAAGGATTCCGCCGAACGCCTGTGCGTCGGCGCCGCGGTCGGCGTCGGCGGCGACACCGAGGCGCGCGTCGCGGCGCTCGTGCACGCGGGCGTGGACGTGATCGTGGTCGATACCGCGCACGGCCATTCGCAGGGCGTGCTCGACCGCGTCGCCTGGGTCAAGAAGAATTTCCCGAACGTGCAGGTGATCGGCGGCAACATCGTGACCGGCGACGCGGCGCTCGCGTTGATGGACGCTGGCGCGGACGCGGTGAAGGTCGGCGTCGGCCCCGGGTCGATCTGCACGACGCGCATCGTGGCCGGCGTCGGCGTGCCGCAGATCAGCGCGGTCGGGATGGTCGCCGAAGCATTGCAGGATCGCATCCCGCTGATCGCCGACGGCGGCATCCGCTACTCCGGCGACATCGCGAAGGCGATCGCGGCCGGCGCATCGACGGTGATGATCGGCGGCCTGTTCGCCGGCACCGAAGAAGCCCCGGGCGAAGTCGAACTGTTCCAGGGCCGCAGCTACAAGAGCTACCGCGGCATGGGCTCGCT
>Ga0105248_10009839_pt1 | contig 10533 bp, 7 predicted proteins | sample KBSS34metaG_FD_81524 | JGI IMG/M metagenome (GOLD analysis project Ga0105248, IMG submission 81524) | Switchgrass rhizosphere microbial communities from Kellogg Biological Station, Michigan, USA - KBS S3-4 metaG | ecosystem: Host-associated > Plants > Roots > Rhizosphere > Soil | place... | reverse complement strand
CTGGGACCTGCACCCGGCCCAGCTGCCGACCCGGTACGGCGCCACCTACACGTTCTTCCGGGAGTCATCCGAGGCGGCGGTGGACCGGCTGGACAACTACCTGTCCCGGCGCCTGGCCGGCATCCTGGACGAGCCGGCCACGGCCCGCGCCCTGGCCCGGTTCCTGTTGCGGGGCCTGGACTGTGGCGCGCTGGACGAGGAGGAGATCGGGATCGAGCGGGCCACCCTGGAGGCCACGGCGTGATGCCGTACGACCTGGTCGTCTCGTCCCGGCGGGTGATGCTGCCGGAGGGGGAGCGGCCGGCCACGGTCTGCGTGCTCGCCGGGCAGATCGCCTCGGTGGAACCGTGGGGAACCACTGAATCCGATCTGGATCTCGGCGACGTGGCCCTGCTGCCGGGACTGGTCGACACCCACGTGCACGTCAACGAGCCGGGCCGGACCGAGTGGGAGGGCTTCGCCACCGCGACCCGCGCGGCCGCGGCCGGCGGGGTGACCACGATCATCGACATGCCGCTCAACTCCATCCCGCCCACGGTCTCGCTGGAGGGCCTGGCCGCCAAGCGCGCCGCGGCCTCGGGCCAGTGCTATGTGGACGTCGGCTTCTGGGGCGGCGCGGTGCCGGGCAACTCGTTGTCACTGCAGGGTTTGCATGACGCCGGCGTGTTCGGCTTCAAATGCTTCCTCATCGACTCGGGGGTGCCCGAGTTCCCGCCGCTGTCCCCGTCCGAGCTCTCCGAGGCGTTGGCGGCGGTGGACGCGCTGTTCATCGTGCACGCCGAGGACCCGTCGTCGGTGTCCACACTGGACTCCACCCGGTCCTACGCGTCCTTCGAGGCATCGCGACCCCCGTCGGCCGAGACCCGTGCCGTTGCCACCCTGCTTTCTGCCGCCCGCTCCGCCCAGGCCCGGGTGCACGTGCTGCACCTGTCGGCCGCCTCGGCCCTTCCACTGATCTTCGACGCCCGCCGGGCCGGCGTGCGGGTCACCGCCGAGACGTGCCCGCACTACCTGTGCCTGACCGCCGAGGCGGTGCCGGACGGGGCGACCCAGTTCAAGTGCTGCCCGCCCATCCGCGGCTCGGAGAACCGCGACGCGCTATGGCAGGGGCTGGCCGAGGGCACCATCAGCTGCGTCGTGTCCGACCACTCGCCCTCGACTCCCTCGCTGAAGCAGTTGGACACCGGGGACTTCGCCGCGGCGTGGGGCGGGATCGCGTCGCTGCAGCTGGGGTTGCGGGCGATCTGGACCGAGGCGTCCCGGCGCGGCCATACGCTCTCCGACGTCGTGCGCTGGATGGCCACCGAGCCGGCGGACCTGGTGGGCCTTTCGCACAAGGGCCGCATCGCGATCGGGGCCGACGCCGACCTCGTCGCGTTCGACCCGTCACCCGCGACTGTGGTGGATCCGGTCGCGTTGCGCCATCGCCACCCGGTGACGCCGTACGCGGGGCACACTCTGCTGGGGGAGATCCGACACACGTGGCTGCGCGGCGATCCCGTTGGCGACGTGCCGCGCGGCCGGCTGCTGGTTCGAGGGGAACAATGACCGACTTCACCGCACTGCCCGATCTCGCCTCGCGTCTGCTCGGCGGCGGCGCGGTCGCCTGCAACGACGAGTTCTTCGCCGCGGCCGACAACCTCGTCACACCCGAGCCGGCCGTGTTCCATCCGAAGACGTTCGGGGCCAAGGGCCAGGTGTACGACGGGTGGGAGACCCGTCGCCGTCGCGACCCGGGCCACGACTGGGTCATCGTGCGGCTCGGCGTGCCCGGCGTCATCCGCGGCGTGGTCGTCGACACCGCATTCTTCACCGGGAACTTCCCACCGCACGCGTCCCTGGACGCGTCCACAGTGGACGGTTACCCGTCGCCACCCGAGCTTGCCGCTGTCGAGTGGGAGACCGTGCTGGACCGCTCCGCGCTCGTCGGTGACTCGCCCAACCCGTTCCCGGTGGTGTCCGAGTCGCGCTTCACCCACGTACGGCTGTCGATCTACCCCGACGGCGGGGTGGCCCGGCTGCGGGTGCACGGCGAGCCGGTGCCGGACCCGGAGCTGGTGGCGCTCGGCGGGCTGACCGACCTGGCCGCCGTGGAGAACGGCGGGATGGTGGTGGGCTGCAGCAACATGTTCTACGGCTCGCCCGGCAACCTCCTGCTGCCCGGACTGGCCCGCACCATGGGGGAGGGCTGGGAGACCGCGCGCCGCCGCGACGACGGCAACGACTGGGTGCTGGTCCGCCTCGGCCTGCCCGGCGCCGTCCGCCTGGCCGAGCTGGACACCAGCCACTTCAAGGGCAACGCCCCGGGCTGGGCCCAGCTGACCGGCTTCGCCGCCGACGGGACCCCGGTGTCACTGATGGAAAGGACCCGGCTACAGCCCGACACCCGGCACCGGTTCCCGCTGACCACAGTGGACGCCGTGCTGACCCAGGTGCGGCTGGACGTCTACCCCGACGGCGGCATGGCCCGCCTGCGCCTGCGCGGCACCCCCGCCCCCGCCCCCGCGTAGCGTCGGATCCCGTGCCAAGATCCGCGTAACTGTCCATATATTGGGGGTGTTTGCGGTCCGGACCCCCCAACTGTTGGTCAGTTGCGCGGATCTTGGGGTCAGAGGAGCGGGGGAGCGGCGGCGGCCAGGGCCTTGAGCGCGGCCAGGAAGCACTCCATCGGCGGCGTGACGAGTCCGGCGCCGACCTGACCGGTACCGGCGACCCGGCCGGCGATGCCGGTGTTGATCTGCGGCAGGATGCCGGTGCGCACGACCCGGGTCACGTCGATCCCGGTCGCCGCGCCCCGGAAGTCGAGCACCGGCAGCGCGTACGACGGGTTCTCGGCGACGGTGATCTCGTACATCTCGCGGGTGGTGCGCATCGCGTCGGCGACCGAACCGCCGACGAAGCGGACGATGGCCGGGGCGCCGGCCATGGCGAACCCGCCCAGCCCTACCGTCTCGGTGATGGCCGAGTCGCCGATGTCGGGGTTGGCGTCGTCGGGCCCGTACGCGCCGAGGTAGAGGCCGGACACGACGCCGGCCGGGCCGGTGAACCAGGTCGACCCGGTGCCCGAGACCTGGATGCCGAAGTCGGTTCCGTTGCGGGACAGCGCGGTGACCACCGTCGAGCCGGGGATGGCGGCCGCGGCGACCGCCTGCAGCTTGGCCGCCGGCATTACCAGGTTGAGGAAGAAGTGGTCGTTGCCGCCGACGAACCGGACCACCCGGGCGAGCTCCGATGAGGACAGTCCACTGTGCTCGATCAGGGCCGGCATCAGGTCGCGCAGCAGCATCAGCGTGCCGGCCCGGTTGCGGTTGTGGCCCTCGTCGCCCATCTGCACCATCTGGCCGATCAGCGCCTTGACGTCGACCGGCCCCACCGCCCGCACCGCCGAACCGAGGGCGGGCCCCAGCACGTCGCGCATCCAGGCCAGCCGCTCGATGACGTCCGGCGCGTACGCCCCGTACCGCAGCACCTTGCCCAAGCCCTCGTTGAGAGTGCACCAGGAGGTGTTCCCGCCGGCCTCGTCGCGCAGCACCCAGACCCACATCGACGGCGACACCACGCCGGCCATCGGTCCGACGCCGCCCCGGTCGTGGCAGGGTTGCCAGGACAGCGGGGTGCCGTCGGGGAGGCGCCCGTCGGCGAGGTACGCCTCCGCGGTCTCGGGTGAGGCGGCGAGACCCTCCAGCAGCACGGCCCCGATCAGCGCCCCGCGGAGCGGTCCGCTGGCCCGCTCCCAGGTCACCGGCGGGCCGGCGTGGCAGAACTCGCCGCGGGCCAGGCCCACCACGTCCTTGGCCAGCTGTACGTCCACAAGGGACGCACCGGCGGCCAGCATCCGGGCGACGGCCGTCTCGTTGGCCGTGACCCGGCGCGGGTCCGCGGCGACCCGGACCAGGTCGTCCTCAGTACCCGGCGGCGGAGGCCGCCAGTCCAGGGCCAGGAACGTCGCGGCCTGGTCCCGCAACGCGTCTGCGAGCGCGGCGGCGCCGACCGCGACGACTCTCGGATCGCCGCCGATCATGCCGCACCGACCAGGCTGACCGCGTGCCGGACCGCGGCGGCGTTGGAGGCGAAGACCCAGGCGCCCGCGTCGACGAGCGCGGCGGCCTGCCGGGTCACGTCCTGCGGGTCCTCCGGCGTGCCGACCAGCGACACCACGACATCCAGCGGGGCGACCCGGTCCAGCGCCTCGGCGATGACCGGGGCCAGCTCCGAGGCAGGGTCGGGGTGGGCGCCGTGACCGAGCACGACGTCGAGCAGCACGACCCGGCACTCTGCCGAAGCCGAAGCAGAGCGCAGCAGCGACAGTCGCGGACCAAAGTCGATCATCGGATGGGGCCGTCCGACGGTGTACTCGTCCGAGCCGAGGTCCAGCATGACGTGGCCGTCCGCACCGTCCCCGGAGAGGGTCCACTCCGGACGGACAGCGACGTTGGACCGGATCGGACCGAGCGCCTCGGACGCGAGCACCATCGCCTCGACGCACAGGGTGCCGCCGGAGAACAGCCCCCGGACCGACCCGGGAGACGGGGCTCGCCGCACCGGCGGCGCGAAGGAGGGCCACGACGGTACGGGCAGTCCCAGCCGGGACAGCACCGACTCGGCGATCGCGGTCAGGTCCGGCTGACCCAGCCCGAGCGGTGCGAACTCCACCGGAGTCGCCTTCGCCTCGGAAAAAGCCCGCAAGGAAGCGGCGACTGAAGGGGCGGGCGGCTTGCCCAGCACCACGATCAGCTCGGTGGACGGATCATCGTCGAGCATGGCCAGCGCGGCGCGGGTGGAGACCCCGCCGACGTCGGCCGACAGGTCCCGCCCGCCGACGCCCAGACAGTGCGAGATGCCGGCCCCGGCAACGGTCGAGAGCAGGCTCATCACCTGCTGGGCCCCGGTGCCGGAGGCCGCGACCAGCCCGACCGGCCCCGGCCGCACCACGTTGGCGAAGCCGAGCCCGACGCCGCCGACGACCGCGGTGCCGCAGTCGGGGCCCATCACCAGCAGCCCTCGTTCGGTCGCGACCTGCTTGAGCCGGATCTCCTGGGCCAGCGGGACGTTGTCCGAGAAGACCATGACGGAGGCGCCGGCGTCGAGCGCGTCCATCGCCTCGACGAACGCGTACCGGCCCGGGGTGGAGACCACGACAACCGAGGCGTCGAACAAACGCGCGGCCGACCCGGTCGTGCGCGGCGCAACCTCCACAGTGGACTGACGTGACACCGAGGTGGGCCCGGCGAGCTCGGACTCCAAAAGGGACAGGACGTCGGCCATCAGGGACGGGTCGGCGGTCTCGATGGCGACCAGCATGTCGGTCGGTCCGGCCCCGGCCGGCGGCTCGAAACCCATCTGTGCCAACAGGTCCAGGTTCAGCTCGGTGGCCATGGCCACCAGTGCGGAGGAGACCGCGGGCAGCCGGGACAGGGCCGAGCTGATCTGCATGAGGGCGACCGAGTCCCGGTACAGGCCCGGTCTGGTCTCGACGTGGCGCATGCCCAAGGGTCAGGCCGCGGCCGGCGATGCCGTCGGCAGGACGCGCCGGGCCAGCCGGCTGTGGGCGATCGCGACCCCGACCAGCACACCGTGCAGGAGTCCGGCGCCCGAGCAGTGCCCGACAGCGAGCAGGGCACCCGCCGCCCGCGGCAGCGCCCCGGTCACCGGATCCTCGCCCCATGGACCGATCGACTCCAGGAGCTCGGAGAGCTCGGGGATGCACTCGCCCCGGGCGGCGTGCCGGAGCAGCGCGCCGGAGACGGGGGTCGTCGCGTGCGGCGCTGACCGCAGCACCGCCGCGGCCAGGCCGGCCCCGTACGGCGAACCGAGCGCGGACAGGGTGACCAGCGCACCGGCGAGCACATCGTCACCGGTCGGGGTCAGCCCGGGGCCCCGCCCCAACAGCTGGTCCACCGCCCGTTCGGGCGGGGCGCCCTCGGCGATGGAGCCGACAAGGTCGGCGACGGCCGCGCGGCCCGGTGCGTCGAGCGGATCGGCGACCCGCCCGGTGAGCCACCGCACGGCGCCGGCCAGCCGCGCCGGCGGTACCGCACCAAGGCCGCGCGGCCGAGGCGGTCGCCACCACCGGCCCACGCGGAAGACCGCGGAGCCGATCTGGACACATCCGCCCCCCACAGACCCGATCGTGCCCGCGGGCAGAACGGGTGGGAGGGCCTTCGACTCGAGGATCACCCCGCAGGGGACCCGGACCGCCTGGGCCGAGCCGAGGCACACCATCGTCTGGTCGGCGTCGTCGATCTCGAGATAGAGGGCCTGCGGGGTTGAGGCCCGAACGTGGGCGGGTCGGGCGGGCCCGACCAGAGCAAGCTCGACGGCCGACGAGGCGGCAACCGGGTAGGGCCGTGCCACGTGGCCACCTCCCTCGCCGAAATCCGCGACGCTGCGAGCGGATTGGGCAGCAACTCCAGGCGCGAATGTGCCGCGATGGACTCACCGTACGCGGCGCCCTAGGGTGTCGGCATGGAGAGAGTTGCCGATGATCCGGCCACTTCTTCGGCGAAAACCCCCGGTCCCCGGCTGGGAGTGTCCGGAGAGGACCCGGACAGCCTGCTGCGGCTGGTGGCGACCCTCGACGCGGAGATCAACCGGCAGGCGGCGCTGGCGTCCCGCAGCGAGGAGGTCCACCGGGCCCTGGTCTCGGTGGTGCTCGACGGTGGTGACCTGTCCGACCTCGCGGCCGAGCTGGCCACGATCCTGCGCGGGCCGGTGCTCGTGACAACCCCGGACGGCCGGGTCGTCGCGCAGGCCGGCGACGTGGAGGTCATCGCCCGGCTGTTCAGCTCGCCCGCATTCGACCCGTACGGCCGGTTCCGGGTGGAGACCGCCCCCGCCCGAGGCCCAGTCCCAGACACCGTCGGCGAGCCCGACGACCATTGCGCGGTTGTCCCGATCGTGGCCGGACGGGTCGACCACGGCCGGATCGTCACGTTCTCCCCGGATCCCATCTCCGACGCCGACGTGCACTGCCTCGAGCGGGCGGCGACGGTGGCCGCGCTCGCCGTCACCAAGGGTCTGGCCGTGGCGGCGGTGGAGGACAAGTACCGCGCGGACTTCCTGCGCGACCTGCTGACCGGGCGGACCGAGGACGTGCCGGCCGCGGTGGCGCACGCCGCGTCGCTCGGATGGGACGTGGACCGCTCGTTGGTGGTCGCGGTGGCCGAACTCGACCCGGGCCAGGTGCCGGCCTCGGTCTCCGGCCTGGAGTTGCGGCCGGTACAGGAGCGGTTCGTCAACGCCTGGCAGACCGTGATGCGGGCCCGCGATCCGGGCGGCCCGGTGGCGAGCTTCAACACCGAGGTCGTGGTGTTGCTCGGCGGGGTGGACAACACCGACCTGGACAAGTTGTTGGGGGAGTTGGACCGCCAGGTGGCCGGAGACCGGGGCGGCGGCCGGCTCTCCTTCTCCTTAGGGGTGTCGCGGCTGGCCCGCGTGCCGGGCGAGCTTCCCCGGGCGTACGAGCAGGCGCGCACCGCGGTTCGCATCGGCCGCCGCCTGCAGGGTCCCGGCGCCCGGGCCACGTTCGACCAGTTGGGCGCGTACCGGTTGCTCGCGCTTGTGCCCGACAGCAGCGAGCTGCGCGACTACGTGACCGACGTGCTGGGGGAGCTCGGCCGCGACACCACCGAGGCGGCCGACCTGCGACACACCCTCGAGGTGCTCATCGACACCAACGGCAACGTGGCGGAGACGGCGCGGCGCCTGCATTTCCACTACAACACCCTGAGGTACCGGATCGAGAAGCTGGAGCGCATCGTCGGTCCATTCACGACGAACGCGGCCCTGCGGCTGGATCTGTCGCTCGCGTTGCGGGTGCACCAGATGCGCGGCGAACGATGACGCGACGCTCAGTCGTTCGTACCGTCTGACGGCGCCGAACGTAGGAGTCGTTGTGGAGTCCTGACAACCGAACCGGCAGACGTTGACAGTCTTCGCCCTTTGAGATCCACCTCACATCGGCGCATCCTCTCGTCATCTGGCCTTGTGGCGCTAGGAGGCGTGCGATGGCTCTGGGTTTCGGTTGGCGTGTCGTCCATGATGGCAAGACCCCGCCGCCGGGCGAGGTGGTGCGACCCGACGAACGGCTCTCCTGGCCGCGTACCGTCGGGTTGGGCGCGCAGCACGTGGTCGCGATGTTCGGTGCGACGTTCGTCTTCCCCATCATCATGGGGCTCAACCCGCAGCTGGCCATCCTGATGAGCGGCATCGCGACGATCTGCTTCCTGCTGATCGTCAGCGGCCGGGTGCCCAGCTATCTCGGCACGTCGGCCTCGTTCGTCGGAGGGGTGGCCGCGATCCGGGCCCAGGGCGGTGACTCGGCGTCGGTCACCGGCGCGATCCTCGTCGCCGGCGCCGTGCTGGCGATCTGTGGCGTCCTCATCCACTTCCTCGGATTCAAGGTGTTGCACGCGGTGCTGCCGCCAGCGGTCACCGGCGCGGTGGTCATGCTCATCGGCTTCAACCTCGCCCCGGTGGTGGCGAACATCTACTGGCCGCAGGACCAGTGGGTGGCGCTGGCCGTGATGGCGTTCGTCATCGTGGTCGCGGTCGGGTTCCGCGGCTTCATCGGCCGGATCGCGATCTTCCTCGGGCTCATCTTCGGGTACCTGCTGTCGTGGATCCTCGACAAGACGGCCGGCCAGGTCGCCGCGACCGCCACGGCCAAGGCGCACGACCGCATCGACTGGTCCGGCGTGAGCGCGGCGAAGTGGATCGGCTTCCCGCCCAAGACCGCGATCGTGGGCGGCAAGGAGATCCCGGGCTGGCACCTGCCCGACATCAAGTTCACCTTCGTGCTGTTGGTGTTGCCGGCCGTCATCGCGCTCATCGCCGAGAACACCGGCCACGTCAAGGCGGTGGCCGAGATGACGCGCAAGGACCTCGACCCGGTGATGGGGCGTGCGATCGCGGCCGACGGCGTGGCGACCATGCTCACCTCATCGGTCGGCGGCTCGCCCACCACCACGTACGCGGAGAACATCGGTGTCATGGCGGCGACCCGGATCTACTCCACCGCGGCGTACTGGGTCGCGGTGGCTGTGGCGATCCTGTTCGGCTTCTCGCCCAAGTTCGGCGCGGTCGTGTCCGCTACCCCCGGCGGGGTGCTGGGAGGCATCACCGTCGTGCTCTACGGCATGATCGGCCTGCTCGGCGCGAAGATCTGGAAGGAGGCCGGGGTCGACTTCGGCAACCCCATCAACCTCGTGCCCATCGCCGCGGGCATCATCATCGCGATCGGCAACACGTCGCTGGTCTTCACGAACACGTTCACGCTGAGCGGCATCGCGCTCGGCACGCTGGTGACGATCGTGGCCTACCACATCGCCAGGGCGATCGCGCCGCCGCACCTGCGCGAGGGTCTGCGCACCGGAGCGCCGACCCCGGTGCCCGACCAGCGCGGGGCGGCCGACGCCGCGCAGGGCGCGTCGGTCTGAGTAAGGTTCGAGGTGGGTGCCGGTCGTCCGCCTGCGGGCGACCGGCACGCATTTCCCAACGGAGGGGGAGAGGGGCAGCGGTGAAGCCGCCGAGGTTCGCCTACCACCGACCGGCCACCGTGGCCGAGGCGGTGGCGACGCTGGGCTCTTGGGCTGATGGGCGCTCGGCAAACTCTGGCGCCGAAGACGGCCACGGGAAGGTGCTCGCCGGTGGCCAGAGCCTCGTACCCCTGCTGAACATGCGGCTGGCCGCGCCGGCCGCCCTGGTCGACATCAACCGCCTGGGTGACGAGCTCGCGTTCGTGGAGGCGACCCCTGGATCGGTACGCATCGGGGCGTTGACGCGCCACGCGCAGACGGACGCGTCCGAGGTCGCCTATGCCGCGCTTCCGTTGCTGCGCCAGGCGACCCGGCACGTGGCCCACCAGACGATCCGCAACCGGGGCACGACCGTCGGCAGCATCGTGCACGCCGACCCGGCCGGGGAGATGCCGGCCGTGTTACTGGTCTGCGACGGCGAGATGGAGCTCGCCTCGGCTTCCGGCCGGCGTACGGTCGCGGCCGCCGACTTCTTCACCGGCCCGCTCGAGTCGGCCCTGCGCCCGGACGAGCTCGCGATCGCGGCCACGTTCGCGGTACCGCCCGGCCGGACCGGCAGCGCCTGGGTCGAGGTGTCCCGGCGGGCCGGAGACTACGCGTTGTGCGGCCTCGGACTGGTCGTCACGCTCGGCGCCGACGGTGCGGTCGAACGGGCGCGCGCCGGGTACATCTCGGTCGGGCCGACCCCGGTACTGGTCGACCTCACCGACGCGGTCGGCGGCGCCAGCCCGGCGAAGGCCGACTGGGACGCGGCGGGCGCGTTGGCCGCGTCGAGGCTGGACCCCGAGGAGGACATCCACGCCAGCGCGGACTACCGGCGGGAGCTGGTGCGGGTGCTGACCGCGCGGGCGGGCCGGCAGGCCGTCGCCCACGCTTCGGCGCGAGAGCTTGCCGAGCGCCCATCGGCTTCGGCGCGAGAGCTTGCCGAGCGCCCATCGGCTTCGGCGCGAGAGCTTGCCGAGCGCCCATCGGCTTCGGCGCGAGAGCTTGCCGAGCG
>Ga0105248_10009838_pt1 | contig 10533 bp, 8 predicted proteins | sample KBSS34metaG_FD_81524 | JGI IMG/M metagenome (GOLD analysis project Ga0105248, IMG submission 81524) | Switchgrass rhizosphere microbial communities from Kellogg Biological Station, Michigan, USA - KBS S3-4 metaG | ecosystem: Host-associated > Plants > Roots > Rhizosphere > Soil | place... | reverse complement strand
GTGCCGGTGAGCTTACGCAGAGCCTGGGACATGAGGCGCGCCTGCAGGCCGACATGCGAGTCGCCCATTTCGCCGTCCAGTTCGGCCTTGGGAACGAGCGCGGCTACGGAGTCCACGACGAGTACGTCGATGGCGCCGGAACGGACAAGCGCTTCGGTAATTTCAAGGGCCTGCTCGCCGAAGTCGGGCTGCGAGATGAGCAGGTTGTCGGTGTCGACGCCCAGCTTGCGGGCGTAGACAGGATCGAGCGCGTGCTCGGCATCGACGAAGGCAGCCAGGCCGCCCGCTTTTTGCGCCTCGGCGATGATCTGCAGAGTAATCGTAGTTTTACCCGAAGATTCGGGGCCAAATATCTCGATGACACGGCCACGGGGCACGCCGCCCACGCCGAGCGCGGCGTCAAAGCTGATGGAGCCGGTGGAGATGACCGAGATGGGCACGATTGCATCTTTTGCGCCGAGGCGCATGATGGAGCCCTTGCCGAACTGCTTTTCGATCTGACTTAGTGCGCTTTCTACTGCTTTGGCGCGGTCTTCTGCATAACCCATTGGCCGGTCTCCTATGGCGATCCCGTAACTTTTCGAAGCTGATTTTCTGCCCTCAAAGGACGAAAACGCGGATCACATTGCATTCTGCTAACCATCGGATTGTAGCAGGATAAGCGGCGTCAATACTAGAAGAAAAAGCGAAGATTTAGAACGAAAGTACATGATCTTCGAAGGGGTTATCACCAGCCATTTTGGAGTGTCCGGGTGCCACATTCTGGCACAAATCCGTTGAATCAGGACAAAATCTGTCGGATATTTATCTCTGCACGATTGAACTAGGACTATTTGTGTCGTATATTCGGAATTGTCGTTACGACAACTCTTAGTTTGTACGTATACAGAGATGGAGAAAGAGGGGCCAGGGCCCTGCGGGATATCTCTTGGCGGAGACCGCGAAGACCCTGGAGCTCGAGTGAATTCCACCGCAAGCTGACTGGATTATAGTGGCTGCCGGATTTTCTCAAATATCCTTCGTCCGTTTCCTGTGAACAGTTCCATGCATGACCCGGGGTACGGCGCACTGCGCCTTGCTACCCGGCCAAAAAACTGCGAACTCCGCAGCTGCGGGAGAGTTGTGCCTGATCTCGGGCATCTCTCCGGCGGCTGCCAAAGAGATCTTCAAGAGAAGGATTGTGAGGGATGAGGATGAAGCGGAAGAAAGCTGCACGGCAGGCAAAGACGATCAACGGACGGACGAGTTCATGGCCAGGCACTCGCGGGTGGGTCGCAGCGGGGACTCTGGCGGCATACGCGGTAATAGGCGCAAGCCGGCCTGCGATGGCGGCTATCTGGAAGACGGATGCCAATCCAGATGGAACGGCGGTCACGTTGCCGCTGAAGCGTTTCGATATTCCAGCCGGTCCTCTGGACGTGACGCTTGAGGCTTATGAAAAAGTCACTGGGCTAAAGATCAAGCTAACGCTGCCCTCGGGCACCGCTGCCGGGTTCAATTCGAAGGGAGTGGTTGGCTTGTTCCGGGAGGATGAAGCGCTGGCCAAAATCCTCGAAGGTACTGGCCTGAATTACCGCGCTGAAGACGCATCGACGATGACTGTGGGCGTTCAGGCGAAGGACACTTTTTCGGTGACGGCGTCTGCCTCCGACAACATTTCGCTGGGCAAGTTTACCGAGCCGCTGATCGACACTCCGCAGAGCATCACGGTAGTGCCTTCCTTTGTCATACAGGATCAGGGAGTGTCGACACTGCGAGATACGCTGCGCAATGTGCCGGGGATCAGCCTGGCGGCGGGCGAGGCGGGCGCACAGGGCGACAACCTGACGATCCGCGGATTTACAGCACGGAACGATATTTTCATGGACGGCATTCGCGACTTTGGCAGCTATTACCGCGATGCTTTCAACTACGAGCAGGTAGAGGCGTTGGAGGGCCCGGCGGGCATCCAGTTTGGCCGCGGATCGACGGGCGGCGTGATCAACCAGGTCAACAAGATTCCGCAGGCCGACCAATTCATTCATGTGCAAACGCAGTTTGGCACGGACCTGACGCGGCGCATCACGGCGGACATCAATGCGCCGGTTGCGGACGCGCTCGGCGGCACCGGGTTTCGTGTGAATGTGATGGGACAAGAGGGTGGAGTCGCGGGGCGCGACGCGGCAGAGATTCGCCGGTTCGGTATTGCCCCCTCAGTCTCCATCGGCCTTTCCACGAAGACACGCGCGACATTGAGCTACGTTCACCTGAGCGAGAACGATACTCCGGACTACGGATTGCCGTGGTTGTTCAATCACGTTTCACCGGCGAACCGGCACAGCTATTTTGGCTTTCCCGATCAGAACTATCTGAAGACGAACGACGACATTCTCACGCTGAAAGTGGAGCATGATTTCTCGCCGAGCGTAAATGTGCATACGATTGCGCGGGGAGCGAACTATCCGCGGCAGGCAATGATTACGGAGCCGCAGATCTGCTCGAACGCAACTGCAAGTGTGCCTGTAGGAACAGAGGTAGCCAAGCTGCCCACGCTGGCCTATAACTCGGCGCTGGCCTGCCCCTACGATGCCAACACGCCAGCCAGCGAGATAACGCTGGTCAATCGCAACCAAATCCAAGTGAAGAGTGTCGAAGGCGATCTGTGGGATCAGACGGAAGTAGTGGCGCACTTCAAGGTGTTGAGTGTACGAAACAACTTTGTGGGAGGAGCCGAAGGCGGACAGGAGATTTCCAATCCGATCCGCTACAGCTATGTTGCGAAAGGAATCAATACTGTCCCTACGACGACTTTGCTTGACCCGAACGACACTCAGCCTTTCTCTGGAACAGGCGCCATCACTTCGATTGTTCATACGAAGTCGAAGAGCGTAGGACTCTACTTTGTCGACACGATGAAGCTGGGGCGGTTTTTCGATTTGAGCGGCGGCATACGTTGGGATCGATTCGATACGGACTACAAGAGCGTAAATCCCGCAGCGACTCCAGACACTGCAGTCAACGCATTCAGCAGGGTGGACAAGAAGCCAAGCTATCGCGCTGCATTCGTCTTCAAGCCATCGACGCGGGGCAGTGCCTACTTTGACTACGGCACCAGCTTTAACCCTGCAGCGGAGTCGCTCAGCCTTAGCCTGGGACTGTCCAAAGACCAAGCGAAACCAGAGGAGAATGAGACCTACGAAATTGGAGCAAAGTGGAATTTCCTCAACGAAAGGCTGTTGATGGAAGGCGCTCTCTTCAAGACGGAAAAGGACAATGCGCGCGAGACAGACCCGACCGATACCAACAACATTGTGCCGGCTGGCAATCAGCGAGTCAAAGGTGTGCAGGTGAGCGTTGTAGGAAGACTGCCCCAGGGAATGGATCTCGTTGCCGGGTATGCCTATCTCGACAGTGAAGTGATCTTCTCGAAGTTCTTTCCTGCCGCGATTGGTTTTCCCCTGGCCAACGTGCCCAAGCAGACCTTTAACCTCTTTGTGACACACGACCTGCCGCTGCGCCTGAAAGGCGGCCTTGGCGGCAATTATGTCGGCAGCAGAAATGCAAGCTCGACTGTTCCGTATATTCCAACATCGTTTGAACCCGCCCCCGATGGAAAGGGCTTTATCGTCACCAGTGTTGGCGTGAAACAGGTGCCGGGATACTGGGTCTTTAACGCGATGCTGAAGCGTTCGCTCTCGGAGAAGCTGGAGTTCCAGGCGAACGTCAACAACCTGCTGAACCGTTACTACATCGACCTGCCGCATCCGAGCCATCTGGTTCCCGGAGCGGGAGCGAGCGCGGTGGTGGGCATCAACTTCAAGTTTTAGGTTATGGCAGGTTGGTCTGCGAGGCGGGCTAGCCTGCTCTTTTTTGTAAAGGAGTTTAAGCAATGTTGATTACGATTCCCGATGTGTTGACGGCGAATGAAGTGGCACAGATGCGGGCTGCTCTGGACGCTGCCGACTGGGTAGACGGCAAAGTCACTGCCGGCTACATGGCGCAAAGCGTCAAGGAGAACCTGCAACTGCCGGAGGGGCATCCAGTGGCGGTGAAGCTGGGCGAAGTGGTGTTGGCGGCGCTGGCGCGTTCGCCGCAGTTTATGTCGGCGGCTCTGCCACTGAAGGTGTTTCCGCCGATGTTTAACCGCTACACGGGCGGGGGGCACTTTGGGACGCATGTGGATACGGCGATCCGCGCGATGGCTTCGACAGGGCAGCGGATTCGCACGGATGTTTCGGCTACGGTGTTCCTCGCTGAGCCTCATGAGTATGACGGCGGCGAGCTGCTGGTGGAGGACACCTACGGCGTCCACAGTGTGAAGCTACCGGCGGGGCATATGGTGCTGTATCCGGCGACGAGCCTGCACCGGGTTACTACCGTGACGCGTGGAGCGCGGGTGGCCTCCTTCTTTTGGATTCAGAGCATGATCCGCTCGGACGGGGATCGTACGATGCTCTATGACCTGGATACGGCGATTCAGCGGCTGGCGAAGGATGTTCCCGGGAATCCCGCGGGGGTGCAGCTGACTGGGGTCTACCACAACCTGCTGCGGCGCTGGGCGGAGATGTGATGCTTTCGGGAAAAGCAAAAGGGGCATGGACGAATCCATGCCCCTCGTTGTTTGCTATAGACCAAATTTAGTTGCGGTCGCGGATTTTGCTCAACAGGCGCAACATTTCCATGTAAAGCCAGACGAGCGTGACCATGATGCCGAAAGCTCCGTACCACTCCATGTATTTGGGCGCGCCGTACTGGACGCCTTTTTCGATGAAGTCGAAGTCGAGCACGAGGTTGAGCGCGGCAATGCCGACAACGATCAGGCTGAAGCCGATGCCGATCAGGCCAGAGCCGAAGACACCGTTCGTCCCGTTGAAGTGCATGCCGAACATACCGAAGATCATCGACGCGAGATAAAAGAGCGCCACGCCGCCGGTGGCCGCGAAGACGCCGAGGCGGAACTTGTCGGTGACCTTGATGACGCCGGTGCGGTAGATGAAGAGCAGCACAAAGAGCGTTCCGAAGGTAAGGCCGACGGCCTGGATGGCAATGCCGGGATAGCGCAGCTCAAAGACCGCAGACAGGCCGCCGAGGACCAGCCCTTCGAGCAGAGCGTAGGCCGGAGCGGTTACGGGCGACCACTCTTTCTTGAAGATCGTCACCATGGCGGCAATGAGACCGCCGAAGAGGCCGAGCAGCATCCAGGGCATGACGTCTGCCGGGTTGCGCGACTGCATGAACTGGAGCCAGGTCCAACCGGCTGAGGCGATGGCCAACACGAGCAGGATACCCGTGCGGTTGACCGTGCCGTTGAGGGTCATGGACGCCTCACGCTCGCTCGGAAGTCCTCCGCCGAAGCGCTCGCCATCGATGGTGCGGGCGTAGGCGCGCGGCTGGTTGCGGAAAGCACTCTCTCCCAAGGCTGGATTCGACGTTCTCATCAATTGCGGCATTGTGGTTCTCCGTTTTCTGCTCCGACTTCAGCCTGTTAGACCGAAATCTGAGTCTTACGTAATCATATGATGCGCCAGTGGGTGGTTTCGATGGAGGTTTAGAGGCCCATCCGGGAGGCGGTCAGGCGGATGATTCCGTGTTCGGCGAATTCCTGATTTGTCGCTTCTACGGACCCGGCCAGGTTGATGGCGCGGCAGGCGTCTTCGATGACCAGACACTCGAAGCCGAGCCGGCGGCCATCGACTGCGGAATAGCGGACACAGTAGTCGTAGGCGAGGCCGGCGAGATAGATACGGTGAAGGCCGCGTTCGCGAAGGTAGCCGGCGAGGCCAGTGGGGGTGGTCTTGTCGTTTTCGAGGAAGGCTGAGTAGGAGTCTATCTGCGGGCGGAAGCCTTTGCGCAGGATCAGTTCGGCATGGGGAACGTCGAGGCCGGGGTGGAAGTCAGCGCCGGAAGTGCCCTGGACGCAGTGGTCGGGCCAGAGAGTCTGAGGGCCGTAGGGTGCCTGGATGGTTTCGAAGGGCTGACGGCCGGGGTGGGTCGAGGCGAAGGAGCTGTGGCTGGAGGGGTGCCAGTCCTGGGTGAGGATGACGTGGGGAAAACGGGAAGCTAGCTGGTTGATGAGTGGAACTACGGCGTCGCCGCAGGGGACCGCGAGGTTGCCGCCGGGGCAAAAGTCGATTTGGGGATCGATGACGAGGAGGAGGTCGGTGGAGACGATGTTCATCGGCATCGGTGGCACCTCTCCCAAAATCATCTCGCAATCGAGCGGCTTGCATCTTTTACAAAGTGTAGTGAGCAGAGTTGGGAGCTGTCGCGTCGGGTAGACACGTATTCCAATTTCTGGGAGGAAACTGTGATGGACAAGCCAACGGTCTGGTTACGGAATGTCTTGGCGGCGGTTGGACTGCTGGCCGTGGGGTATTGGCTTGGGAGCGGCAGGACTGTTGCTGCTGCCGGTTACCAGGGTAGCGAAATGGAGTTTCAACTTGGTGGGGTGAGCGAGAACAGTTCTCTTCTCGTATATCAGCCGGGAACCAAGACGGTGTATGTGTATCGAGGAGCAACCGTGGGCAATTCTACAGTTCAATGCAGTTTCAAATATGTCCTGGGTGCGCCAGGTGGCGCGATTCAGCGAGTGAACTGTCCGATCGGTTCGGCACAGCCTTGATCACCATCGCACTCGCTTGGTCTCAAACTGACTGGAAAGGGACTAGCCCCGCGCGAATAATGCACCCTAGGTTTTTTGAAAATGTCAGGGTTATCGGCCTTCGCGCGCTAGCTCATCGATGATTTCACGGGTGGCTTGGGCTGCTGTGGCTACGATCTGGTCGGCTTCGGGCTTGGTCAGGACGAGCGGCGGGGCGAAGCCGAGGGATTCGCTTTGGGGCATGGCGCGGGTGATGAGGCCGAGTTCGCGGGCGCGTTTGGAGATGCGGTAGGCAACAGTCAGGCTGGGGTCTAGGCGGCGTTTGGTGGCTGGGTCCGCTACGAATTCGACGGCCAGCATGAGGCCTACGCCGCGAACCTCTCCGGTGATGGGCAGGCCGTCGAAGGCATCATGTAACGCGGCGAGCATGTAGTTGCCAACTTCGTCTGCGTTCCTGGTGAGGTTTTCGCGCTCGAGGATGTCGAGGTTGGCGTTGGCAGCGGCTACGCCGATGGGGTGGCCGGTGTAGGTATAGCCGTGCGGGAAGGTGCCTGCCTGGGCGGCGCCGGCCTCCAGAACATCGTAGACGCGCTTACCGACGATGACGCCGCTCAGCGGCGCGTAGGCAGAGGTGAGGCCTTTGGCGATGGTGATCAGGTCGGGCTGGATATCGTAGCGGTTGCAACCGAAGAGCTGGCCGGTGCGTCCGAAACCGGTGATGACTTCGTCAGCGATGAGCAGAATGTCGTACTTGCGCAGCACCGCTTGAATTGCCGACCAATAACCGGCAGGCGGCGGAATCAGGCCCCCTGTGCCGAGGACCGGCTCACCGATGAAAGCGCCAATGGTCTCGGGGTCTTCGGCCAGGATCAGCTCTTCCAGTTCCTGCGCGCGGCGGGCGGAGAATTGCTCCTCTGTCTCGCCGAGATTTGCGCCCCAGTAGTGATGCGGCGCGCCGGTGCGAACGATAGCTGAGACGGGAAGGTCCATGAAGTTGTGATAGAAGTTCAGCCCGGTCATGGAACCGGCCATAACGGAGTTGCCGTGGTAGGCACGCTCTCTGGCGATGATGCGCTTCTTTTTGGGCTTGCCGATGAGGTTGTGGTAGTACCAGACCAGTTTGGCGTTGGTTTCGTTGGCGTCGGAGCCAGAGGTGCCGTAGAAAACGCGCTGCATGGGTCCGTCGGCTGAGTGCGGCGCCATTTTTACGAGCCGGTCTGAGAGGCGGACGAGTTCTACCGTCGAGTGGCCCGCATAGGTGTGGAAGTAGGCGAGCTGATGAGCCTGGCGTGCGATGGCGTCGGCTACCTCGGTACGCCCGTAGCCGATATTGACGCAGTAGAGGCCAGCGAAGGCGTCGATCAGTTCTGTCGCCGGAGCGCCGTTTTCGCTGACCCGGACGCGAACGCCGCTTGCTGTTTCGACGACCACTGCGGGGAGCTTGCCCGATGCAAAATCTGCAACATGAGTGCTCGGATGCAGGACGGAGGCACGGTCCAGCACTTCCAGCTCGTTCGGAGTGTGGAGCGGGGCTTCAGCGATCGGCGGCAGGGCGGTAGCGGACATGGGCTTCCTCGCAAACAGGGTCGGATGCCTTCCAGATTACATGAGCTTTGGGAAAAAGACGGTGCGGCTAAGCCAGGAAAGCTCCGATGCGGGACTCGGATGCGGTAAGCGAGTCGCAGGCCCGGTCGAGGACTTCGTACTCTGCGTCGTGAGCCTTGCGGAAGGCGCGGAAGGCCTCTTCGCTGGTCCAACGGTCCATGGTCAGGTAGCGGCCGGGAACGTAAGCGTCTTTCAGAAGTTCTGTTCCGGCATACTCTGGCGATTGGGCAAAGAGGGCAGCCCACGAGCCCTGGGAGCCGTATGCGGCCTCGAATGCTGCGATTTTGTCTTCTGCGATATCGAACTGCCAGAGGATGACGAACATGCGGTGGTCCTATCGATTGTGGCCTGCGCTTAGGTTGAGGATACCGTATTCGCCTGCCCGGGGATGATTATGCGCCCCAGGAACGCCCATCGTTCCTCAAAATTCTAGACCTCAAGATTCCACGCCAATGAGGCGTCTGTCGAAACTGTTCATTACGATACAACCCGCCGTGATGAATCCACATCTTAGTTAGTGGGGCAGTCCGGCCCGCATAAGTACATATTCCGAGATATCCGGCTATCTTGACTTTGTATCTTCATCTGTTTCAAATTCCTGCCTTGCTTATTCATCCGATCAAATGCACAAGCCCGCGAGGCTATAAAAAATCAATTGTGCATTTGGATACAACCCGGCTGTATAAGCTGCCGTCCAAGGATTCACGAGCGTAAGAATGCTCGGCAAATCAATCCTTGAAGTTTCCGAAAGGTTGTGACAATGGCTACTACTAATGAAGTCTTCGATCCCCGCGAATATCTTGCCAAGGGTGGGTTTGGAAAAACCATTCTTCAGATCAAAAAGAACGAAGGGATCTTCACTCAAGGAGAACCTGGGGATACTGTCTTTTACATCCAGAGGGGTAAGGTGATGTTGACGGTTGTATCTCCGACCGGTAAGGAAGCAACGATCGCTTTGCTTGGCGCTGGACATTTCATCGGCGAAGAGTGCATCACCAGCGATCAGCCGAACCGCACATGCTCTTCGCGCGCTCTTACACCATGCACCGTGCTCCGCATTCGCCGGCAAGAGATGGTGCGCGCCCTGACAGAACACGGCGCTATGTCGCGCCTTTTCATCAAGTATCTTCTTTCGCGCAACACTCGCATCCAGTCGGATCTGGTCGACCAACTTTTCAACTCGAGCGAGAAGCGGTTGGCGAGAACGCTGCTGCTGCTTTCTCAGACCAAAGATGGCGAGCCCTCTACTCCGCTGCCGAAGATAAGTCAGGCAACTCTTGCCGACATGGTGGGAACCACTCGTTCGCGGGTAAGTTTCTTTATGAACCGGTTCCGGAAGTTAGGTTTTATCGAATATAACGGGTTGAATCGAATCCATGTCAACAGCTCACTCTTATCTGTAGTTCCTATGCAGTAAGCAGGAGTAACTCCACAAGTTGATTTGCTTTGTATCTCAGGGCGCAATTCCTAGCTGGAAATTGCGCCCTCTTTTTTTGTCCGGGATAATTTACGGAGATTTGCCACTCAGCGCTTCAGAAGGTCGATAGGCTGGGTAAAATCCGTGACCCGGAAATACTTTGCCAGAGAGGGATGTTGCCGTTCGACAGCCAGGTACATCTCCCAGGCAACTTTGCGGTAGCTGAAGTGGCCGGCAGGGCCGGAACGCAGCTCGGAGATATACTGCGCCTCGGCAAAATCCATCTTGAAGAGGCTGCGGATACGCGTGGCCAGCGGCAACACGTAGAGAGCAGATTGGGCAGCCTCAGGAGCGCGGCTTTGGGCGATGGCACGGCTGGCGGCAAAGGCTGCATCCATCTGGGCCTGATACTGCTCCAGGATTCCGGCTTCGGCGAGCCCGGCGGCGTCGCCTGACTCAGGAGTGTCGTAGCCGTGGAGGTGGGTAAACTCCTGAATGATCTGGGTGCAGCGGCGGTGGCGGTGCATGTCCCGGAAGCCGCCGATATCCATGAGAATGTCGAAGCGCAGGGCTGCACCGGCGTGGAAGGAGCGGAGGGCCTCGTCGTGGCGGCCGCGGTGGTGGAGGCCGATTTCAATGATTTCGGCGACCTTTGTCTCGGGGAGAGCAGCAACCAGATCGCGAATCTGGCGGTAGGGATAGTGGCTGGCGGAGTAGAGCAGCGTCGCGGCCAACTCGACTTCGAGAGACTCGGTGCGCTCCACGAGATCTACGACCGGGGCGGGCGCGATCGCTTGACCGGAAAGAAGCTCGGAGGCGGCCTGGGCTAGTTCTGCCTTGGTTTGCTGCTCGTAAGGATTAGGCTGGGCGTACTTCACCAGCGTGGGAGCAGTGTGCACTTCTCGAGTCAGGAGCGGCCCGGACTCGGCGG
>Ga0105248_10009837_pt1 | contig 10535 bp, 6 predicted proteins | sample KBSS34metaG_FD_81524 | JGI IMG/M metagenome (GOLD analysis project Ga0105248, IMG submission 81524) | Switchgrass rhizosphere microbial communities from Kellogg Biological Station, Michigan, USA - KBS S3-4 metaG | ecosystem: Host-associated > Plants > Roots > Rhizosphere > Soil | place... | reverse complement strand
CCTTGGGCGCAGGGGGTCGTGAGTTCGAATCTCGCCGCCCCGACCAACAGAATCAATCTGATGCGGGCATTTCCAGGATGCCCCGAAATCCCACTGTAGATAAAACTGTAGCCAAGATCAACGCACTGCCGGACCCAGGCCATCCCACCACATTCTCACAACGTTCTAAATGTACAGGCTCTTCCCAATGCACCAATCCGCCGCCTGGCGCCACGCAAACGGTGACCGATCCGGCAGGCAACCAGCGGAAGTTGGTCTCCGATGGGCTTGGGCGACTGAAATATGTCGTCGAGGCCGGGACGTACACCACTACCTATAGCTACAACGCTCTGGACAACCTGTCGGGAGTCAATCAAAGCGGGCAGACGCGGACCTTCTCTTACAGCAGTCTGGGCCGTCTCACGGGAGCGTCCAACCCGGAGAGCGGCACCGTCAGCTATACCTATGACAACAGCGGGAACTTGCTGACTCGTACCGATGCACGAAGCTTGGTCACCACCACGGCCTATGACAACCTGAAGCGCACGAAAACCAAGAGCTATTCCGACGGCACTACACCCAACGTCACCTATTGCTACGATGGCACGACTTGGACCGGCACTTATGCTCAATGCACGGGATCACGAGCTGCACCGTTCGTGGGTCGCCTGACGGAGGAAGTGGCTTCTGACTCGAGCCCTTGGGCCTCGTCCAACAGATTCACCAACTATGACGCTCTGGGGCGAGTAACTGCTAGCGTGCAGACGACCGCGGGCGCACCCTACCCCTCCTTCAGCTATCAGTACAAGCTGAACGACGGGCTGTCGCAAATCACGTACCCCTCTGGCCGAGTTGTGAACTACTCCTATGATGGAGGAGGACGAGTGCAGGCTGTGAGTGGAATCCAGAGCGGGAACACCAAGGATTACACCGACCCCAGTACGCCGATTTCTTATGCTGCCCATGGGGCTCTGGATGCATTGAAATTCGCTAGCCCCAACCTACTCGTGGAACAGCACTGCTATAATTCGCGGCTGCAGCCGATAGGGATTCGCGTAGGTGCGTCTACAACGACGGGTTGCGCAGACAGCTCGGACATCCTGAATCTCAGTTATACTTTTTCCGCGACGCAGAACAACGGTAACGTACAGGGTCAGACGATCACGCGCCGCTCTCCGCAGAGCGGAACCCAAACGTGGACCCACGTTTACACGTACACCGACGGGCTGAACAGATTGACCGGGGCTTCGGAATCTGGCTCGGGCAGTTGGACTCAGACCTATGGGTATGACCCCTCTGGTCGCGGTAACCGCTGGGTGAACAGCACCGGACTTCCATCCGCGAGCTTTGAAGTCCCCAACGCCAACTGGTATCTCTCTAACAATAAAATTAGCAGTCCCAACGGAGCCTGGACGTATGACGCTGCGGGTAACCTTCAGGCGATCTCAGGGATGCCAGATCGGAGCTTTGACTACGATGCTGAGAACCGGATCAAGATCGCCATCGTGAACGGTCCAACCACAACTTACAAATACGACGGCTACGGACGCCGGATGAGCAAGACGTGGAATGGACAGACGACGACGTTCGTCTACGACGCATTCGGCAATTTGGCCGCGGAGTACGGCGGCCCTCCTGCGCCGTCCGGAACACAATACGTCACGGGTGATCACCTCGGCTCCACTCGGCTCGTGACGGACTCTTCTGGAGTGGTCGCGAAGTGCTACGACTACCTGCCGTTCGGTGAAGAGATTGGTAATGGAACAGCGGGCCGAACCTCGCCATGTTTTGGCAGCGGGTCCTTTCCGGTGGCGGGCGGAGGTTCAAATATCGAATTTACAGGCCAGTTAAGAGATGGGGAGACCGGCTGGGATTATTTTGGGGCTCGCTACATGAGCGCGGCACAGGGGCGCTTCACTTCACCCGACGAGTTTACCGGAGGCATAGTAGATCCGTTCACAGGCACCCACGCGGGCAAGCCAGGACCGTTGCCATATGCGGATATCACCGATCCGCAAACCCTTAACAAGTACGCATATGTTCGGAACAATCCGCTCAGATATACCGATCCGGATGGCCACTGTGTTGCGGCGATCATCGATACTATCGCCTGCGTGGCGGTCGGAGTAGCTATCGTAGAAGGTATCGAGTCCCTGTGGAAAGCCAAGAATGACACAGAAATGGAACGAATCCGAGTAAGGCAAGCTGAAACAGCACAGGATCGGATGTATGTAGTTTGTGGACGGGGCACTTCGACTGCCTGCAACGAAGCCACGTCTGCCTTCGCCAAGGCTATGTTGGGCGTAAATAAGCGAGGGTCTGCGTTGCTTGGTGATATGATCTTCTTTCCGGGCACATTCGCGAGTGGCCCCTTACCTTCAAGCGGTGAAGATGCGATTGTTGATCAGCTAAAGGACCAGATGGTTGAAAGAATGATCGAACGCGCGCAATCCGAGGCCGACGAGAAACGTAGGCAAAAGGAACAAAAACAAAAGGAGGGGGAAGAACGACGTCGTCGCGAAGAAGAAGAGAAGCGGAAATAAACTCAAATGACACAGTAGCGATGGCAAGTCCGTTCTTTCAAACCCGACCTCAGCAGGTCAGAATCCTTGTTTTGTTGACGTTGTTATGGTTTGGTGTAATATTTAATCCTGGCATCAGAAGGGCCCTTTCATCAGTGTTCCGCAGCAATCCTGTGCGTAACGATCGAATCCAGGTTGTTATTCCTCGCACGTGGCTAGTCGACCAGGAAGACTCAGAAGTGACGGCGTGGATTCCGTGTATGACGACGTTCTGCTCGCAGCCGCGTGCGTTGGTTACGCTTCGGATTAACGATTGGCTTACTGAGCACAAGGAAGTGTGGCAGACGTCCACGGAAGCTACTTTCAAGGAGTATGGATTCTCAACTTCAAGGTTGCGGACATTCAACCCGTCGACGGGGCTTGTTCGGTGTATTGAGGGGAGCCACGAAACTGGCGGGGGCAGAGCCAGGAGCATATGCCTTGCATTTCAGTCAGGTATTCTCTCGAGCTACGAAGGCGTGCAATCGGAACTAAACACTTTCTACGCCATGGTGACGTCCGCCAACGGTGTTCGACAGAATTGACTGGAGTAGCAGGACGGACGAGACAGTCGCAGGGGTTTAAGGGTCTTCTTGTGCTCTTCGAGTTCGGGTGCCGAAACTGGATTGCCGGTTGAAGCCGCCAGCGACGCCAGACTAAGGTGCGGGCACTCGATGTGTTGAATTTCCAAACTGCGAACGCGTGATTTCCACGATGAAATGAGCGACCCAAGATGCTTTTCGAGCCGACTGCGGCAGGCGTTCTCGAACAACGCAACGTGCGAATCACGGGTTGCCCAAAGCTGCTCGATCTCGGATACGCCATTTGCTTGGATCTCAGAAAGCCACCCAACGAAGGTCTTGGACCGTGGGTCGTTGGCCGATGCCCAAAGTAGAAGGTATGCTTCGGTGCGTTGCTGAAATCGGGTCTCGGCCAACGATATGGTCTTGTCTAGAAGATGCTCCGTGACAGCCATTTCATAACTTGTTTTCCGGTGGCCTGTATGTATATCGGCCCTAACCAGTTGCGAATCGTAAACCCTCAGATAGAGGGTGTGCCTATCGCACAGCTCTTCGCACTGGAGATCAAGCTTGCGTTGGGCGAGCTCGGGTAGTATTGGCAGTTCCATCATCGCTCCCTTTCTGCGCGATGTCCTTTCTCCCGAAGGAGTGCCGCCAGCAGGTAAAGGGTTCCTGCTTGTCGCCTGGCCGGGCTAGGCGGCTAAGAACATTTTACGTGATTATGATTCGGACGCTGCAAGTGCTGGAGGCCGATGTTGATCTACAGTTAGATCGGCGGAAAAAATGACGCTAGATCCCTAGTGGTCTTTTGGGTATTTTCTTGACGAGTTCGTCACGTCTTTTAGCCTGCCTCGCACTGAAGAGTCGGTAAGCTTGTAACAGTGCGATGAGGGTCAGGACGGCCACGACGAGGCGACGGTTTGATCCAAACAGAGCCAATCCGCGTGGCGTAACGGCAAGACTCAGTGCGGAGACTACCAGTACGAGCGTAAAGACGGTACGAAGCATGGCCACCGCGTCGGACAATTTATCCTAACAATCCAATACGCTGGACACCATCCGTTGCAGAGCAACGATAGCCAAACGGACCAAGCCTATTGGGCGAACATCGATAAGCTGGATATCGAGTACTCTCCCGAGCATCTCGATCGATACCGCGACTTCTGCGACGGGTCGGGACGTTACGGATCGGTATCGTGATTTCGCGGTCGCTTGTGCCAGCCGAAGAGCCCGTCGGTAAGTGCGATAAGCAGCGAGGAGGCTCTCGTGGACGCGAACGGACAGGACTGCCAGCCACAGCGGGTCATCACCGCGCTTTTTGTGCCCCTGCCAAATCATCAAGAGCCCAAGCGTTTTCTGGACTGCCACTGCCAATTCTGCAGCCCTCCGCTGTAATTGCGCCGCAAGATGCAGGTAGCGCGGCTTCCGTTTCGCCATGGTGCAGAGCTTGAGTGCTGTCTGGAGCTTCTTCTCCGGGACCCGCGCCTGTGGCTGTGCGGATTTCAACAGATGGTAGACTTCCGCCTCCCCAAGCTGAGCGGTGCCATTGAACTGAATCTCGATGTATGAGGACGACTCGTTGAGCACCTTCTTCACGGCCGTTATGGCCCCGTCCACGTCTCCTCGCCGGAATCGCTTATGCGCGGCCTGTAGCTCCAGCTGAAATCCCTTCAAATGGAAATCCTCTGCCACCTCCGAGAGCCGTTCGACCGGCTGCTTCGCCATCGCATCGCGGAAATCGACGGCGCGCGTGTCGAGCAATACACGGCTGATCATGGCCATCTTCGCTTGTGTCAGCTCGGTCAGGAACCGTTCCATGCGGTCGGGTAACAGGTTGGGTGTCGGTATGCGTACCGTGAGGCTTTTCGTCTCACCTCTCTCCAGCGACGCCAAGACCTCCTGGTCGAGCTGGATCGCGCTCCAGAATAGCTGTTTCTTGATCACGTCCGCGTGAAATAGGAAGGTGGGTTGCTCGAGCTGACGTGTCAAGTAGTCCGCGGCATCCTGCTCCAAGGGCTGGGAGATGAACGTCCCGTCACTGGAGTATTTTGTGTGGCGTGACCCCTTGAGCTGCCCGGCGAACATCACTCCCGTACTCTCGCGGTTCTTGAAGAACTCGACGACATGCCGTAATCGCATTCGCTGGGCGTAATAGCCCACTTAGCGAAGGTAGTGCGGAAGAGCGCGTCCGCGTCGCTGTCCGTCTCGTGTTGCTCAGGCCTTTTCACGGGAAGTCGATTCGTTTAATTGTGCCAGAGTTGCTTGATTGGCAGGTCCCTTTTGCAGTGCGCTCTCGACCAAAGAGACGATGGTGTTCGCGTCCCCGGCTCAAACACGGCGGGAGCTGGCCGCCGCCCAATAAATACTTCAGGCCCGATCGAATCGTCGCGACGCGCCCCGAGATTGCGAGCTGTGATACCCTCGTTCCCTATCAGTGTCGTCACCGGTCGAACAGGAATTAGCACTCCGGCAGAAACTTTGGTCGCGATTGCTGGAACGCGGTGGGCCAAGCGCCGTTGGCCCCCAAACCCTTCGGGAGTTGGGCATGTATGGAGGGGCGCAAGGCATCTGGGTGGACAAAGTCCGCACGGAGACAATTGCATCGCTGGTGTGACGGTAGGTCTCTTACACACCGGATCCAGCTATGCCGACGATCTCTCCGCGGACGGCGTAATCTATCACTATCCCAAGACTCAGCGCCCAGCGAGCCGTGACCTTTCTGAGATCGACAGCACGAAGGCTGCAGGCGATTTGAGGCTACCCGTCTTCGTTATCACGCACTCGACAGCGAAATCGAGTACACGCGATGTCCACTTAGGCTGGGTTGAAGGCTGGGATGACTCGTCTAGGCTTTTTCTAGTCTCCTTCAGGAGCGAGCCGCCGGAAACCTTACTGACGGCAGATGAGAGTGACCAAACAGAGTTTACGCCGACGGAAGATTCCCCCGGGAAGAAGACAACAGTGTTTTCCCGGCCTGATCAGCGCCGGTTTAAATTCCGCGTGTTCCAGAGATATGGAGCACGCTGCGCCGTCTGCGACGTGAGCATTGCTGAACTGCTCGATGCAGTGCACCTCCTTCCGAAGCGTCGGAATGGAACCGATGACCCGCGAAACGGTCTTGTGCTATGTCCCCTTCACCATCGAGCATTCGACGGCGGTTTATTTGGCATTGAAGCCGAAACGCTGACTATTGTTTATCAGCAAAATGGACCGAGCGCGGACGAGCTATTGATATCACGAAAAACGCTCGACCACCTTAGGCGAAAACCTCACCAAATCGCCCTCACGGGGGCATGGAGGGAGTATTGGCACGGTTAATCACGAAGCCAGCTTTGACCCTGGATTCCGCGGCTCGTCAATCATCAGCCCCAGGAGCGCTGTTGGGCTTTCTTAGTCTCCTGGATTGTTTGCCGTCAATGGCGGGATTGTTGACTAGACCGCAACTCTCAACTTGATCGCATCGTTCGGCGCATGAACCAGATCCTGCCTCGTGCCGAGATAGCGCTCTGTAGTCTGCACTGATGCGTGCCCCAGTAAAAGCTGAATCTGTTCAAGTTCCCCACCCCCGGCGCGACACAACTTGGCGCAGGTGCGACGCAAATCATGGGGTGCGATTCCGGGAACGCCAGCGGCTTCGGCGTAAGGCTTGATGAGCTGCCAGACGACCTTCTCGGACAAGACATCGCCACTAAGCTGGTCGGCACGGTTGACGGGCCGAAAAACGCGACCATTCTCTACGGCAGCCGCCGATGTCCAAGCATCAATCGCAACCTTTACCCAATTCGGCATCGGCGCGGTGCGAACACGTCCGTGCTTCCCAACAAGATCGACGATGCACCAGCGTCCATCGCGTTGCTGCACATGGGCAAACGTGAGCGCTGCTACCTCAGACCGTCGGAGGCCGCAGCCGAGGAGAACCGCGATGATTGCCCGGTCCCGCAGTCCCTTCGTGGTTGTGACATCGGGCGCGCTCAGCAGAGCCTGAGCCTGCCTCAGGGACAGCCAGTTCCCCACGCGGATCCCTTGAGACTTGGCGCTCTTGACGCGGCTGATTCCGGCGGCAAGCTCCGGGGCCAGCAGTCCGTTATCAGCCGCCTCGGCAGCGAGCTTTCGGATCGCCGACATTCTAATAATGATGGACGACGACCCGAGGCAACGGTCCTCCAGCGATACCCGCCATGCGCTCACGGTCGCTTTGGTGAAGCCGGGGCGCGGCGCCTGCTGGAACCATCCCAGGAACTCGTCCAGCGCCATGTTGTACACGCGTTTGGTAATCGGCGAGGAGACGCTATCGAGTACGAGCGTCTTCAGTTTCTCCCACCCGGCAATCTTCTGAATCGCAATCAAGTCCGTCATGAAGGGTCCTTTTAATGGGCATTATCGCTAGCTAGGTCATGTGGACATTACCTCCGAACGGCATGAGACATCAACAGCGGAAACTCTCGAAAATATGAACGAGAATCGGGTCTGCCGAAAAGGACCACCCACTGAATCAGCCCACTTGATTCTTCGTTGTGTCAGCAGCGTGATGATCGAAGGTCTCTACATATTCGCTTTTAATTCGAGCCCTCTCTGAGAGATAGACTAAGAACCATGCTCACGGCACTTTGGTGGGATCTGAGGTACTCGCTTCGGATGCTCGCGCAACGTCCGGCGTTCACTTGCATTGCGCTCGCGGCACTGGCGCTCGGCATAGGGGCCAATAGCGCGATCTTCACGGTTGTCAATTCGGTCCTGCTGCGACCGCTGCGTTTTCCCAAGTCAGACCAACTTGTCTTCGTCCAAGAGCGTAACTTGAAGGCGGGGTTTCCGCGGTTTTCACTCTCGCCGGGGAATTACGCCGATTTCCGCGATCACAATCACTCTTTTTCAGGATTCACGGCGTTACGGGAGCAAGGCCTCAACATGGCGCTTGGAACGGAACCGGAGCGATTGTCCGGTATGCGTGTCACGTCTGAGTTTTTCGACGTTTTTGGTCTGAAACCGGCGTTGGGGCGGGTGTTCCGCGCAGAAGAGATGAATCTCGCGTCGCAGAAGGTCGCGGTACTGAGTTATCGCCTGTGGCAGAGGCGATTCGCTGGTTCGCAAGCGATTCTGGGACAGGTTCTCAAACTCAATCAGGAACTGTATACCGTGGTGGGCGTGATTCCCTCTGGGTTTGTGCTGGACGACAAGACCGATATCTTCATTCCCCTTTTGCTCGATCCGGGCGAATGGCAGCAACGGGGAGGCCACTACTTGGGCGGGATTGCGCGGCTCAAGGAAGGCGTAACGAAGGCGGCCGCGCAAGCGGATCTGAACGCGATTGCGGCACTTGCTGAAAAGGAGCATCCCGAGTCGAACACTGGCTGGGACACGATCAACGATACGCTTCAACACACTTTCGTCGGCGACTTCGAGAATCTGTTGTGGATGCTCACGGGAGCCGTGGGCCTCGTCTTGCTCATAGCGTGCGCGAATGTTGCGAACCTACTGCTTTCGCGTTCGGCGGCGCGGCGGAGAGAGATCGGAATCCGCAGCTCACTCGGGGCGGGGCCAGCGAGGATTGTGCGGCAACTGCTGACCGAGAGCGTACTGCTGGCTTCCGGCGGCGCTGCGGCAGGATTGGCGCTGGCTTGGGCCGCCACGAAGTTAGTGTCGCGCGCCGCAATCGAAACGCTGCCCCGCGCATCCGAGATCGCCATAGATCGGCGCGTGATGGGATTCACGGCGGGATTGGCGGTAGCAACTGGGGTGCTGTTCGGGATCGCGCCGGCGTTCGATTTGGCGAGAACCAACCTATCGTCCGCATTGAAAGAGGGCGGGCACGGGAGCACGATCGGGTTCCGCCGGAACCGTCTGCGTAGCGCTCTAGTGGTGGGCGAAGTCGCTCTGGTACTGGTTCTGCTTGCCACGTCTGGATTGCTGATCCGCAGTTTCTACAACCAGCAGCGAGCCGACCTTGGATTCGATCCGCACCATGTGCTCGCGTTCACCACCGAGCTCCCGGACGCGCAATACAAGACTAACCCGGAGCAGGCGGCGTTCTACCAGCGCGCGCTCGATCGCATTCGTACGCTGCCAGGCGTGAGTGCAGCGGGCGCTGCCCAGATTTTTCCTTTCGGCGGCGGCAGCTACATCCTGAGCTTTGCGCAGATCGGCAAGCCGAAGCCAGCGCCAGGGCGAGAACCTTCGGCGGCTTACTACGCGGCAACGCCCGGATATCTAGCGGCTCTGCGGATTCCGATCAAGCGGGGACGGGATTTCACGGAACATGACAATGCTTCAGGCCCGCCGGTGGCGATCATCAGCGAAAGCATGGCTCGGCAGTTCTACTCGGGCGAAGATCCGCTGGGTCAGAAGATTCAGGTGATGAACGGAACGAAGCCCGCGGAGATCATAGGAATCGTGGGCGACGTGCGGGATCAGAATCTGACCACTAAGGGACTGCCGGCGGTGTATGAATCGGCCGCGCAGATTCCTTTCGGTGGGATGACCTTCGCGGTGCGGACGCAACAGGAACCCGAGATGCTGATCGGGGGCGCGCGGGCGGCCATCCGGGAGATCGATCCGGAGCTGCCGCTCGATGCAGTGGGGACACTGGACTCTATGATCGGCAAGTCGGTGACCGTCGAGCGATTCGGGACTCTCCTCATGCTGAGCTTCGCAGGACTCGCTCTAGTCTTGGCGATGATCGGAATTTATGGGGTGTTGTCGTATGCGGTCACGCAAGCTACGCAGGAGATCGGGATTCGGATGGCGCTTGGAGCCCAGCGCGGTGACGTCCTTGGCTTGGTTTTGCGGCACGCAGGGATTCTGATCGGATTGGGAATCGTGATCGGGATGGCCGGCGCAGTGGGCATCGGCCGGCTGCTGGCTTCGGACTTGTACGAAGTGAAGGGGGCCGATCCCACGGTCTACATCGGAGTAGTCGCCGTGTTGGTGGCGACGGGGATCACAGCGTGTTCAGTTCCGGCGATGCGTGCCGCACGCGTCGATCCGCTCAAAGCCCTACGCGAGGAGTAGCGTCGCTGTTAGCCGATCACCATACGCGGTCTTAGAGAGACGTTTAGTGACGAACCTCGACTACCGGACATGACCATTGTGTCACATTATCGCTAGCGATTCAGCGATTCCCAAGGTATCGGTCTGACTTCGCAAAACGCCTTTTGTCGCCAACCAAACGGAAGGCCTCCTAAAAGTAACTTCCGGGTTCCGACCTCCAGGAGCTGGCGCGGATTTGCTCTACACCGCACTGTGAGGCGAGACGAAGCCTGACAAAGGCCACCGGTAGCGGGCGTTTCCTCCAATGTTGGCTGTGCGACGCTGAGGTGTTTTCAGAGGAGGAGACAATGACACCAGTAGTGGCGAAGCTCCACAATGACGTTCAACTCGAATACATCTGTTCCTATTGGGCGACTCTGTCTGCTCCGGAAATCATAGGTCCGCTTGCCGAGGGTCTTCGAATTAATGTCTACGTAACAGGTGGTGAAGT
>Ga0105248_10009835_pt1 | contig 10536 bp, 11 predicted proteins | sample KBSS34metaG_FD_81524 | JGI IMG/M metagenome (GOLD analysis project Ga0105248, IMG submission 81524) | Switchgrass rhizosphere microbial communities from Kellogg Biological Station, Michigan, USA - KBS S3-4 metaG | ecosystem: Host-associated > Plants > Roots > Rhizosphere > Soil | place... | reverse complement strand
GGGCGGAGCAAACGATTGCGCCGAAGCCAAGCCTGGCATTGCGAGACACAGAAGCAGCGAAACGCGTCGAAGCATGATGGGCACTTGTGCAAGCGTCACGCCCGGCGGATGGTGCGGATTCGGCCGGTTTTCGCCCGCAGCGGGTTGGAGTCTGTCGATAATTTTCGCACGATCGGGAATTTTCCAGCTCGGCCTTATGCCTGCGCTTCAGGCTGAGCCGTTTGGTTTTGATGCTCCCCTGTGGCATAGCATGTGCTGGCGAGTACAGCGTGTTGTTATTCCTTCATCGCTTCACGGGTGCGCTCACGCTCGATCCCGACGCGTTCGAGGAGATCGAAGCGCACGGAAGTTCCGCGATGCAGTCGGTCGCGGTTGTGATGCTCGTCTGTCTGTCTGCCGGTGTCGGGGCGGTCGGTCTCGGTTTGACCGGAACCGTGGGATTCATTTCTGGCGCGATTCTGGCGCTGAGCGGTTGGCTGGTGTGGGTAGCAGTGATTAAAGCCGTGGGAACGATGACGTTCCCTGAGGAGCAGACCCACAGCAGCATGCCGGAGTTACTCCGCACCCTCGGATTTGCGGCCGCGCCCGGTGTGTTTTTTGGGTTTGCGGCCATGCGCGCAGTCGCGCCTTTCATCGTCTCGCTGGTCGTGCTCTGGATGCTGGCGTCGGCGGTGGTTGGGATGCGTCAGGCGCTCGACTATCGAAGCACTGGCCGCGCCGTCGCGGTGTGTGCATGCAGTATGGCGGTCTCGCTCGCCGCGCTCTTCGCTGTTGCGTGGCTCTTCTCGACGCGCGTGAGCTAGTGATCGCTGTTGATGGGATAGGATGGTCGTCTATGCGCATTTCACGAATCGCCCTTGCGGCGATCGTGCTCACGACCGGCGCGCTGGGTGTGGCGGTGGCTCAACAAAAGCCCGCGGCCCCGAGTGCGACACCGACCGTGATCACGGTCTATAAGACACCGACTTGAGGATGCTGCGGCGAGTGGATTAAGCACCTCCAGTCGCGCGGCTTCCAGGTGGAAGCCAAAGACGTTCCCCAGTCGCAACTCACGGCCATCAGCACGCAGGCCGGCGTCACCGATCAACTGTCGTCATGCCACACCGCCAAGGTGGGCAATTACACCGTCGAAGGGCACGTGCCCGCTGAAGACATTCAGCGGATGCTCAAAGAGAAGCCGGCGATCGCCGGCATCGCGGTGCCCGGCATGCCGATGGGCGCCCCTGGTATGGACCAGGGTGGACGGAAACAACCGTTCGACACGGTGGCGTTCACCAAGGACGGCAAAGTCAGCGTCTACGCCAAGCATCAGTAAGCTGTTCGCGGCTCGGGGAATCTCCATCAATTGGGAGGATTCCCCGGTCTGAGTGCGTAAATTCTCGCTCCATTCCGTAGAACTACGGAGTTTCCGGGCAATTCCCTGTAAAGTGCGATCGGCACAGTCTGTGCTCAGCCGTGCCTTCGGGTTGTTTCGTCTTTTGGGGGGATCACATGCGCGCACCGCTAATGTTTGCTGTCTTCATTCTGGCGCTGACCGTCAGCGCTCTTCCCGCACACGCTCAGGACACTGCCAAGGGAGCGGCCGTCTATGCCGCCCAGAAGTGCGCGACCTGCCACGCGCTGGATGGCAAAGGCATGGCGAAAGGCCCGCTCGATGGAGTCGGCAAGAAGCTGACTGCTGACGAGATCCATCAGTGGATCGTCAACCCTGCCGAGATGAGCAAGAAAGCCAACGCCACCCGCAAGCCGCCAATGCGGGCGTACCCGAACCTGCCGAAGGAGGACCTCGACGCGCTCGTCGCGTTCCTCGCCTCCAAGAAGTAGCGTCGCGGCTTCGTCATGCGGTTGGACCTCCGGACAGCGGCGCGTAACCCGGTCAGCCTGGTCGGCGCGGCGATCACCACTGCTGCGGCAGTGGTGTTCCTCGCGCTGCTGATCCTCGAACTCGCTGGACAACTGCACAACCCTTACATGGGGTTGCTGCTGTTCGTAGCGGTGCCGGCGGTGTTTGTCTTTGGCCTGGTGCTGATTCCAATCGGCATCAGCCGGCAGCGCCGCCGGGCACTCGCGGGTGCTCCGGACGAATGGCCGGTCATCGACCTGCGGCTTCCGCAAACGCGCAGCCTCGTCTTTGGCGTCGCGCTGTTGACGTTCGTGAACGTGCTGATCGTGTCACTCGCGGCGTTTGGCTCGCTGCACCACATGGAGTCCAAGGAATTCTGCGGCACGACGTGCCACACCACCATGGAGCCGGAGTGGAAGGCGCATCAGGTGAGCAATCACGCCGAAGTGGATTGCGTGGCCTGCCATGTGGGATCCGGCGCGAAGGCGCTCGTGGAATCGAAGCTCGCCGGGACCCGGCAGCTGTGGCACGTCATGACCAACAACGTGACCGCACCGGTGCCGACACCGGTGCACACGATGCGGCCCGCTCGCGAGACGTGCCAGACCTGCCACTGGGCCGAGAAGATGCACGGCGACAAGCTGAAGATGGTCCGTGAATACGCCGACGATGAAGGCAGCAGCGAGACGGTGACGACGCTCCAGCTGCACGTCGGCGGCGGACGCCAGGCCTTTGGATCCGGCAAGGGCATCCACTGGCACATGAACATCGACAACCAGATTGAGTTCGTCTCGACCGACGACAAGCGCGAGACGATTCCCTACGTGAAGCTCACGGACCGCAGTGGCAACGTCAAGGAGTTCGTGGTCGAGGGCACGACGCCCGATCAGATTGCCAAGGGCGAGCGGCGCACGATGGACTGCCTCGATTGCCACAACCGTCCGGCGCACACCTTCGAACCGAGTGCGGAGCGCGCTGTCGACACGGCAATCGCCAACGGGCACCTCCCGAAGACGCTGCCCTTCGCCCGGCGCGAGGCCGTCGCGGCACTCAAGGACGAATACGCATCAGGTGAAGAGGCGCATCGAGGCATCGACGCGCGGCTCCGCAAGGCGTTCGCGGCAAAGAGCGGCGACCCCGACCTGGTTCGCACCATCACCGCGGTGCAGGATATTTACGGCAGCAACATCTTCCCCGCGATGAAAGTGAAGTGGGGGACGTATCCAAACAACATCGGGCACACGTTCTTTAACGGGTGCTTCCGGTGCCACGACGACAATCACAAAGCCAAAGACGGCAGCGTAATCAAACAGGATTGCGAGACGTGTCATGCCATGCCCTAAGCCAGCTACGTTCCTGAACATCATTGCCGCACTGTTCTTGCTGGCGGTGCTCGGCATCGCCGTGTCGCGCGCGCCGATCGTCGAGGCCGCCGCCGTGACCCAGGCGCCGGCGGCGAAACCGCAAGCGCCGCAGCCCCCGCCGAAGCCGGGAACCACGCAGACGACAGTTGTCGCCACGTCCCAGGCGCCGGCGACGCCGCCCGCCGGATACGTCGGCAGCGAAGTGTGCGCGACCTGTCACACCGGCTACGACACGTCGATCAACGCCTCGAAGCACGGACAGGCTCACGATGCGCGCACGCCGGCCGCGAAGCTTGGTTGCGAGAGCTGCCATGGCCCCGGCGAGGCGCACGCGAGCGATCCTGAAAAGGTCAAGCCGATCCAGTTCACCAAGATTTCGTCCAAGGCCGTGAGCGAGACGTGCACCGCCTGCCATAACCGCGGCGAACACGCGTTATGGAAGGGCAGCCAGCACGAAGCGCGCAACGTGTCGTGCATCAGCTGCCACAGCATCCACAAGCCGATGTCGACCACGTCACAGCTGAAGGCGATGGATCAACAGAACACGTGCATCACCTGCCATCGCGACAAGGTCGCCAAGCTCGATAAGTCCGGCCACATGCCCGTCCGCGAAGGCAAGATGGAGTGCTCGTCCTGCCACAACCCGCACGGCACGACCAACGTCCGACTGCTGAAGACCGGCAACTCGATCAACGAGTCCTGCACCTCCTGCCACGCCGAGAAACGCGGCCCCTGGCTGTTCGAGCACGCGAGCACGACCGGCGACAGTTGCACGACCTGCCACGATCCGCATGGCTCGAGCAACGACCGCATGCTGGTGGCGAAGCTGCCGTTCCTCTGCCAGCGTTGCCACAACCACACGCGGCACCCGGCCACCATTTACGACAACAAGGTCGTGCAAAGCAGCAATCGCTTGTTTGCGCGCAGTTGCGTCACGTGCCATTCCGCCATCCACGGGTCGAATCACCCGTCCGGATCGACGTTCTTGAGGCAGTAGGAGAGGATCATGCGCAACACAACTGCCCTGACCATTACCCTGTTCCTCGGACTCGCGGCTCCTGCGCTCGCGCAGGATCCACCGTCGTTGCCCGCGCCTACCGATCCCATCGCCATCGGCCGCAGTGAGTTCAGCGGCAAGTGGTACGGCACGGTGGATTTCGGCGGCCGCGTCACGAGCATCGACGGCGACGAGGCCCGCGCGCAGCTGTATCGCGATCTGCGCTCCGGCATTTACGCCAACAACGCCGTCGTCGGACGCCGCACGCAGGACTGGAACTTTGAAGCCCAGGCGTGGAACATCGGCTATCGCGATCAGCGCTACCAGATGGATTTCCAGCGCGTCGGCCGCTTGTCGGCGTCATTCCTCTACGACCAGATCCCGCTGTGGATCAGTTCCGACACTCGCACGCTGTATGTGGAAACACAGCCGGGCGTGTTCCGGCTCGAGGATTCGATGCAGCAGGCGTTGCAGGCAGGTACGACTACGCTGCATTCATACGAGGATCAGGCCGTGCAGTTCGACTTGCGGACCATGCGCAAGATCGGCCAGGCGGACATCGCCTTCTATGCCACGCCTGGCCTGGAGATCGATATTCGCGTGAAAAACACCAATCGCGACGGCCACATCCCCTTCGGCGGCACGTTTGGATTCAGCAACGCCGTCGAAATCCCGATGCCGCTCGATCACCGGACGACGGACTTGAACACCGCACTCGAATGGTCGAGCAACAAGGCCATGCTGCGGCTGGGCTGGGATGGATCCGCGTTCAACAATCAACTGGACAGCGTCGTGTGGGACAATCCGCTGCGTTACGGACCCGACGCCGCCGGCGCACCTTCACAAGGGCGATTGGCATCGTGGCCCGACAATACGCTGATGTACCTGCACGGCACCGGCTCGGTGGCCATTCCGCTCAACGGACGCGCGACCGGATACGTCGCCTTCGGGCAGGGCCGAAGCAACGCCGACCTGCTGCCCTTCACCATCAACACGGCGATCGCGCCGCCGCCGCTGGACCGCCCGACGGCGGAAGCGGAGAGCCAGATGACGATCGCGCAGTTCACGGCGTCCATGCGTCCATCAGCCGGCTTCTTCCTGAACGCGAAGTATCGGTACAGCGACGCCGACGTGCAGACGCCGATCTTCAATCGAGATGGCGGGACGGTGGCGTATGACACCAGCTTCTCGGCGACTGCCGATCCGTCGTCGTATCACAGCGTCAAACGCTCGCAGTTCGACGTCGATGGCTCGATCTCAATCGCGCCGTCCACGGCACTGAAGGCCGGCTACACCAAGCTCAGCTCCGACTACACGAATCGCATTTTCGAAACGACCAGCGAAGACGTCTTCCGCGTGTCGGTTGACACGACCGGCCACAGCCGCTTCATGGTGCGCGCGCAGTACGAGAACCGCCAGCGCACCGGCGACGGGTTCGACGCCGAGGAACTCGCCGACGTTGGTGAGCTGGCGACGATGCGCCACTACGACGTCGCTGATCGGGATCGGAACCGCTTTACGTTTGTCGGCACCGCGGCGGTGACAAGTTCTGTGGAGCTGAACGCATCGGCCGGTGTCGGCCGCGACAAGTACCCAGACAGCATGCATGGCTTGCTGAGTCTCGACTCGGATCAATACTCCGTCGGCGCCAACATCTCGCCGGACGATCGCTACAACTTCACGGCAAGCTACGGCTGGGAAAACTACACCTCGGGCCAGCGTTCACGTAACGCCAGTGACGCCGTGCAGCAGGCCGATCCCAAGCGCGACTGGACCACCGACTACACCGGCAAGGTCAACTTTTTCGACGCCGGCTTCGATATCACCGCGATCGAAAAGACGATGATCCGGATCTCCGGCGACTGGAACCGCTCGAACGACACGTATCTGTATGGCCTGGTGACCGGATCGCCGCTCACCGCTCCCGAGCAGCTGCCGCCGGTGAAAAACGAGCTGATGCGCGCCGAGGTCGACCTGACTTATGAACTGGCGCGCAACCTGAAGCTCGGTGTCGCCTACTGGTTCGACGACTACAAGGTCGAGGACTTCGCGCTCGGACCGGAAACGATTTCCGGCATCGCCTTCCCGCCGGTGCAAGAGGGCCAGCAGGCCCCGACGACGAACGCATTGCTGCTTGGATATCAGTACCGCCCGTACACCGCGCACGTCGGGTTCGTACGGCTGACGTACGGTTGGTAATCAGTCCGAGGCCGGTTAGGTAACCGGCCTCACGCCTGACGCTCGAGGCGCCTCAGGTAGAGCAGCAAGCCCGCGTTCAGCGACAGGCACAACACGCTCGCTGCCGCAGCAGGCAGCACGATGGCATCGTCGCCGCCAAGGTACGCGTTCATCGTTGCAGTCAGCAGCCACAACTGGATCACGACGAGGATCAGCACGAACGCCAGCATGCCCTGCACGATTGGTGTCCGCTGTTCGCGCGTGAACGTCTTTCCGCCCATCAAGCGCCTCCGGTGGTGACGCCGGTCGCGTAGATCTCGCCGTCGTGGACCTCGACGAGCACGCGCGGCAGGGGACGCGGCGGCGGTCCGGCCAACACCCGGCCAGTTCGCAAGTCGAACAGACCTTCATGACACGGACAGTGAAACACCCCTTCAGCGGGCTTTGGCACGACCGCGCACGAAAGGTGGGTGCACTTCTGGCTGAACGCCACGAACTCCGACTCTGCCAGGCGCACGAGCACGCTCGAATCGTGCTCTGCGGGATAGTCGAAGACCAGCGATCCGCCAATTGAGATCTCGCTCAGTGACGCGATGCGCTTCGCTCCCGCCGGGACCCGCCTGCGGCGCCGCCAGCTTTGCGCGACGATCCACAACTGGCCCACGACAAATGCCAGGCTCGTCAGCGTCAGAAATTTTACGAAGTCGCGCCGCTCGACGTACTGGTCCTGCGGCGAGTCGATCGGAAAATCCTGGCGCCAAGCCGGCTGTTGATCGGCCGGACGGCCATCGGGCGCCAGCGTAATCGTCTCGCGTTCCGGAACCGGGGTCGCCATCAGATCTCCACCCCTTCAAATGGATCGGTGCCGGTAGAAGCACCGAGCGATGCGGTGACGTCGATGAGTGGCGCAATCGTCACCGGTCCGCGCGGTGCCATGACGAAGACGCGGGTCGTGATGGTCTGCGCGCCGAACTGGAAGCGGTTAGTCGGCGACGACATCGGCCGCAACCGCGCAATCTCCTCGGCGGTTCCATAGAACAGCGCCTGGCTCGGGCAGACCGTGGCGCACATCGGCTTCTTGCCGATGCTGGTGCGGTCGTAACACATGTCGCACTTCATCATCAGCTTGCGGTCTTCGTAGACCTCGGGGACGCCGAACGGGCATGCGACGACGCAGTTGCCGCACGCGATGCAGCGCGGCTTGCGCGCCGACTGCACGACACCGTCGGCGGTGCGCTTGATGGCGTCGGCCGGGCAGACCTCCGCGCACGTCGGCTGTTCGCAGTGCATGCACACGACCGGCACCGTCTGAATGCTTTCACTGCGGTTCAGGTATTCAAGGTGAATCATCGATTCGCCGCGATGCGTGTCGCACTCCGTGCAGGCCTGCACGCAGGCCTGGCAACCAATGCAGCGGCTGGGGTCGACGAAGAACTGCAGATGATCCGGCTTCACTGCTGCGGCTCCAGCGACGCGTCGTAGTCTGGCGGCCCGGCGGCCTTGCTGATGCGGCAGGCGCACACTTTGTATTGAGGAATCTTGCTGATCGGATCTTGCGCCGCCACGGTGAGCTGGTTGGCGCTCTTCTTCCCGGCCCAGTGATACGGGATGAAAACCGTATCGGGGCGGATCGTCGTGACGACCAGCGCGCGCAGCGTCATCGTTCCGCGCCTGGTCTCCGCCGTCGTCCAGTCGCGATCGGCGATGCCGAACTTCGCAGCGAGCCGCGGATGAATCTCGATGCGCGGCTCCGGGTACTGCTTCACCAGCGGACCGATGCGTCTGGTCTGGGTGCCGGACAAAAACTGGCTCACGACGCGGCCGGTGGTCAGGAACACCGGGTAGTCGTCCGTCACATCATCAGCGGGCGTGCGATAGTCGGCGACGTTGAATCGCGCGCGGCCGTCCGGAAAATAGAAGGGCCCCGCGCCTTTGGCGATCGGATTGTAGCTGCCGGCCTCGAACAGACGGGGCGTGCCGAGGTGATCGACCGGCTCTCCGGTCTTCGGATCCTCGGCGTAGCACGGCCAGAACACGCCCATGTTGTGCTCGATCTTTTCGTAGGTGACGCCGGAGTAATCGGCGATGCCGCCCTTGCTCGCGATGCGCAGCTCTTCGAAGATCGCGCGCGGCTCGGTGAACGTGAAGCCGTGCGGCCGGCCGATCGCGCGCGCGAGGTCCTGCATGATCCGCCAGTCCTGCTTCGCTTCGCCGGGACAGTCGACGGCCTTGTTCACCTTGATGACGCGACCCTCAACCTGCGTGACCGTCCCTTCGTCTTCTTCGTGCAGGCTGCCCGGCAGGACGATGTCGGCGTGACGGGCGGTGTCGTTGAGGAAGAAATCGATCGCGACAAAGAACTCGAGTTTCTCGAGACACTTCGTCACGAAGCTGTTGTCGGGCAACGAGACCTTCGGGTTGAAGCAGATCGAGATCAGGCCCTTGATCTCACCGGCGTCGATCTTGCGGAACATTTCGTAGGCGTCCACGCCCGGCCCGGGAAGATCGCGCTCCTCGATGCCCCAGACGCCGGAGATGTAGCGCCGGTGTTCGGGATTCGAAATGTCCCGCAACCCCGGCAACTGATCGCACTTCTGCCCGTGCTCGCGGCCGCCTTGCCCATTGGCCTGCCCGACGATGGTCCCGTAGCCGCAGTGCGGCCTGCCGAGGCGCCCGGTTGCCAGCACGAGATTGATCGAGCCGAGGGTATTCTGCACGCCATTCGAGTGATGCTCGATGCCGCGCGCATGCAGCAGGAAGCCGCTCCGAGGCGTCGCCCACATTTCGGCGGCGATCATGATCGAGCGCTCGGGAACACCGGTCACGGCCGCGGTCTGCGCGAGCGTCCACTGGTCGCAGTACTGCGCGACGGCATCGAACCCAACAGTGCTGGCGTCGATGAACTCGCGATCGATCCAGCCCTTCTCGATCATGATCCGAAGGACTCCCGCGAACAACGCGGCATCGCGGCCAGGCTTCACGGGCAAGAACAGATCGCAGGTGCGCGCGATCGGCGTGAGTCTCGGATCCTGGATGATGATCTTCGCCCCTTGTTCGCGCGCCTGCCAGAGATAGTTGGTCGTGATCGGCGAGCACTCCGCGACATTCGAACCGGCGACCCAGATCACTTCGGTGCCGATCATGTCTGCCCACGGATTGGTAACGCGGTCGACGCCAAACGCTTTCTTGTTCGCGGCGCCGGCGCTCACCATGCACAGCCGGCCGTTGTAGTCGATGTAAGGCGTCTTCAGGCACACGCGCGCGAACTTGCCCAGCAGATAGGTCTTCTCTGTCGTCATGCTGGCGCCGCCGAGCACGCCGACCGACCCGGCGCCGTGCGTCGACTGCAAGCGCGCAATCTCCGACGCCGTGCGCGTGATCGCATCGTCGTATGACATTGCGCTGAATCCGTCAGGTGACGAGGGGTCGCGCTGCAGTGCCGTCAGCAGCCGATCCGGGTGTGATCCCTGCAGATAGCGCTTCACGCCCTTCGGGCAGAGCATGCCGCGATTGAACGGAAACTCCTCCCACGGCTCGAAGCCAATCACCTGGTTGTCTCGCACCTTCAGCTGGATGCCGCATTGCTGGCCGCAGAAACAGCAGTGCGTCTTGACCAGCCGCTCGGGCTCGACACTGGTCGAGAGCCGCACCCCGGTCATGCTCGACAGGTGCGGGCCGAATTTCTCGGTAATCTGCCGATCGTCTACGGGGATCGTTGCCACAATGCTCCTTGCGCGAGCCCGAACAATGCGCGCCGGCACTTCGGGCAGACCTGCTGGTAGTGCGCGCCGCCGGCGTCGAGCTCGTAGGTGAAGCCGAGCTCGCGCTCGACCTCCGCGAGATCGCGCACCATCATTTGGGGCGCGAAGTCGGCCCCGCAACGGCGGCATTGGGCCGCCGCGGCGCGGGCGCCGGCGTCCTTGTAAAAGCTCACACCCAGCTGCGCCGGCCTCTGAAAGATGTGGAACAACTTGCCGAACGGCAGCCACAGCAGCGTGACGATCACCGTGATCGCATGCAGGATGGCGAGAAATTCGTAGCCGTAGCCGCGCATCCAGGAATAACTCGCCGTCAGCATCAATCCGGTAATGCTGATCGCGAATAGCGCCAGCAACGGCATGATGTCCTGCGCGAACTGCTGCGTTGCGGCGGCG
>Ga0105248_10009829_pt1 | contig 10539 bp, 6 predicted proteins | sample KBSS34metaG_FD_81524 | JGI IMG/M metagenome (GOLD analysis project Ga0105248, IMG submission 81524) | Switchgrass rhizosphere microbial communities from Kellogg Biological Station, Michigan, USA - KBS S3-4 metaG | ecosystem: Host-associated > Plants > Roots > Rhizosphere > Soil | place... | reverse complement strand
GCCGCATCTATCTCGCCATCATGATGATGTATCTGGACGGCGAAGCCAGCGAAGAACCCTATAACGAATTTGCCCTGCGCATGACCGAGTTCATGGGGGCCATCCGTACATCATCCATCCTCGCCACATGCGTGGACATCAGTCGCGATGTGGCGCAGGGCGCCTATTACAAGGCCTTGATCGCCTGCAGGAAGCTTTTCGAGTTGGAACAGGAGCGATTGAACTATGAGCCTTAAAGCCTATAAGGCCGTGCAGGCCGCGACTGAAGATCCCCGCGTCACCGAATACCGGCTGTTCGGCCAGGTGACGGGCGCGCTTCTGACCGCCAAGGAAACCAATGCCGTGGGCACCCCGCTGGTCGAAGCGGTGGACTGGAACCGCCGCCTGTGGCGCACCCTTGCCGCCGATTGCATGGATGACCGCAATACTCTCACTCAAGATGTGCGCGCCAAGATCATCTCCTTGTCGCTCTGGGTGGCGAAATATTCCCGCAGCGTGACGCGCGAAAAAGCGCCGCTGGACCCGCTGATCGAAATCAATCGCACCATCATGCAGGGTTTGCAGGCCAGCTAATCCGGCTTGGCAGTTTGGATTGGAAAAGCCGGTGCCTAGCGCCGGCTTTTTTATTTGACCCCCATCCGTCGCAGCTCGGGTTTGCGAAGACGCAAACACCTCGCTGCGACACCTTCCCCCTTCCTGGTGCTTCGCACCGAAGGGGGAAGGAAGCTGGCGGATGCTGCAGGTCGCGCCGCGATGTGCGGCGCTCGAGATCGCAGGCAATCCCATCCGCCGGCGCTTGGCCCAAAACATCTTGCCGCGTGCACCATGCAGAAAATTCCGCACGCGGCAGTTCATGCCTAATGGTTAATGCCAATTAGGGAACTTCGCTAAGCGAAATCAATGGCTTATCCGGTTAATCGCGTGGCACGGGCGTTGCAAAAGCTCGTGCGGGCCTTGCCCAGGGTCCGCAGAAGGCGTGTTCGCCACCAGATTAAACGGAGAGTAGCCCATGTCTTTCAGTGTCAACACCAACACCGGCGCGCAGGTCGCGCTGCAGTATTTGAATGCCACTCAGGGCCAGCTCGACCAGACCCAGGGTGCGATCAACAGCGGCCTGAAGGTTGCGACGGCCAAGGATGATGGCGCGATCTACGCTATTGCCCAGAACCAGCGCGGCGCCGTAGCCGGCTTTGCATCCGTCATCAACAGCCTCAACAACGGCGCTTCCGCCATCGACGTCGCCTTGTCGGCGGGTCAGTCGATTTCGGATCTGCTGATCCAGTTGAAGACCAAGGCGCTCGCCGCCGCCGACCCCTCGCTCGACACCGCGAGCCGCCAGGCCCTGAACGCCAATTTCACCGCTTTGCGCGACCAGATCGGCACCATCGTCAAGAACGCCGTGTTCAACAATTTCAACCTGGTCGACGGCTCCACCACGCAGGTTCAGGCCCTGGCTTCCGCCGACGGCACCCGCCGCATCACGGCCCAGGCCCAGAACATGAAGCTGTCGGGCGCCATCGTGACGCTCAAGTCCACCGCCACGGTGTCCACCCAGACCAAGGCCTCGGCCTTGATCGGGGTACTGCAGACCTCGCTGACCAACGTCAACTCGGCACTCGCCAAGCTGTCGTCGGGCGCTGCGAAGTTCTCGATCCAGGCGACCTTCACACAGAAACTGTCCGATACCCTGACCGCCGGCATCGGCAACCTGGTCGACGCCAACATGGCGCAGGAAAGCGCCCGGTTGCAGTCGCTGCAGGTCAAGCAGCAGCTCGGCATCCAGGCCCTGTCGATCGCCAACCAGGCGCCGCAGACCATCCTGTCCCTGTTCCGCGGCTGATACGTCTTTCAAAGGGGGCTTACCGAGGGGCGGTGCCTAGGCACCGCCCCTTGTTTTTTTATAGCGCTCCGGCTCGCGCCTACGCGCTGGGGTGAGGCGGATCAGCGAAAGGTCCAGTGACCTTTCGTCCGCCGCATGCTCGCTACTCTCGCATAGGGCAAGCTTTTCTAGGCTCGCTGCGCTCACCAAGAAAAGCTAAGCCAACGCCGCAGTGTCCGAGCAGCGCGAGGACACGAGGCCGGATTGACGCGCAACCGCCACCCTTTTTTATTTTCCGACCGGCCGGCAAAGCTCATGTGCCGTAACACTTGTTAACGCTGCGCTGTATCGGCGTGAACCAATATTTTCCTTGGTTTTGCTGGATTTTTCGCCGGCATCTTTTCTGAAAAGTGGAAGTATTTGCCCAGCCACCCGGCAGAATTTGCCGGATGCGGCAAAATCTGCCGGGTGAGAAAATCTGCGCGGCAATTCCCGCCGGGGCTGATTTTCCTAGCCCACGCAAAATCGATGTTTAACCAAAACTTACCGTTCTGCGGCACGGCCCTTGCCAATGGTCACGCGGGCAAAACGCCCATGCTCACTACCCAGAACGGAGAGACCACATGTCTTTTAGCGTCAACACCAATAACGGCGCCCTCATCGCGCTGCAGTATCTGTCTGCCACCCAGGGTCAGTTGAATCAGACCCAGTCCCACATCAATAGCGGCTTGAAGGTTGCCACGGCCCGCGATGACGGCGCGATCTACGCGATCGCCCAGAATCAGCGCGCTTCGGTTGCCGGCTATGCCTCGGTGATCAACTCGATCAACAACGGTACTTCGGCGATCGACGTCGCTCTGTCCGCTGGCCAGTCGATTTCGGACCTGCTGATTCAGCTGAAGACCAAGGCCCTTTCCGCGGCCGACTCCTCGTTGGACACGGCCAGCCGTAACGCGCTGAACGCCAACTTCACCGCCCTGCGCGATCAGATCACCACGATCGTGAAGAACGCGGTGTTCAACGGCTTCAACCTGGTTGACGGTTCGACCACCCAGATCACTGCTCTGGCCTCGGCCGACGGCACGCGCCGCATCACGACCGCCGCCCAGAACATGAAGCTGTCGGGCGCCATCGTGACCCTGAAGTCCACGGCCACGATCTCGACCCAAGCCAAGGCTTCGACTCTGGTGGCCACCATCCAGACCTCGCTGACCAACGTCAACTCGGCCATGGCCAAGCTGTCGTCGGGCGCTGCGAAGTTCTCGATCCAGGCGACCTTCTCCCAGAAGCTGTCCGACACCCTGACGACGGGTATCGGCAACCTGGTGGACGCCAACATGGCCCAGGAAAGCGCCATGCTGCAGTCCTTGCAGGTCAAGCAGCAGTTGGGCGTGCAGGCTCTGTCGATCGCCAATCAGGCGCCGCAGACCATCCTGTCGCTGTTCCGCTAAGCCAAGGCAGGGGCGGACACCTTCTTCCAATAGGAAGAAGCGGTCCGCCCTTCGCCAACCGAAGACGGATGACCGCAACAATGCGGCATCCGCCCCGGGGCGTAGGGAAAAAAGTTTTATCTGGTGGGCAGTGGGGAAGAGTGGGGCGCGATGCGTTCCACTCTTCCTTTTTTTTGCCCCCCATCCGTCGCAACTCGAATCGGCTTCGCCGTTCGTACGCTGTCGCTACTCACTCTCGTTGCGACACTTCCCCCTTCTCGTGCTTCGCACGAAGGGGGAAGGGCAACGGATGGTCGCGCCGCGATGTGCGGCGCTTGAGATTCAACTTCTTGTGGAATCAGGCGCGAAGATCATCCGGCGAAGGAGGCTCGCCCAGCGCCAGTTTTGCTGCAGCAGCCAGGAAACGCACGCCATCCAGCCGGGGCGAAATCTCCACCACATGCGCGGTGCCCTGATGCAGCACGATCTCGCAGGTCAGCGGGCCATCGCAAAAGCCCAGCGCCAGTGCGGCGCGGCTGCATGTTTCGGAAATGACGCCCGCCTCCGCTCCGTGACACGCACCCGCCAGCATCAAACCCGTGACCTGGATGCGCTCGCCTTGCAGCTCCTGCTCCACCAGCACCCGCTCGCTCGCGCTTTGAGACCGCGCCGACTGGAAGGCGGCGGCAAAATCGCTGCTCTCGGCCAGAAGGGTCACGCCGGCGGATCCGCGATTCTCCACTGGTTTGACGACAAGATCGCGGCCGCGCGCGATCGCCGCGCGCTGCAAATCCTGGGGCGTGAAGACTTCCGCATGCCAGGGTGCGGCGATGCCAGCGGAAGCAAAGCAGCGCCGTATCGCAAGCCGGTCGCCGATCAGTTCGGTCACATGCGGCGGCGGCCCCGGCAATCTTAACCGATCGGTAACCATAGCGGCGGTGAGGGGCGCATCCGCTGCCGACAGGATCCCGTCGATTTTGCGGATTTTCCGGTTGTAACGCTCCGCGGCTGCGGCGGTTTCGGCCGCGCCATGCACATCGGCGATCAAACAGGAATCGGCCAAAGCGAAAGCGGGCGCCCCGGGATCGGAATCGGAAACCACCACGGTGTGGCCCATGTCATGGAGCGCGCGCGCGATTTCCACAGATTTTTCGCCACCGGAAAGGATCAGCAGCGTTTTTGTCATGGTGGGCATGGGTTCCCGGTTAGGACGGATTCGGGCCTGTTAACCGCTTCTTAGCCATGCGCTCTTTAGATTCGGTTAATGGCCAGCGAGTCCGATTCCGAACTCATACGAGGCGCCAGCGAACGCGAGCATGTCCGCGTCGTCGCGTTGGTACAGGCGCGCATGGGTTCGATCCACTTGCCTGGCAAGGTGCTCAAGCCGATCGCCGGCCAACCGCTCTTGTGGCACATCGTCCACCGGCTGAAGGCTTGCCGCCTGCTGGAAGATATCGCGGTCGCCACCAGCTCCAATCCCGCTGACGACGCCATCGTGGAATGGTGCAACGCCCAAGGCATCCCAGTGGTGCGCGGTCCAGAGAACGATGTGCTGGCGGCTCATGCCCGCGCCGCCGAGAAACTGGACGCCGACATCATCGTGCAGGCTTCGTCCGACGCGCCTTTCATCGACGCCGGATTGGTGGATCATCTAGTCGCCACCTTGATCGAACAGGACGGCGACTACGTCGTGATGGCCGAGGATAATGGCCAGCAAGGCATTGAAGCCTTCAGCCGCCGCGCCCTGGACCGGCTGATGATGGATGCCGCCCAGGACCCAGCGGCGCGCACCCATGTCACCGGCTATTTCCGACTGCATCCGGAATTTGTGCGCATCGTGCGCGCTGGGGCCTACGGCCCGTTGATGAAAAAGGATGGCCGGCTGACCATCGACACACCCGATGACCTGGCCTTTGTCGAAGCGGTTCACGCCCGGCTGGACGCCAAGGCGGGGGAAGCCTCGCTGGCAGACCTGCTTTTGCTTTTGGAACGCGAGCCGGAGTTGAAGGCTCTTCCGGCGCCGGCAAAATCGTCCGGCGCGCGGCCTTCCGGCAGCGGCGCCTCGGGGCGGCTGGCGCTGATCCGCTGTGATGGCGGCGGCAAATTTGGTTATGGCCATGTCAAGCGCATGGTGGCGCTGGCGCGCGCCTTGCGCGACCATCAGGGCATTGGCGCGATCTTCGCTTTGAATGGCAGTGAAGATGCGGCAACGCCCATCCGCCGCGCCGGTTTCGACGTCACCATGTTGGGGCAAGCCCCTCATCTGGAGACCCTGGTCAGGGAATACAGCCCGGATTTGCTGATTCTGGATGGGCGCGAAGGCCCCAGCCGCGCCGAGCTGGAAGGCTTGAAGCGCGGCGTCGCCATCACCGCCGTGATCGATGACGGCCACGAACGCCGCCTCGCCGCGGACTACGCCTATTACCCGCCGGTGCCCGGAGCGCTGGCGCTGGATTGGAGCGGTTCGCGCGCCCTGCCGCGCATCGGTTGGGAATGGGCGGTCTTGGGACTCAATCCCAACCTGGTGCGCAAGCGCGCGCCCGGTTCGCGTCCTACGGTGCTGGTGACGATGGGCGGCAGCGACCCGCACGGATTGACCTTGCGCATGGGCAAGGCGCTGGCGGTGCTGGATACGGCCTATCGCATTCGGTTCATCATCGGTACCGGCACCAAGGACCCCGGCGCGGTGGCGCGCGGACTGGTGGCGCTGAAGAAGAATTACGAGACGGTGGAAGGGGCCGACGATCTGTCGGTCGAATATGCCAATGCCGATGTGGCGCTGTGCGCGTTCGGCGTCACCGCCTATGAATTGGCGGCTTGCGGTATCCCCGCGATCTATCTCGGCCTGACGAGCGACCATGTCCGTTCCGCTTCGGCGTTTGCCGATGCCGGCATGGGGCTTAATGTGGGCTTGGCGGACAAGGTCGCCGATACCGACATTGCGCGCTTTCTGCAATGGCTGCTGAACAAGCCGGCCGCTCGGCGCGAAATGCGCAAACAGGGCATGGCGTTGCTGGACGGGCAGGGCGCGTCACGCATCGCCGCCGATCTGGCGTCGGCGCTGGCAGAGGCGCGCGCGCCGCTTAGGGCGTGATTTTCTGAAATGCTGTAACGCGGGCCGCCGCTTGGCGGAAAACATCCGCCCAGTCTCCCAGCTTTGCCGGACTCAAAGTTTCACAGGCCGGCGCAAATGGCTCATGGTTCCGGCCCATCGCCGTCCAGACCGGCCCGTAGAGCAGTTTGAGGGTGGGAACGCCGGCGCCCGACGCCAGCCAGGACACGGCGGTCGGCGCGCTGATCACGACATCCAGCGCCGCCAGCATGGCGCAGGTGCGGTCCAATTCATTTTTCTGATCCAGCATTTCGGGGACCAGAATTTTGCGTCCGCTCATCTCCTCCAGCGCCGCAATCTCTTGCGCCGTCACGGCGTATTGGGCGCAGACAAAAATGGCGTCAGTGGCCTTGAGAAACCGGGCCCAGTCCTGCAGCGGCGCATATTGCAGGTCGCGGTCGCCGCCGCCGACTTTGCCGCTGCGCCAGCTGATGCCGATGACCTTCTTTCCCTCCTGTTCAAACGCTTTTCTCCAGCGCGCCTTTTCCTCTGCGTCGGGGATCAGAAAGCGGTGCGGATTGGGGAACGCGTCGAGCGACCCGCGCAGATATCGGGGCAGGCTGCCCATCAGGACCACGGCATTGGCGCCCCCGGCGGCTTTCAGCCAGCCATAATCGGCGGTCGGCACGCCGCCAATGGTTTTTATCGAGGAGGGACGCACGGCAACGTCCGGGAACGACCGTGCAAACAGAGCCGCCAGCCGCGGCTCGCATTCCAGGACCAGGCTACCGCCCTCCGATTTGGCCCGCGCCGCCAGATCGGGGATGAGGCTGGCGAACAGGATCTGATCGCCAACTCCCTGTTCGGCCCGCACCAGCAGCCGTATCCGCTTCAAGGGACCACCTGTCCAATTCGCCAAACGCTGTTCGGTGGCGGGAACCTTGCCGGGCACGTCTGTCCGGGCGGCATAGTCGCGCCAGCCCTCTTTCAGATCGCCGTTCAACAAGTGAAGGACGGCGCGGTTCAGCCGTATCTGAGCGTTCTTGGGCTCCGCTTTGATCGCCTGGTCGTACAGTGTTCGCGCCTGCGCGCGATCGCCGGAATCACTGACCATATCTGCCAGATTGGCCAGGGCCGGGGCGTAATGGGGCCGCGCGGCCAGCGCCGCCTCGTAATGCCGCCTGGCCCGTTCGAAATCGCCTGTTTCGCGCAAAGCCGAACCCAGGGTCAGGTGAAGTTCGGGACTTTCGGGCTCGCGGGCCAGCGCCGGCTCCAGCAGCGCGATGGCCGCGGCGTATTGCGCCGTTCCCCGCAGCAGGTTGGCGAGATGGACGATGGCCTCCAGGCGGGCGGGCTCCAGCGCCAGCACCCGGCGGAAGAATTGCTCGGCCACCCCGGTCAGGCCGAGAAGGTTGGCGGTGTTGCCTAGGGCGAACAGCACCTTGGGATCGTCGGGCTGAAGCGCCAGCGCCTGTTCGAACTGCTCAATGGCTTCCGCATGCCGTCCCTGGGACGACAGCCGGATTCCGTTGTCATAAAGGGGGGCATAGGCGGCGTTCATGCCGCCACCTTGGCGTGTTCCCTGTTAAGGCTGCGTTAAGCACGTTTTTTGTTGGTCGCTCCAGCTCTCGCTGACGCTCCCGATGATCGCGTTAGTGCGGCCTTAACGCCGAAAATGCGATTTTTGGGGGATGTCCGGAATCGACTCCTCGGTGCTGTTGGGATTCTATCAATCCCAGCTCCTTGCCAGTCCGTCGGCGCTTGCCGCCGCCCGGGTGCAGCAACAGCAATTCGCCGCCAGCCGGAAGACGGGCGCTACATCCGCCGACAATCCGCCCTGGAACACCCCCAACACCAACGACGCCAAGCAGGACGCCAAAGTTCTTGGCACCACCAACTTCCTCGACACCTCCAAGGTGCCGCTGAGTCCGGGTGCGTCCAGCGACAGCAAGATGGAGCAGGACAACCAGAAGCTCTTCGCCCTCTACAGCGCGGTCAACACGCTCTCCTACCTCGCCAAGATGGCGCAGAAAGGTACCACCACCAGCGGCCAGCTTGCCGGCCTCAATGACCGCTTCCAGACCGGGCTGGCGCAGGTGGAGCAATATCTCAGCAGCACCAGCTTCAACAATTTCAACCTGCAGGCGGCCAAGCCGTCCGACACCACCACCTCCACCGCAACGGTGACATTCGGCAGCTTCACCTATGCCACCAAACAGCTGGTGACCAACGCCAATCTGGGCAATGCGCTGCCGGGACTGTCGGCGTCGGACAGCTTCAATATCGGCATCAAGAAGGGCGGCGTCACCACCAACGTCGCCATCGACATGTCGCAGGTGCCGGGTCCGCTGAACCTCACCAACATCATCACCTACATCAACGGCGAGCTTTCGGCGGCCGGATTCTCGACTCGCGTCCAGAAGACCCAGACCGGTGGCACCGCCACCTCCAATACCAACGCAACCTATGGCATGCAGGTCACGCCTGGCGGTGTCGAACAGGTCAGTTTCTCCGCCGCCGCGACGCCGTCGCTTTATCTGGTCGGCAGCTCGGGCCTTGCCACCGAAACCAAGACTACCACCAACGTCGAAACCTCCGCCGTCACCACCACCGCCGCCGATCAGGCCGCGCGCCTGACCAAAATTTCCGGCATCAATGGTGCCCCCACATCCACCTTCAGCGTCACCCAGAAGTCTGCCACCGGCATCAGCGCGGCCGAAGCCACACAGGTGGATGCGAGCGGCAATATCTATGTCATCGGCACCGCGACGGGCGATTTCGGCAGCCAGCTCAACCAGGGCACCCAGGACGTCTATCTCACCAAGTATGATTCCGCGGGCAATGTCGTGTTCCAGAATCTGCTGGGCAGCGGCGGCAGCGCCAATGGCTATGGCCTGGCGCTGGACCCTTCCGGCGGCGTGGTCGTCACCGGCGCCTCTACCGCCGATCTGACCACGACATCGGTGGCCGACGGCAACAACGATTCTTTTGTGGCGCGCTATGACGCGAGCGGCAACCAGACCTGGATCAAGCAGATCCAGACGCTGGCCACCAACCAGTCCAACACCGTCAGCGTCGACGCCAGCGGCAATATCTATATCGGTGGCAGCGTCTCCGGCGGCGTGATCGGCGCCGGCCAGGTCGGCCAAGGCAAGGCGGACGCCTTCCTGGCCAAATTCGATTCCAAGGGCAAGTTGCTGGCGGAAAACCAGTTCGGCACCAGCAGCAATGACAGTGTGGCGGCCACCGCCACAGCCGCTGACGGCAGCCTGTATGTCGCCAGTGTTCAGAACGGCCACGCCGTCCTGGCGAAATATGCTGCCGGCGACATCACCGCCGCGCCAACCTGGACCCAGGATTTGGGCGACCTGGCGGCGGGCGGCAGCATCGGCGGGCTGACGGTGGCCAATGGCAAAGTCTATGTCTCAGGCTCGACCAGCAACGGCAATTTGACGGGCGGCGGCGCCAGCATCGCGGCCGCGGCCAGCGGCGGCATCGACGCCTTTGTCTTCAGCGCCACCGACAATGGCGCCAGCGTCAGTTCCAACACCGTCACCTATATCGGCACGGCCGGCACCGACAGCGCCGGTGATGTGACAGTCGCGGCCGACGGCACCGTCTATCTATCGGGCACCACCACCGGCACCTTCGCGGGCGCCCAGCGCACGATCCAGAATGTCAACAATGCCTTTGCCGCCGCCATTGGCACCAATGGCGCCGTGAAATGGACCCAGCAATATGGCGGCGCCGATGGCGTCTCCACCGGCAAGGGCCTTGCGATCGATCCCCAGGGCTCCAGCGTGCTGGATGCGCTGGGCCTGCCGCGGGGTGCGCTCTCGCTGGACAAGTCGGTCGAGCTCACCAATCAGACCACGTTGCGGGCGGGCGATTCCTTCCAGATCAAGATTGAAGGGACCGGCGCGCGCACCGCCACCATCACCATCGACCAGGGCGAAACTTTTGATTCCCTGGCCACCAAGATCAACGCCCAGCTGGGCGGCATCGGCAAGGCCAGCGTGAACTACACCGGTGGCGGCGAGAATCTGAAAATCCATGTCAATGCCGGCAAGACCATCGATCTGGTCGCGGGCCCTGGCGATTTCGATGCCCTGTCGCGGCTGGGCATTACCGCGGGCGTGTTGACGGCGCCGGCCAGCGGCAGCGCCAGCACCACCAGCACGACCACGCAAAAGGGCGTGACGCCGACCTATGGCCTGGGCCTGAAGGGCATCACCGGG